>Ga0074199_1001063_pt1 | contig 28695 bp, 21 predicted proteins | sample EPASupsiteSAE347_FD_64528 | JGI IMG/M metagenome (GOLD analysis project Ga0074199, IMG submission 64528) | Bioremediated contaminated groundwater from EPA Superfund site, New Mexico - Sample SAE3-47 | ecosystem: Environmental > Aquatic > Deep subsurface > Groundwater > Contaminated ... | reverse complement strand
CCGGATTCTTTGCGGTATGGTGCCGCAACCAAAACGTAACCAGGGACGCCAACCGCCATGCCTCATACCTCCCACCTTGATCCGGCCAGCATTATCCAACATGTCTCCGTGGAGGACGACTGCCGGGATCTGCCCCTTGTCAAAAATATCCTGGCCAATCTTCCTGGCCGGGATGTGCGGATCATTGCGCCCCGTTCCGGCCCGGACCTTTCCACTACCCACCCAGCCCATCAAAGCCTCACCAGCGACAAAAAGCATCTTGTCCTCTGCAAAAACCGGGGCCGTTTTCTCAAGCCCTGCCCCGCGACCAGGGAATATCGCTGCTGCGACTACCAGGTGCTCAATGTCGGCATGAACTGTCCCATGGACTGCGTGTACTGCATCCTGCAGGCCTACCTGAACAACCCCTGGCTCTCTTTTTTTGTGAATACCGATGATCTGCTGGCCGAACTCGCCGCCGCCTTTGCCGAAACCCCGGCAACCTTCCGGCGCATCGGCACCGGTGAATTCACCGACTCCATGGCCCTGGACCGGGTCACGGGCCTAAGCCGGATCCTCATCGAATTTTTCAAGGACCGGCCCAACGCGGTGCTGGAGCTGAAATCGAAAGCAGTGGCCCTGGACAACCTTCAGCACAGCGAGCATGGCGGCCGCACCATCATGGCCTGGTCCCTCAACAGCCCGGAAATCATGGCCAAGGAGGAGTTGCGCACCGCCACCTTCGACCAGCGGCTGGCCGCGGCTGCCCAATGCGCCGAGTGGGGTTACAAGCTGGCCTTTCATTTTGACCCGCTCATCTATCATCCCGGCTGGAAAGAAGGCTACAGAAAGACGATCGACCGGCTCTTTGCCGCGGTCCCGGCAACAAGCATCGTTTGGATCAGCATGGGGGCGCTGCGTTTTCTCCCCGCCCTGAAGAGCATTGCCACCGGTCGCTTTCCAAGATCCCGTTTTTTCCATGAAGAATTCGTCCTGGGATTGGACAATAAATTCCGCTACTTCCGGCCGTTGCGCACCGAGATGTACCGACACATGGCGCACCATCTTTCCCGCCACCTGGATCCGGACACCTGCCTCTATTTCTGCATGGAAAGCGACGAGATCTGGCGGGATGTTTTCGGCTTCACCCCGGAGGAAAAAGGCGGCTTGCCCGCCATGCTCGACCGGGCTGCCCGGGCAAAATGCGGCCCGCCTTGATCGCGGCTTCTATTCCGGGGGCCATCCTTTTGGGTGTTGATTTTTACCAAGGCGATCCTTACTATGAGATATCGTTTCCCGGAGGCCATACCCTGAAGGCGGCGGACGGCCCGGATATGGAAAAGGTTGGTGCGGAGGCGGCAAATAGCCGTTATGATGGGCGGCCACCGAATACAGCGCCTCATTTTTTTTTGCAAATCTGATCGAGAATATTAAGGAGAAGAAATGGTCAACAAAGTCATCCTCATCGGCAACCTCGGCAAGGATCCGGAAGTACGCTACTCGCAGGCAGGGGCAGCCATCGCCAGCTTCAATGTCGCCACCACGGAGACCTGGAAAAAACAGGACGGCTCCAAGGAAGAGTTGACCGAATGGCACCGGATCGTGGCTTTTGGACGTCTGGGCGAGATTTGCGGCGAATATCTGTCAAAGGGCTCGAAGGTCTTCATCGAAGGGCGGCTGCAGACCCGCAAATGGGACGACAAGGACGGCAACACCAAATACACCACCGAGATCGTGGCCCGGGAGATGAAGATGCTCTCCCCCCGCGGCAGCGGCGGCGACTCCGGACAGGGCCAGCAGTACAACGACCAGCCTTTTCCCGAGCCGGTCATGGGTGACGACGTTCCGTTTTAGTATCTGCTTAATTTTCCTGTGTAGTCATAAACCCAGCAAGAACAGCTCTTGCTGGGTTTTCTTATATGATTTCTTCGTCCGTGCCCTGGCGACATTGCACAAAGATCTCATTCTTGCCGCTCCGCCGCCTTTTGCATCAAATTCGGCCGGGCCACTGGAATGGACACGGTAAAGGTGCTTCCCTTGCCCGGTTCGCTTTCGACCCGGATCTCCCCGCCATGGTTCCTGACGATTTCGTTGCTGATCGAGAGCCCCAACCCCGTCCCTTTCCCAGCCTCCTTGGTTGTGAAGAACGGTTCGAAGATGTGCGCAAGTTGTTGTCCGGGGATACCGCACCCGGTGTCGCTGATCGAAACAAATATCCTTTCCCCGGCGCTCCAGCTCCGCACCGTGATCTCTCCTTGGGAGTCGATGGCATGGGCCGCGTTGACCAGCAGGTTCATGAAGACTTGATTCAACTGTTGCGGATAACAGAGAATCTGCGGCAACTCACCATACTCCCGCCGGACCTTTGCCTTGTACTTCAATTCGTTCTTGGCGATGTTCAGGGTGCTTTCCAGGCATTGGTTGATGTCCGAAAGCTTCTGTTCCGATTCGTCCACGCGCGAGAAACACTTGAGATCCCTGACAATGCTTTTTATGCGTTCTACTCCCTCCTGGGTTTCCAGAATCATCTCGGGGATGTCCTTCATGATGTAGTCTATCTTGAGCTGACGGCGCTGCTCCCCGACCAGATCGGCCTGCCGCCGGTCCGGCTGTCCGGAAAGCAGCGCTTCCTGCTGCGCCTCGATAAATATCAAAAGCTTCTCGCAATACTTGCCAAACGACCCGACATTGCTGGCGATGAAACCGATCGGATTGTTGATTTCATGGGCGATTCCCGCGGTCAACTGGCCGACCATGGCCATCTTCTCCTGCTGCGTCATCTGTTGCTGGGTTGACTTGAGTTCAGCGATGGCTTTTTCAAGCTCTTCCGTGCGCAGCCGGACCTGCTGTTCAAGTATATCGGCGTGTTCCTTGAGGAAGTCGTGGTACTGCTTCACCAGCAGAAGGTTGCGCGTCCTCAACAGGATCTCCGTGGTATCGATGGGCTTGCTGATAAAATCGTCCGCGCCGGCGGCTATCCCTTTCAGCCGCATCGCCTTCTCGTTGAGACAGGTTACCATCACGACCGGAATGAACCTCGTCGCCTGATTTTCCTTGAGGAGCCGGCAAACCTCGAAACCGTCCATGTCCGGCATCATCACGTCGAGCAGAATCAGATCGGGCGGCTCGTCCAGGGCTGCCTGGAGGGCAAGTTCGCCGCTGGGCAGGCAACGGATTGCATACCCCTGGCCGGAAAGGATATCGTCCAATAACTGCCGCGATCCTTGATCGTCGTCCACGATGAATACTATGGGGGGCTTGATGCCGGAGATGTCTTCCAATGCCATGGCAAACCTCTTTTGCGATGTGGACTGTTATCCCTTCATTTTTTCGTAGATTTCCTCGAGCTGTGGCGCTGTCTCCCGGAAGGCCTTCAATACCCGCGGGTCGAAGTGCTGGGGCATGGTCCTTCCATCGCCCTCCGTGATGATCCGGCACGTCGTCTCGTGGTCAAATGCGGGTTTGTAGGCCCGCATGTTCCGCAAGGCGTCATATTGATCCGCAATGGTCATTATCCTGCCGCCCAGGGGAATCCGTTCCCCCCGGAGTCCATGCGGATATCCGCTCCCGTCCCAGCGTTCATGGTGCGAGAGCGCGATTTCGCTTGCCAGCCCCAGCCGCACATGGTCGCCCAGGATCCTGCCGCCGATAAGCGGATGCTGCCGCACCACGCTCCATTCCTCGGGCGTCAGTTTGCCGGATTTCCTCAGGATATCGGGGTGGATGTGTATCTTGCCCACGTCGTGCATCGACGCCTGGAGGCGGATAAGGGAGGAAAAACTGTCCGGCATGCCTATGGCCCTGGCGATGATGGCGCAGTATTCACCGACCCGGATGATATGATCGCCAGTATCCTCGTCGTTCGCCTCCGCTGCCCGCGCCAGGGCATGGACCATATAGTCGAAGGCGTTTTCCGTGTCCCTCACCTGACCCGAAAGCGACCTGAGGAACAAGGCTTGCACGACAAGGGCCTTCAGGGCCGCGGCGTCATGGGCGGTCACGTCCCTGTCGTAGTTGAGCGCGTACACGTACAACTCGTTGCTGTGATAGCTGACGATGTTGTGAACGGGCCTGCCGAGCGATTCAATGGCCTTGATGACCGGCTGGTTGTCCGGCGTCTCCAGGCCGTTGCCGTTCGAGAAAGTCGTGACCGGTTCATGCTCCTCCTTCCGGGACGGAGAGTGGAGGCTGTCGGATCGCAGGGCTTCGCGCCGCACCACGCCGCCGTCGACTTCGTACCGGTACTGCCTCGGGCCGTCGGCGTCCGAAACACCGACGATCACAAGGCCGGGACGCTCCTCCTCCGTCGCCGCCACGACCATGAGCTGGTGAACGATAATGTCCACATTCTCCAGAAAATCAAAATGCAGGGGATCAAAGGCCTTGGCGATCCGCTCGCCGCAAGTGGTCAGATGGTTGATATGCATATACGCGTGGCGCAGACGGTCATCCAGCCCCTTCACTTTAAGCAGCATCCGCACGCGCGCCAGAACCTCGGTCGGCTCGATGGGTTTGGACATGAAGTCGTCCGCCCCCGCCTCGATGCCGGCGACCCGGTCCCCTTTTGCGGTCAAGGCGGTTATCATGACCACGGGGATGGAGCGGTGCTGCTCATTTTCCTTGATCCTCCGGCAGACCTCGAAGCCGTCTAGCTCCGGCATCATGACATCGAGGAGCACAAGATCCACCTTTTGCGACGCGACCAACAGGAGAGCGTCCCGTCCGTTGGTCGATCTGATCACCTCGTAATTTCGCGGCACGAGCAACGCCTCGAGAAGGTCGAGATTGAACGGTTCATCATCCACACAGAGAATCCTCGGTTTTGCCGCCTCCATCGCACTCTCCCATGATCTGTCCTGCCGGAACAGTCCCCGGACATTGAGAACGTGTTCGCCAAATTGATAAACCTGCAGCCGGGGTTGGATGCCCACCCAAGTGAGATCGTTTCCCGGCCGCGGGCAGGTGTTGCCCAGGGTATCCTTGCCCTGGCCTCCTCTATTTTCCTTCCTCTCCCGCCGTCTTCCCCTCCCCGGCCAGGATCTTTTCCATCATGGCCGGAAGCTCCCTGATGTCGATCGGTTTGGGGATATAACCGTCGGCCTCGGCGGCGAACAAGCTCCCGTTGTCATTCCCCATCGCAAAGGAGGTGATCGCCGCCACCCTGAGCCCCCGCGTGAGCGGGTCGCTGCGCAGGATGCGCAGTGCGGTGTAGCCGTCCATGACCGGCATGTTCATATCCAGGAGGATCAGATCAGGAAGCTCCTCCCGCGCCACCCTTACTCCTTCCTCGCCGTCGCCCGCCTCCACGACTTCGTAGCCGAAATACCTGAGCACATCCTTCAGGAGCATCCGGTTCTGCGCCACGTCATCCACCACCAGGATTTTTTTCGCCATCTCAGACTCCTGTGATGCAGGGGGTCAGGAAACACCCTGCTCTACGCCGCTCTCCGCCGGGATAATAACGGTAAAGCGACTTCTTTTGCCGACCTCGCTCTCCAACCGGATGACGCCTCCCAGACGCGCCACAAGCTTTTTCGCCAGCGCCAGCCCGAGTCCCGCCCCCCCGTATGTTTTGCTGTAGGGGGATTCGAGCTGGGTCAGATCCTGGAATATCTTCGACATGTCTTCCGCCCTGATGCCGATGCCGGTATCCTCCACGGAGATTTCGATAAAATCCTTGCCGGGCGGCAGGGACGCCCCATGAACTTCCCCTGTGTTGCCCGCCAGCCGCGCGGCGACACGCACGCTCCCTCCGTCGGGGGTGAACTTCACCGCATTGGAGAGAAGATTGTGGAGGATCTGCCGCAGTTTTTCCGGATCGCTCCGGATCTCCCTTTCGACCTCGGGCTCCATTTCGAGGGAGAGGGAGATGCCGCGGGAAGCCGCCTTTTCCCTGAACCGGGAGAGTTCTTCGAGCAGGACGTCCCGCGGGTGAAAGGCAATGACCCGCAGTTCCATGGTCCCGTTTCCCATCTGGGCGAGGTCGAGCATGTCCTCGATCATCCGGTGAAGGTGCCGGCCGCTCGTGCGGATGTTGTCCACATAACACGTCTGTTGCTCCGAAAGAGTGCCTCCAATCCCGTCCTTCAGCACGTCGGCAAAGCCGATGATGGCATTGAGCGGGGTGCGCAGTTCATGGCTCATGTTGGCGAGAAACTCCGCCTTGGCCCGATTGGCGGTCTCCGCCAGCAGGCGCGCCTGCTGGGCGGCGGACCTTTCCCGTTCCAGGGCGGCCGCATGCTCCTCCAGCTCCAGATAAACCTCCTTGAGTCTCTCCTGCCCGGCGGAAAATATTTCCCGCTCCTGGGCGATCGCATGCGCGTCCACCTCCCGGCAGACCTCCATGAGTCTTTTCTCGGCCTGCCTCCTCTCCGTGACATCCATTGAGAAAACAGCCACCCTCTCCACCTCTCCCTCGTTGTTGACAAAGGGATAGAGCGAATTGTCGATGATTCTTCCCTCTCGCTCGTCCTCGAAGTGGAGCGGCTCCCTGCCGCGGATAACCTCCGCCAGGTGCGCCTTGCGGCTGGCGGCCAGACCGGCGGGCAGGAGATCAAAGGCGTTTCTGCCGACGATTCCGTCGACGGAAACGCCGAGTCTCCTGGCCAGGGAGTCGTTGGCCATGATGATGGTCCCCTCGGTGTCCAGAAGAAAAATCGCTTCGAAACAAACGTTGAAAAGCCTCCGGATCGTTTCCTCGCTCTCGCGGTGTGCGGCAACCTCCGTATTGAGCGCGCCGATCTTCTCCTTCAGGTTCTTGCGCATACCCTCGAACGCCCTGGCCAGTTCGCCGATCTCACCCCCGGCGCGGATATCGGCCGCCACTTCCAGATTGCCGGCGGCCATCTCGCCGGCCATATCGACGAGCCGGGAAACCGGGCGGGCAATAGCCCGGGAAATGCGGAGGCCGACGACGACGGAAAAAATGAGCGTGAAAGCCCCCACGGCGGCATAGACTCGACGGATGAAGGCGAGCCTCCCCTTGGCCGCCAGGTACGCCTTGTCGAGATCCTCCTTCTCATGCAGGATGGCCTCCGCCACCTCCGCCCCGATCTTCTCCGTGAGCCCGCGATATTCTTCGACGAGGCCGGGATCGGCCTTTCCCCTCTCTCCGTACTGTCGAAAAAGTTCCTCCGCCTTATGGACGAAGGCTTGCCGGGTTTGTAAAATCGTGGCGGCGGCAGGGGTCTCCCGCGCCCCTCCATCGCCACCCTTCTTCCTAATGGCGCCGAACGCGGCCATCTCCCGGTCAAAACGGCCGATGGCCGCGACAAAGGAGCTTTCCCCCGCGCCGCTGTTCCGTAAAAAGGAGGAGAGGCTTTCCTGCACCGCCCCGCGGAGGGAAGCATCGGCGGCCTGCAGATGACGGAGCGGAACGCCGCGCACTTCGACCAGATCGTCGAACCCCCTCTCCAACCGGACGAGGATAATCGTGCCGGCCAGGGCCATAATCAGGCCGATCAACAGATAACCGGAGATGATCTTGGCCCGGATCCTCATCCCTCCCCTTCCTCCCCCAGCCATTCCCGGACCATTCGCGGCAGCTCCCTGGTGTCTATGGGTTTCGTCAGGTAGCCGTCGAACCCGGCGGCCATGATCCGTTCCCGGTCCCCCCGCATGGCAAAGGAGGTGAGGGCGATGATCTTCGCCAGGCCAGGGACCGGCTCGTTCCTCAGCGTCCCTATGGCGGCGAAGCCGTCCATGACCGGCATCTGGATATCGAGGAAGATCAGGTCGGGAGGATGCTCCCGCGCCCGTTCGACTCCCTCGGCGCCATTGGCCGCCTCGATCACCTCGTACCCGTAATACTCCAACACATCCCTGATGAGGATCCGATTCAGTTCATTGTCTTCCACGAGGAGTATCTTCCTGGCCATGTTTCACCCCTGCCTTGATTGACTGAGCGGAATTGCAAAGGTGAATCTGCTCCCCTTGCCGACCTCGCTTTCGACCCATACCCTGCCGCCGTGCAGCTCCACCATCTGTTTGGTCAGCGCCAGGCCGAGGCCGGTTCCCTCATACCCCTTGCTGTACGGGGAGCTGACCTGGCTGAACGCCTTGAAAAGTTTCGGAAGATGCTCAGAAGCGATGCCGATGCCGGTGTCCGCGATGGAGATTTCAATAAAATCCCCATCGCCTTTCGGGTTGCCGGATTCCGGTTCCAGACCGGAAATCCGGCGCGCGCTGACGCAGACACTTCCCCCGTCCGGCGTGAACTTGATCGCATTGCTCAGAAGGTTGAACATGATCTGTTTGAGCTTTCTTTCATCCGCGATCAGCTCGATCTCCGCCTCGGCGGGAAATTCCATGCTCAGCTTCAGGCCGTGCTTCAGCGCCTTCTCCTTCAGCATGACGAGCGAGGTCGCAAGCGTATTGCGCAGGTTGACGATGGCCGGCTCAAGTTCCATCTTGCCCGATTCGACCTTGGCCAGGTCCAGGATATCATTGATGAGTTCCAGGAGGTGCTTGCCGCTTACCAGGATATTGTTGACATACTGCTGTTGTTTCTCGTTGAGCCGGCCGAACATCTCGTCTTGGAGCACCTCGGAAAAACCGATGATGGAGTTGAGGGGGGTTCGCAGTTCGTGGCTCATGTTGGCGAGAAAATCGGATTTGGCCCGGGTTGCCCGCTCCGCCTGAAGTTTCGACTCCTGCGCCGCCCCCCGCTGCCATTTAAGCTCCACGTTGAGTTCCCGGAGTTCCCGGTTTTTCCCCTTCAGCTCGGCCATGTTTTCCGCCAGCTGCTCGTTGAGCGTTTTCAATTCACGGGTGACGTCGGTCAGCTCCTGGTTTTTCTGGATGGCGGTTTCGTAGGTGGACAGGAGCAGGTTGAGAATCTGCAGCCGGTCCGAGTTGATGAAGTACTTCTTTCCCCGGAAGAAGATCTCCAGCCCCATCCGCGCCGCCTGCTCGCCGAGCTGGCGGTTGGCCTGGATGTGCTGCAGGCGGGAAAGGAGAAACCGCTCGTTGTACGGCTTCATGATAAAGTAGTCGGCGCCGCACTCAAGCCCCATGATGACATCCTCGGGGGCGGACAGGGAGGTGAGAAGGATGACCGGAATACCGTGGAATCTCCCGTTCCCCTTGATCCGGCGGCACAGCTCGTAACCGTCCATCTCCGGCATCACGATGTCGCTGATGACGGCAAACGGCCTCTCCTTTTCCAAGAGGGGCAGGGCTTCCCGTCCGTTGCCGGCCGAGTTTACCCGGTAATGGTGTTTTTCCAGCATGTGCCTCAACTCTTCCGCCTGGGTCGGGCTGTCTTCGACGACCAGGATTGTATTGCCGTTTCCGGCTGTCTGTGCTGTAGTCATGAGCCTAATCCTTTCCTCAGCCTGCGTTTCGATCTGTCCCGTTTATTCCTCTCCCCGGCTTCACCAGGCGGACAAGAAGGGGCTGAATCCGATCCAGGGGAAGGATGTATTCCGCAGCCCCGAGCTTTGCCGCCTCGCCCGGCATGCCGTAGACAATGGAACTCTCCGCGTCCTGGGCTATGGTTACCGCCCCATGCTCCCGCATCAGCCGAAGCTCCGCCGCTCCGTCCTTTCCCATCCCGGTGAGGAGCACCCCCACCGCACTCCTGCCATAGATGGAAGCTATCGAGCGGAAAAGATGGGAAACCGATGGGCAATGCCCGTTATTGTTGTCGCCCTTTTTGAGGGCTATCCGTCCGTCCGTGCCCACCCCCATGTCAAATCCGTCCGGCGCGACATAGACGCAGCCGGAATGGAGCGGCTCCCCCTGGACCGCGATTTTGACCGGGATAGCCGAGGATTGGGCGAGCCATTCGGTGAATCCCGCGATGAACCCTCTGGCCATATGCTGGACAACGAGCACCGCCGGAAAAAAATCCTGCGGCAGGGAGGCCAGTATCCGCTGAATGGCGATGGGCCCCCCCGTGGAGGCGCCTATCGCGACAAGACTCACCTCCGGCGCCTCCTGCCCCGCTATCTTTTCAGGGAGCAAGGGAAGCTTTGCCGCCGGAGCCGGCCGGGGCCACCTCCTGACGACCCGCACCTCGGACATCAGCTTTACGGTCTTGATCAGCTCCTTCACGGTTTTCTCGTGATCCGGGTGCCCCATGCCCGCCGGCCGGGAAACCACGGCCAGCGCCCCCGCTTCCATGGCACGGAATGTCGTGGTGACCTCATTCGGATCGACGCTCCCCGAGACGATCACGATCGGGACGGGATTCGTTTCCATAATGATCCGGGTGGCCTCGTAGCCGTCCATCCTCGGCATCTGCACGTCCATGGTGACCACGTCGGGCATCTTCCGCCGCACGGCCTCGATTGCCTCGCTGCCGCTGCCAACGGTCCCGACCACCATAACTTCTGGGTCGGAGCTGAAGAGCTGAGTCAGAAACTCCCTGACCACCGGTGAATCGTCGACAACCAACACCTTGATCATCTTTTCCCTCTAATCTCCACTATTATAGGGGGCCGAGACCTGTCCCGCCACATAACCCCGGCTCCTAAACCAGCCGCCGGATCACCTCAAGCAAATTGCTCTGGTCGAAACTGCTCTTCACGATGTAGGCGTTTGCCCCCACGTCGATCCCCCGCTCCCGGTCCTCCCTGGATTCCAGGGCCGTCACCAGGACGATGGGCATTTCGGAGAGTTTCCTGTCCCCACGGATCTTTGCGGTGAGGTCGAAACCGTTCATCCTCGGCATGTCCACGTCGGAGACCACAAGATCGAAATCCACGCTCCTCAGCCGGGTAAAGGCATCGATGCCGTCAACCGCCGTCACCACATCGTAGCCGGCCGACTCCAGGATGCTCTTCAGGAGGGTCCGGGAGGTGATCGAATCCTCCACGACCAGGACGGACTCCTTTCTTCCTTCCTCTTCCCGCGCTTCCGGCCCCACTCCCACGGAGGGAAGAGTGGACATCACCGCGGATTTCATCAGATCGGGAACATTGAGGATCGGCACCACCCTGCCGTTTCCGAGCACCGTGGCCCCTGAAAGGTTGCGCACCCGCGCCAGCTGCGGGCCGAGATTTTTCAGGAGAACCTCCTGTTCGTTCATGATCTCGTCCGCGAGAAAGGCGATCCTCCTGTCGCCGACAGCCAGGACGACCGCCTGAAATCCGCCGGAACGCTCCTTGTCCTGTATTTTGGCGGGGAGCCGCAGGACATCTCCGAGCCTGGCCAGCGAGACCGCCCGTCCGTCGAGCTGGATCGTCTCCCTGTTTTCCACGGTCTTGATCTCGCCGGTTTTCAGTCCCACCACCCGCTCCACATGGGTGGTGGGGAGAACGAATGCCTGCTCGCCGACGCGGACGAGAATCCCGCGAAAAGTGGCGACGGTGAGCGGCAGGAGGATGCGGAAGGTGGTTCCCGCATCGGGTTGCGACTCCAGGGAAATCGTGCCGCCGAGCTTTTCCACCTTCTCCCTGACGATGGCCAGGCCGAGCCCCCGCCCCGATATCTCGGTGATGATGGGGCTGGTGGAGACCCCCGATTGGAAGACATACAGGAGCAGATCCTCGTCGGGAAGCTCCGCCATCTTCTCAGGGGGAACGAGGCCCAGCTTCCGCACCGCGTCTCTTACCCTGGCGATCCCGATGCCGGCCCCGTCGTCGGCGACCACGATCTCGACCTTGTTGTCCTTGGGGGCAACGAGGATGGTGACCGTGCCGTGTTTCTCCTTGTTCTTCCCCTCCCGCTCCCCGGGCCTCTCGATGCCGTGGTCGATGCAGTTCCTCACCAGATGCACCAGCGGATCCTTCATCTCCTCCAGGATGCGCCGGTCGACCTCGATCTCTCCCCCCCGGATATCCAGCGCCACCTCCTTGCCGTGGTCCCGGGAAAGATCCCGGACAACCTTGAGGAAGATCTCAAGAAGCGAGGAAAAGGGGAACATCATGACCTTCTTCATGTCATCCAGCAGGTTGTTCACCATGCCGCCCAGTACCCGGCTGTCGTATTCGGCTGTTTTTGCCTCGGCAATGTACTTCCCTTCCAGGGATTTCACGAAGGCGCCGTTCCACTCCAAAAAATCAAGGAGCCTTGCCAACTCGAGACGAATCTCCCCGAGCCTTTCCTCCGCCCCCGCCTCGGCTGGTTTCTCCGAAAGTTTCCTGACCCCATGCGCGACAGGCTGGATCTTGGCCCACTCCTTTTTCCAGGCAACAAACGCCGATCTCGTCTCCCGCATCTGCACGACGCGCTGCCCCGCCGCCAGTTTCGCGGAAAGCATCTCTTCCGACTGGAGGAGGACCGAGGAGAGTTTCGTCGTGGCGACCCGCACAGTCTCGGTGACTCCCGGGTTCGAAACCTGTTCCGGCGCGTCGGCCGGGGATTCCGGCGCCGCGGGTTGTTGGGGAGGGGGCCGGGATGGGGGCTCAGGCGCCACGGATCTGGATTCGCTGACCGGCGGCGACTCTTCGGCCCCTGCCGCTTCTTCGCTTTCCGCTTGCCGGATTCCAGAGACCGGATCCGGAATCCCGAATCCGGTCTCCTTCCCCTTTGCCGCTTCCTCAAGCCGATTGATCAGTTCTTTGTGAAGGGCCTTCTCCTTGGCGCTCCGTTTCCCCTCGACAACGGGGAGGATCCGGCCGACATGATCCACTGCCTGCTGGAGAAGATCGAACAACCCGGGGGAGCCTTTGAGTTCATGCCGTTTCATGGCGGAGAAAACCCCCTCCATCACCTGGCAGAGCGCCTCCAGATCGGTAAGATTGACGGAACGGGCCGCCCCCTTCAGGCTGTGCGCCTCGCGAAAGACAATCTCCACGATTTCCGCGAACATTTCCGGAGGTTCCGCCTTTTCCAGCTCGATCAGCCCGGAGGATATCCTCTTCAGATGTTCGTCCGCCTCGACCTTGAAGATGGCGAGAAGGTGATTCATGAATTTCTGGTCTTTGTCGTCCATGGAAACCTCGCAAGCAAGTTTCGCGAAATCATACCTTGTACTGTTCCACCAGTTGCTTCAGCTTCTGCCCCAGCTCGTGAAGATTCTGCACCGTGGCCTCCACCTGCCTGCTGCCGGCGACGTTCTGCTCGCTGGCCTGTTTGATATTTTCCATGGCCAGAGCCACCTGATCCATGCCGGTGAGCTGCTGCTGGCTCGACGCCGCGATCTGGAGCGCCGCCTCGGCCGATTCCCCGATGCTTTCCCCCATCTGCCGGATCGCCTCCCCTGCCTCCCGCGACTGTTTCACCCCGGTCTCGACCGCCTTGCTCCCCTGTTCGGTGGCCAGCACCGCCGCGTTGGTCGCCTTCTGGATGTCATTGAGAATCGTCCGCACCTGGGCGGTGGCCTCCTTCGATTGTTCCGCCAGGCTCCGCACCTCCTGGGCCACCACCGCGAACCCCTTCCCCTGTTCCCCCGCCTTGGCCGCCTCAATGGCGGCGTTGACCGCCAGCAGGTTCGATTGCTCGGCCAGGTCGTTGACCGTGGAGATGATCTCGCCGATGGTCTGACTCTGCTCGGAGAGCTTGACGATGCTCTCGGCGATGGCTTCCACCTGCTCCTGAATCCGGCCCATCCCGGCAATCGATTCCTCCACCGCTTTCCTGCCGTGGTGGGTCACCTGGAGTGCGTTCTGGGCGGCCTCGGAGACGCTCCGCGCCTTGGTGCTGGCAACCTGGGCGGTCTGTTTCACCTCCTCGACGGTGGAGGTGGTTTCACTCACCGCCACCGCCGTCTCGGTTGCGCCCGCGGCGACCTGGGCCGTGGAGGCCATGATCTCGCTGGCGGCGGAGGCAAGTACGGTTATGCCCTCGGAGATCTCCCGCAATATCTTCTTGAGCCTTTCTCCCAGATTGAACCATTGGAAAACTATCAGGATGGCAACGAAGAAGGCGGTCACTCTCAACAGATGCCAGAACCACCAGTCGGCGTCCCACAATTGTGAAAACTGGAACAACAAGCCTGAAAAAGCGAAAAGGAGGCAGAGATTCGAAAACAAAAAATCATCGACGCTTCCGCTGATCCGGTAACGGGCGATGAACTGTATCGCTGCCGCAAGAAAGAAAACCCCTCCCAGGATGCTGGCCACTTTTACCGGGGAAGAGAAGTCTCCCTGGACCATCGCTGCCGGCAGCGCATCGGGATTCGCCACCAGGAATCCTCCTGCTATGACGGTGCCGACCGCTATGAGTAAGGGAAAGGCAAGTATCGGGCGTGTTTTGGTGTCCATCCCGGCCAAACAGATAAGGGCAAAGAAAAACCCTCCGGCCAGGGTTGACAGACTGTGCGTCCATACAAACGAAATACCGGGAGAAACAGAGGCGTGAAATCCGTCCAGAATCCCCATGGCAATCAGTCCGCACGCAATCCAAAAGTAGTGCGCGGAGTCCTCCCTGTTTTTCTCCAGCATCAGAATCAGCGTAGCCAGGGAGAGGGCCGCGAAGGTGCCCAGGGCCTCGATTGCGGAATGGAATGGGATATTGGCGAAATTCCAATCAACCAGATACTGATGGCTGATCATGCTTCCGACAACGGGAAGAATGATTCCCAGGAGAAAAATATTCGTTACTTCTGATTTCTGGCCGGATTCGTGCATTTTTCCTCCCTCCGCAACATCTGTTTCGAGTGCTCGCTCGGAACGGCTCTAAACCTTGTACTGTTCCACCAGTTGCTTCAGCTTCTGCCCCAGCTCATGGAGGTTCTGCACGGTGGCCTCCACCTGCCTGCTGCCGGCGACGTTCTGCTCGCTGGCCTGCTTGATATTTTCCATGGCCAGAGCCACCTGATCCATGCCGGTGAGCTGCTGCTGGCTCGAGGCCGCGATCTGGAGCGCCGCCTCGGCCGATTCCTCGATGCTTTCCCCCATCTGCCGGATCGCCTCCCCTGCCTCCCGCGACTGTTTCACCCCGGCCTCGACCGCCTTGCTCCCCTGTTCGGTGGCCAGCACCGCCGCGTTGGTCGCCTTCTGGATGTCGTTGAGGATCATCCGCACCTGGGCGGTCGCCTCCTTGGACTGGTCCGCCAGGCTTTTCACCTCCTGGGCCACCACCGCGAACCCTTTCCCCTGTTCCCCCGCCTTGGCCGCCTCGATGGCGGCGTTGACCGCCAGCAGGTTCGATTGCTCCGCCAGGTCGTTGACCGTGGCGATGATCTCGCCGATGACCTGGCTTTGCTCGGAAAGCTTCCCGATGCTCCCGGCGATGGCTTCCACCTGTTCCTGGATCCGGCTCATGCCGGCAATCGATTCCTCCACCGCCTTTCTCCCCTCCCCGGCCACCTGAACCGCCTTCTGGGCAACCTCGGAAACGCTCCGCGCCTTTGTGCTGGCAACCTGGGCGGTCTGCTTCACCTCCTCGACGGTGGAGGTGGTCTGACTCACCGCCGCCGCGGTCTCCGTGGTTCCGGAGGCGACCTGGGCCGTGGAGGCCATGATTTCACTGGCCGCCGAGGAGAGGACATTCATCCCCTCGATCAACTCCCTGGTTATCTCCCGGAGTCCCTCCACCATGTTCTTCAGGGCGTTCCCCATGACATCCTCCGCGGACTGCGGGACTACGCTGACGGAAAGATCGCCGGCCGCCATCCGGGTCGCAACCTCGGCCGTGCTCCTGAACCGCCGCACCATCGAGACCAGGGCATTCCCCATGGCGTCTCGCTCGGACTGGGGAACCACGTTGACGGAGAGGTCACCTGCCGCCAGCCGGCCAGCAACCTCGGCCGTATTCCTGAACTGCTGCAGCATCAAGGCCAGGGCCTTTCCCATGACGTCCTGCTCCGACCTGGGAACTATGGCGACGGAAAGGTCGCCGACCGCGATCCGGCTTGCGGCCTGGGCCGTCTCCTTGAACTGCTGCAGCATCTTCTCCATTGAGCGCAGCAAACGTCCCGTCTCGTCGTTGGAGGATGTTCCCATCTCAACGGCAACATCCCCAAGCGCCAGTCTGTCCGCCACCTCGACCGCCCTGTTGAGGGGCTTTGTTACGCCGCGCGTTATCAACAAAGCCAGGAGCACGGCCAGCATGGCCGCCGCCGCCAGCAGCGAACACGTAAAACGAACGGCCTGTTCCTCGATCTTCCCGGAATCCCTGGAAAGTTCGGCAGCCTTGTTCAGGGCGAACTTTTCGATCTCATACATCTTGCCCTCTATATTCGAAACGATCCCCCTGGTTTGTTCCTTGTGCAGCCCGGCCGCCTCGGCCTTCCTGTTTGCCCGCAGCAAGGCAATGGTCCTGGCGCGGTTCTCCTTCCAGACATCAAGGTTCTTCACGATTTCCTCCACAAGCTGCTTGTCGCCGAGGAAACGCTTCCGCACCAGCTTGAGATTCTCGTAGGCGGCCTTTTCGCTCTTGTCGAGCAAGGCGATGGCTGCTTCCCGTTCCTGCCGCCCCTCGGCAAAGAGCATGGCCTGCGTATTGCGCTGCATTTCCATGATATGGACATGGGCGGAACCCAGGGCGTGGACGACCGTGAAGGGGTGCTCGTAAAAGGTCTGCTGGAGTTGCTGGATCGTTCCGATCTTCAGGATGGCGATCACCCCGACCGCAACGAGAAAAAGAACGACCACGCCGAATCCGAGAAGCAGTCGCCGGCCAATTTTCATGTTCCGAAGCATGGATATCCCTCCTGGGCTCATGTCGAGGCGCAACTCAAAAGCCGGAACTCATACTTGAGAGCTACACCTTATACTGTTCCACCAGCCTTTTCAGTTTCTGCCCCAGCTCGTGAAGGTTCTGCACGGTGGCGTCCACCTGCTTGGCGCCGGCGACGTTCTGCTCGCTGGCCTGCTTGATATTCTCCATGGCCAAGGCCACCTGATCCATGCCGGTGAGCTGCTGCTGGCTTGACGCCGCGATCTGAAGCGCCGCCTGGGCCGACTCCTCGACATTTTCCCCCATCCGCCGGATCGCCTCCCCCGCCTCCCGCGACTGCTTCACCCCCGACTCGACCGCCTTGTTCCCCTGCTCGGTGGCCAGCACCGCCGCGTTGGTCGCCTTCTGGATGTCGTTGAGAATCGTCCGCACCTGGGCGGTCGCCTCCTTGGACTGGTCCGCCAGGCTTTTCACCTCCTGGGCCACCACCGCGAACCCTTTCCCCTGTTCTCCCGCCTTGGCCGCCTCGATGGCGGCGTTGACCGCCAGCAGATTCGACTGCTCGGCCAGGTCGTTGACCGTGGTAATGATCTCGCCGATGGTCTGGCTCTGCTCGGAGAGCTTGACGATGCTCTCGGCGATGGATGCCACCTGCTCCTGAATACGGCCCATCCCGGCGACCGATTCCTCCACCGCCCTCCTGCCGCCCTGCGCCATCTGGACCGCATTCTGGGCGGCCTCGGAAACGCTCCGCGCCTTTGTACTCGCCACCTGGGCGGTCTGTTTCACCTCCTCGACGGTGGAGGTGGTCTCGCTCACCGCTGATGCGGTCTCGGTCGCGCCGGAAGCCACCTGGGCCGTGGAGGCCATGATCTCGCTGGCCGCCGAGGCAAGAACGTTGATCCCCTCGATCATCTCCCGCGTTATCTCCCGCAGGCCGTCCACCATGGTGCTCAGGGCATTTCCCATGACATCCTTTTCCGACTGGGGGATAATCCTTACGGAAAGATCGCCTCCGGCAATCCGCTTTGTCATGCCCGCCATTCCGCTGATATTTCCCACCATCCGGCGAAAGGTCTGCGCCAGCATCCCCACCTCGTCCTCTCTGTTGACCGCCGGGAGGATAACGTCCAATTCTCCCATGGCAACCCGTTCGGCAATCCGGGTGATTTCGGTAAGGGGGATGGCTATGACCCTGGTCAGAATTGTTGTCATTCCCATGCTGAACAGAAAGGCGCTTATCCCGATGGCCAGGAAGATAAGCAACGAATTCCTTGCCCGTTGCTCGGACTGGATTATCTGCTGCTGGGCCTGCTCGATCTCCTGCCCGCCAAGTTCCCGGGCAAGGGCGCGGATCCTGTTGTAACGTTCCTCCTGGACGGTGATTCCGAGCTGCCTGGCCTCCTCGTTCTTCCCCGTGGAAACCAGAGAAAGCTCTTCATCCCGCGTTTTCCGGTATGCTTCCCGGATGGAATTCAACTCCTGCATTTTCGAGAGGAATTTCTGGTCGTCTTTCTTCAACTCCATGAGTTCCTTGATTTTTTGGTCCATGTCCGCGGACCGCTCCTTGATATCCTGGACCAGCGCCTGCTGCTTGGAGCGGTCACCGGTCATCATCATCTCCAGCAACTGGGCTCTCGTGCGGTTCTGGTCGGCCCGGATTTCCACCAGATGCAGGGTTGCCTCGAAGCCGCTCCGGACCAGCTCCCGTTGTGACGCGTTGATCGCCTTGATGGCCGTATAGGCTGTCACGATGGATACAACCAGCAGGATAAGCATCAGCCCGAAGCTTAGGATGATTTTTGCCCGCGTTGAAAGATTCAGAAACCACTTCATGGGATACCCTCCTGAGGACCGGTTATGGGTTTTCGGTTTTCAAAATCCAGCCTTTATCCTGCGCCGCCGACTGCTTCCTCGTGCACGACAATCCGCCGGTCGGAGAGGATTGCCCCTCCGTCCAGCACCACCAGCCGCTCCTCGGTCACCCCCTTCAGATAGTCGGCACGAACCTCGGTCAGGGTGGGAAGCGATGGTTGCAGCTCCCTCACCGGGATCAGCCGCACCCCAAGGATGGCGTCCGCCAGGATTCCGAATTCCATAAAATCGTCATGCACGATGATGACCTTGTTGAGGTCGGTCAGCCCCTTTTGCGGCAGGTCGAAAAATTTGCGGATGTCGATGACGGAAAGAATCTTCCCCCGCACATTCATGATGCCGAGGACAAAAGGCGGCGTGCAGGGAAGGGGGGTGAGATCCTTGAGCGGGTAGACCTCACGGATATAGGAAGACTCGATCCCGTACCGCTCGTAGGCAAGGAGGAATTCAACGATTTCGAGACTGGCTGCCGTCTCTTCCTTTTCCGGCTCCCTGGCCAGGGCCAGGGCCCTCTCCCTGAGGATCAGCCGCTGTTCCTCGGGACTCAACCGCTCTTCCCGTGGAGCCGCCCGCAGCAGAAGCTTATGCCGGCTCCCGGGCATGCCTTGCCTTACGGATGAGGATTTTTTCGATGCTGCTTCCCTTTTCGTCTCTTGCATCGGCGTTACCCCTTGGGTCTAGGTACTGACAGCTGTTGTTTGCATGATCTCCCTGAGCCTCCCCGCCGACAACCCTTCGGATTCGGGGAGGATGTCGGCAGGGCCATATCGGTCGAGGAGCGAGAGGGTGTTGGCAAAATGTCTCCGTGCTTCCTTCATCCTTCCTTGCCGCAGGGCGAGATTGCCCAGTGAAAAATGGGCGAGCACCAGATCCTGGTCGAGGTAGAGCGCCCGTTTCAGCGAGACGGCCGCCTCGCCGGCGGCGCCCTGCTCCTGAAGGATCATGGCCAGAAGGTAATGCAGTCCCGCCTTGAGCCGGTCGACGCCGATCGCCTGTTCGAGCAGCTCCCGCGCCTCGGCCAATTTCCCTTGATTGGCGTAGACGCGGCATTGAAGAACGGCCGCCTCGACATCTTCCCGGTTGACGGCCAGCAAAACGGCGAGCTTCTCCTCCGCTTCCGGATAGCAGCCCCGTTCATAAAGGGCCAGGGCCGCTTCGTAAGGGGACGGAGGGCGAGGAGCAGGGGACTGGGGGCTAAGGATTGGAACTCGGAGAAGCGGGGGCGGGGATTGGCTGACCGCGGGCAAGGGCTCGGGGACAAATTGCCCGGCTCCGGCCGAGCCCCGATCCCTCGGAACCGTTCCCTGCTCCTCGACGCCCGCGTCCTCTTTTCGATACAGAATCGCATCGGAAAAACTAGCCGCCTTGAACCGCGAAAAAAGGAAATGAGAGGCCTCGCAGGGGCTGACAATGAGCCAGCCCCCGTCGACGAGGGAGCGGTGTAACCGCTCGACAACCATTCTGGCCCGATCCGGGGTGAAGTACATGAGCACGTTGCGGCAGAAGATCACGTCCATGCCGTTGGTGTTGTTCAGAAGCGAAGGATAGACATCTTCCGCCAGGTTGAGATAGGAGAAGCTCACCATTTTTCTGATCCGGGGAATGATCTCGAAACGGCCGTCCCCGGTCCGGCGGAAGTATGTATCCCGGAAGCCTTGCGGAGGATTGCGGAACGACCACTCGCCATAGACCCCTTCCGCCCCCCTGCCCAGCGCATGGGGATTTATGTCCGTGCCGAGGATCGAGATATTCCAGTCCCGCAACGCCGCGCCCATGGCCGTGAGGAGGATGGCGACGGAGAAGGGCTCCTCGCCCGTCGAGCACCCCGCGCACCATACGCGCAGATGCCGTTCGTCTCCCTGGCGGGTACGGATCAGTTCCGGCACTATTTCCTCCTCGAAAACCTCCAGGCTCCTTTTCTCCCGCAGGAAATACGTCTCCCCCACGGTGAGGTGGCGGGCCAGGATCTCGATCTGCTCCCGCGAGAGGGGCGACGCCATGATCCAGCGGATGCATGATTCCGGGTCCTCGAAACCGAACTCCCGCGCGGCGCAAACCATTCCCCGCTCAAGGGCGCGCCACTGCTTTCGCGGAAAATGCAACCCCGTGTGCGCGGCAACGAAGTCGCTGAACCGCGCCAGCAGATCAGCCGCCACGCCCGCGGGGATATCCATTGCCAGGGGTCCGCTAGCACCCATTTTCCCGCTCCGGCACTTTGTCTCCGGCCTCCGTGCCGGGACCGCCGATCCCTGCCAACCCCTTGTCGAGCCGTGTCTCGTCGCCCGGAGAGAACACCTTGTCAATATCGGGGATGAGGACCATGCCGTCCGTGAGTTTCACCACCCCTTCGACGGCTTCGACTCCGGCAAGGATCTCCGCCACGGGAACAACCGCCTCCTCGGGACAATGGACAACGCCATGGACTGCGTCCACCGCGAACGCGACCGTCCGTTGCGAGACTAAGGAAACAACGAATTGATCGCTCAGGCGGATTTCCCTCCCGGGAAAGCGGAAACACCTGCGCAAGTCGATGACCGGAACGATTCGTCCCTGCACATTTATTATCCCGCGAACGATTTCCGGCGCATCCGGAAGCGGGGTTACCTCGACCGCGCGCACCACCCGCTCCACCACGTCGAGCCGAAGGGCGTAATACTGATCATCAAGAGCAAAGACAAGAAGTTGATCAACGTTGTTCACAAACCCAGCCTCCTCCGTGATTCTTCCGCCTTCCGGGGGAAGTTTTCCCTCCCGGACCGAGATTCCGCAGGCCGCCCGGTTGTTCATTGTCCGAAGCGTGCACGGGCAGCGCCCACTTTCCCCTTTCCTGCATGAACGGCTTCATACAGCTTCTCCCCGCGACACCCGGAGCAATCGGACGCAACGAACGTCATTCCGGAATATTGAGGCATTTTTTCAACTATAAGTCGGCGTGGTAATGATATTATAGCGCAGATACGAGATGTGAATGCAACTTTTATAGGTTAGAAGATTCGAGATTGAACTCCAATGCGGATGGGTTTCCTCCCCGGCTCCGCCGGAGGGGCTGGCCAAAAACACTGCTTGCCCAAAACGATAAACATACTTAATGTATGCACATCGTAACAGCGGACTTTCCGGACAGTTAAGAAATATACAATACAATTTCTCGTGATTTCAGCATATTGACGATGCCTTCCGCATCGTCGCAGGCTGCCGGAAGACAGCGTTTCCCAACAGCCTGCCGACAGCCCGTTTCAGCAAAACAACCCAACCGGCAAAAGCAAAAACAGGCAGACCAGATATGGACTATTATAAATTACTCGGTGTGGAGAAAAGCGCGTCACCCGAGGAAATAAAAAAAGCCTACCGCAAACTTGCCCTCAAGTATCATCCGGACCGCAACAAGGGGAACAAGGAAGCCGAGGAGCAGTTTAAGAAGATCAGCGAGGCGTACGCCGTCCTCTCCGACAAGGAAAAACGGCAGCAATACGATTCCTTCGGCTCCGCGGGCTTCCAGCAGCGCTATTCCCAGGAGGACATCTTCCGCAACGCCGATCTGGGCGATATCCTGCGGGAATTCGGGATCAACTTCGGCGGAGGCCGCGCCACCTTCCGGAGTTCAGGCGGAGGCGGCGGCATTTTCGAGGAGATGTTCCGTCAGCCTGGGGCAGGCGGGCGCGCCAGCCATGGCTTTCAGGATTTCCGCCAGCAACAGCAGGTGAAAGGCAGCGATCTTTCCCTGGAACTGCCGATCACCCTCTCCGAGGTGCTGACCGGCGCCGAAAAAACCATCTCCCTTGGCCGCGGCGCTGCGGCGGAAAAGGTTTCCGTGAAGATCCCAGCCGGAATCGAGACCGGCAAGAAATTGCGGGTTTCCGGCAAGGGCTCCCCTTCCCCCATGGGCGGCCCCCCTGGCGACCTCTATCTGCTGATCAAGGTCGAACCACACCAGACCTATGCCCGCGAAGGATCGCACCTCACCATGAATCTGCAAATACCTTACAGCTCCGCCGTGTTTGGCGGGGAAGTGGAAGTCCCGACCCTGGAAGGAAAGCAGCTCAAGGTCAAGGTTCCGCCAGGCTGCCAGCCCCTGGCAAAACTGCGCCTGCGCAAGCACGGCTTGCCGGACGGCCCTGGCGGAGAACGGGGAGATCTGCTGGTAAAAATCGTGGTGGCGGTGCCGAAGGATCTGTCCGAGGAGCAACAGGATTTGGTGAAAAAGCTGAAAGAGACAGGGCTGTAAACCTTCGCCCGGCAGTAGCCTGGTCTCGGGACCGCCTCTTGCGGCTAGAGAAGGATGCCGACAAAAATGGTGGACATGCTGAACATATACCGTTCCGGTAGCCCTCCCCGCATGGCGATATCATCCTCAAGACGGGTGAGTATCCGGGTCATGATAACCTCGTAGCCCATGTTGAGGTAGCCGTCCGAGCCCGCCTCGTTGGTGAGGAAAAACAGCTTCCCGTTTTTATCCTTGTAGGTTTTCAGCCGCCAGTTCACCTGACTGAGGTTGTGGTGGAGCCGCTGCAACCGCTCCAGCGGAATCTGCAGGCCGCTTACGAAGATTCCCCCTTCCCGGACGTCATACGCCTCCACGATGCTTTTCCACAACCCGAGACTCAGCAGATAAACCCGGTCCGGCTCGACGGTTTCCGGGTGGAACGCGGCGGCAAGAACCTCGTGGGATTGCTTGAGCGCGTAGACCTGCTCCACCGTGGGCTGGGAAGCGAAAATGGCGTCGATCTTCCGCCGCTGCCGGGCCGGATCTTTTTCATACTTGGGATTTTTGGCATAGAGGCGGGAGGTGAATTCACGCAGGGAACTCTGATACTGGCGCACATGGTGCCGGATAACGCCAACATCGGTTGGGGTAAAAAACCCTCCGAACGCGTCGTCACCAGCCCCATTTCCGGAAATCCCGCAGCCAGTAAGCAGCAGCAGGACACAGCTCACCAGCAGACATGCGACAGTTTCACGCAGACCACGAACAAGCGGTCTCGGCATCATCCCACCTCCCGGCAAAAGGATTTTCTGACTGTAGCCGCTACAACACTCTGTAACCCATACCCTGTCTGTCCGATGATAGCACAGTTTCTTAGCGCGGGTGCCAACAGAAAAACGCCATGCCTGGGAGTTGCGCAATCCCGCTAGATATCAGCCCCGGTTATCTTGACCAGCGCCTCCCGGTAGCGGGACGCGGTTTTCTCGAGGATTTCCCGGGGCAGCTTGGGCGGCGGCGGATTTTTCCCCCAATCGAGGGTGGAAAGATAGTCGCGGAGAAACTGCTTGTCAAAACTCGGCTGTCCCGCACCCGGCTGGTACTGGTCTTGGGGCCAGAATCGGGAGGAATCCGGGGTCAACACCTCATCGATGAGAATAATCTCGCCGTTATAAATGCCCAGTTCAAACTTGGTGTCGGCAATGATGATTCCCCTGCCGAGGGCATAGTCCGCCGCCTTTACATAGAGGCGCACACAGATATCCTTGATCCTGGCGGTCTGTTCCTTACCCAGGAGATTTTCCATCTCGGCCAGGGAGATATTCTCGTCGTGCGCGCCAAGCGCCGCCTTGGTGGACGGGGTAAAGAGCGGCTCGGGAAACTTGTCCGACTCCCGCATCCCGGCAGGCAAGGCAAAGCCGCAAACATTCCGGTCTTTTTTATAGGCCTGCCAGAACGAGCCGGAAAGATAGCCGCGGACAATGCACTCCACCGGCAGGGGCTTGGCCTTTTTCACCAGCAGGCTGCGGCCCGCCAGCTGCTCACGGTACGGGGCGCAGACCGCCGGGTACTCCGCGACATCGGCCGTAATCAGATGATTGGGCACAATATCCTTGAGATAGTCAAACCAGAACAGGGAAAGCTTGGTCAGGATCGCGCCCTTGTTGGGGACGGGGTCATCCATGACCACGTCAAAGGCGGAGATCCGGTCGGAGGCCACCATCAGCAGATGGTCTTCCACCTCGTAGAGATCCCGGACCTTGCCGCGATGCAGCAGATGGAGATTGGCAAAATTCGTTTGGGTGATGGGTGTTGTCATGACGGATTCCTTATCAAAAAATTTCAGCGACAACGGGCATAACCATGCCGTGGCCTCTCAAAAACGATACATGTTCCAGACCGCTTGCGCGATATTTTTTTGACGATGGCTTAACCGGGCTCAGCCGCGATAAAACCATTTCTTGATCTCATGGGAGGTAAAACTCTTGGCCACTGGCCGGCCATGGGGGCAATGGGAAAAAATCTCGGCCCGTTGCATCTCCTCCAGCAGGGCTTCCGCCTCCCTTGCGGTCAGGCTTTGCCCTGCCTTGATCGCCGCCTTGCAGGCCATGTCGGAAAGCACCTCCTCGGCGCGCACCCCGCCCTTGCCGGAGCCTGGCTCGCCAAACCGGGCAAAGATCCCGGCCAGCACCTCCTCGACCGGAGAACGGCCAAGCACCGCGGGCACGGCCTTCACCACCTGGCTCCCCCCGCCGAAATCCTCGATCTCGACGCCGAGGGCACCAATCTCCTCGGCATGCTGCCTGAGGATCTGCACCTCTTCCAGGCTGCATTCCATGACCTTTGGAAACAAGAGGGTCTGGCGGGCGATCCTTTTGTTGGCAAACTGCCTTTTCAACGATTCAAAGAGCAGCCGTTCATGGGCGGCATGCTGGTCAATGGCAAGCAGGCCGTCTTCCGTGGCGCAGAGCAGATAGGTGTCCAGCACCTGCCCGAGATAGCGCAACCCGCCAGGGGCAGGAGCGCTCTCTTGCCCGCACGCGGCCGAAGACTGGGGCTGTTCCGCTGCAAAGCCGTGCTCCGAGGAAACGTCCTGTGCAGGGTCAGCGCGAAGAAACGAAGGCGCACCCTCGGCAGCGGTCTTAAAAAGCGGCAGCACCTCATGCGCCACGGGCGCGGGGGTGGTCGAAACCGGCGCGTACGCCTTGGCCGGGGTGGCCTTACCCTCTCCCCTCTCCTGGCCAGCGGCAGGAACCTTGAATATCTCCTTTTTCAAGGTCTGCTGATGATTCGCCATGGCGGCCTGAACCGCGGCAACCACAGCCTGATGCACCAGGGCAGGCTTGTGGAACCTGACCTCCTGCTTGGTGGGGTGAACGTTCACATCAACGCTTTCCAGCGGCAGGGCCAGAAAAATCACCCCACCCGGGCCCCGCCCTTTCATGAGATAGTTCTGGAGCCCTTCGCTCACGGCATGGGTTATCAGCCGGTCATGAATCGCCCGGCCATTGACAAAGATCCTCAGCCGTCCGGCAACAGGGGCGTCCGGGGGCAACAGAAACCCCCAAACCCCGGGTTCGGTCCCGCTTTCCGCCGGGGCCTGCCGCCCCACCTCCACCAGTGAACCGCCGCCCTTGCCGAAGATCCGTTCCGCCCTGCTCCGGGGGGTGTCAAGCCCGACGGGCAGCCGCAGAACCTCGCGGCCATCCACCGCAAAACTCACCCCCAGTTCCGGCCGGGCCAGGGCATAATTCCTGACCACCTCTTCGATGTGACCCAGTTCCGTCCGGGTGGATTTAAGAAATTTCCTGCGGGCCGGGACATTGCCAAAAAGATCGGTAACCTCAAAGGAGGTGCCCGGGCTGCCTCCCATCTCATGCACCTTGAGAACCCGGCCGAACCGGAGATCCACCTGGGTTCCCAGATCTTGGGCCGCCGGACGCGAGGCGATCCGCATCCGGGCCACCGAAGCGATGCTGGGCACGGCCTCGCCCCTGAACCCGAGGGAGCGGATGGAGCCAAGCTCGGCCAGACTTGCGATCTTGCTCGTGGCATGGCGCTCCAGACAGAGGAGCACATCATCCTGATCCATGCCCGAGCCATCGTCAATCACCCGGATCAACCGCGTGCCGTCGCCCTCCACCTGAATGGAGACCTGACTGGCCCCCGCGTCGATGGCGTTTTCCAGCAGCTCCTTGACCACCGAGGCGGGCCGCTCGACAACCTCGCCGGCCGCGATCTGATTGGCCAGGTTTTCCGGGAGAATCCTGATCCTGGACAAGGGTTAAAGCACACTCAGCATGTGAAGTTTGACCCACTCCTCGTCCCACCACTCAATGGGATCGACAAAGATTCCGTTCACCAGCATGCTGAAGTGGAGATGATCCCCGCCGGCCATGCCGGTGGTGCCGGTAAGCCCGACAACCGAGCCCTTCTCGACCATGACGCCCACCGGAACATCGATCTGGCTCAAGTGGGAGTACAGGCTGAAAATACCCTGGCCGTGGTCAAGGATGACGGTATTGCCGTAAATCCCCAGATACTCGGCGAAAACCACCATCCCCCGGTTGGCGGCCTCGACATTGGCATGTTCGAGCGAGGCGATATCAACCCCCAGATGGACCTGCTCGTCGATCTTCTCGTTGTTGTACAGATAAGTGCGGTGGTCGGCGTATCCGGCTTTCGGGCTGCCTTCCATCCGCCCGAAACGGCCGTCCCAGAGCCGCTCGGGCTGGAATTTCGAACACACCTCCTGAATCTTCTTGTAATTGGCCAGCCGGATATCGTTGTTCACCTTGATGTACTGTTCAACCGGCGTGCCGCTCAGCTCCGGATAGTGACTGGCGAATTCCGGTATCTTGGCGGAGAGAAACGCGTCGCTGATGCCAATCTTGTCGCTGACAATCTTGCGCACATGCAAATCCATGGTGAACGGGGCCCTGGCCTCGTTTCCGGCCTGGTCCGCGGCAACGACAAAGGATTTTTCCAAAGCGGCGATATCGTGGGGCAGCCCCATGCAGACGCCGTAAACCCCCTCGCCCCGCTTGGGCATGGCAAAGCCGGGATAGAATATCTCGTTGATCAGTACCCCGTGCCTGCCCGCCACCTCGCTGACCCGGTAGACAACCACCCCGGCGCCGCCGCCCTTGATATACTTGGGCGACTCCATCACGTTGACCACCGGCGGCTTGGTGTCGATGGCGACCACCGAGGAGTGCACGGTGACATTGCCCCTGAACCAGTTCCACAAGGAGAAATCGGCCGCCTTCACCACCAGTTCCGCCGAGCCGTCCTTAACGCCAAGAGTCTTTGGGGTTATCTCGATGGTCTCCTCGATTTTTTGCGGCCCCGCGCCGGAGAGATATCCTGCCCGGGGAAAGCTTTTCTCAAGCAGCACAGCCTTCTTGCCATCCTGCACCAAGGTGACCTCGATGGAGCTCAGCCCGCTCTTGGCGTCACTGGCCACCAAGGAAAGCTGCCGGGTCAGGCCGATGTGGGCGCTGTCCCCATTGAGCGCCACCTGGGGCTTTTCCATCTCCCCCACAAGCCAGAAGAAAACCCCCAGCCCCACGGCGAGCAAACCCACTACCCCGATAATCAACGAAAGCAACGGACTCCTGTTTTTTTTCACTTTGTCAAACGGGTCAAGATTCATACTGTAATCCTCATATACAAGCGCCTCCCGGCAGGAGGCTTTTTTGATGTGCACCCATGGCCCGGCAGACATCCCCCGGGTCCTCTCTCGCAGGCAAATTGTGGCGATAATACCATGAACCTCCCCATGATTCCAGAGCTCTTAATATCTTGACAGAAAAAGCCATCCTCATATAGTGTGCGAGGTGTTTTGCAGCGGGGGCCAGAGCAATGACCATGAAAAAATTCCATACCGTCATCGTGGGCGGCGGGCCTGGGGGATTGGCCTGCGCCACCCTTCTTGCCCTCCAGGGAAAAGAGGTTCTGGTGCTTGAACGCAACAGCAGCATCGGCCCCAAGGTCTGCGCCGGCGGCATTCCCTCCGTTGCCCAGGGCCTCGGCTTTCCGGAAAGCCTGTGGGAAAGATCCTTTACCAGCCAGCACATCAGCAGCAACTGGCAACACGCCGTAATCCGTGACACCAGCCCCATCATCCGCACCGTTGACCGGGGCCGGCTCGGACGCTGGATGGCGGAAAAAGCCTTGGCCGCCGGGGTCAGCATCGCCACCGGCGCCCTGGTTCTAAAAATCAGCGACGACCGGGTGCAGACCCGAAAGGGTGAGGAGTTTGGCTTTTCCTTCCTGGTGGGGGCCGACGGAAGCAGCTCCCTGGTGCGGCGCCAGCTTGGGATTCCCACCGAACAGATGGGAGTCGGCATCAACTACCAGGTGCAGGGGAACTTCCCCGAGATGCAGTGGCACCTGAACACCGATCTTTTCGGCAACGGCTACGCCTGGATCTTTCCCCACCAGGATACCGCCTCCATTGGGGTGTACGCCCGGCGCAGCACCAGCAAACCCGGCCCCCTGCTGAACAGCCTGCACCAATGGGCATCGGACCACGGCCATGAACTCAAGTCCCGCCAACCGCAGGCCGCCCTGATCAATTCCGATTTTCGCGGCTGGCGTTTTGGCAACCGCTTTCTGGTCGGCGATGC
>Ga0074199_1001062_pt1 | contig 28701 bp, 32 predicted proteins | sample EPASupsiteSAE347_FD_64528 | JGI IMG/M metagenome (GOLD analysis project Ga0074199, IMG submission 64528) | Bioremediated contaminated groundwater from EPA Superfund site, New Mexico - Sample SAE3-47 | ecosystem: Environmental > Aquatic > Deep subsurface > Groundwater > Contaminated ... | reverse complement strand
AGATTTACTTTCATCCAAATATTAATGAGTTCGACAAGGTCACATTCATACATTTTGTTACAGACCACTTGCGAGCCAAGGGCATAGACATTCATGAAGAGATCCGCCTATATTGCCCAACATGCAATAGGGAAATTAATAACCGAGATGCAATCGAAGTCCGCATAGAGAATGGGTGTCTTGATATCCCATGCCAATATTGCACTTCGACTGTGCTTATTTCCAAAAGCATTGAGGAGCGGTATAAACACGACATAGCACTAATCGAGAAGCAATCCGAACTGGCAAAGAAAGTCGGGCAACGCACTGAAGAAGTAGTTAGCCAATTCAAGGCTGATCAGGAGCAATATTCACAAGAGATGGATCAAATGATTCACATTTTGCACCTTTCCGACTTGCATCTGGAAAACATTGGACAAGCAGATGTTCACCGAACTCAGCTTGAAACCGATTTAATTCAAGAGTTGAAGATTAAGCGCTTAGAATACTTAATCATCTCTGGTGATATCAGCAATCATGCCATGGAAGATGAATACAGGGCGGGATTCCAGATGTTAGACAACCTGGTTAAGCGTTTAGGCTTAGACGCAGATCATGTCGTCTTAGTTCCTGGGAATCACGACATGGACCGAGGTTCTTCGAGAAAGGCGTACCCATTTACATATCGAGAAGACTTAAAAACCCCATTGGTTGAAGGAAAGTACATTGAAGCTGGCAATGATGGTGTATTGTTACGCGATGAAGGTCTTTATAGGCAACGTTTTGCTAATTTCAATGCCCATTTCTACAAACGTGCACTCGGCGTAGAATATCCCCTTGATTACGTTAAACAAGTTACCATTATCGAGCGACCAAAAGATCGTATTCTATTCCTAGGACTTAACTCTAGTTGGGAAATTGATCATCATTTCAAAACGGCTAGTATTAATAAAGAGGCATTATCTAAAGCCCTCGATTATTTTAATGGAAAGGATTATAGCGGCTGGCTAAAGATCGCCGTGTTTCACCACCCGGTTAATGGCAAAGAGATGATGAATGATGAATTCATGCAACTGCTAGTTGTTCATGGTTTCCAGATCTGCATGCATGGTCATATACATGAGTCTCTTGATAGCCTATTCAATTACGATAAGCGCGGAATTCGTGTCATTGGTGCTGGTGCCTTTGGCGCGTCTTCCGAAGAGCAAGTGACAGGGATTCCATTGCAGTATAATCTCCTCACATTTGATCCTAGTAAGGGCGAGATGACAGTAAGCACGCGAAAGAAAGAGAAACCTGAGGGATCTTGGTCCGCAGATTCCAGATGGGGAGATAAAAACGACCCTAAGCCATATTATAAATTTCATGTTCAAGATTATCAGATACAAGAAAGGACTTCGATAAACCTGCAAAAATCATAGAATATGTATTTTATATTTTCATGTATGATCGCATGGACATTTAATGCATATATATTGGTTTTGCTTCCTCCCTTCGCATTCCTAAAGCCACTGTCTATACATAATCTGGCACTACAGGAATATTTGAGAAAAGCCGCCGACTGCAAGGTGGTATCACAAGCGGGCAAAACCGTGAAGATCTGCCTGCATCCCGCAAAGGGGAAAAGCAATAATCATAATAGCACGGCATCGAATAGAAGTGGTTAAAATGGTTCATAATACATTGAGATCGCTTCGCTTCATCTCACATTCCGCACTTTGGGTTTCGGATTCAATATTTTTACAGCTATCGATTTTTGCTATTCAATAAAAATATTTTAATCAAATGAAATTTTGTTATTAACTAATTTGACAATAAGTTGTTTTTAGTTGATTTTTATCTTGTGGGTGGAGGTGTCATTATCTTCACTCAATCGGAGAGCTAGGGCAAGCAGACAAATATTAATTGTAATAAATAGTATTATTTATAATTATAGTCTGAAAATCGAAAGCAAGAAAAATACTCGCTTTAGGAAGTTAAAGCGCGGAATGTGGGCTTCATTTTTAGCTGTACGAGATCTTGGCGCTTGAAGATGAATGTTCCCATCAGATTAGTAGACCACTACCCAGCCCTTTTCCTGACCGATCCAGGACATTCCAATGTACATCACGTTTGTCGATGATTTCCCCATGACCGTGAGCGGCAAGATTCAGAAGTTTAAGATGAGAGATGTTTCCATTCAGGAACTGGGCCTGGAAGAAGTGGCCAGGATGAAGACGGCGTAAAGCCCCTTCCGCCTTTTTGCCGCTATTGCCTCGATTGAACACTTTTTTTAGTTTCCCTGAGCATCTTCGGGATTACTTCGTGATTCTTCGTGAAATCGGAAAACAATAATTATCTTTAATGATGGATTTTTTTCGACAGATTTTTTAATTCGAACAGCATAATAGCTTGACGAGGCTAAATGTTCAAGATTGTAAAGCGCAAGGAGATGGCGGGCGGAAAGATGATCCTCAACGAGATTGAGGCACCCATAATCGCCCGCAAAGCCAAGCCGGGGCAGTTCGTGATCCTGAGAGCCAATGAAACCGGAGAGCGGATACCCATGACTCTGGCCGATCTGAATCCCGAGAAGGGAACCATCACCATCATCTTTTCCGTAGTAGGCAGATCTACGGTTCTATTTAGCGATTTGCAGGAAGGCGATTACTACCTGGATGTAGTCGGGCCGCTCGGAAAGCCTACCGACATCGGGATGGCGGGCACGGCCATCTGTGTGGGCGGAGGAACAGGCGTCGCGGTTCTCTATCCGATTGCCAAGATGCTCAAGAAGATGGGAAATAAAGTAATAAGCATCATCGGAGCCCGCTGCGAGGAGCTCATCATCTTGCGTGAGGAGATGGAGAGTGTCTCGGATGAGCTATTGATCTGCACCGATAACGGTTCCGCGGGGCGCAATGCCTTTGTGACGGAGCTACTGGCGGAAGTCCTGGCCAAAGAGACGCCGGGCGTCGTGGTCGCCATCGGTCCCGTGGCCATGATGAAGCGGGTGAGCGATATCACGCGCCCCCAGAATATCAAGACCATCGTCAGCCTCAATCCCATCATGATCGACGGCACGGGCATGTGCGGGAGCTGTCGCGTGGAAGTGGGCGGCGTGGTCAAGTTCGCCTGCGTGGACGGGCCTGAGTTTGACGGACATGAGGTGGACTTCGATCAGCTCATGCAGCGATTGCAGGCATTCCGGGAAGAGGAGAAGCAGAGCCTGGATGCGTGCGGCGGCGCAAAGGTGCACAGATGCAAGATGGAAGAGGAATTTGCCATCAAGGATCTGGGAAAGCCGGGTGAAGCGGCGGTGGCCGAGGTTAAAGCGGCTTGATCCGGGGCTCCATTTTGAGCACGCCGTTCGGCATTTTTTTAGATAACATTTAAAAACAGCATGGATCGGAACAGCAGGGACGATGCTTGCCCCGGCTGCAAGCTCTTTTTGGCCTTTCGGCTCGTGGCAGCTCTTGCCCCCGGTCCGGCAGCCTGCGGCATCGGAGGCGGGCGGGACCTGCACCGCAGGCGGACCGCTCACGGGGAGCCGGAGCACGCGGGCGAACGCGTGAGCGAGCGAAAATCGATAATAATATGCCGGAAGAGCCGACCATGCCGTTTGAGGAAATGCTTTCGGATGGCTATAATAAATTACGGCTTCCAGACCTTGAGATAAGGAATGCGCTCGGCTTATGGAATACTTCATTGAGAACGAATCCTGACGAATAGCCGTGCAATTCTTCTCGGTCCACCCTGGCGAGAAAATCTCGGCATGAAACTCCAAAGGTGGATGATCGAAGGCTGAATATAAAAATATATTCGCGTCCAGGAATATATTCTCTCCTTCTGGAAGGTCAGAGAGTTTCCCATGGAAAACTGAATTTTAATGTCGATAGATCCTGTTTTCCATCCGTCACGTGTGAGCCTCCGCCTGGGGCACATGGGCGTTTCAATCCCATATCTCCATATCGATTATCTCATCTGCAGTTTTCTTGTCTATTGCCATTTTTCCGTGAAATTTATTGACGAGATTTCGTTGGACTACGATCTCCACTTCCTCGCCTTCAATCAGATTCAAATCCTGAAACGGCCTGAGAACTTTGCCTTCATATCTCGCACGGACTTTTACACCCATCATAACTCACTGTTTTTAATTTGCAGCTATATCTATAAATGTTGTTGTGCTCTCCACCGATTATTCATTGTCGCATGAGCATGTTCGTTCTTCCAAGTCCTTGCACCTATTGCTGGGCCTTGCAAAGCATTCCGGCTCATGACGGACCTCGCCCCCGGCCCGGCAGCCTGCGGCATCGGAGGCGGGAAGGAGCCTTCAAGCAGAAATACGAGCGGGAGGAAATGAATCGAGCCATCAATGACTATCGGGCTAGCATTTTTAGCAGAGACTTTTAAGATGCCACCCCATCAGACCCAATGGGCTCATGCGATTGATTTTCAAAAAATGAAACAGTTAAATATCATTTGAACCAGAATCATTTGAACCAAATCATATCAGCCCTGAACTGGAGGTCGCAATACAGATGTCTCTAAAATCCAACTCTCTCCTTGCACTGGCCGCATTGATGACTTTGCTGCTCACGGCAAACGGGATCGCGGCCAGCGGAAACCTGACAGGAAATGCCGCAGGCGAAAAGGCATCAGCGGACTTGAAAGACGATGCAGCGCTTTCCCTTCTGCAACTGCAGTCCGAGATTCAAGGCAAATTGAGCGATCAAGATGCTCTTGCGGGAAGGGCTGCCGTTCAGCTCTCCGGCACGGGGCCGGATGGAGAGACGGCGCAAGAAATCATGCGCAGCCTGACCGAATCCGTATTCAATGAGGCTACAATCATCAGCCCGCAAGGACTGATCGTTGCCGCAAAGCCCTCCAGCTACCAGGATTGGGTTGGCGCGAATATCAGCGATCAGCAGTGGTTCGAGTTCCTCAAGAGCAGATCTCCGTACCAGACGGGCGTATTTCGTGCCGTAGAAGGCTATGATGCGGTGGCGCTCATACATCCGATATTTTCGCAGACAGGCGAGTTCTCCGGCGCACTCAGTGCATTGATAAATCCGGGCGAGTACCTGAAAGGCATAATTGATCCGGAGCTGAGCGGCACGCCTTTCACCGCCTGGATCATGCAAAAGGACGGCCTGATCGTCTACGATGCCGATCCAAGCCAGGAGGGTTTGATGCTCTTCCAGGACCCGCTCTACCAGCCGTATCCGTCTCTTCTGGAGATCGGCAGAAAAATGGTTGAGAATCGTTCCGGAAAGGGAAGCTACTTCTTCCTCAATAAAGAGCACAACCAGAACGTCACCAAAGAAGTTTACTGGACCACATTCGGCCTGCACGGGAGCGAATTCAGGCTGGCGTTGATCCGCGTGGTGAGCTGAGATCTGGTTAAGATTTGGTTAAGATCTGGTTGAGATCTGGTTGAGATATGGTCGAGATCTGGTCTCCAGCTCAAACTTCTTTTTTGCTCTTGCTCTCACTTAATGCGGCCCGTTTTGCCTGGTTTCGATCTTCAGTCCCTCGTTGTCAACCTTTGTTTCGATGGCGATCTTCAAGCCCAGCGGCTCGATTATGCGTTCGACCTCTTCCCGACCTCGCTTAGTAACGATGGCAATGCTCGGACCCACCGAGCTCATGCCCACGAACTCAAGGCCGCTCTCGCGCAGCAGGCTCATGTTGCGGTAGATCTCAAAGCCGTGGTGCTCCACCTCCGCTCTCTTCGAGCCGCGAAATTCGATCTCCCAGATTATGTCGCCGATCTTCTTGAGGTCGTCTCTCACCAGGGCCGGGATGAGGTCCATGAGCAGGAAGTAGGCTTTCAGCTCCCGGTCCTGGTAGTCCAGGTTGCGGGCGCGGTTCATGAGCAGGTCGAACTCCGACCTTCCGGCGGAAGAGACGACCGTGGGCGGAATGACGATGAAGACATTCTTTCCTTCGGCAAAGCGATGGCGGAAAGCCAGCGCCAGCTCGTCGCCCATGATGACCATGCCGCCCAGCGTCGCCGCGGCTGGACCCACGCCGGTTTCAAAGCCGCGCGTCACCCTGCCGTCTTCCGTCTCCTCCACGTAGTTGTTTCCCAGGAGCCTGCGGATCTGATCGGAGGTGAGCGGGCCGCCAAGGGCAGTGTTCATGGCGTGGCCCAGTGCCAGGAGAACCGAGCCCGTGGAGCCGAGGCCGACGTGCTTCTTCTCATGGTCCAGGATCTTGATCTTGAAGCCGCCCCGGTAGCCGACTGTTTTGCAAAAGACCATGACGAAGTGGCGGATGATGGGCTCGCGGGAGTATTCGATGGTGATGTCTTTTGCCGTGCACTCGACCTTTGCCGAGCAGTAGATTTGCAGGGCAAAGCCGGCTCCGCCTCCGCCTGCCCGATCCGGTGCAAAGCGGTTCATATCCAGCACGGTAAGGTGAATTCGTCCCGGTGCCACGGCTTTGACCGTTCCCGAGATGGGCGAGAGGCGGCATTCTCCCTCCAGGCGCAAAGGCTGGATGCACTCCCCGGGCAGGAACGGCTGGAACTCGTACTCGACCAAATCCAGGTCGCCGCCGCGAATCTTCATCTTGGCCACATCAACATCTCCTGCAAAGCGATTGACAAGTTTATAGGCCAATTCGGCTAAGCCTGGCGGTCGAAGAATATGCTCTTTCCCGATGCCTTGAGGGGGATGGCGTATGCCACGCGGCAGCCTTCCAGCCAGCCCAAATAAAGCGCCCCGACTCCGGCGGAGAACATGATGCGGTTGTCGACGTTGTGCAGGCTGGCGGTCTTGGCGGCGGAACCGAGAGCAATGCCGAGGTCGGCCATCTTGATGATGCAGCTCGGGCCTCGGAAAGGCTTCTCCTCGGATTCAACAGCCTCCTGCGCCTTCAGCATCTCTTTGCAGGTGGCAAAGCCGCAGCCTCCGCAGTCCAGGCCGACTATGGCCTCGCTGCGGCAGCCGATGACGACGCACCCGTCGCTGTTCTCCAAATTGCCTGCATCCCTGGTAAAGAACTTCATGCCGAAGACCTCACTCAAGCGGCGAGTCTCCGCCGCCAGCTTCAGCAAATCGTCTCCAGTCACGATCTTGATCTCAATGGAGTCCTGGCCGCGACCTTTGGGAGCGGTGCGGGCGGAGAGGGCCATCAGCTCTGCCACCATTTCCACTGCTTTGGAAGACATGCAGGAGGGATGATTGTCATTATTTATAAACATTAGAGCGAGCGGCGGAAAAAACAGGATGGAAAATCTGCAGGATGCATCCTTACATCGGTCCTATTCTACTGCTGGCCTCTCAAAAGCTGCCTGCCTTCCTCCGTGAGCCTGACATTATGAATGCCGTTCGAGAGCGTCATTCTGGGCGCATATCTTCCGCCGAGGCCCGCCGCCTGAATAAATCCTTTTTGAGCCAGCGCCTCAAGCCTGTCGCCCAGTTCCCGCTCATCAATGCCAAGTTGCACCAACCCTTGAAAGACGGAGATAAAGTTTGAGCCGGACACGGGAAGTGCTCTCAAAATTCTCATATCTCTGCCGTCAACATCAAACATCTCTCACACCATTTGCTCCATCATTTGTTCCCTTATTTGCTGCTTTATTTGCTCCTGCGTTCGCTCCTGCTTTCCGGCCATGCGGGCACACAAACAGGCACATTCCGCAAACGGCATAGCCCGTCTTCTTCTCCAGATCCTTCAGGTACTGCTCGCACTTTCGGGCGTCGTACCTCGCCTCTCGCGGCTCGTCATCTCGAAAAGGCCGACTCGTGAATGCAGCCTGAGGGCAGATGTCCACGCACTCTTTGCATTCTCCGCAGCGCTCTTTCATCGGCGAGCCCGTCGGCTTCAGGGGCGCGTCGGTCAGCACGCTGGCCCAGCGCACGCGCGGCCCCGCCTGAGGAGTGATGAGCAGGCAGCTCTTGCCGATCCATCCGAGCCCGGCCAGGTGGGCGGCGAGCTTATGAGAGAAGGTCGCAGCAATCCGGTCATCAACCACGGCACGTTTCGAGGCAGGGATGGGAAAGGCCCTGTAGCCCCGGCGCTGCAGTGAGCCGGATAAGCGCAGAGCGACGGTGTCCAGCAGATCGTTTACCTTGTCGTAGGCGTGATGCCTGTACTCCATCGCCACAGTCTTATCTCCTCTTCTCGGAAGCTGGTTCACGACCGGGTTTAAGAGAGCGACGCCGATGGAAACAGCTCTGGGATATTCAGCCACTTCCCGTCCGCCCTGCCATGCGATAAAATCCCTGGCAGGAGCAAGATTTGCCACACCAAAGAAGTCTGCGCCCAGATTCACTGCCATCCCGCGAATCTCATCGTCCAACTGCATGGCTGAATAATTCTGCCGCTGATCAATAATAACGGCTGCGCATGAGGCATAGCGGTTGATAACGAGGATGGTTGACAAGGATGGTTGACAAGGATGGTTGACAAGGATGGTTGACAAGGATGGTTGACAAGGATGGTTGACAAGGATAATTGTGGCAAAAGCTATTACTACAATGCAGTTTGAAGAGAAAGGCCCCGACCAAGAAGCAGCGGGCGATTCGATAATGCTGTTGGCAATTCAACAACATGATAGCAGAAATATGGAGTCAGCAAAAAATGGCGATAAAAAAGGCAAAGGTAAAAAATGATGCTATTATGACCGGCATCCTCGTTACCAGGTTTAAGATGGGCCAGATCGATGTCGAAGATCTGGAGAAGATGGCGATTGACACATCCAAAGAAGAGAGATGCTCCGCAGCGAAACGAGTACTGGAAGGGATTAGGGACGCACCTGCAATCCCATCCTAAATCCCATATCTAATCCAATTATACTTATTAAATTAATATTATTATCCGACCATTCTTAGCCGAATACCCTAATTTCTCTTGGCCACTCAATCTCTTTGCCGCGTGCAAATTGACGCGGCCATACATAGCAGCAATCAACGCTTCTCTTCCACTACGGTATAATCATTTACATCGATTACCCGGTCCCGCCGTCCGAAATTGCCGGATGCACCGGCGGCACCTGTCGCGGACCCCTGGGCGGCATCTCTCGGCTTTAGCATGGCCAGCAAGAGCGCCGCGATGGTTGAGAGCAGGGCCGGCTCGGCGATCCAGCTCTTTTTCATCGTCTTTAAAAGCGCGAAGGCAAGCAGACCCTTGAGGATGGACGGAAGGATGCCTGGACTGCTGCTGCCTGCGCTCTTTGACTTCAGCAAACCGGCGGCATGTTTGCCGAGCATCGAGAGGGTTTCGGGTCGCGTGATCCAGCCGAGAGACTTCGCCAGAGCGATCGTGAATGCGCCCTTGATTGCTTTTCTGAAAACGGCTGCGCCAATAATGGTTTTGATGAGTCCTGTGAGCTTTGCCATCAAACAATCTCCTCTCTTGGATGGTTAAATCTGTATCTGCTCGCTCAGAGTCACGGTTGACAATTGCTCATGATAAAATTGTTCTTGTCGGATCACGATGCTTGGCTATTCTTCCATCCGGAAGCCTTCCGGCCAGAGCATCCTATCCTCGCTCCGTCGCCGAATCATCTCCTCAACCTCCTGGGGCGAGATGCCGAAGACCTCCGCCAGTATCTCTTTGGCTGCATCCAGCTCCATCGCGATCTGATCATCGCTGCCGCTTCGCGAACTTGGATGGAGCTTTATTGCCTGCTTTTTCGGCTTTGCCAGGTGATCGAGGACTCCTGCCATTAGCTTATTTTATTGCATGTGCAAACTTAAGTATCTTTCTGGAAAAATCTGGGGCGGGAAGAAACAAAAGCAAGCCCGTCATGATTTTTAAAATTTACATGAATGAATAAATGTAACTAACGCATGCAGCCAACATATAAAATTAATATATGGTGGCAATAGTAAAATTAAATATATAAAAGCTGAAATTATATGCATAAAGGTAATAATAAAACTAATAGCTGAATACAATATATAAAATTGATATATATATATAACTAATTGATATACGATTAATAGCAAACCAATATGGACTTGACGGGATTCGAACCCGTGGCCTCCGCCTTGCGAAGGCGGCGATCTACCACTGATCTACAAGCCCGAATTGATGATCTAATCTTTGGTCTTAAAATAAGGAGAGGCTTTAGAGGAGCCCGACCTCTTCGACCACAACAGACTCAACACCGGGAACATTAGCTACAGCCGACTCTATCTCATCAGGGCTGTGGCCGCCCTTATCGTTCATGATGGTTACGACTATCAGAGCTTTCAGACCAAAGGCGATAGGCATCTCTTCAATGACATGCAGCTTGGCAAATGCGGGTATCACCTTGACGATCTCTTCTCTGAGCTTGGCCAGGTCAATGTCCGTGCTTTCCGGCATGACCTTCATTCTAACTGCCGCGTCACCCATTTCGAGTCACCTCACGGCCCTGAGAAGCCACAGGCTTTGCAGGTATAAACGTTGCTTTGTTTCTTACAGCGGTTGCATCTGGCAATCACGGTTCCGCAGCTCGGGCAGGGAAATCTGGTCCCGCCCACGCCGGTCAGCGTAATGCCACATGATATGCATCTCTCTGGCAATTCTTCCTTCATGTTATCTCCCCTTTGGTTGATGTATTTCCCTGTATAAACCTTCCCATAGGTAGCAGGGATTTCTCGCCTCTCGCCCGAAGGAACCCGGCCAATCCGGCTCGCAATTGCGCCCGGCCAAATCCTGGCAATTCATCACCTGGAAATCACAGTCGTGCCGCCGTTTCCTGTTTTGAGTGCACGGATGAACTCCTTCGGATCTGTGCCGTCCAGCACGCGGAGGCTCGCGCCCTCGCCCTTGCGCATGAGAAGCCGCAGCGTTCCCTGATCAAGGCAGCTTTCTTTTCCTAGCAGATGGCTTGCACATACCACTTCTTGGACCTTTCCCTCTGCAATTATGCCGCCCACATTGGTAGCCTTGATGAGGGGCGAGTGCAGTCGTTCTGCCGCCAGCATGGCAATGGAGTCCGAGGTATAATCCCAGTTATGTTCGATGCCTGCGTCATCCTTTTTCAGGGCTTGATACGGCAAGAGAACATCAACCTGCCCGGCTCTGTCGCAATCCGGTTTTCTAATCTCCTCCACCAGTCGCGCGCCCGTGCCGTCCGCCAGGAAATAGGCATACTGCTCCATTGCCAGAACGGCCATCCAGTGAGCGGCGTCATCCGAGATCGCAAATCGTGCATGAATCTCTCTCACCAGATCGGCCAGTGGCCCGCCGCCCGGCACGATGAGAAAGCTGTAGCCGTCCTCCGCCAGGCCGGCGAGCGCGCGAACCAAATCCCGGGACGATTCAAGGAGGCTGCCGCCCAGCTTCAGCACGTAAAATGGCATGGAGTCTGGATCAGGATGCCCCGGTATTTAGCGTGATTCCCGCGCGATAAGGCGAAGAACAGGAGAGATTCATAAGGGCAAAGCGGAAAAGAATAGCGAAGGTCGACCGGATGTTGGGTAGGGAGGGATATTCCATATCGACCTTTGCCGTACTTCCTTCCGACCTCAGTCGTAGATAAGCCTTTCGGTGCGGTGATTTAGCTTGCAGACTCCTTTGCTGGCAGTGGATGCAGTAATATTATTTGGATCGGGAATCGTGCTCATAGAGCGGAAGAATCCGCCCTACCAGGGCAGCTTTGCCCTTCCCGGCGGATTCGTGGAAGTGGGAGAGACTGTCGAGAACGCAGTGAAGAGGGAGGCGCGAGAGGAGACGGGCCTGCAGATCGAATTGCTGGGGCTGGTGGGCGTGTACTCCGATCCCAAGCGCGATTGCAGAGGGCACGTCGTATCCGTTGCCTATCTCGCCGCCGGAAAAGGCGAGCTTGTGGGCGGATCTGACGCTAAATCGGCTGAGGTCTTTCCACTGAATTGCCTTCCGGCGCTTGCTTTTGATCACGACGAGATCATCCGCGATGCCCTCGCCCTGGCAAGGAGCCGTCCAGACAATCAAATTAAAGTAGAGTAATTGAAATTACCCACTGGAAACTAAAAACGCGAGCGTGATAGTGAAGAACTGCCGGGGATTATCGCCCCCGGCATTTGACCTAACTTCTGATTTAGGAGACCAATCAAAATGGAAGATACAAGAGAGCTCATCGAGAAGTATGCGCTGCAAAACGCGGTGAAGTACAAGGCCGCGCCCAATGCCGGGGCGGTCATGGGCAAGCTCATGGGCGAACACCCGGAATTGCGTGCCCGGGCCAAGGAAGTATCGCCCCTGGTGAAAGAGGTCCTGGCCGAGATAGAGAAGACGAGCCCGGAAGAGTGGCAAAAGAGGCTGGAGGCCATCGCGCCCGAACTAATAGTTGAACTCTCTGTGAAAAAAGAACCCGACAAGGGACTGCCTGCGCTCGATGGAGCGGAAAACGGCGTTGTGATGCGCTTTGCACCTAACCCCAACGGCCCGCCGACTCTCGGCAGTGCTCGCGGCATCATCGTCAATTCCGAGTATGTGAAGAAGTACGGCGGCAAATTCATCATCCGCTTCGATGACACGGACCCGGTGAAGAAACGGCCCATGCCCGAGGCTTACGGCTGGTATCTGGAGGACTGCAACTGGCTTGACGCCAAGCCGGACCTAGTAATTACGGCCAGCGAGCGGATTGACAAATACTACCCCATCGCGGAAGAGCTGATCCGCCGGGGCGGAGCATACGTTTGCGCTTGCCCGCAGGCAGTCTTCAAGGAGCATAAGGACAAGGGCATTCCCTGCGAGCACCGGGATCAGTCGATTGAGCAGAATCTGGATCTTTGGAAGCAGATGCTCGACGGAAGGCTGGCCGAGGGCCAGGCTGTTTTGCGTGTCAAGACGGACATGTCTCACAAGGACCCGGCCATTCGCGATTGGCCCGCTTTTCGCATCGTGACCGCGCCGCACCCGCTGGTCGGCGACAGGCACCGCGTCTGGCCGCTGCTGGATTTCGAATCGGCGGTGGAGGATCACCTGCTCGGCACCACCCACATTCTGCGCGGCAAGGATCTGGCGGACAGCGGCAGCAGGCAGAGATACCTCTACCGGTATTTGGGCTGGGAGTACCCCAAGGTGATCCACTGGGGCAGGATCAAGATTCATCAGTTCGGTTCTTTCAGCACCAGCAAACTGAGAAAGGCCATCGAGGCCGGGGAGTACACGGGCTGGGACGACCCGCGCGTTCCCACGGTACGGGCCATGCGCTGCCGCGGCATTCGCCCCGAGGCGCTGCGCAGGTTCATGATCGACCTCGGCGTGGGAGAGACGGACATCAGCATCAGCATGGACTCCATCTACGCCGAGAACCGCAAGCTCGTCGACCAGGAGGCCAACCGCTATTTCTTCGTCTGGAATCCCGTCTCGCTGCAAATCGAGGGCGATGTGCCGGCATTCGGGCACGCACCACTGCATCCCACCATCGATCGCGGCTGGAGAGACATTCCGGCGGGCAATAATCTGTTCATCTGCAGGAGCGACCTGGAGGCTTTGAAGGTCGGTGATAACATCCGGCTCAAGGATCTATGCAACGTTGAGATGACGAGCCTGGAGCCGGCTGGAGCACGCTTCCTGGGCAAGGACGTGGGCAAGAGGACCAAGATAATTCACTGGGCTCCGGCGGACGGCCCGGCGGTCAAGGTGATGAAACCGGACGGCATTGACGAGGGAATCGGCGAAGCCGGAATTGCCGGAGAGCTGGGCAAGGTCGTGCAGTTCGAACGCTACGGGTTTGTGCGCATCAACTTCCTCGGCAATCCGATAGTGGCGTACTTCGCTCACCGCTGAGTGCTCAAGAGAATTCCGGCTGATGCAACCAATGCGAGCAACCATTGCTGCAACTGTTGCAGCAAATCGCTGATGAATTGATTAGCCGGGATTACCGGAATCAGGCTTAAAAAAAGCTCAAAAAAGGTTCAAAAAAGATTCAATCGTTGCAGTGCTCCGGCCAAAAACGCCGCCAGGGCCACTGCCATTCCTATTTTCAGCGCTTTTTGCGATCCTCTTGCATCTCTTCTCATGACCTTCAAGATCGATTGCAGGAAAAAGAGATCCGCAACCACTGCTATTGCCAGATACGCATTTCCGAAAGGCGCAGCAAAGCTCAATCCCAGCGCCGCCAGCGCAAAGGCGGCAGCGAGCCCGGCGGACAGCCTCTCGCCCGCCAGGATGGGAAGAGTCCGTGCCCCGCCCAGCCGGTCCCCATCCATGTCCTCGATGTCTTTCGCGATCTCCCGGCTCATGGTAGCCAGAAACGAAAGCAAGAATGGAATCTGGTTTGCCGGCAGTCCCGCCTCGCCGCCGGCTGCGCCTCCGAAGAGGAAGGTTGAGCCGGTGAGGTAGGCCACGCAGACATTCCCGGCAAGGGGGGTGGCTTTGAGATTCCGGGCATAGAAGAACAGCAAAACTGAATTTAAAACCGCGACGATCAGGCAGATCTGGTTCACCAAACCCGCCAGGATCGAGCCCGATACGAAGAGCGCCAGAGAATAGTTGAAGGCCAGCGGCGGGCTGATCCGACCGCTGGGAATGGGGCGCGCGGGCCTGTTGACCGCATCGATCTCGCGGTCGTAGTAGTCATTGACGGCATTTCCCGCGCCGGTAACCAGAAAAACCGCAGAAAATAGGAGAGCGGAAGATGCGGGATCGACACTGCCGGCGATGGCCTGGCCGATGATGGCGGCAACCCCGGCCATGGCGCAGTTGAACGGTCGCAATATTTCCCAGAATGCAGGCAACGATGGACTGGACAATGCCAAGTATCCCCTCGCGCCGCCTAGCTGGAGACGCCGCGTATCAGGTATAGCAGATAGATCTCAGTTAAGTAACTGTCGATGTGGCCGGAGGATTCCGCCTTTCCGTAGGGCTGGATGAGCCGGATCAGAAAGGTGCTGCTGGCCGGAACTTTCTCCCGATAAATCAGCCCGGATGCCTGCATCTTTGAAACAACTTTGGAGCACTTGCTGCTGTCGATGCCGAGCATTCGGCGCAGCTCGGACTGCAAGAGACCGTCTGATTTCGAGCCGATGAGGCCGAGGGCCTTTTCCTGCAAGGAGGAGATGCCGTTTTCCACGGGAACCACTATCTTTCCGGACATTTCGATCACTGGCCTTAATCTGTACTTAATTTATTTTGATATACTGTCATAATGATTTATGGTATAAAACCCTTTTGTAATTATGCGTCTTTTTGTCTTAAAATTTTTCTAATATATTTTGAATTGATAGTCAGAAATCGAATTAGTGATTAATAATTTAAGTATTCTTCAAAAATTATTCCGCACAACGATTTTATTGATTAAATCTGGATTATGGGGGGTCACAGTGAAAAAAAGATGTGCAATAGTTTTCAGATAATGGAAATTATCTATAATAAAATTAATGCAATTTTAAAAGAAATTGTATCCAAATTAAAATATCGATTATTTCTGCAAAATGCTGTGATTTGTGATGCGGTTCAATGATACCAGGCTTCGGATTTGCAATTCCTTTGTCATGATGGAGAAATTGAGGCTCAGTGATCAAGAGATAGCGACTAATTTTTGCCATAAATTTAAGGACGTTTTTCGCGAGTCAACCCTCGATCTGATGCCGATCATCACTCTTCGAGCGGGAATCTGGCGCGAATCTCGCGGCTTCGCAATACTGGCAGCCCAATTTCTTCGAGAATGGCTACAATTCGCTTTCGCTCCTCTGACCGCAGTGATTTTCTATCGATGTATGCATAGGTTGCAGCGGACTTTATGCGCGCATCCATAACGAGTGATGCATCCAGATCGGCCATCCTGTAAGAAGGAAAGAGATGTCCGAATGCCGCATCAGATTCGAACATGAGATCCGTCTGTCTTTGCACATAGTGGCCTCCTCCAAAACCGAGGAAAACAGGAAGCTCCTGCGCTCGATTGTCCTCCAGCGACAGGATGGCTCTGGCTACGGCTTCCCCAGCCCGTTCATCGCGCCACTGGGCTTCGGAGCTGCCGATCTCCGCGAAGAAACAGGGCGTCTTCATGTCCGTTGGCCCGTGATGAGTTGCTTCTGCGGATATCGCGAATCCCTGCGGTGCCTCATCGCGAATATTGTGCAAAAATGAGCGCAATCCCCACGGCGCAGCCGCGGAAAGCTCCCGCTGGCCGTTTTCAATTATGCCTGTGAAGTGGCCGCCAAACCAGGGCAAACCTGCTTTGGACTCATGCCTGCAGGCGAAGACGACCATTTTAGGATTCAGCCCAAGCTCTGCCAGTCTGGCTTCAAACCCTTTCAAAGCGGACTGCCGGCCCTCATGAATCAGCAAGCGCCAGCATCCGTTGGCCAGGAAACCATTTCGGTCTTCCCAAGGCCGGAGCGCCAAAAGGCGCTCGAAAATATTGAGGCTCGCCGGGTCTGCCCGAGAGCAGACTATGGCAACCTCAAAGTTCATATCTCCTTTCCCACTTCCAGCATCTTGGCAACCATCGGAGCGTAATCGATCTTGGACGCCTTGATCTCAGATAGAGGCATGATTACGAGCATGGGCCGCTGGGTGATGAGCCCCTCTGCGGAAAGACTGCGCAGCTCCGCGTCCAGGCGGCTCTTAAGCTGCGGATAGCCTGTAGACAGGAATGCCCCGAAGATCTCTCCGGGCTGCAAGATGCTGAACAGAGGCGCTCCGACATTGCGGAAGGCTCTGTAGACCTTGGACAGATCTTCACGATCGTGGCCGTGCCTGATGGTGACGTGATAGAACGATAGCAACTCACAGCATATCTTTTGCCAATCGATGTATGCCTCGCGGAACAGGAGGCCGCTTTGGAAGAACTTGGTTCGCTTTCCGGAGATGGTTGGCCGGGAGATGCCTGTTCTCCTGGATAGCTCAAGATCGGAAAGCATCGGGTATTTTACGAAGGCATAGAGCGTCAATTTGTCTTTCTCAGTCAAGCGGGAGTCCTCTGTGAGCACAGGTGCTTTTGGCGGAATTACCTCTTCGGGAAGATCGCTTCTGGCAAGCTCAAACAGGCTGTTCACCGCTATGGCTGCGTCAGTGGAATAACTTGAAACCTGGAACGGGTAATGGAAGTAATGAATATCCTCAACATAATCGTTGCGGAAATATTCATCGATGATGGGATCGAAATTGACTCTAAAGTCGGTTAGGCTCTTGGAGTAGAACCCAGAGATGGAGTCTGTGTCAGTGGCAATATGTGAGACGCAATTGGGATAGCTTGTCCAGTCCTGGTAAGCCTTTGATGCTGCCCTCACCTCAAACGGTGCAGTCGGCTTGTACTTGACGAACACTGAGGTCAGGATTTCGGCACCTACTGCTTCTCCGGATGGAACGTTCAATAGCTTGATAAGTTTCCAGTCTCTAAACTTTCGTTTGCTCTTGAATATCGTGGATCGATCAACACCTATGTTTGAGGCGAGATCTATATCACTGAACCCCGGATATCTGGCAAGACCGTAAAGAACTAACCTCTCCTTTGATGTTAATTTTAGTTGCATTTAAAATCCTATACTTTTTTTAAGTATTTATAGGTTGCCTAAACTTAGATTTCCCAATATAACAGTGCTGCATATACAAGACCTGGACGCTCCAATTTTGCCAGATTTTCATGAGCCGTGCCATATGCTGCACTTTGCACATGGATGTTCACTAATGCTGCTTTTCTATCAAATATACCAATTTGTGGCTTGCCGAATATTATCCAATATTTGACAATTTTTTAAAAAAGTCAGTTCCCTAAATCCGATCCAACGATCCCGCAAATCCGGCATTTCATTCGCCTCTGGTACAGGAATCATGAGCATAATCATTCATCTGAAGGCAGCTTTGTATACGACCGTTCTTTAACAGAAAATGGCAAATCATGTCCGGGAATAATAATATCTGCAATGGAGATGATCCTGGCCATACTGGAGACGGCCAATTCTCGATCCACATGCAAGAACGGCGGAATATTTTTTATGAAGTTTCCGAAAGTGGGTAGAGCATCGCCTGCCATCACAATCCTTCTTGGGCCTTCCACCACGATGGAGATGCTGTCCATGCTGTGCCCGGGCGTTTTCATGGCCCACACGCCAGGAGCTATCAATTCACCATCCTCCGGCGTTAAGATCTTTGCCCGGCAAAACAAATGGTTGTTCCCGCAATGATCGCTATGAGCATGCGTGTTAATCACGATATCAACACTATCGGGCATGACTTTGAGGCGGTCCAGGGCATCCAGGATGCGGCGGTCCTCACCGGCCAGACCGCTGTCCACAACTATCTTTATTTCATTAGACATTATCAATGTTACTGACGATCTGGCATCAAGAATGCAGCCGGAATCATCTCTCAACAGCGAGCCGGGCTTGAGGAGAAAGACTTTTGGAAATGATCCGCCGTGAATGTTTTCTCTATGTATGTTTTGCATAGTTTCTCTGTGCATGCTTTGCATGTTTTCTCTATGCATGTTTTGCATAGTTGCTCTGTGCATGTTCTCTCTTTGAACGGTATCTTAAATTGACATATTTGATTCAGCTTGCGGCATTATGATCATATGAAACGCGATACCTGGCATATGATACTGAACGCCTGTAGCCCGGATGCACATAACCGGATGCTTGTCAGAATCCGATTAATTCGTGTCGGAGTGGCCTGACAAGCATAATCCGTCATGTTTCCGGCATCAATCTTTATTCGCCATCGGCTTTTTGACCCTGCCAAGCATCCTGGTTTTTAGGCCAGGTAGAGCTTTTGCAGCTTCTCGTTCAACCGCTCAACCTGCTGCACCGCCGTGCCGATATACTGATGCGGGTCGAGCAGGGCTCGAATCTCCTCTTCTTTAAGGTTCTTGGTGACGATCTCGTTCTCCATGAGCACGTCGGCCAGCTCTCGCTTCTGCTCGAAGGCGGTCATGCTGCTCTGGCGCATGATCTCATGGGCCTGCTGGCGGCCAACGCCCTTCTTGGCCAGCTCCACCATCACGTTCTCTGCCATGTTGAGCCCGTGCAAAAGCGTCAGGTTCTTCTCGATGTTGTCGGGCCGAAGGCGCATATTGGCAAGGGTGCGCGTGGCTAACGTTACGAGGTGGTCGGTGAAGATGAATGCCTCCGGGAAGACGATGCGCTCGCAACTGGAGTTGGTTAGGTCGCGCTCATCCCAGAGTGGAATATTCTCAAAGGCGGGAATCAATTGGGCTCGAACGATGCGGGAGAGGCCGCAGACCTGCTCGGACTTGATCGGGTTGCGCTTGTGGGGCATGGTTGAAGATCCGACCTGCTTTTTGCCGAATCCCTCCTCAACCTCGGCGATCTCGGTCCTCTGCAAGGAGCGCATCTCCACGAAGATCTTGTCCAGCGTGGAAGCCACCAGCGCCATCCAGCAGACCATTTCTGCGTGCCGGTCGCGCTGAATTACCTGGTTGGATACATCCACCTCGGTCAGTCCCAAATGGCGCATGACGCGATTCTGGATCTCCATGCCGTTTTTGCCGTAAGCTGCCTGCGTTCCCACCGCGCCGCTCATCTTTCCCACTGCCGCGCGGGGCCGGAGCTGCTGCAGCCTCTCGATGTGGCGGGCAATCTCCGAGGCCCAGATCGCGAATCGCAGGCCGTAGGTTGTGGGCACTGCGATCTGGCCGTGCGTCCTTCCCGCGCACACAAGCGTCTTGTTCTCCACGGCCCTTTCCAAAAGCAGCGCCAGCAGCTTCTTGAGCTTGGGCTCGAGAACGTCAAATGATGCCTTGATCTGCAGCCCGGTGGCCGTGTCCAGGATGTCGTTGGAGGTCGCACCGAGATGAATCCACTCGCCGAACTTGGGGCTGCACTCGGCCATGGCCAGAACGGTGGCCATCATGTCGTGGCCGATCTCGTCCTCGATCTGTTTGGCGCGGTCGGGGTTTGTGGCCTCGGCGGCGGCGGCAATCTCCGCTGCAGCGCCTTTGGGAATCATGCCCAGCTCTTCTTCCGCCTGGGATAGAGCTGCTTCCACGCGGAAGAGGCAGCGCAGACGGAAGTCCTCTTCCCAGATCGCCTTCATTTCCTTTGTGCCGTATCGAAATTCCATTGGGTGAATAGCCATGACCGGGAGAATGGCTCAGGGGGTTGATGGATTTTTTGGTCCTCAGCCGGTCCGAGGCGGCAATAATAAGAACCATCCTGTTGGATTCGTTCCTGATTAATATGATAAATGACCCAAATCCGAAAGAGGACTCAAATCCATTTGCTTTTCTCGAAAAGGCTGCCCTGGAACTTGGCGCTCTCGATGCCAGGGCCATTTCCGCCTCAAAAGTTGTCGTGGAGAACCGGGTTCCGTTGAAGTGCAGAACCGGCTGCGTCGGCTACGGCAAGAAGCTGACCTGCCCGCCTTACGTGCCGACAGTGGATGAATTCAGGAAGATTCTGTCTGAATACCACCATGTGCTCATCGTGAAGTTCAAATCCCCCGCGAGGGCCGATCCGGATGTCATCTGTTCCATCTACAAATACTGGCTGGACCCGGATTCGCCCACGGAAAAGAAAGAGCAGGCCGATCGCTTTTGGAAGGACTATTTCGGCGAGAGCAAGAACATTTTGCTGACCATGCTGGAACTGGAGAAGACCGCGTTCAACGCCGGTTGTACTCTGGCGCTGGCTCTGGTGAACGGCTCATGCAGGCTGTGCGAGACCTGCAATGTTAAAGGCGGGATATGCGCGCATCCCAGCATGGCCAGGATTCCGGAGCATGCCGTGGGCGTGAACATGAAGAAAACTGCCGAGCAGGCGGGAATGGCGATCCGGTTTCCTGTTTCTGGAAACCCGACTCCGATGGCGATGCTGCTCATCGATTGACTTTTTTTTGGCATAATTTTCATTACATTATTTTTATTTCTTTATTTTATTTCTCCTTCACGTATCCTCATTTGCCATTTCTGCATGTCGAATATATTCATTAAACTAAATTAGTCCAAATTAAATTATAATTCATCCATGCTGCGAATGAACCCCATATTGCCTGGCTGGTTTTATCTCTTCTCGATAGAATGGCCCCGAAGCTGGCCGGGCCGACAATCTCCCGGCTGCAACCACAAGTCTATTTTTGAATACCTATTGCCCGGAAAACTATATATTCGACAATCATCTATATAGAGTTCGGCGAAAGTCGTTAAGAGTTTTTCCATCCCTCCTTTACCCTTCTCGGCTTTCCCTCCCTCCACTTCATTATTGAAGTTCCTAAATTATTCTATATTAATACTCAGCGATCATGGTTCAGTCTCACGATGATAAGCAAAAAATCTTTAAATGTGAAAACACAATTACTATTATGTTTGATGATGAAATAACATTATCAGAGGTTCTAATTAATTTAATGTTAATTTTATTTATAACTATAGCAATCACGCTGGGCGCGGTTGTGCTGGGTGGAGGCAAGTTGGACATTTGGGGGCTTTAGGAAAGTTGCGCGCATTGCCATCTCAAAATTGGAGAAGCCAATGCAAACGAAGGACGAAAATGCGGTGATTCTTGATTCCGCACGTAATTGAATTTCAGGACCAACATCTATCGGCGATATTATGAATCACATTCTTCAGAAATTACCTGTAAACTCGCCATTGTTGATCCCTGTTTCCCTTGAAGGCTTAATCCCATTTCCTTAGCCTTTGTAGGAGACCGATTCGGCTTCTGGAATGCGATCACCGTGCCCAATGCGATCCCATTTTTCAAGAAAATCTTCCTGATCATATGAAGCTGGTTGAAGCCAGTAAGAAACTCTGCCGTCTTTCTCACCTCGATGAACTCGATCAGTTACTTCCGAGGGTTGCATAACAAATGCACGCGGCTTTTCGAGCACATCGATTACTATGACCCAGAAATCGCCCATAATCTTGTCCAATCTGGTTCCAACTGGCACAGGATTACGTTTGCTTAGTGCTTTAACCTGCACCATTACGACGCGCGGAGGACTGTCAGTGCTGTATGCGATAATGTCGATACCGCGCGCATTGCGCGATGTGGGCATTACATTCCAGCCCCTGCGTGACAATTGATAGCAAGTATAGTATAGGCCAACATTTCCCGTTATTTGCGTTTCAGGCACATTTTCACCCCAAATTTAAACGGTCTATTTTTAAAAATCAAGTTGTGATCCATCAATTTTATTCCTAGCCCACTCTTCTATCCTTTCATTATCCTTTATAACAAATTCCTGTCCTTTGTCTGCTGATTGGAAGTATCCATCTTTCCAGGGGTGTTTGTGATAACTGATATCAACCTCTTTGAAACAATCTGGTAGATCCCATTTCGACTTAGAAAGCCCTTTCTTGGTCAAAATGAGCCTATCATTGAACATGAATCTACCTGCCCCTGGAAGTGACTTATTCCAGCTCAGATTGTCTCTGGCTATGTAGACCGTGTTTGTTTTGTTATTCTTTCTCTTATCATTGATATGCGGATGATATGTCATCCATTTAGGTACATCGAATCCTTGATCTACATTCTTTATTTCTCCTATCTGAAAATAACCAAAAAAAGCATGTAAATCTCTTTCGATGGGATCGAATACCAGCTTGCCATCGTCATATCTGGTTTTCCTGAACCATCCAAAGAATAGAAACAGATCATCTTTGCCAATATCTTGCTTTCTTAGGTGCCCTTGAGCAGCATCTAATTGACCGAACAAAGGCTTCCAATTGGGTTCTCTGTTTATGGCTTTTTTATAAATATCCGGGTCTAAATGACATCTTGTATCTTCATTGATATCCAATCGTTTGTTACCAGACTTTATTATGGGATTAAGACCTTTCATCAGGTCATAACACGTCAATTCACCCGCCTTGACATCAGAGTACCTTATGTCATCCTCTGGATCTGGGATGGGTAATGAAATAATCTGCCCATTTGGAAGGATTGGACTGGGATAGCCCCCAAATTCGGAATCGAATCCCTTTCTACTAAAAATAACCTTCATTGTTGGCCCTCAATGCTTAGATCGGTATATGTCTTCGCTCTATTTCTCATTTGTTTGCCCCGCGTAATCGTTATGAAATTGTATTCGTCCAGTGCTTTGAGTGGATTTCTTTTTATTTCCTTCTCACCTCCTAAATCCTTAACTTGATCCCTGGTTTTCTCCATGAAGCTGCAATAATGATATGCATCATCGCCTTTTCCTTGTTTGTAAGCCTTTGCGATCGCAGCATCCCAAAGAGGGAAAAAGCGGGGTGCCAATAAATGCAGGCATTTTGCAGTACCCGTTCTTCCCAAATCCTTTTCAAAATCATTGAACATGACTTTTACCAGTTCAACATCATTATCAGAAAAATCCTCGATCGTTCGTTGTCTAAATTCGTCGATATGCCGATTATGGGTTTTTAAAAGCATATCAATTTTGGGTCGGAGAACCAATCTTGCCTTCGGATTAAATCTAAAATACGATCCATTCCAGGTTTCCAAAAGAACTGCTATGGCGTCACATAAACTCACATTTTCTGTTTTTTTATGAATAGAAAGGTCTACTAATTCTGTAGCCACCCGATAGAAAAGATCTCCAGGCGAAACTTCGTTTAAATACCTAATGTGAGCTGTTTCGAGTTCCTGCAACGTTGGTGTACCAATTATATTGCTCCCTCCTGTATTTTATCTTCCATTGATTCAACTTCTTCATATAGCTGTGGATTATAAGATGCACTTATTCAGTCTGTAAGTTATGCATACTGCATTGCATAGACAAAGCTGCCAGCAGGGCCACAAAAATTTTATAATATGTTTCAGCCCACTGATAGACAGAAGCAATTTTAGATCGATCGAGAACGATACAAAAAGAAGATCAGAGAGCGACGCGCTCGACGCGCTTGCAGTCGGCAAAGCCAGCCGGACCGCCAACGAGAGCAGACTTATTGCACTGATTTCCTTCCCGGCCATAAATTGTGGCCAAATTCTTCGCCAAGCCTCCCGTCCAAAAATAAAAATAGACAGGATGCCAAACTTCTGATAAATGGATATCATTACCCATGCACTGCTGCCCTATCTGCTGGGCAGCTCTTTGAAGATGAATAAAAAGCTTCTCTCGGCCTTCGTCCTGGGCGCAATCGCTCCCGACCTCGATCTGCTGGTTGTCTGGATAAACAACGTCTACCCTACGCCGCTCCTCATCGTGCACCGGGGATTCACTCACACCTTCTTCTTTGGATTCTTCACGGCACTGATCGTGCTCTACCTGGCATCTCGCCATCCGGTCAAGGCTGCTATTCAAAGGTTTGTTGATTTCGATGTGGATTTCTCGGCACAGGCTCTGGCAATTGCCTACGCCGGGATTCTCTGCCATCTCTTTTTGGATTTCCTGACCACCAGGGGCGCTCCGCTCCTCTACCCGCTGGAGGCGACCAGGTTCTCTGCTGAGATCTATTACCACACGGAATTCATCGTATTGCTGGGCAGCCTGGCGGCACTGACCGTCTTGCTTTGGGAGAGAAGATCCAGAAACCGGCGAATGGATGGGGGGCAACTGGGAAGAACGCCATTTTGCCAGGGCTCGGCCCAATCATTTAATAAAAAAATGTTTATACTATTTACTGTCTTCATCCTGATTGTGGGAGCTATAAGAATTGATGGGAAGGAGGCCGCACAAAGCCGTTTCGAGAATGAGAGTGCTGGGATCTATCCCGACTCAAATCTCGTCCTGTGGGTGGCCCTGCAAAACTACAGCGACAGCTTCCGGGTTCATGAATTCAATATGCTGTCCGGGAGAATCGAGCAAAGCAACGAATATCCCAAACTGCATCTGCAAACAAACGGCGAGCCGGTGCCGGGGCACGACAGCTTGAGCAGGGCAATCAATGCCGCAGAAAGCCTCCCTCAGTTCAAGCTCTTCCGCTGGAGAGCCTACGGCGTGGCCACTAACGCATCTCTGCAAAACGGCTCTTGGCATCTGGAGTTCTACGATCCGGTCGTCAAAGAAGAGATGATCAGCTTGAGTCTAAATGCTTCGCCGATCTTTCAAATGGCTGTGCGGGGCTACCGCTCAATTCAGATCGACGTCATTGGAGGCAAGGCGGTTATGGCAGAATAAAACATGAAAAAATAAAAAGAAGACAAAATAAGCAAAATGAGCAAAATAAGCCGAAGAAGCACAAGCACAGATCAAAAAAGTCAAAAAAGGAAACGAGCAAAGGAAAAAGAGCAAAGGAAAAAGAGCGCGAGATGATGGTGATTCACACCTGCCAGATCTCTTGCGGCATCCGGGTCATCCTCCGGCCTCCGTTCTCAGTGACAAGATAGGTGTCCTCGATGCCGAGCACTCCTTTGTCGGGATAGATCATCTTCGGCTCCACGGCAATGGTCATGTTCTTTTCGACCACATGATCCAGCGGGCCTATCACCGGGTACTCGTCCAGCTCCAGCCCGACCCCGTGGCCCACGAAGCCGCACTTGTTGCCCACCGGGCCGCCCAGGCAATCCTCGTAGCCCAGCCTCTTGGCCGTACTCTCAGAAAGCTCATACAGCTCTCTGCCGGTCTTGCCGGGCCGCATCTCCCCGGCCACGGCCTCCTCCACTTCCCAGGAAGCCTGGTAAGCCTCCTCCAGCTCCGGCGAGAGTCTGCCGAGGGAAAATATCCGCGTGGCGTCGGAGATGTAGCCGTTGTAGATTCCCACCGAGTCAACAAAAATGGGCTCATTCCTTCTGATCTTGCGAAAACCGGCACCCTGGGGGAAGATGAGCGACGTTCCCCGCCCGCCCGTGGGCGAGGCCAGGAAGCTTGGGAATGCCGCCTCAGGCCCGGACATGACGTGGCCCAGGGGAACGATGCTGTTGAACCTGCGAAAACGCAAAGAGCCCTGGTGGCCATTCGAACGCATAACCGACTCCAGGCGGCAGATCAGGTCTACCTCGGTCATTCCTTCTTCCAGGTAATCGGGAACCGAGGCAAATCCGGCATCCAGCATCTTGGCGGACTCGCGCACCAATCCCAACTCGAACTCGGACTTCACAGAGCGAATATGCTTGATCGTCTCCGCCACATCGACGAATTTTGCATCCCCGAGCGCCTTGTTCACGCGGAAGTAGAAGCTGCACGGCAGCACATCCATCTCCAGGCCGATGGTGGCGTTGGCGGGGATGCCGAGGTCCGACTTCAGGCTTCTCATGTTTTTGAGAGGCAGAACCTCAAGTGGAGACTCCTGGCGGGCTCTCTCCAGGCTCCTCTTCATCATCACCACCGGCTCTCCGTCTCTGGGAATGTAGACCAGCCCATCCTGGGCCGTGCCGCAGAAATAACAAATATCCACAGAGTGAAAGAGGATGGCTCCGTCCATGCCATTCCCGCTCACCATCTGTGACTGAAGCCTCTTTATCCGCTCATCGATCTCGGATCTGGGGTGAAGGATATACTCCATGTTAGATACACCGGTATATTATTATATTGGCACTTCCCTAATTGGGATACATGCCATTGGGGGGATATCAGGGTGTCAGGTCAGAGATATATTTTGCCTCTGAAACGCACAAGGAAGAGGTAAAAGCCATCGCAAAAAAGAGGGGCGTAACCCTTACCCGATATATTTTGGGCCTGATCGAAGAAGATCAATCAAAGCCTGAGCGAAAAGTCCGTTCGGGCCGCGACCATGAGTTGCGTGAAAAGATCGCCGACCTGCAGGAGGAACTGCGAATTTGCAGAGCTGCTTTGCTAAAGGCCGAGGGGCAGAGAGCCGCGCCATCAGATAGCTATGAACGGGAGCAGTATCTCCAGCAACGAATCGGTATCATCCTCGGCGGCTCGGGCGTAGTAAAGGAACGGGTACTCTTCTCCGAGCTCGATGTCGCTGAGGATGACAGGGAAATGCAGGAACTGGTGCACCGGGCTCTTGAGGACCTGGAAGGATCAGGCATGGTGCGAAAGACTCCCGGGGGCTGGAAGTGGCAAAGATGAGAGTATTGCCCGTTTTATCCATGGTCGATGAGTATCGGAAATTTCAGGATGATGCTGCAAATGCCTGATATTGATCTTCTCGCCGCCTTTGTCGCAGATATGCAGTCCCGCAGGCTCTCCCCCGAGACCATTCGTACCTATAGCTGGATCTTGCATGACTTCTCGAAGCTCATGCAGTCCCGGAGCGTCTCCTTGGAGGCGGTCAAGCGCCCTGACCTCAAGGCCTACCTTGACAGCCTGAATACCAAGGGGATTAGCCATAAGACTGCATCTCTGCGTTTTGGGGCCCTATCAAGCTTCTACGACTATCTTGTTTTCGAGGAGCGGATAGAGTCCAATCCAGCACGGCCCGTTCAGAAGAGGTATCTTCAAGCATATAAAACGCCGCAAGGCCATACTCACCAGCTCATCACTATTGAGCAGGCTGCTGCTATGGTGCGGGAGATGACTGAAGTACAGCACAAGGCCCTTTTTGTTCTTATGCTGAAAACTGGCGTGCGCCGCAGGGAATTGATCGCCATGGATGCAGATGATATCAATTGGCAAAATCAAAGTATCACGCTCAAGCCTACGGCGAAGCGGAGCAATCGCGTGGTATTCTTCGACGAGGAAGCCGAGGGGCTTTTGCGCAGATGGCTCCGCGTAAGGGAACATAGAAATTCAAAAAATGATCCTGCACTCTTCATATCGAACATAGGCCGAATGAAACAGTCGTCCGTTGATCGAGTGCTGGTGGTGCCAGCCACTCGTCTTGGATTGCACGATACAACGTCCCCTGATATGGAACGGCATTTCTCTGCGCACTGCACGCGCCATTTCTTCACGACCTATTTAGATCGGGCTGGCATGAAGAGAGAGCATATCCAGGTGCTGCGGGGAGACGTGGGACGAGAGGCGATTGATATCTACCTGCACAATGATATGGAGAAGATCCGAAAAGAGTATTTAGCGTGCATACCTAGGCTCGGGATATGATATTGCCCTCAAATAACAGTAATCCAGGGTATTTTCCAACGGACCCAAAACGACATCTTTTTTAACTAAGGTTTACCATAGTAAACTTATGAGTGCATCGAATAAAGAGATGGTTCAGCCTGTCTCAATATCAATAGGTGCAAAAATCGCGTCTGCTGAGGCCAGGCAGATCCGTGAGCTGATCGAGGCAGGCGTGTACCTTAACGAGTCTGATTTTGTGCGAGATGCTATCAGGCATCGGCTATCTGAAATCAAGGTTATCAAATGCAGGGATGTTGATTACGAGACCGCGAAAAAAGAGATTCTTGGCTATTACAAGAGCCGAGGAGAGGCATACCCGGATGAAGTCGCAGGAGACCTTGAACTCGATTTCGATATTGTGATGAAAGCGACGGACGAACTGCGAAAGGAAGGTAGGCTGGAGGAAGCATAGTGGACTGCTATGAAATGGGTGACACTCTACATGGCTCAAAGATCTATGCCGAGGCCCGGAAGGTGGATGGTCCTAGGGTGATAGTGAAAACAGGAAGACACAGAGCGCAGAGTATTACGCTGATCGAAAATGCCAAGGCTGTAATTATTAGAAAATTGAAGTATGTATATAAAGAGGAAGATAATTCAGAGAACAGCCCCTAGAAATGACATACGGCTTAATCAAATTCTATGATATTTTGCTATCTTGTAATCAAACTAAGCAACAGGGATTAATCCAATCGCTTGCGCCTTCATCTTCTTTGCCTTTTTTTGCAGGGCTTCCTCGCTTGAAAGCTTCCTGTAGCACTCAGCATGTCAGCTCGGTTCAGATCCTTGAACTCTGCCAGCCATTCCTCTGCCATCAAACGGTATCTCGGCAGGGACTTTAACTCGTAGGATTGCGAAGGACGAAGCGGGAAGTCCCCGGCCTTTAGGCCGTGGGATGAAAGCGGAGTCCTTTGCCCATATTACTTTCGCCCTGCACTCAAATTATATAAGAAGGGATAG
>Ga0074199_1001061_pt1 | contig 28707 bp, 17 predicted proteins | sample EPASupsiteSAE347_FD_64528 | JGI IMG/M metagenome (GOLD analysis project Ga0074199, IMG submission 64528) | Bioremediated contaminated groundwater from EPA Superfund site, New Mexico - Sample SAE3-47 | ecosystem: Environmental > Aquatic > Deep subsurface > Groundwater > Contaminated ... | reverse complement strand
GTCAGATAGAGTGCATGAGTGCCCTTATTGCGGTTTCTCATGCAATCGAGACTACAATGCCTCCAGGAACATACTCCTCGCAGGGATGGAACAGCCCGTAGCGCCCATAGAGTCAAAACTTCTACATCACATATCTGTGAGGCAAGTTTTGGCGATGAAGTGGGAAGCCGCGCCCTTCAGGACGCGGTAGTTCACCTGGTCTTCCGCACCTGTAACACCTAATCTCTTTTCTCTCGCTCATTATCCGTCACTCTGTCTATTTTCTTCAGCCTCGGATGTCTTCGGCCTCAGATTCATCTGATCGTCTTTGCTGCACGTATATTTTTGCTGCTCGTATAGCTTCTGGTTCTCAGGCAGGGTGCATCTTTTCGTTTTTTTTTTCAATTGCATTCTTGACCCGTTTCAGCCTATGTTTTTTAATCCAAATTGCGGAAGTCTGCAACTGTGATGCTCAGTTCTCGGGACTGCGCGGCCTTTTTGATGGCCGATTTTACATCGGTTCGGTTCAGAGGATTGCGAATATAAATGACATGCTCCTCGTAGCCGGAGAGGAGGCGCTCCAGCAGCCCGTCCGGGATCTTCTGGCCGCCGGTGGTCTTGGCCATTCCGTTGCATAGCAGCAGGACCTTGAGCGGAATATGCCGCTGCACAGCCTCCGGGAGTCCCAGGTGTCCGGCGGCGATGAAGGAAAAGTCGCCGCAAACCGCCCAGGCGGGCCTGACGCCGGCCAGGTTTGCGCCCAAGGCCAGCGGAAGGCTGCCCCCCATGTAAGTGGTCACATCGATGCAGTCACAAGGAGGAAGGGCGAAGAGCGTGGACAGGCCCGTGTCTCCGGTGGTGATCTTTCCCTTGACTGAGCGCAGGGCCTCGAAGACGATGGAGTATCCCTCCGCAACGCTCTTCCATTTTTCCGGCAGAGCTTCAAAGAGCGGGCGAATGGTCGGCCTGGGAATGCTCTTCCAGTTGCCGCCCGAAAGCTTGCAGTGCAGAACATCCCGCTGATATTTGCAGAAAGGCGGGCAGAGCACATGCCGCGCGATGTTTCTTTGATAGTCCGCAGGCTTCGGATCGATGTTTTCCATTACCGGAGAATCCGGAATGTTTGACGGCAGATCCAAGTCTCCGGCATCGATGATGAGGGCAAAGGGCAGCTCCAGTTTTTCCGAAAGAGCGAAGCCCTGCAAAATATCATTGAAGACATCATGCACATCCGCCGCTTTGTGCGGAATGCCCAGGCCCTTCACGAATCCGATCGTGTCCGCGATGCTGTCCGATTGAATGCCGCTGCGATCATCGACCACAATTGAGACGAAACCGGCAGAAGTTCCGGAATAAAGCGAGTCGCTGACGCTGTTTGCCGCCTTGAAAAAACCGTGCGCTTTCATCGCGCTGAACGCTCTCTTGCCCGCCAGTGCCGCTCCGTGGGCGATGGTATAAGCTACCTCCTCGTGAAAAGAGAAGACGGGTCTTTGGGCCTGCAATTTGCAGTAGTCGTCGTAGATCTCGGTGGCTCCCAGGCCCGGCACGCAGGTGGCCACATCGGTGCCCCCGGCGCGCAGGGCAGAAGCGATGGCTTCTTTGGCTTTGGCGATCATACTACTGTCCTTTATTGCCTGGATTGGCATTATTGGGCTATCAAATTTTTGCTTTGCCGGGCGTTGGCTGGCTCTTTATAGAGCCCGCAACAATACCGTCCGGTTGATAAAAAAAGGTATCGCACTCGAATGTCAAGATGGGCTACCTGAGTGAGAAGGCGCGAGGCCTCGCTCCTTTGGCTGACGTTTGTGGTCGAAACCAGACCGCCTTGAGCCTCAGCGGCTGCAGACCGCGCAGGATCATAATGATTGATCCGTCTAAAAATCAGCCGCGCTTATCAAGAACCATATTAGTAAGCAAATCCGCTTTCGGACAATCGGGCCCCAGCGTTTTATATCAAAAATATATATACTTGGATTCCGACCTAATATTTGATGACCGGCAGAAGATGCAAAGAAGAAATTATAGCTCAGATTCTCGATATCTGCCAGGAAGATACGAACAAGACCAAAATTGCAGAAGCAACAGGGATGAATTTTCAGTCGATGAATGCATATTTGGATCTATTGACAAAGAGCGGACTTCTTGAGGAGCATATTGGGGTTCAATGCATTTATAGAACGACAAGAAAAGGCATGGGGATTCTTGAGCACTTTGACTCAATCCGAGAACTGATGCAAAAGCAAATGTCCCGAGAATGAACTGCGGACGCCATCATGCGATTGCCGGAAGCGATTAACGGTTGTGTCGGCCCGATCACAAGGGCTTTATGTCCTCAGGCTTTGTGTCCTCAGATTCCTTCTTCCGGATGCAGCCGGGAAAACTGCTCGCTGGTGTTGTACATTATTCCCCGGAAATATGCCTCATCCGACACAACTCTCCCCAGATTCACCAGCCGCTTGTTCTCATCCACATTTGCCGTTTCAATCGCCACGAACCTGCCTTTTTCGTTTGGTGCCTCAACCACGACCCACATATGCTCTTCGAGGGGATGGCCTTTGTAGCTCAACATCAGCCTGGCCGCATATCCGCTCTTCGTCAACGCGCTCCAGCAAATCTGAGCCGTGCTGGAACAGTCGAAGACATCCTTCTCGTAATATCTTCCATACTCGTAGCTCTTCAGCTCGTCCTTCAAACTCTTCAGCCAGGTGCGATCTGCAGAGCGATCTGTATCCTTGGGAGCCGCAAGCTCGACATACCGGGAAGGCTCGCAATCCTTCCGGATAATGTTTTCAAGGCCCGTTTCCAGACCCGCATTGCCGTCGGCATCGCTTCCCGTGCCAATCATAGCGCCGCTTTTGATGCCGTTTTCTGCAGCAAGCTCGCCCCAATCCGAGCAGGCAGCAACTTCTCCCGTGTCGTTCGAGAGGACGCCTACCATCCTGGCCGGGCTTTCCGGATTGAGGGACACTTGTGTCCATTTGCCTTCCGGATCTCGAACCGCCAACGCAATCTCGCCGCTCTTCTGCACCATCTTTGCCTCATATCCTGCCTGCTGCAAAACATGCAGGACGGCTCCGGCCCTGGATATGGCGGTCTTGGGAGGATCGGACCAGATAAAATCATGAGAATTCAGCGAATAAGAACCGTTGCCCCAGGAAACCTCATGGCTGACCTGCATGTGCACCTGCCGCGCGGGAAGGCTGATTGGATCAATGTAACGGTAGCTGGAAAGAAGATCGCCAAGGACGATGGGCCAGGGACCGGCAGAAGGTTTTTCACTGAGCTTGACTTTGTCGTGCCGCCCCAGGTCGACGAATGATGAAATAATTCTTTGAAAAAGAATCGAATCCTCGCTGGAATCATCGCTGGAATCATCGCTGGAATCATTGCCAAAATCGCTGGAGCCTGCAGAGCCCGAGCCGTCACTGCCGCTCCCCTGTCTCCCGGAAAGCGTCGCAATAAACATTCTGTCCGAGAGTGTGCTGTTCCAGGCGGCAAACATCTTCTTCTGCCTGCTGTCCTTGAACCCGTAGGTCAGGGTTAGGATTTCAGCAGTCTGCTCAGCGACTTTGATCGTTTTTCGCTCTGATGACGTGATCGACACGCCTTCCCGGTTGTAGTTCTCCTGCATTTGACCCAGGATTTCTTCCGGCTCGATTCCCGGATCTCTCATCCAATAAATCGCAAAGCTCTGACCGGATTGAAGGCCCGATCTATCTTCAGATCCTTCCAGGCTGAGGTTTCCCGCGGCGTTGCTGCATGATTCTGGAATCGAGATATGCCACTGCATAGGATAAGAGAGCGAGAAATCCATGCCTCTGTAATCGGTAAAATCCGCATCAGCGGCACATGCATTGGCGCTTAAGAGAATGAGGATCAGGAAACAATGCAAAATAAAATTTTTCAAAAAATAGTTTTTAAAAATGGGATTTTCCGAACTCGAATATTTTGAGCTGGAATTATCCGAAATGTGGTCATGCAAATTCTGATAATGCAAAATGCTGCACGCTGCGGGAAAAGATGGTGCGGGATTGCTCACAAGACGATCTCCATCATGTCATGTCCGAGCGGCCATGTTTTCAGGGCTATCTCATGAGGCGGATAAAGATGAGCAAGGTGTGTGAGCAGCAAGTCCTTGGCTCCCAAGCGCTTTGCCAGGGCGACGGCCTCCTCCGCGTTCATATGCTTGGGAATATTGTAGCCGGGCGGCATGATGGCATCGGCTAAAAGCAGGTCGGCATCCTTCATAAGCTCCAGACTCTTTTCCGGAATGTCGAGATTCGTGTCGCTGGTGATCACCAGCTTCTTTTTCCCGTTGCTGACCACCACTCCGGCGGTCTCGATGGTCGGGTGGTTCACGAGAAACATGGTGAACTGCATCCCCGCAATCTCGAAGGGCTCGTAAGCGCAGACGTCGTGGCGCACGGGGTTCAGGAAATAAAGATAATTGAGAATATAGTCCATGGTGTTCTTCAAGGCATAGACATCCACGTGGCTTTGCACCCGGTGAAAATCCCCGAAGCCCGCATAGTGATCGTAATGGGCATGGGTCCAGACGACCCCATCCACATGAGAGATATCTTTCTTGAGGAGCTGCCAGCGCAAATCAGGGCTCGTATCCACCAGAACACGGCCCTCATCGTCGTCGGACTCCAGCAATAACGAAAACCTCATCCTGCGGCTGCGCCCGCCCCGCAGGGCATCAAGACACGCCGGACATTTGCAGCCGATCTTTGGTGTGCCGATGGCGTCGCCAGTGCCAAGAAGCGTGACCTTCATGCGCCTGCACCGCTCCTCTTGTATTCCGATATCCTGCGGCCAAACTCATCGATGGACGCCAATAGGTCGTCTTGATCAAGCTTCTTCCGGTCCACCAGGAGCGCATTGAGCACCGCCTCGCGCACCACCAGCCGCAGGTCGGACCCGGAGTAGCCTTCCGTCATCTCTGCCAGCACCTTGGTATCCACATCGGCATCGATGCGGGAGAGGACCTTGTCCAGAATCCTCATCCTCATATCGACATCAGGCAATGGGAAGTTGAGAACTTTGTCAAACCTTCTCCAGGCGGCATAGTCCAGAAGCTGGGGATGGTTGGTCGCCGCCAGGAGGAGCACGCCGTCCTCGACCAGGCTGATCTCATCGATGGCCTTTAGCAGCGTGTTTACGGCTCTCTTGATGGCCCCGTGCTCATCCGAGGTCCTGGTCTTGGCCACGAAATCAAATTCATCGATCAGCAGTATGCAAGGGCTGAGCCTCTTGGCCAGATCGAAGACTTTGTCGATATTTTTGGATGTCTCGCCCAGGTACTGGCTGGTGATCATGGAGAGCCTGACCTCCACAATCGGCAAAGAGAACCAACTGGACAGCGCGCGGGCGGTGGAAGTCTTGCCCGTTCCCGGCGGCCCGACGAAGAGAATCTTTCCGATCTCGTAAAGCCCGATCTGCCGCAGGTATTCGCGATTTTGCAGTGCCTTTCCGGTCTTTTCGATCTCCACTTTCTGCTCATCAGTCAAAACAAGCCCGGCGATGCTGTCTCTGACGTCTTCGGGGGATTTGATGAAAGCAAGCTTCAGAAGGTCCTCTGCCTCTTTGGGATCTTTGCATAAATCCTTGATTCGGGCGTCAATCCACTCCCGGTCGGCGCTCAGTGGCTTGTTTTGGCTATGGGCCTCGGCATAGCTCACATCCACAGAATCATAGTTCTCATAGAAGAACGCCAACGCGGGATTCGATTTGATCCTGGCCAGATCTTTTTGGTTGGCGAACCACTTGGCAGCGATGTCAAAGACAGTAAGCCTCAACTGGGACCCAAACTCTTCATAAGCCACAAAAGACAGGTCCTTTATTATTCCCTTCACATTCTCGATGCCGTAAATCTTCTGAACATCAGAGCTTGTGACATATATCGGCCTTTTAACGGTACGTGTCTCTGCATCGAAGTAATGCTTGCGGATATGTGGGGGCAAATCGTCTTCGGTTAAATTCAAATTCTGGTTGTAGATATCTGCAGAAAGCAGCAACTCCGTTACATCAATCGCGCCATATTTTTCCGAATCCGTCTCTGCGCCCATTTTAAAAGCTCCATGAAATTGGACTTGATAAATGGCTTATAAAAAGAGATAAAGCTTTCCATGGATCTTGCAACTCTTGCAACACAGCAATCTCTCCAGGGCATGACTTCCCTTGCGAAATTGACCTGGATTGCACCAATCTGGATGCATGCTCCTGCTGCAACCTTGGGCAAAATAGAACATGCAGCTTAAAGGCTTTCAGAGCGATCAAAGTGATAATGCGGACTGGCAGGACGGAAATGAATGCCTGATGCGTCCCTGCGCGCGGTGGCGGGAAGATGCGGCTTTGGAGCGGCGCTTCGTTTGCAGGATTTCGTTGAGCGTGAATCGCCGGTCGCCGGGCGGACAGGCCTCGGTTGCATGCGCGCTGTTCTGGGGGCGGGATGCATGCTCGTCGGCTTTCGCTGCGGTTGTGCGTGCTTTCATTCTAATGCTTTCATTCTAACCTATGGCCTATTGCCGTTCCATACGCCTCCACCTATGCCTTGTTCATCAGAGGTCCAGGTACCTTCAAAAGACTTACAGTCTGCACTCATGCGAAACTCGAAACCACCAGTGTGCAGACCGCCCGATTGAATCCATGTGCCGCTCAGCACATTGCCGTTTGCCGTCGCATCAACAATTTGACCTTCATCGTGCTCATAAGTACCTGCAAAGGTGTTCGCCGAAACCTCATTTAGAACCATTCTCACATCAGTCGGGGCGCTTTGACCGGTCCAATAGGTTATCCAGGTTCCACTCCATTCGCAATCCTGAGCCAATGCGGTTGAGGTACATGCTATTAATAATAGAAATATAGCCAAAATATTTCGTCTCATGAAATTGAAATTAGCTCTTTAAAGATAAATAATCTGTGCCTCTGGCCGGCTGCCTGCTCGTCAGCTCTCGTGCGGTCGTGCGTGCTCGTAGACTGCCCGATCTCTTGATATCTCGGAAAGCGTTATATATGAATACATATTAAAAAAAGTTTAATAGAAAGAAGGAGCAAACCATAAGCAATAATGCTGTTATGGTAAAGGAGATGGCTCATGTCTCAAATACAGATAGCGGCCGATAAACCAATCGCGAATTCCTTTCAGACGCCGATAATTATCCAGTGCGGCAATGTTTGGGATGGCTGTGCAGAGGGGTCCCTGGGACCAATGGAAATCCTGGTGCAGGATGGAAAGATAGCCGATATGGACAGGAAGGTTGGAAGGCCAGATGGGGCTAAGGTAATCGATTTATCCAAAAGGACGGTGACTCCCGGATTCACAGACTGTCACGCACATATGACCTTCGGACGAATGGCATTTGCGGGATTTTTTACCTTATCCCAGGCGCAGATTTTATTGAAATCCCTGAAGTGGCTGAGGCAAACTCTCTTCGAAGGATTTACGACAGTTAGGGATGTAGGCACCTCATTCCTGTGGAATTTCTTGACTATCGATATGAGAGATGCCATAAACCAGGGGATAATCATTGGTCCAAGGATGATAGTTGCACCCCATGCATTCACTTCCACTGGGGGACATGGCGATATGTCTAACTCGATGTCCTACGAGGTCTACAGCTCTTTGAGATTGGCCTCCATTGTGGACGGCCCTGATGCAATTCAGAAGGCAGTTAGAGCGAATATCAAGGGCGGGGCAGATTGGATCAAATGCACTGGCACAGGAGGATTTGTCTCTCCTACCTCGGATCCAGGGGTGCCAACCTTCACCCAGGAGGAGATGAATATCCTGGTGGCGACAGCCCACGACCAGAGAATACCTGTCGCTGTTCACGCCTATGGCGATGAGGGAGTGAGAAGAGCACTCATTGCAGGAGTTGAATCCATTGAGCACGGAAACATGGCATCCATCGAGGCCATGAAGATGATGGAGAAGAAGGGCACATTTATGGTCCCAACCCAGTTCTGCTTCGAGGATGCCCTTGTAAACCTCAACAACAAAGCATACTGGGATGCCCAGCCCATATGGATTTATCGAAAGATGGCGAAATATGCTCCGGAGATCATTGAATGTGCAAAGAATTTAGCCGAAAGCAATGTGAAGATAGCCTTTGGAACCGATGCCGGGACATTCCCAACACCTCCAGACACCACAAATACCTGGAGAGAGTTCCCGACGATGGTCAAGAACGGAATCTCGCCTCTGCGCGCCCTCAAGGCTGCCACGAGCACCGCTGCCGAGCTACTGAGGAGGCCTGATCTTGGAACATTGACAGTGGGCAAGACCGCCGATATTATCGCCATGCCGGGAGATCCATTCCTGGATATCAATGTCACGGGAAAGGTCGACTTCGTCATGAAGGAAGGTATGATCTACAGGCAACCCTAATCAAGGCGCTCGTCGCTGACCAAGAACGAGTACATTAGCCCAGAAGCAATCCTAGCCCATTCTGTATTAAAATTTTTTTTAACACTTTATAACCAAACATGAGCTAAGCTTTACTATTGCTTAATGCTATACTTTAAAAAAATCTAGTTAAGCAAGGAAAAAAAGATCAAATGCCCGCAGCTTGACGGCGTGTCGCTCGCAGGAATCCGGTCGAGCGTGGCCCGCGAGTCGCCGGGCAGGCTGGCCGGGCCTCGATTGTACCCATATTATATTTAGGAAATCACAAAATGTGTGCCTTCTGGCAATTTGAGGAGATCCAAATAGTCTTCGTTGCGCAGGCTCGCTGGGTAGCAGTTCGTGGGCCAAGTCAACCAAAAGCATTATCGGATTAGTTTTCTTAGCGTTTAGAAAAAGAGTTAGCTCAGTCGTTGGCTGGCGCGCCGACGCCGTAATTCCTCTAATGTGATTCCCTCGGATTTGTGCTTCTGCAAATACTCGTATTGGGAATCAACGTATGCCGCCTCGCTATAATCTATCTTCTCTTCTTTTACTTTCACGACGGCTGCCATCTTAAGAACCACCTGGCATATTTAAGTTGTTTTTAATATATACCTTCATCGGTAATCTGAATCCCCAGATCGAGGAAAGGCCTTGGTGATGTATATTACCTTCTCGGATTCATCAACGAAGTATTCCAATCGCTGCCGTCCGCTCCTCATTCGATACATAGCCGGCGACTTGAAGCCGCCAAGCTTCTTGATATCTGCGAGTGGGCGGCGCTTATGGGGATTCTTCTTCAGCTCCTCTAAATGCTCTTCTATCTGCTCGTAGGTGTCCTGATCAAGCTTTACCAGATATTTTTCAGCCTTTGGCAGGAAGATCGCAGTATAGGGCATGGCCTAGATCCCGATACGAATTATCATGCTTTAGATTTTTCGGCCTCATTTCCAATAATGCCTTCGACTTCTTTTCTTGGTCCCTCCATGGACTTGGGATGCGGTCTTCAAAGGTACATCGTTGGGCTCTATGTATCGGAATTTCGGTCGTGCGCGCTCGCCGGGCGGCCGCTCGTGGGCCGTGGCGGATATCCCGCTTAGAATGGCACTTCTTATCGTGGACTTCTGAGAAAAAAATTAATACATTGAATACAGATATAAATTTCATGGATATAAAAAATGTGGGGTTACTATTAATCATCTTAACTTTGCTGGCGGGTTTAGCATTTTCCGCAGAAGCCAAGAAGTACGATCTAGAGAACGATTGGGCTCATGCTACTTTGATTGTGGACGGGAATAATATAGAAGGATCTATTTATGGAGATGCTCGTTGTGGTGTTCCCGTAGGCGATTCACAATATGAAACATGGTGTATAGACGGTGTTGATTATCAGTTTAGCGGTACTATGGGCAGCGTTTCTTATGGAGGAAGGAGATGGACATGCAGTAGAGATGATCCATGTCGTCCGGCGGGATGGGAACCCGCGGAGGGAACGATAGATATCACCTATGACGGAAACTCGAATGAGATAATTATGATGATTCACCCAAATGGATATGCGCTCGGCAAGTACGTGTTCTCCATCAGCGAGAATCCATTTAATAGTTGAGAGAATTATCATTCTTCCTTCCATTTAGCAACCCTAAATCCGCACCGCAGCCCAGGTCCTGGAATAGAGACAACTTGGGCGGCGTGGATGCCTGCCGGAAATCCGGTCGAGCGTAGCCCGTCGGTTGCCGGACAGGTTGGCCGGGCCTCTTGGCTGTCGCTGCACATCCGGGATGCCTGATGCTTTCAACTCGCCGATGTGCGGTAGTACGCGCTCGCCGGGCGGCCGCTCGTGGGCCAGGACATTCGCTGGCCAGGTCCAGGGCTCGGAGCGAGTCGCACTGTCAAGCAGAACAAAGGTTTGGAAGGCGGGGGCGAAAGGTGGATGCGGTCCTTTGCCATGCCTCCATGCGGAAGGAATATTAGATCGCGTTGTCGCCAATAGTCACATGAATGGTTCAAATTGGTCTCGGATATGCGCCATTTTTTTGCAGCGTAGGCTTTGACAGAATCTCGCGCATTATGATCGTCTTCTTTTTATTCCATATCTGATCGCATCAAATCGCGGCCAATACATTAGACGAAAGTACCATCGACAGTCCTATAATTTATTCTCAAGCCTAGTGAATTTTTTTGATTGTTAATTAAACAAAATAAAAAATTAATTAAAATATTGCTGAAAATTTGCAAATGACTATAGATACTGAATTAAGCTTCTGAAAGAAAGTTTCTCATTCTTTTATAATGTATTATCACATAATTAAATATTTGATTAAACCATTCAGAGAGGGCATTTGGAAGCAAACGATAAGATGAACTCGATACATAAAAAATGCAGGGTTCTTGAAAAAGAGTCTGGCGAAATAATAGGCTCTGTATTCAGTCAAATCAGATTATCTGATATTAGTAATTTTAAAATATTCGTAGAATCGATTTCAAGCAAACGTGTAAAGAGATTAAAGCATATAAATCAATATAATTTATTTAAATATTGGACATAATGCAGTGAGTATAGCTGATTCATCCCCTGGAGGAATAATACGACTGTAATATTTTGCGAACGATCATTCTTGAAAGCCTGCATGGCCGCCATGATGCTGATATTGATGATCTTTATCCAGGGTGCTCTTGGCAGCGCCCCGTGTATCGCTACAGAACTTGAAAGAACATTCGGAGGTTCAAACGAAGATGTGGGACAGTCCGTCCTGCAGACCAGCGATGGTAGCTACATCATCGCCGGTTCGACCAAGTCCGACAGCGCCGGGGGATATGATGCCTGGCTGATCAAAGCCGACAGAGAGGGAAGCGAGATCTGGAATAAGACCTTTGGCGGGCCGAGAGACGACCGGGCAAACTCAGTCCAGCAGTCCAGCGACGGCGGCTACATCATCACCGGGGCTACAAGATCATCCGGGGCTGGCGGCTCCGATGTTTGGGTGATCAAGACCGACAAGGACGGCAGCAAGACCTGGGATAAGAACATCGGAGGCCAATTGGATGATGAAGGAAGTTCAATCCGGCAGACCGCAGACGGTGGGTACATCATCGCCGGCAAAACAAGATCTGTAAGCTCTAATGGCTATTATGATGCACTGCTCATAAAAATTGATAAATTTGGAAATGAGATCTGGAAAAAGACCTTTGCAGGGCCGCTGGATGATGAGGCGGACCTGGCTCTGCCGACCAGCGATGGCGGCTATATCATCGTTGGCGCTACAAACTCTTACGGCGCAGGCGACTATGATGTCTGGATGATCAAGACCGATGGAGAAGGCAACAGAGTCTGGGACAATGCCTTTGGTGGAGCCCAAAGCGAGCGAAATCCCTGGAGCGATGGGTGGTCTGCCGAGCAGACTGATGACGGCGGCTATATCCTCACCGGCTCAACCAGATCCTTTGGCTCGGGTGGCTATGACATCTGGGCGATCAAGACAGATGAAGCGGGCAACAAGGTCTGGGATAAGACCTTTGGAGGACCGCTGGACGATGAGGGCGATTCAGTCCTGAAGACGGGCGACGGCGAGTACATTCTTGCCGGTTCAACGAGTTCATACGGCGCAGGCGGCTATGATGCCTGGCTGATCAAAATGGGGCGGGACGGTACAAAAGTCTGGGACAAGACCTACGGCGGAAAGCTGGACGATAAAATTTATTCGGCACAGCTGATAAATGATGGCGGATACTTGATATCCGGTATAACGAGTTCTTTTGGTCCATATTCTCTGGAGAAATCATGCCCTCCGGATAACGGATGCTTTCCAGATAAAGGATGCAGCAATGTCATGCATTCCATGACCGGTGAAAAAAGCGCCTGGCTGTTAAAGGTAAGATCGGGGTCCCCCGGAATTGCCGCTCAACCTGAGAGCCTCACGGTTTGCGAAGGACAGAAGGCAGCTTTCAGAGTTGAGGCTATGGGTACTGAGACCTTAGCCTATCAGTGGAAGAAAAACGGAGTGGAGATAGGCGGAGCTAATGCCAACGTGTACATCATGCCAAGCGCGAGAGTTGGCGATGCCGGCAGCTACAGCGTGACGGTCAGCAATAGCTGCGGTTTGATTGAATCGATTCCGGCAACGCTTACCGTAAACACGAAGCCCCTGATTAAGGCTCAGCCTGAGGGCCAGGTAGTCTGCACAAAAACGCCAGTGAACTTCCGCGTGGTCGTTTCTGGCACGGAGCCCTTCTGCTATCAGTGGACCAGAAACGGAGTTCTGATCCCCGGAGCCGACGAAAGCGTCTACAGCATATCGAGTGCGAGCTTGGACGATGCAGGAAGCTACAGCGTAACGGTTACAAACATTTGCGGCTCTGTAGAATCCAGCATTGCCGCCCTTGTCCTGAACTCAATGCCTTCGATTCAGGAGCAGCCTGCATCCCTGGAGATCTGTGCGGGATCCGAGGCGGCTTTCAGCATAAAGGCCACTGGATCGGAGCCCATCTCCTATCAATGGATGAAGAATGGAGAAGAGATCAAGGGAGCCAATTCGAACAACTACAGAATTCCCAAGACGAAACCGGGTGATGCAGGCAGCTACAGCCTGAGAGTGAGCAACAAATGCGGATTTATCGAATCGGAAGGCGCAACCCTTACCATAAATCAGATGCCTTCTATTGAGGCTCAGCTATCCTCCCAAGAGGCTTGCATCGGCTCAGCAGTAGCTTTCCTTGTTGCAGCCGACGGCACCGAGCCCTTATCCTACCAGTGGATGAAGAACGGCGAAAATATCACAGGTGCAACTGAAAACAGCTACACCATCCTGACCGCAAGCACTGAAGACGAAGGAAGCTACAGAATTGCGGTGAGCAACAAATGCGGATCGGTCAAATCAAGCGAAGCGGTCCTTACCCTGAACCGGCCACCATCCATTCGGGTCCGGCCTGCCTCTCAGGAGACTTGCATCGGCTCTGCCGTAACCTTCGTTGTCGCAGCCAACGGCACCGAGCCGCTATCCTACCAGTGGATGAAGAACGGCGAGTACATCACAGGAGCGACTGAGAACCGCTACATCATCCCGGCTGCAAGCACCGAAGACGAAGGGAGCTTCAGTGTGATGGTGAGCAACCTCTGCGGTTCGGCGGAATCGGAAATAGCGACCTTGACCATAAACTCCGCACCATCTATCCAGATTCAGCCATCTTCCTCCCAAGATATCTGCATAGGCTCCGCTGCTACCTTTAATGCGGCTGCCAGCGGCACCGAGCCGATTTCCTACCAGTGGATGAAGAATGGCGAGAACATCACGGGGGCTACTGAGAACAGCTACAGCATACCAAATGCGAGCGCTGGAGAAGAAGGGAGCTACAGTGTGATGGTGAGCAACAAATGCGGATCGATCGAATCAAGCAATGCAGCCCTTACCCTGAACCAGCTTCCATCCATTCAGATCCAGCCTGCTTCTCAGGATGTCTGCATTAATTCTGCCGTAACCTTCAATGCAATAGCTACCGGCACCGAGCCGATATCCTACCAGTGGATGAAGAACGGCGAGTACATCACAGGAGCGACTGAGAACCGCTACACCATCCCGGTTGCAAGCACCGAAGACGAAGGCAGCTACAGTGTGATGGTGAGCAACAAATGCGGATCGATTGAATCGGAAATGGCGGCATTGACCATAAATTCCGCACCATCCATTCAAATCCATCCGTCCTCTCAAGAGGGCTGCATTGATTCTGCCGTAACCTTCAATGCAGCAGCCAGCGGTACCGAGCCCCTATCTTATCAGTGGATGAAGAATGGCGAGAACATCACGGGGGCTACTGAGAACAGCTACAACATACCAAGTGCGAGCGCTGGAGAAGAAGGGAGCTACAGTGTGATGGTGAGCAACAAATGCGGATCGATCGAATCGGAAATAGCGACCTTGACCATAAGCTCCGCACCATCCATCCAGGTTCAGCCGTCTTCTCAGGAGGGCTGCATTAATTCTGCCGTAACCTTCAATGCAGCAGCCAGCGGCACCGAACCGATATCTTACCAGTGGATGAAGAGTGGCGAGAATATCACGGGCGCAACTGAGAACAGCTACAGCATCCCGAGAGTAAGCACCGAAGACGAAGGAAGCTACAGCGTAATGGTGAGCAACAAATGCGGATCGGTCGAATCCGGGGACGCAGCCCTTACCCTGAATCAGATGCCTTCCATCCAGGCTCAGCCAGTATCTCAGGAAATCTGTGTGGATTCCGCTGTAACCTTCAGTGCAACCGCTAACGGCACCGAGCCGATATCTTACCAGTGGATGAAGAATGGCCAGGCCGTCACGGGCGCAACTGAGAACAGCTATAGCATTCCAAGTGTGAGCATCGGCGACGCAGGGAGCTACAGCGTAATGGTGAGCAACAAATGCGGATCGGTCGAATCCGGGAACGCAGCCCTTACTTTGAATCAGGTTCCATCCATCCAGGTCCAGCCAGTATCTCAGGAAGCCTGCGTGGATTCCGCCATAGCCTTCAGTGCAGCCGCTAACGGCACCGAGCCGCTATCCTACCAGTGGATGAAAAATGGCCAGGCCGTCACGGGAGCGACTGAGAACAGCTATAGCATTCCAAGTGTGAGCACCGGTGACGCAGGGAGCTACAGCGTAATGGTGAGCAACAAATGCGGATCGGTCGAATCGCTAATAGCGACCCTGACCATAAACTCCGTACCATCCATCCAGGTGCAGCCGTCTTCTCAGGAGGTCTGCATCGGCTCTGCCGCAACCTTCAACGCAGCAGCCACCGGCACCGAGCCCTTATCCTACCAGTGGATGAAGAACGGCGAGAACATTACAGGTGCAACGGAGAACAGCTACGGCATCCCGATAGCGAGCATTGGCGACGCAGGGAGCTACAGCGTAATGGTGAGCAATAAATGCGGATCGATCGAATCAAGCAACGCAGCCCTTACTTTGAATCGGATGCCTTCCATCCAGGTCCAGCCAACCTCTCAGGAGATCTGCGTGGATTCCGCCGTAACCTTCAGCGCAGCAGCCAGCGGCACCGAGCCGATATCTTACCAGTGGATGAAGAATGGCCAGGCAGTCACTGGAGCGACTGAGAACAGCTATAGCATTCCAAGCGTGAGCATTGGCGACGCAGGGAGCTACAGCGTAATGGTGAGCAACCTTTGCGGATCAGTCGAATCGGATATAGCGACCCTGGCCGTAAACTCAGTGCCCACTATTCAGGCTCAGCCGGATTCTCAGGAGGTCTGCGTAGGCTCCGCCGTATCCTTCAACGCAGCAGCCAATGTCACCGATCCCGGATCCTACCATTGGATGAAGAACGGCCAGGCAGTCGCGGGTGCGACTGAGAACAACTACAGCATCCCGAGTGCGAGCGCCGAAGACGAAGGGAGCTACAGCGTGATGGTGAACAGCAAATGCGGACCCGTCAAATCCCGTGCTGCAACTCTCACCCTCAACCACGGCCCTTCCATTCGGGTTCAGCCGGCCTCCCAGGAAGCTTGCATCGGCTCTGCCGTAACATTCAACGCAGAAACCGATGGCACCGGGCCGATATCCTACCAGTGGATGAAGAATGGCCAGGCCATCACGGGCGCAACTGAGAACAGCTACAGCATCTCCGGCATAAGAGCTGAAGACGAAGCGAGCTACAGTGTGATGGTGAGCAACAAATGCGGATCGGTTGAGTCCGAGAACGCAGCACTTGCCCTGATTAAATTGCCTTTCATTCAGGCTCATCCGGTCTCCCAGGAGGTTTGCATAGGATCTGCGGTAATATTTAATGCTGCAGCCAGCGGCACCGGGCCGATATCCTACCAGTGGATGAAGAATGGCCAGGCTATCACGGGCGCAACTGAGAGCAGCTACGGCATTTCGAGAGTAAGCGCACAGGACGCAGGCAGCTACAGCATGATGGCGAGCAACAGATGCGGATCGGTAGAATCAAGCTCTGCAGCTCTGACGGCGATTTCAGGCCCCGGCATTCTGGTTCAACCACGGTCTCTGGCGGTATGTTTGTGCTCTCCTGCCGCATTTAGTGTGGAAGCTACCGGCATGGAGCCGTTATCTTATCAGTGGAAGAAGGACGGCGTGGACATCCCCGGAGCCAACCGGAATACATACCTGATTTCGCGCGCCGTCGAGTGCGATGAGGGCTGCTACCGGGTCGTGGTGAAGAACATATGCGGCTGGATTGAATCTGATGTTGCGGAACTGTCGGTAATCAAGTCTCCCTGCATCACCGTTCAGCCGGTCAGTCGGAACGTCTGCGAATGCGCCTGCAAAATGGTTGTCTTCAGCGTGACGGCCACGGGCGCGAAGCCTCTGTACTATCAATGGAAGAAGGATGGTGTGGCCATTCGTGGAGCAAATTTAGACAAACTGAGCATCTTTGATGCGAAAGCATATGATGCCGGCGGATACACCGTTGTGGTGACCAATAAATATGGCTCTACCGAATCGGATGCCGCATTCCTGCGGGTGGACCCGGCTGTGCAAATCATCAAAAATCAACCCATCTCCCAGAAAATCGCAGAGGGCGAATCGTTCGTCCTCAGAGTGGATGCGACGGGAGCCGGGCCCATTTCCTATCAGTGGATGAGGAACGGGTTGAACATCTCAGGTGCGAATTCCCCCACGTACGTTGTAGAAAGCGCCACAAAGAACGACGTTGGAAGCTATAGAGTCCTGGTGAGCAGCGGGAGCTGCCACGTTGAAACGAATATCGGGACTGTGAAGTTTGCGGATGGAGGCATGAGGCAGTATAATCGAAACTGGTAAGATGAAGAGCATCCTCCGATGTCCGATTGATGCCTGGAAAGGCGGGTCGGAGGATTTTTTATTGCCTGCGTACCTATTTTTTGTTATGCAAGTCGATTCAGATCAAGCTGGAACTACTTCGAGTTCTCCATAATTCATGCTTATTCTCTCCATGCACATTCTCACCACATCAGTCGTGGAAAATGACACGTAATCCCGTATTAAGCCAAGTTTATCAAAAAAAAAGTCCCGCGAAACCTAGAACTGCAAGGACTCAGCTTAGTCGTTGTGCGTGTATTATCTTCCGTCAACCCCTTAGGCAGTCAGAGCAGTTGACATGAATCTGAGAGAACATTATGACCGATATGCACGCCAGAAACGGGAGGCTCGCGTGGCTGCTTGCTCTTGCAGTCGATCGTGATCATGATGTAGCCACCTGTGGGCCAAGACGTCCTTGATTGGGATCCTATCAAAGTGCAGCCTGGGCGGCATGGATGCCTGTATGAAATCCAGTTGAGCGTGGATTGCCGGTCGCCGGGCAGGCTGGCCGGGCCACGCCCATTGGCTGCTCCGGGGGCCGGGCTTAAATCCCGTCGTCGGCTTTCACGCTCAGGTGGCAGAATCTGGCCGAATTCATCATTTGGCCAGCATTCAAGTCGAGTAATCGGTGGGAATCCTGGCTAATTTTGGTCCTTTCACGATCACCTCTAAACATACTGAGGTCTCTTTTTAATTTTCATACCAGCATATCAAGTCCTATCACTATTACAATCATCGACAGCAATATCCCGATTACGTATCCGAAATAATTCTTCAAGCCTCTGTCACCTCCCATGGATTTATTGGCTAATTGCCGGATTAATTACCTTAATGTATTTAATCCTTTAAACCTTTTAAGCCTAAAAAGTATTTACCTTTTTTGGTAAAATATCCAAATAATGGCCAAAATAAAATTTTACAAATAAAAAAGAAAAAGCACAACGGACTACAAGCAATGGAACCTACCAGAACGGAACTACACGATTTCAGTTCATACGTGCACGGAGAAGCGAAGAAGTCGAGATCTGGACATACTGGTTGAGTTCGACCAGGCTCCATCACTTCAGATGCTCATTCGCATGGAGGATTATCCGAGCGAACGGTTGGGCATAAAGGTCAATCTGGTCATGAAAAAAGCTCTGAAGCCCCGCATCGGTCAGCGAATCCTTGAGCGAAGTGGTTCCAGTTTAAAAAAAGATTTTTAAAAGAAAAATAGAAATGCAAATTTTAATTTCGCCCTCAGCTCCTGCTGATCATCGTCCCCACGCCTTCCGTGGTGAGCAGCTCCAGCAGAATGGCGTGATGCTTCCGCCCGTCGATGATGTGCGCCTTGTCCACTCCATCCTTCACCACGCGAACGCACGCTTCAACTTTCGGAATCATGCCGCCCTCGATGATGCCCTCCGCTACCAGCCGGTCGAAGTCGGATGCCGGAAACTCGGAGATGACACTGGCCGGATCGTCCGGGTTCATGCGCACGCCCTCCACATCGGTTATGGAGAAGAGCTTCTTGGCCCGCATGGCCACGGCCACGGCTCCGGCCACGGTATCGGCATTGACGTTCAGATTGTTGCCATCATTATCCGCAGCGATGGGTGAGATGACGGGGATGTAGCCCTTGCCGGCCATGATCATGAGGATTTCCGGATCAACCTTTTCCACATCGCCGACAAATCCGAGGTCCACCGGGTCCTTGCCCTGCACCTTCACGGGAGCCTTTTTGCGAGCCTTCAGGAACATGCCGTCCTGGCCGGAGAGGCCGATGCCCTTGCCGCCGTATTTGCCTACGAGGTTGACCAGCTCCGCGTTGATGTTGCCGAGCAGAACCATGCGGGCAATGCCCAGCGTCTCGCGGTCGGTCACGCGCAGGCCGCCCACGAACTCGGCCTTCTTGCCGAACTTCTCCATTGCCTGCGAGATCTCCGGGCCGCCGCCATGCACGATGATGGGGTGAATGCCGATGTAGCGCAGGAGCACTACATCCTGAATGAAGTCCTCCAGCACGGTGCGGTCGGACATGATCGAGCCGCCGATCTTGAAGACCATGATGGAATCATAGAACTCGCGAATGTAAGGCAGAGCCTCGATAAGCACCTGTTCTCTTTTAACTGTCACTTCTCATTCCTCTTCGAGAGTGCTTGATGTGCATCATGTTTTTATCTGTTTTGTTGAGCTTGGATCTCTGAATATTATAAAAATTTAATCATAGATAGATGCTGAAATGAAATTCACGAATAAAATTGAGGAATAAAATTCATGAATAAAATTAAAGAATGATGCTGAAGATTGAAGTTGAACATTGAAGTTGAACATTGAAGTTGAACATTGAAGTTGAACATTGAAGTTGAAGAATCAAATCAAAGAGAAGAAAATGAAGAGGGCGGGAAAAAGACCGGCCTCTTACTCGATGGCCATCAGTACGTCGCCCGGTGCGACGGTGGTGCCCTCTTTGATGTAGATCTCTTTGATTGCCCCATCCTTGTTGGCGAAGATATTCTGCTCCATCTTCATGGCCTCCAGAACCGCCACAGCGTCACCCTTGGCGACCTTGGCTCCTTTCTTTACTATGTAGCGGATGACCACGCCCTGCATGGGCACTGTGACTCCGTCGGTGGGTGCTTTGGGCTGGGCCTCCTGGATGGTCATTCCAGCAGGAGCGACCTTGACCAGATAGGATTCGCCGTCGATCTCTACATTCAGGGCTATCGGCTCCGCTTTCATGGAGACGGATGCCTGCGCAGCCGCCTGCTTCTTGACGAGCGGCTCCTCCACGGCTGTGCCCTGCAGGAACTTGAGAGCCACCTGCGGGTAGAGAGCGTAAGTGAGATAGTCTTCTTCCTGCATGGCGATTCCCAGGGCATCGACCGCCTTCTTGGCGTTGTCGTACTCCGGCGCCAGCAGATCCGCAGGCCGCACGGTGATGGGCTCCTCATCGCAGAGCACCTTGAGCCTCACCTTGGGGTCGATCATGGCTGGAGACTTTCCGTAGAGGCCCTTGACGTAGTCCTTGACCTCTTTCGGGACCATCTTGTACCGATCGCCGGTGATGACGTTCAGGACAGCCTGGGTGCCGACGATCTGGCTGGTGGGCGTGACCAGGGGCGGATATCCGAGGTCCTTTCTCACCTTCGGCACCTCGGCCAGGACATCCTCCCATTTGTCCATAGCCTTCTGCTCGATGAGCTGCGAGACTAGGTTGGAGAGCATACCGCCCGGAACCTGGTAGATCAGGACGTTGGTGTCCACGCGAGCCGTGATGGGATTGAAGACGGGGGCATAGATCTCCATGATCTTCTCGAAGTACCTCTTGATCTCGGTCAGAAGCTCCAGGTCAAGTCCGGTATCGTAGGATGTGCCCTGCAGCGATGCCACCAGGCTTTCCGTGGCCGGCTGGGAGCTTCCGCCGGAGAGGGGCGACATGGCGGTATCCAGAATGTCCACTCCCGCCTGGCAGGCATTGAAGTAGCTCATCTGAGCCATGCCGCTGGTGCAGTGAGTGTGCAAATTCACCGGCAAGCCGACCTCTTTCTTGATCTCTCGAATCAGATCGTAAGCATTCTGGGGTGTGATCAATCCGGCCATGTCCTTGATGCAGATGGAGTCGCATCCCAGCTCAGCCAGCTTGACGGCAAATTGTGCAAACTGCTGGTTGGAATGAACTGGGCTGATGGTGTAGCTGATTCCTCCCTGCACATGCTTTTCCATCTTCTTGGCGGCCTTGATGGATCGCTCCATGTTGCGAATGTCGTTCACGGCATCGAAGATCCTGAAGATATCGACACCGTTTGTGGCCGCCTTCTCCACGAATTTATCCACCACATCATCGGCGTAGTGCCTGTACCCAACCAGATTCTGCCCGCGCAGCAGCATCTGCATGGGGGTGTTCGGCATTGCCTTCTTCAGCGCCCGCAGCCTCTCCCAGGGATCTTCGTTCAGGTACCGAATGCAGGTATCGAACGTTGCTCCGCCCCACATCTCCAGAGAGAAGAATCCGACCTGATCCATCTTCTCTGCGATGGGTAGCATGTCCCTGGTCCTCATCCTGGTAGCCAGAAGAGATTGGTGAGCATCCCTAAAAACCGTGTCAGTTAGCTTTACCCTGCCCATGAAGATCTTCTCCTATACGGTCCCTCTTATTTAAAACCCCTTCGCCCTTCAAATTGGAATGCGGAAATTATCACGTTCATCTATCATCGATTCCTGCTCTTTCCCGCCCAGGTTCCATGCCAGGGCAGCGCATGATTGCAGTACCAATCGAACTCGGGGGATCGTCAAAGCGATCTTGATTCTCCAGCACAACCTTGGACGAGTTATATAAAGCTGATGGGCTAATATGAAACAAAATTTTTAAATTTTTAAGAATAATTTTCTATTCCCTGTATTTTCAAATTTTTACGTTAATTTGTATTTCGTTTGATGATTCAGATTTTAGGATATAATTTTAAAACGATCTGTCGCAAATTATTTTTTGTTTTTGAAAACAAGTTCATATGTAATCATAAAATTAGCTACAACGGCTTATCTAAAGGAAATTGCCGTTTTCCATCCTCTCGCTGTAGCCCTGCAATCCAAATTAAAAAGCGATCGCACTATAATCCAATTAAAAGCATCCCATCAGGCGGCAAATTCGCGAAGCTGATGCAAACCCGTTAATGGAATAGTATCTCAATAATGGTATCTCAATATATCTATCAATAAATTATCTATCAAAAAATTCGCTGCTGCCAGCGCCACTTTATTATGCAGCCCTTTGGTCCGGAAGGCCGAGAACCGCAACCATGCTTCATCCTATTTGTTGATGGGAGTGAGGAGATGTTGAGGAGACGTTGAGACGTTGAGGAGACGTTGAGGAGACGTTGAGGAGACGTTGAGGAGACGTTGAGGAGACGTTGAGGAGAGAATTGAGAAGAGATTATTTAGGATCAAACTCATCGCATGATCTTCATATTGCTGCGGCTGCTTGAGGATACGATCGGCCTTGATGTAATTTCCGTTTTATCAAGAGTTGGAGTCTGCTGTAAGATGCCCTCTTGGCTGCGGCATGCTCTCCGAAAAGAAGGATTTTTCATATTCCAACCTGCAACTCACAAACTAATTTCTTGCCCTATATTTGCGCTATTGTAATCGATTTATACGAAAGTGTGCAGTGCAAGTGTCTATTAATAATACGGAGGCATTTCAATCATTGGTGTGTTTGAATGAGACTTAGAGTTGTCAGCGCAAGAACCGAAATCCCGAACCTGAACCCCAATGAGAAATTGATCCACCTGGCCTTCCGGGCCAGCAACGTTGATTTCCTCAATCTGATGCAAAGATGCCCAAGGCTCAGAATGATTCAGGTACCTCCCTCCTACCGCAAGACCATGTCCAATGCCATTCAGGTCTTCCTGGACATGCAGGGCATCGAGCTTTTGGAAGGCGACGTTTGGGGCCACAGAAAAGACCTCGATGAGTACTTCACCGTGGATGATGCCACCATGGAAGAGATTCAAAATCTCGCCGCCGGCGGTGCGACTATGGACGATGTGGCCAATCAGGTTCAGAAGAGAGCCCGGCTCGGCCCGGAGCTTATCAAGTACATCGCCAGGAGCAAGATCACAGCTTAAAAGTTAAAAACGCATGTCAGTACCGGGGAGCCGGCCCGACCCGGCCCCTCCTTTCTTCATAGGATTATTCGATTGCATTCCTCAACCCCAAGTTGTGGTTCAGGGCGTTTTCGTTGTCAGCCTCTTAATCCATTCATCGACTTCCTTGCCGCTCTTTCCTTGCATTGCCGCCCATTTCATAATCTGCTCCTCTCGCCACTTGTTGACGGCCTGAATAACCGGTTCCGGGTCGAATCCATGCGCTTTTATATAATCCTCGCGTTTCATCTCCCTCATATTTCCGTCAACGTATAACTTCGTGGCCTGGTCAGCCATCATCCGTTCTCCAGTGGGCATATCAGCCGGGCTGATGCATACATCCTCGCAATAAACCCATCCTTCGCCGCCTTTCGCTTGCTCGATTCGGAAAGACTTCCCGCAGCCTGGACATACGCCAATCATCATCTCAAACCTCTTAGCATATTTTTATAAGTAATCTCTACATCATAATTTAAATATCCTGCAGAATCATGAATTCTAAAAACCGACCGATTGCGGTTTATTGCTTGATTATTGCTGATTGTCGCTCAATATTGGGATAATCCATGAGTGACAGAATGCGAATGTAAAAAACGGGAAATAAAACGAGAAAATGAGCCAAAATTGGATAAGAAAAAAGCAAGAATAGCAAGAATAAAAGCAATAAGCGGCAGAAGGCTTGCAAAAGCCTCCCGCCGTTTTTTGAACGCTATATCGCCTTATACCATTCTGCTAATTACCTCGTAGGTATCCTTGTGCGGGTTAATGAGCAGCTCCTCGGCGATCTTCTTGGCCCGCAGCTCCGGGTCCATGCCGCCCAGGTACAGCTTCCAGATGGTGGCCTTCTTGACATCCACAACATTGGTGAAGCCAAGGCGGCTTCTCAGCCGTTCCCGTGTGGAGATAGCCTCGCCGTCCTCGATCTTCAGGGAGACCTTTACGGGAACATAGCCCTCTTCAAAATTCAACACATCGATAAGAACCTTGCAGCTCTCCTTGTTCTCGTTTACGAGTTCCTTAGCGAAGCTCTTGGCCATTTCCTCGGCATCTCCGGAATCGACCTCGATGCTGAAGAGTCGCTCCTTCTTGACGTCGTTTAGCACATCGGCATAGCCGAGCCTGCGAGCCAGGGTATTCTTCACGGTGGCAGCTTCAGCGTCCGGGATCTTCAGCCAGACGCGCAGATTGATCTTTTGGCTCATGCACTCACCTCGATGTAGCGCTTGACAGACTCAAAGATGCGCCTTCCCGGCCCCGCCGCATCAGGCCGCTGCTTGCGCGGATCGAAAGAAGGAAGCTGCCAGGCGAAGAACGACCGCTCCGGATGGGGCATCATGCCGAGGACGTTTCCTTCCGGGTTGCAGATGGCGGCGATGCTCTGGGTGCTGCCGTTCACGTTCACCGGGAACTCGTTTATGACGCGCCCGTTCTTGTCGCAGTAGCGGAAGACAACCTGATCCTGGTCGTTGAGCCGTTCGATTAGCTTTGGCGTTGCCGTAACCAGATTTCCCTCGCCGTGGGCGATGGGGATCTTGAGAAGGCTGCCCTGCTCCATGATGAATGAGCCGCTGCACCTTTTGGAGGGCGCATCATGGCGCAGATTGACCCAGTCGCAGTAGTAACCGCGGCGCACGATCTTTCCCTTGGAGACCATCACGTTCTGGGCCAGGGCCATATCGATCTTGCCCGTGCCCGGCAGGAGGCCGGACTCGACCAGGATCTGGAAGCCGTTGCAGATGCCGACGATGGGCTTGCCCTTGGCAGCTTCCTCCAGCAGAGCCTGCATGACAGGCTCCTTGGAAGCGATGACTCCGGCGCGGATGCGGTCCTGGTAGGAGAAGCCTCCGGGAATAAAGAATCCGTCGAAGCCGGATAGCTCTCCTTCCGATCGGTTCCAGCGGAAGATCTCTCCATCCATTCCCACAGCCTTTACCGCCACAAGGGTCTCATGCTCGCAGTTCGTTCCGGGGAACTGCATAACTGCTATCTTCATCTCATCGCCTCCGCAAGGCCGCGGGTCCAAGCAGCCCTCGCCTCATCCAGGTCGATGTCGGCAACGGTCTCGCTCGCTCTCTTCATGACAATCCTTCGTTTCTTTGTTACGATTCCTATCTCCATCGGCTCAAGACTGTAGCCTCTCAAGATCTCCAGCAGCCGCTCCTCTTTTCCGGGCTTTGCTTCCAGGACGAAGCCGGAGGACTCTGTGAAGAGGATCTTGTCCGTCCTCATGCTTGCTGCTGCATCTATGCCCAGGGCTTTGTCGAGGTCGATTTCAAAGCCGAGCTTGGCGGGTCTCGTCAGTGCCATCTCGGATACGGTAGCCGCCAGGCCGCCGTTGGAGATGTCGTGGGCCGCTGCAAGGAGACCTTCATCTATGGCATCGATGACCGCATAGATCATGTTCCGCTCCAGGTCGAAGCGGACGATGGGTACGTTTGCTCCGGTGACATTGAAGATGGTCTTGTAGTACTCCGAGCCGCCCAGTTCATCGAACCTCGGGCCGATGAGGAAGAGCCTGTCTCCAGCGGCCTTCAGCTCCTGGGTGACGGCTTTGCCGATGTCCTTGATGATGCCGACGCAGGCGATGACCGGGGATGGGTCCACCGATCCCTGCGGCGATTCGTTGTAGAAGCTCACATTTCCGGAGACGATGGGGACTGGCTGGCCCATGTGGCCCTTCAGCCACAGGTCTTTGCAGGCCTGGGAAAGGCCCTTGACGCCTTCCCGGAACTCCCAGAATGCCTCGGGCTTCTCAGGGTTTCCGTAGTTCAGGCAATCGGTGACGGTGGAAGGCACAGCGCCGATGGCGGCGACGTTGCGCATGGCCTCGGCGACGGCTGTGGCTCCTCCCCAGTAGGGGCTGATTCTGCCGTAGAATGGATTGGAGTCCACGGCCAGCGCCACGCCGAATTTCTCGCCGCGCACGGGAGCAATCAGACCGGCATCGGCCTCGCCTGGCCGGATGACTGTATTTCCCATGACTTCCGTGTCGTAGTATCTGTAGACATGCTCGCGGGAAGCGATGTTGGGCGACTTGAGGATCTTTTGCAGGACCTCGTTGTAGTCCGCGGGCTCTGCGAACTCGGGCTCGGTCAGCTCGATGACGCGGGCCTTCTCCTCACGCTGGTATCTGATGCCGCCGGTGAGGTGCTGGATGGGCACATCGCAGACGATCTCGCCCTTGTGGCTGACAGTGAATCGGTCGCCGGTATTGATCTTGCCCACGACGCTGGCTCTTGCACCCTCGTAGACGTTGGGAAGGTCCCAGTCCTCGTTGTAGATTTTCAGAATTCTTTCGCGCAGCTCCGGAGGCGAGACGATCAGGAAGCGCTCCTGGGTCTCGGCGATGCTGAGGACCTCGGGCGGGAAGTCTGCAGCTTTGTGCAGGTCATCCAGGTTGATCTCCATGCCAAAGCCGCCCGCGGCTCCCATCTCGGATGTGGCGCAGGTGAAGCCTCCGCCGCCCAGGTCCTTGAAGCCGATCTCGATTCCTTCTTCGCGGACGAGCCGGAAGAGGTCGTCGTTGGCCTTGAAGAGCACGTTTTTCAGGAAGGGATCGGGGATTTGCACCGCGCCGCGGTTGGTCTCCTCGTCCTCCTCTCGCAGGGCTTCGGAAGCGAAGGTAACGCCGCCAAGGCCGCTGGAGTCTGTCGGTTTGCCGATGAGGATCACGTCGTAGCCACCCTCGCCTGCGGCGGGGGGTGCGCGCGAGCGGATGATCTGGTCGCGGCGGACTATGCCCAGCGACACGACGTTCACCAGGCAGTTGTCGTCGAAGCTCTCGTTGAATACGATATCTCCGGCCATGTTGGGCACGCCGAGAGCGTTGCCGTACTGCCAGATTCCGTCCACCACGCCTTCCGCGACCCAGCGCACCTTGTTGGCCTTCGGTCCATACGGATCGCCGAAACGCAGCGGGTCGGCTGTGGCGACCACGGTCGCACCCATGCAGTTCACGTCGCGGACGATGCCGCCGATGCCGGTTGCCGCCCCTTCGTTGGGCAGGATTTGGCTGGGGTGGTTGTGGCTCTCGTGGGAGATGACGACGCACCACTTGTCGTCGATGGCGACGATTCCGGAGTCCTCCACCGGGCCCATAACCACGTTGGGTCCGTCGGTGGGCATGAACTCCTTGAGTGTGGCGCGGCTGCTCTTGTAGGAGCAGTGCTCGGACCACATGGCATCATAGCAGAACAATTCGGTGATGCTTGGGTCTCGGCCCAGCACCTCAGCAATGGAGCGCGCTTCCGTGACGGACATTCCAATGCCCGCGCCGCGCAGATTTGATTCAACTTCTGAATCGGCAAGACCGATTATCTTCAATTTAGGTACACCTCTGCAATTATGCTTATCCATTCGAGGAGCATTATGAATTTATCGATTCCGCTGAAAAAAATCTGCCTTCACAAAAGTTATGAAACGTCACCGTCATGGACGGTCGTTTGGAAAGCTTAATGGCTCTTGACCGCCAAAAGTCGGGGGAATGGTTATAGTTCTCTGTAACGATGCCGAGATCGAGGTTCCCGATGGGGAGATCTGCCAGATCTGCGGATGCGAGCTGGAAGAGTTCGACGAGGTCACAGGCACGGGGATTCACGGCTACTATCACTGGATTTGCGTGAACCACGTGGATGCGTGAGGCGTGAGGAGGCTTGCGGGCGGCTGGCGCGCGCGGGGGCATGTGCGCGGGCGGGCGGACGCATGGGCAAGCGAGGGCGGAAAGGCACATTTCCTTAATGAGGGGATGCAGAGTCCTGGAGGAGGGCGGATAATCATTGCCGCTTCCTGAGGCCGAAACAGCGGATCTCTTTTTCATTCTCGATATGCGAATTGTTTTGGTCTAGCAGTTTGGTCCGCAGTCTCACTCTTCAATCATATGGTTCTGATGAAATATTTGAATTAGAAAATGTTTAAATCGTTTTAAATCGTGTATTAAATATGAAAAACGTAGTTTCCTGGTTCGACATTCCCACTGAAGATTTTGATCGTGCCGTGAAGTTTTATTCCGAGATTCTTGGAAAAGAGGTTCGAGTGGATTCATTCATGGGGCAGAAGCTCGGCTTCTTTCCGATGGATGGACGGGAAGGAGTTGGTGGGGATATCGTTCCTCCCGGCATGGGCAACAAGCCCTGTGCCAGCGGCACTCGCGTTTATTTCAGTTGCGAAGGTGTCCTTGATGAGGTTATCGCAAGAGTGGAGAAGGCGGGCGGAAAGATCGTTATGCCGAAAAGCAAGATAGGTGAAGCGGGCTGGATTGCGATGATTCTGGATAGCGAAGGTAATAGCGTTGGTCTGCACAGCTTCAGTGATTGAATTAGAATTCGGTAAAAATTATTTTTATTAGAATTATTATTTATGCATTCCTGATTGATGGATGCATTGATCGCCGGTTTCTTTGCATTATTCCGGCATGACTTCGAAAGAGTCTATATACTAGAAGCGACATTGCGACTAGAGCCCGTGCGGGGATAACCAAGCCAGGCCAACGGTGATAGACTCAAGATCTAATGCGAAACGCTTCGCGTTTCGCTGACTGGTTTTGTTCGCCTACAAATATAGATAAATTCTATTTGGTGGGCGAAATGGCGAAGGTTGAAACAAATTGGCAAATCTCGAGTTATCCAAAAGATAGGTTCAAAAGCTATCTTATGGGGCTGGGACTCCATAATGAGACAATTGAGCTTTATGTTGGAAGAGTTGCCGCCTTTCTAAATTATACGGATAACCCAAGTATAGACGCGGCTAACAGTTATCGATCTATGATGATTGAGAAAAAGCTCTCTCGATCCCATATAAACAATACTTGTTTTGCGATAAAGAAATTTTTTGAAATGAATCATATTGAATGGGAATTTTCCCATTTGAGACCAAACGAGGGAATCCCCTATTACTTCAGTGAAACGGATGTCCTAAAAATATTTTC
>Ga0074199_1001060_pt1 | contig 28734 bp, 23 predicted proteins | sample EPASupsiteSAE347_FD_64528 | JGI IMG/M metagenome (GOLD analysis project Ga0074199, IMG submission 64528) | Bioremediated contaminated groundwater from EPA Superfund site, New Mexico - Sample SAE3-47 | ecosystem: Environmental > Aquatic > Deep subsurface > Groundwater > Contaminated ... | reverse complement strand
CTCCGGCAGCGCCAGCACCACCAGCCACCCCGGCACCACCGGCGGCACTGCCGGCCGCCACAGCCGCCGCCATCCAGCCCGTGGCTCCACCGCTCCCGCAGGCCCCACCCCCTCCTCCGGTTTTGAAAAAGATACCGGAAGAAGTGAAACCGCCGGAAAGCCCCAAGCTTTCCGACCTGGAAAAGCTCCTGCAATCCAACCGCTGTGTTGAGTGCAACCTTGCCGGCCAGGATCTCTCCGGGAAAAAACTGAAAGAGGCTGTCCTTGAGCGCTGCAATCTCTCCGGGGCAAACCTGCGTGACGCCAACCTGGAAGGGGCGAACCTCAAGGGCGCGAACCTTACCGGAGCCAATCTGGAAAATGCCGATCTGGAAGGGGTTGATTTCTACAAGGCTGACCTGACAAACGCCAATCTCAGGGGGGCAAACCTCAAGGACGCATCAGGGTTACGGCAGACCGGCGCCCAACCGGAAGGAGCCTCGGACACAGGTCTGTTCTCAAGATAAACGAAGAAAAGGAAATCTGGCAAAGCCCAGGGGGATTTATCACTTCGCCTTGTTGATCTTGATTTCCTTTTTTTTGCTTTTTTCCGTCTTGGGCAGGGTAATGGTGAGCACGCCCTTGTCGAATTTGGCCTCGATCTTGTCCTCCTGCACCTCCACCGGCAACCGGAAGGCCCGTTGAAACGCCCCGCTGTAACGCTCCAGGTAATAATGGTGCTCGTCTTTTTCCTCTTTTTCCTTCTTCTTCTCGCCCTCAATGGTCAACAGGTTGCCGGAGAGGCTCAGCTTGATGTCCTCCGGGTCAAGGCCGGGCAGTTCGGCCTTGACGATCAGCTTGTCCTTGGTTTCCGAAATATCGGCCATCGGCGCCCAACCCTTGGTGAACATGGCCGGCAATGGCCAATCATCCAAAAACCGGTTCCACAGCCGGTCCATTTCGTTGCGCACGGTGCTGAGTTCCGAAAACGGTTTCCTTGGAATAAGTTCCCTCATGGCACACCTCCTTCAGTGAAGTCCCCCTGGACCTTACAGAATTTTTGCCGGGTCAACCCCGTTGGCGATTATCTTTTTTCAAGGATCCTGGCAAGGGCCTCTTCCAGATCCTCCATGGAAAACGGTTTTTCGATGAATTCATGCACTCCGAGCCGAAAGGCCTCGGAAATGACCGCTTCGGTCATGTAGGCCGTGAGCAGGATCTTCTTGAACCTGGCATTGAGGCGCTGCGCCCGTTTTAAAAATTCAAGGCCGTCCATGCCGGGCAACCGGTAGTCGGCGATGATGATGTCGCAGTCATTGCCTTTGATGATCTCCAGGGCGTCCTCCCCTGTCTCAACCGCCATGATCGCGCAATTCTCATTGGCAAAAAAACGTCGCAGGGAATCCCTGATCAACGGTTCATCCTCAACCAGCAACACCTTCATCCCCTGCAATCGCTCAAACAGGTCCATACCGCCCTCCTCCCGGAGTTCACCCATTCCGCTCCGGCGCAGGCCCAAGGGAAATAACAAATTCCGCGCCGCCCCAGACGCTGCTTTCCACGACCAGCGTGCCGTGGTGATCATTGATGATTCGCTGACACAGACTCAGACCGATACCGGTCCCGTCACTCTTGGTGGTGTAAAACGGATCAAACACCTTCCCCCGCCGGTCTTCCGGGATCCCCGGCCCTGAATCGCCCACCCGGATAACCACCGCTTCCTTTTCAAAAACGGTCCGCACCGAGATCATTTTTTCTTCCGCGTGGCGCAAGGCCTCGGTCGCATTGGTCAGAAGGTTGAGCACGACCTGCTCGATCAGGCTGGCGTCAAGGCGGCAGCGGGGCAAATCGCCGGCAAGATCCTTCTCCACTCCGACCCTGTCCCGCCGTAAGGCTGCGGCGCACAGGAAGAGCGCGTTTTCCACCGGCTGATTGACATCAACCAGGGTCAGACGCGGCTGCCCCGGCTTTGAAAAATCCATGACCCGCCGGATCACCGACTCTATCTTCCCGGAGGCAACCTTCATCTGGGCAAGGATCTCGCCCACCGTCTCCAGGTTCTCCTGGCGTTCATGGATCTTGCCCAGGGTATCGAGATAGATATTGATGCCGGACAAGGGGTTGCGGATCTCATGGGCGATTCCCGCGGCCACCCGGCCGAGGGAAGACATCTTGTCCTGAACCCGGACAATCTGTTCCAACTCCCTGTTCCGGGTGATGTCAAGCATGCTGACCAGCACCGTTTCCCTCCCCTGATAATCAATCCGGCTGGCCCGGCAGAACACCCATTTCATGGCCTGGGTTGCGCCGGGCGTCTGCTGCGGATAAAACCGGAAATCGACATCCACCGAGGACGCCTCGCCACTGCTGACCCTGGCATAGGCACCCTCCACCTTTTCCAGATCGTCGGGGTGCACCCCGGCAAAAGCGTCCGTTCGAAAATGGGCGGGAAGAGGCCCGAAAAGTCTTTTTTGCTCGGGATTGCGATAGATGATCGCATTGTCCTGGATCAGGAGAATCCCGGCCAGGGAGTTTTCCACCAGCTCCCGGAACCTGTTTTCGGTAACGGCCCGCTGTTCCTCAAGCTCCATGCGGTAGAGGGCCTGGCCCACGTCCTGGGCTATCTCCCCGAACAACACCTGTTCCTCAAGGTCGTGCTCACGGGAACCGGAGGTGGAAACCGTCAACAGCCCATAAACCTGATCGTGGTGGCTCAGTCTGGAGGTAAAACAAACCCTGTCCGCATCGTCCTTCGCAAGGATGCACCCCGCGCAACGGTTTGCCGGAGCGCTCACCACCAGCCCCTCGCCGGCCAAGGCCTTTTTCGCGCAGGCAGGGAAAACCCCTTTTTCCATGGACTGCCGCACCCGAAAAAATTGCTCCCCCAAACCTACTTCGGCACAGCGGACCAACGCCCCATCCCTGTTGATCAGGGCGAGCCAGGCGCTGAAATAATGGGCTTCATCCACCAGGATACGGCAGATACCCTGAAGCAGCTCATCACGGCTCTTTCTCTCTGCCAGCAGCTGATGGATGCGGCGACCGGTCCGCACAAGCAGGGCGAGATCCGCCTCCCTCTCCCTGCTTTGCCAGCGCTGCAAAAACCAGAATCGCACCGCGACTCCGCCAAAGCCGCCGGACAGCAGCAACAGACTGGTCTGCAGGGAAAAATCAGGGCCTGGGCGCGCACTCTCCAACAGGGAGAGGAGGGAGAACAACACCCCCCCTCCCAGAAAGGCCAGAATGTTCAGCATGCTCTTGCGCATCGGTCAGGAGAGGAGCCCGTTATTGTCCGGCGCGCTGTTTATCGGCATCAAGCACCCGCCGCACCACCTCCGCCAGCCTCCCGGGACTGAAGGGCTTGAGCAGATACTCTCGCACCCCCAGCTCCAGGGCCTCTTCCTCGGTAAGGATATCGCTATGGCCCGTGGTCAGGATAACCGGAATGTCCGCGCGCAATCCCAGAACCCTCTCGGCAAGCTGGGCGCCGGTCATGCCGGGCATGGTCAGGTCGGTGATAACCAGATCAAAACCGTCCGGATCGGCAACAAACTCGCCCCAAGCCTCCCGGCTGTCGCCATGGGCCCGCACCTGATATCCCATAATCCCGAGCGCCTGTTTTCCCAATTCCGCCAAGGCAGGCTCATCATCCACGAAGAGGATGCGCTCCGTACCCACGGACAGCTGCAAGTCGCCACCAACGCCGTTGATCTCCGCCTCCTCCTTGATGCGGGGGAAGTAGAGGTCAAACACCGTTCCCTGCCCCGGCACGCTGGAAACCTCAATGGCGCCCTGATGGCTTTTCACAATCCCATGCACCACGGCAAGCCCCATTCCGGTTCCTTCCCCGGTTTGTTTTGTGGTGAAGAACGGCTCGAAGATCCGCGCCATCACATGCTGCTCCATCCCCTGCCCGGTATCGCGCACCCCGAGATGAACATAAGCTCCGGGCCTCAGGTCCGGATTCAAGGCAGCCCGGGCCTCATCAACCTCCTCGGGCCCAAGGGTGACGAAAAGGGTGCCTCCCTTGCCGCGCATGGCATGGGAAGCGTTGATACAGAGATTCATCAGCACCTGATGGATTTGTACCGGATCGGCCAAGGCCCAACAGGCTTGACCGCTTATCTCCTGCTTCATCTCCATGGTGCTGGGCAGGGAAGCCCTGAGCAGTTTCATGGCCTCCTTGACTATGCTCCGCAATTCAAGGGGTTCCCGCCTTGCCTCGCTGTGCCTGCTGAAGGTAAGAATCTGCGCCACCAGATCCTTGGCCCGCTTGCCTGCCCTGGTCACCTCCGCCAGTTTGGCATAGGCAGGCATATTCTGTTGCAGATCCATCATGGCCAGTTCCGTGTAGCCCATGACCGCAGCCAGGATGTTATTGAAATCATGGGCAATACCGCCGGCCAGGGTACCGATGGCCTCCATCTTCTGAGCCTGAAGAAGCTGAAATTCCAGCTTCTTCTGTTCGCTGATATCCTTGGCAAAATGGGCGATGCCGGTTATCTTTCCCTGGTCGTCCATGACCTGGGTAGCGGTGAGCAAAAAGGTCTTTTGCAGCTCGGGATGAAAAATCTCCTGACTATGTGACTTGCCCTCGCGGGAGAGAAGATGCGCCGCGCATCCCGCACAGGGATCCGGGCTCCCCAGGAACACCTCGTAACAATGCCGGCCGACCAACTCCGCCGCTGTTTTTTTCAGGATACGACAGGCCGCCTTGTTTACCCTGGTGAGACGCAGGGAGGTGTCCTGCAGGGTAACGATGTCGTCCACGGCGTCAAAGGTCCGCTCCCACTCCCGCTGAGCCTCCCCCATCCGTTCTTCGGCTACGCGGCGCTCACGCATTTCCTTGAGGAGCTGCTCATTTTTCTGGGAAAGCTCCGCCGTGCGCGCCACCACCATTTTTTCCAGATGGTCACGATAGCCATCGAGCTTCTCTTCCGCAGCCTTGCGCTCGGTGATATCCTGGATGATCACAATGGCCGTCCGCTGCTCCCCATCGGCAATGGGCAACACGACCAGAGCGACTCTCCGCCCCTTCAACAGCAGCGCTGCCTCCTCGCCCAAAGCAAGGGGGTGCTCGCCGAGTTCGACAAAAAGCCTCTCCACCTCCCGGCGGGTACTTTCCGCAAAGAAATCGGAAAAAGTGGCGGCCAGGATCTTTTCTTCCCGTGCGCCAAGGATGGCCGCTCCAGCGGCATTGACATACACAACCCTTCCCTCGGCGGTGCACTCGACGATCCCCTCGTTGATGTTGCCAAGAACAACCTCGAAATGTTTCCTTGAACTCAACAGCTCCCTGGTGATATCCCGCTGGTACACGCTGTCAATCCCGACCACCCCTGAAAAACCCAGTTCTCCCTTATTCTTTCGGGCGGTAAGCAATCTGGAGATATGCTGTTCGATGTCGCGGAAAGGGCCCTTGGCAATACAGGCATTGGCGCCGAATGAGGCGTAGTCGAGTGCTTCTTCCGCAGCGATGGCGGAAAGGATGATGATACAGACGTTTTTCAACTCCGGCATGGATCGCACGATCCGGCACAACTTATCGCCGCTGATATTGGGCATGACCAGATCCACGAACATGATGTCCGGAACAAAATCAGCGAGCACGGACAGGGCTGTCAGGCTGTCGGGCGCGGTTTTCACCTCATAGCCTTTCTTGCCGAGGAAATTGCTCATGAGCCGAAGCATCAGCGGTTGGTTGTCCACTACCAGAATCTTTTCATTCATGGTCGTCCCCAAAACCCTGTGGCAGAGCGGAGTCACCTCTCAGCCCTGAGTATCCCTCGGTCTTACCGCCCTTTTTTTAATTGTAGCACAAGTTCTCCCTCCGCCGTGCGGTTAAAATGTGGACATCCCGCTCCATTCCTGAAAACGGTAGAGACCGTACCGGAGCGGCGAATTTTCGGCAAACTCCTTGTAATCAACGGAATAGACCCCATCCCGGTTCCGCCAGATCCGCTCGAAGTAATCGCTTGCCTCCCTGGCCACCGGAGAATCCTCCGGGGCCGTCACCTCAAGGCAAGCCTCCAGGTTCAGGTCGTCAAGATTCCGCCGGGTCAGGTTGGCCGAACCACCGATGAGCACTGTTTCGCGAGGCAGGGAAATCATGGCCAGTTTGGGGTGAAACTGCTCGCCGTGCGTCCCGTACCAGCGCACCTGGATTTTGCCCTGGGATTTCCCGACAAGTTCCTGGGCCACCGGCCGGTTGGGAATGCCGTTTTTTTTGCGGCCAAAGGCATCCTTGTTGGGATCAAGAAGCAGCCGCACCTCAGCCCCTCTGGCCGCTGCCCCAAGAAGTCCCGCGATAATTTCACGGTCGGAGAGATAGAACATGGCCATCCGCACCGAACAGCCGCTCCCGCAACGGGACAGGGCCGTTAACAGCCGCGCCTTGATCTTCCCTTCGGTGAGCAGGCACAGATGCACGGTGCCGGATTCGGGCCGGTCCGGAATCTCCCATGGAGGCAAAGTTTCCCCGGAGAGGCTTGCCACCGCGGCCTCCGCCTCGACAACATCCCGCACCAGCTCCCCTTGGGCAACAATGGCGATGTTGGAATGATAACCGCTTGCGTCATGGGGGTTGGCTGAGGTGATAAGCGCCTCTTTTTCACTGGCCACCACCTTGCGGTGATTGGCCTTGAAATTGAACAGGCTCAAATATCCCCGCATTGTCATGGCCGGTCCATTTTGGGCAAATGGCGAGGGCAGCCAACCGTTGCCGCCGACGCCGAACCATTGGCAAAAAAGCCGCCACCAGGCCGAGTAGATGAAGTTGGAATCACGCAGCTTGCTGGTATCGGTGTAAATGATCCGCACCCCGCTTGCCCGCAACCTCCGGAAATGCTCCGGTTCCTCCGCTCCGTAACTCCGGTTGATTGGATCGGTGATGAGCACAATGTCCACTTGGGGCGACCGCTGTTTTTTTTCAACGAGCCCGCGGGTCATCTCCTCGGACAGGGGAGGATATTTCTCCCCTGGGGCATGAACGCTGTTGAAGAGAAAAAGGTCGAGCAGCACAAAACGCTCGGCCCTCTCGATGATCCGGTGGATCCGGCTAAAAATGGCTTGCTCGCGCACCGGCTGTCCGTCCCGCTGATAGGTGCGGTCGGCCAGAAACTCGACCTCCGAGGCAACACGCGGCGCCCCTGCAAACGAAACCCCCTTGGGCAGGGGCTTGCCCTTGCCATACGCCATGAGACCCAGCCAGGCAACGGCCACGACAACCACGATGATCCGCAAGAGATTACCCCTCCCAAATTTTGCCTTGCCCATAACACTCCTTGGGAAATTACATTCGTTTGTCAATTAACGGTGTTGGAACGAAGAGAACCACTGAAGGGCCAATACGGAGAAAAGAGCTGCAATGGTCACACCGAAGCCAAAAAGATATCCACCAGATTCGGATCAAACTGGGTTCCGGCAAGGGAACGGATGTGTTGGGCAACCTTTTCCGGAGGCCATGCCTCCCGATAGCGCCGGGCCGAGATCAGGGCGTCCCAGTTGTCGGCAATGGAGAAGATCCTGGCCGCCAAGGGAATCTGTTCGCCTTTCAAGCCGCGGGGATAGCCGGTGCCATCCCACCGTTCATGATGGCAATAAGGGATATCCAGGGCCGGGCGCAGGTAATGAATGGGGGACAACAGGTCAAAGGCAAAGGCCGGATGGCGCCGCATGATCTGCTGCTCCTCTTCGGTGAGCGGGCCGGGCTTCATCAGAACCGTATCCGGCACCGCCATCTTGCCGATATCATGGAGCAGGGCGCCACGGCGGACATGATCCAGCTCATCCTCCCGGATGCCCAGGGCGCAGGCCACCTTCAAGGTGAGTTCCGCCACCCGCTGGGTATGGCCCTCGGTTTCCGAATCGCGCAACTCCAGAGCCTTTGCCCAGCCCTCGATGGTGGTGTCGTAGGCCAGGGTCAATTCGATGTTCGACTCCTGGAGTTTACGGAAAAGCGTCGCGTTATCGATGGCGATTGCCGCCTGGATGGCCAGGGCCTCAAAAAAATCGGACCATTCCGGGTCGGCCTCAAAACGCTCCCGGGAAAAAATCTCGAAAACGCCCTTCACCTGCCCTTTGGCAATGAGGGGCACGGCATAATAGGTTATGAATTTTTCTTTTATGAGCAACTCATTGCGGACAAACGGATTGGGCTGTTCGCCAATATCCGGAATATGAACGACCCGCCGCTCATAGGCGGCGATCCCGGCCCCGCCTTCGCCAAGCCGCACCTTGGATTTGCGGATGCCGATCCCTTCAAAACCCCAATCCGCCCCATGATCCAGGGTCTGGGTGTGGGTGTTGAGCAAAAGAATGGCCCCGGCATCCATGCCCAGTTGCGACACGGTCTGTTCCAGAAAAAGCTTCATGGTCAGCCGCAGATCCAGACTCGCGGTAATCACCATATCGATGGCGTGCAGGGTGGTCAGATGCTGGAGCCTTGCCCTGGCCCGTCCTTCCGCCTCAAGCCGGGCGACAATCTCCTTTTCAAGTTCCGTGTTTTTTTGAACAAGGGCTGTATTCGTCCGGACGATTTCCAGGTCCGCCTCATGCACCCTGGTGATGGTAAGCCTGGACAGGCCGATGACCAGAAAAACAAAGAGGGAGCCCCCGAAAAAAACCAGCCCGGTGATGATCTCCACTGGAAAAACAAGGTGTCTGACCTGAATAATGATAAAAAACAGATATCCGGCAATAAAAAACACATTCAGGGCAGACAGCGCCCGCCATTTCCCCACGCAGGAAAGGGGAACCAGCCGCCTGGTCTGCACACAAAGCCGCGCCGCGGCAATGAGAAAAATTATCCCGGGAATCACCAGGATGGTGGACAACAATTGACTCGGTGTCATACGGTTTTCCGGCAATGCAAGGAATTCCCCAGGAATCCCCGCAGTTGGTAAGCATTCACCCCTATCCGCAATCAGTGTACAGAGTGGCGGCGTTAAAGTCAAAATCTCTGACCGGCGTCACCCCGTGGACATGGCGGCCAATCGAGACGAAGCATTGCTTTTCAGAATGATTTCGCCTAACATAAGGGCATTCTTCGTTAATGGAGTTCGGCTCCGGCGCCAATTCGGGAAACGACACAGGAGAGCACAGCGCGAACATGGAACCGCAGCCGCTGGTCATCGAATACCGCTTCCGCCTGCAGGACAACAGCGAAGAGCTTTTTACCATCCGCCTCGACCCCCAGACCCTTGAAACCCCGCCCGGCTCCGCTGCCGAACCCTTGCCGCACTGGACTGCGCTCCCCTTTGCCCAGTGCGCCAGTTGCCCGTTGACAGAGGCAGCCTCTCCCCACTGCCCGGCCGCAGCCAACCTTGCCCCCATTGTCCAGAGGGGCGAAAAGCTTCTCTCCTTTGACCTGCTGGACCTTCAGGTGACAACCGCCGAGAGGATAACCATCCAGAAAACCACGGCACAACGGGCGCTTTGCTCCCTGATGGGGCTTGTCATCGCGACAAGCGGCTGCCCGCACACCGCTTTTTTCAAGCCCATGGCCCGGTTTCATCTGCCGCTGGCCAGCGAGGAAGAAACCATCTTCCGCGCCACCGCAACCTATATGCTGGCCCAATATTTTGTAACCAACGAGGGGAAACAGGCGGATTTCAACCTGGAAAAATTGACTGATCTGTACCGCACCATTCAGGAAGTCAACCTGGCCATGGCGAAAAGGGTCCGGAGCGGCTCAAAAACAGATTCGTCCGTCAATGCCATTATTCTGCTCGATATGTACGCCAAAGCCCTGCCCTATATGGTCAAGCAGTCCCTCGAAGAACTCCGTTACCTGTTCGAGCCGTTTCTGAAAACCCTCGAGACTCCGGACAAATCCTGATCTTTCTAGCGACGGCCCGTCCCCCCAAGCGCCCTGTATCTGGCAGCCGCAGCCCTGCCCAGGCTCCCGCGAGAATCAGCCGCCGCCACCTGACCGTATAAGGTATGGGCCTTTGCAAGCTCCCCGGTTTTTTCATAGCTTTCGGCAAGGAAAAAGGCGCTCCCCAGGGTGGGCATAAGCTTCATGCTTTTTTGCAGATGCTCCTTGGCCGAGGCGGGATTGTTCTCCTGCAGGTACAGGTAACCAAGGCCGAAATGGCTTTCGTGATAATCCCCATCCAGCTGCACGGCCTTGCTCAAATATTTTTTTGCCTGCTCCGGGCTGTCGTTTTTCAGATACGCCATTCCCAGTGCATTTTGCAGCAGAGCCTGCCGAGGGGCTTTGTGAACCGCCTGCTCATACAAGGCAATGGCTCCGGCCAGATCCTTGGCCTGCTCTTTTTCCCTGCCCTTGTCGTAATCGTCATAGGCCTCCTTGGTTTTCCTCAACGGCGCCATGGCCCGCTGGAACTCTCCGGCCCCGGAGACATACGCCTCGTTATTCATGGCCCAACCATAGTTGCTGTCGATGTAGTACTGGTTATCCCGCATCCGTTCCTTGGAAAAAGGATGGGTCCGGAACAGCCCTTGGAGCCAGAGGGCTTCCCCCTCTCCACTTTTTTGGGCTAAAAACTCCTGCAACTCCACAGCCCCCTTGGGGCTGTACTGAGCCTTCACCATGTAGTCGATGCCCAGCCGGTCAGCCTCCCGCTCCTCCTCCCGGCTGTAGGAGCTGTCCAGCAGCGCGCCCGCCACCTGCCCTGCCTGCTGCGCCAGGATGCCGTAAGAAGTTCCACTGCTCCCATAGGACAAAACCTGCAGACCGATGTTGAGCAAGATCCCGCGTTGCAGGTTCTGCAATGAATGCCGGGCCGTGACATGACCAAGCTCATGGCCCAGCACTGCGGCAAGCTGGGCCTCGTTTTCCAGGGCAACCAGCAGACCACGGGTGATGGCGATATTGCCGCCGGGCATGGCAAAGGCATTGGGGCTGGAGTCGTTCACAACCTTGAAGGCATAGGGAAGATTGGGCCGATGGCTGACCTTGGCCAGGCGCATTCCAACCGCAGTGATGTACTCCTTAAGAGGGGGGTCATCGTACTCCCCCTGCATCCGCTGGATCGCTTCGGGAAAGGCCTTCTTGCCGAGGGAGACTTCTTCCTGTTCGCTCAAGCTGTAAAAAGCCAACTCGGACTTGCCGGTAACGGGATTCATCGCGCAGCCGGAGAAAAGGGACGCCAGCACCGCCAGCACAGGAAAAAAGAATCGTAAACGAATATCCATGGGGACACACCTGTCAGTTTGCGCTTGAAAAATGACACTCACGATCTTTCCAGTCTATTCAATCCGTCCGTCACGCGCAACCAACCGAGTTCACCCCAGCTTCGCCACGCACCCGGCAAAGCTGAAGAAAACAGTCTCGGCGGGGAAAAGGGACAAAAAAAGGGTGGCCAAACGGCCACCCTTAACAAACATCCTAGTGCTTATGCCTTAGAAACGGCAGTCGAGCAGGAAGTAAACGTTATCCAGTTCGGCGCTGGAATCTCCAGGCTCACCAAACACCTGAGACCTCGACCCATGATCGTAATTGATATGGGTGTAACCTAGGCGACCGAAGAGATTGTCGTTAAACGGCTGGATGTAGTAGAGGTCATAGGCATCGCCACGGGTGGCAAGCTTGTTGTACAGCTCAGACGGACCCCAGGTAAAGCTGGCCCAGTATTCACTGCCATGGTTGTACTCAAAGCCAACCTTGGGGTTATTCCATGCCTTGTAGGGGATATTGTAACGCAACCCGGTGTACACGGACCAACCTGAATGCTCGGTTGTCCCATCATCGTTAAGTAACCCCACCGGTCCAAAAACATTTCCATTTGGATCAGTTTTGTTAAGCCCAGTGGAAAGGAAAATATCGAACCCGGAATCGACAACGTTATTGGCTTGGGCATGAACACCGTACAGAGCCATGTCGCCTATCTTCCCGGCTCCTGACCCCATACCGTTGATATCTGTTGCCCCCAGAGCGCTCAAGACCAGCAGACTGTCACGCACCCCTGGAATCTCCGTTTCAAAGAACATGGCATAGACATTGATGTCATCATACGGGTTGGCCCCGTTATCCAAATAACTGACAACACTATTAGAGTCCTGATAACCCTTACCCCAGGCAAAACGAATGCCGGAGTTCTTCCAGCCCAGATACCGCTCCAGACCAACGGTGGCCACCACGCCGTCCGCCTCGCCATCAAACAGCAGGGAGGGGTAGGTGGACTGACGGAGGCGATTTTCCTTCAACTCGGAAGGCGGACCTTCTGACGAGGGATGACGACCGAAGGTCAAGGCCAGGGGGATGGGCATGCCCTCGGGAATCCAGTCCACATAGGCGCGGTCCAGCTTCAAGCCGCTGTCACCAGGCACATGGGCTTGATTGGCATCATTGGTCGTCTCAAAACCTTTATTAGCAAAATTCTTGTAGGCGGTGACACGACCGGTGAACAACAGGTTCTTCCGTATCTCGGAATCAAGGTTCAACCGAAAGCGGTTGGTCCAATAATTATCATTATGGTCAACAGTGCCGACCCCACCAGTCAACGCATCATCCTTCAATTTAAAACTATCAACCCTGGTCCGCAGCTCCGCACCCAGGTTGATCCGGTCTTTCAAGGTCTTGGTCTCGACCTTGTCCAGGGTATCGAAGATGGTTTCCACATCCTTGGCCAATTTGCTCGGCATGGCGGCGGAAGCTGCCTTGCCGGAAGGGCTGTCGGTTTTCTCCATCTGATCAACACGCTTCTGCAGGGTATCCAAGCGCTCCAGAATCGCCTTATAGTCTTCTACCGGAATGGCTACAGTCTGGCCACCTGCTCCGGCAACGGCGCAGCCTGTCCAGGCCAGCAATGCACCTGCGGTCAATAAAATTTTTTTCACTTATTCTCCTCCTCCCAGTGAATATCTTTTTTCGCCAGTGAATTATTTGGGGATAACCGCCGCTGCCGGTTGGTCACTGTCGGCTGCATGCTTCACCAAATATTTCACCACCGCCTGCAGGTCTGCATCACTCATGCCCATATCCGCCGCGTGACGTCCCCGGGCAAAATATTTTTCCCACACACTGCCGGCCTTGTCGGCAGGGTTCACGATAGCCGCCTTGCCTCCCTTTTTGTGACATGCGCCACAGCTCTGTAAAAAGAGCGCGTCCCCGCTGGCCGCCATTGCGACAGTAGGAAGCATCAGCGACATTGCTGTCAGCATTGTTACGATTCGCTTCTGCACCAACTCACCTCCCATTTCAAAAATTGATAACAGAAATCCTGTTTCCTGAAAGTTTATAACTGGTTACTTTCAAAAAAGTCAACAAATCATCTGTGTTTTTCTCTTTTTCTTCCTGCCAGCAAACCCTTATTGTTCTAGGAATTGCTTTCCATTGGCCCGGATCAGCATATCCTGGGCAGCTGTTCGCCCACCGGCATATCCACAATCCTTTGCGCCCCCAGGGCTGTCCGCATGGCTACCAGCCCCCGGTTGCCAGCAACAACCTCGCCGATAATCGCGGCCTCCCGCCCCTGGGGATGGCTTCGCATGGCAGCCACCACCGTGTTGGCAACCTCCGCCGGAACAACGGCCACCAGCTTGCCCTCGTTGGCGACGTACATCGGGTCGATGCCCAGCACCTCGCAGGCGCCCCGCACCTCGGGCCGCACCGGAATGGCTGCCTCCTCCAAGATGATGCCGACCCCCGAGGAGGCGGCAAACTCGTTGAGCGTGGTGGCCAGCCCCCCCCGGGTGGGATCGCGCATGGCGTGAATGGCGGGAGAGGCTTGCAGCATCCGGGCCACCAGACCATTCAAGGCGGCGGTGTCGCTTTGCACCCGCGAGGCAAAGGAAAGCCCCTCCCGGCTGGTCAAGATAGCCATGCCATGGTCAGCAATGGAGCCGGAAAGGATGATCTTGTCTCCGTTCTTGAGATTGGCGGCGGAGATATTCACTCCTTCCGGCACCCTCCCCACCCCGGTGGTGGTGATGAAGAGCTTGTCGCAGCAGCCCCGGTTGACCACCTTGGTGTCCCCGGTCACGATCCTCACCCCGGCGGTTTTCGCCGCCTTTTCCATGGAGAGCAGAACCCGGTGCAGGGTGGCCGTGGGCAACCCCTCTTCGATGATAAAGGCGGCGGCCAGGTAGAGCGGCGTGGCCCCGCTCATGCAGACATCGTTCACGGTCCCGTTGATCGCCAGATCGCCGATATCGCCGCCGGGGAAGAAAAGAGGATCAACCACAAAGGAATCGGTGGTAAGGGCCAAACGCCCTTGGGGAAAATCGACCACCGCCTGATCCTCCAGCCGGTTCAGGATTTCATTGCCAAAGCGCGGCAGAAAGAACCGGCTGACCAGCTCGGCGGAGAGCCGTCCGCCGCTGCCGTGCGCCAGTTGGATGGTCTCATATTCCATGATGGGCAGGGGACAGCTGAAATCTTCCGGATTCAGATCATGCATGGGATGTCCTGTGGTATTTATAGTAGGCGGCGCAGGCGCCCTCCCCCGAGACCATGGTCGCCCCTAGAGGATGCTCAGGGGTGCATTCCCGGCCAAAGGCCGGACAGCCATCGGGCTTGAGCAGCCCCTGCAACACGTTGCCGCTCTTGCACAGCTCCGATTCCCGCACCGTTATGCTCTCCACGGCAAACTTCCGTTCGGCGTCATAGTCGGCCAGATGATCCCTGATCACCAGACCGCTGCGAGGCAAGACCCCGATCCCCCGCCAGGCGCGATCACGCACCGCGAAGACCTCGGCCATGATCCGCTGCGCCGCCAGGTTGCCTTCCCTGCTCACCGACCGGCCGTACTGGTTTTCCACCTGGTGGCATCCCGCTTCAAGCTGACGGAGCACCATGAGCAGACCGGCAAGGATATCCACGGGTTCAAAGCCGGTGACCACGATGGGCACCTTAAACTCCTCGGCAATGGGTTCGTATTCCTGCCAGCCCATGACCGTGCAGACATGGCCCGGAGCCAGATACCCCTGCACCCGGTTGGAGGGTGAGGAGAGCAAACCCCGGATGGCTGGCACCACCAGAACATGGCTGGCCAGCAGACTGAAATTCGTCAATCCCTCGCGCCTTGCTTGCAGCAGGGCCATACCATTGCCCGGCGCCGTTGTTTCAAAGCCAACAGCCAGAAAAACCACCTCCCGCTCCGGATTCTGCCGGGCCAGGGCCACGGCCTCCAAGGGCGAATAGACCATGCGCACATCGGCCCCGGCGGATTTCGCCATGAACAGGCTGGAAACGCTGCCCGGCACCCGGAGCATGTCGCCGAAGCTGGCAAAGATCACTTCGGGCCTGGCGGCGATGGCCACCGCCCGGTCAATGGTCTCCACTGGGGTCACGCAGACCGGGCAACCCGGCCCGTGCACCAGCTCCACCTGGGCGGGCAACAACTGATCAAGCCCGTTTTTCATGATGGCGTGGGTGTGACCGCCGCAGATCTCCATGATCACCCAGGGGCGGGTCACGGTGTGGCGGATCTCTTCAAGAAGACGTCCGGCCAGGGCCGGGTCGCGGTATTCATCGACAAATTTCATGGGAATGAAAGAACCTCTTTATGTATCGCCTCTTGCAAAATTCGTCCCCCCGGCGAAAGCCGGGGTCCAGAACATGGCACATCTCCCGGAGATAACTGGATTCCGGCGTCCGCCGGAATGACGACAACAATACATCCTGGATTTTTCAATAAGGCCCGTGGAACTATATAAAAACCCTTATTTCTCCAGCGGCTTGCCGAAGATATCCGTGCCTTGGGCCGCCACGGCCCGGGTCAGTTCCCGCCAGGCCGCGAAACTCTGCTGCGCCTCTTCCTCGTCGATCACCGACAGGGCGAAGCCTGCATGCACCACGGTGTACTGGCCCACCGCGATCTCCGGCACATACTCGAGGCAGATCTTATTGACCGTGCCGCTGTAATCCACATGCCCCATGAGCAGGCCGTTTTCCTGAAAAATCTCCACCACCCTGCCGGGAATCGCCAAACACATGCCATCACCTTTTCTTTAGCGCCTCGCGGCCGATCACTGCCTGCCCCAGGGAAATACACCCATCGTTGCAGGGCAGCTCTTTATGAATCAACACCTGAAATCCGGCCCGTCCCAAAGAGGAAATCATCCCCTCCAAAAGCAGCCGGTTCTGAAAAACGCCGCCGCTCAAGGCCACGGTGTTGATCTTTTCCCGATGCCGCGCCGCCTCGGCGACCCGGGTAAAGACCGCCACCAGCCCACCATGGAACCTGCGGCTGATTTCGCCCCGCGCCATGCCGGACCGCACGGCTTGCGCCACCGCCCGGATCAAGGACCGCACCGAGATTTTCAGCATGCACCCAGAGGGTATAAGTTTCGTACGAGCAGGCAAGCTGCTCAACTCAGCTATATCATCTTCCGCATACACCTCGCAGGGAAATACTTCCTTGCCAAGCCCGCCGCCCGCCAGCTGCATCAACTCAATGGCCGCCTGGGCCTCGTACTGGATGGTCTGCCGCCCCCCGCTCATGGCGGCCACCGCGTCAAAAAGCCTGCCGCAGCTGCTGGTCAGGGGGGAGTTCAGCCTCTTCTGGACCATATCCAGGATCACCCCGCACTCATGCTCGACCATGAAGGGCAAGTCAGGCAAATCGGCGCCGTAGGCGCCATGAAGATAGCTCACGGCTGTCCGCCAAGGGGCCTGCACCGCGGCATCCCCACCCGGCAGGGGCAAGGATTCCAAGGCGGAAAATCGCTCATACCCGCTGGCATCTCCCAGTAGAACCTCACCACCCCAGATGGTCCGGTCCGGTCCATACCCTGTCCCGTCGAGAATAATGCCGATGGCCGGGCCCTCCTGGTGGTTCTCGGCCAGGCAGGCGGCGAGATGGGCATGGTGGTGCTGCACGGCCAGGGTGATCACGGCCTGCTCCTTGGCCCAGCGGCTTGAAAGATATTGGGGATGCAGGTCGTGCGCGATCAGCTGGGGGCTGATTTCAAAAAGAGCCCCCAGCTGGCCAATGCTTTGCTGAAAAACCCGGTAGGCCTCCAGATTTTTCAGATCCCCGATGTGCTGGCTGCAAAAGGCCTGGTTTTCCTTGAGCAGACAAACGGTATTCTTGAGTTCCGCCCCCACTCCGAGCACCATATCCCCGGTTGCCGCAAGCCCGATGGGTTTCGGGGCAAATCCCCGGCTGCGCCGGATCTGGCGGATCAGCCCATCTTGGAGTCCGACCACCGAATCATCGCAGGGCAGGTGAATCCCCCGGTCGTGTACCAGAAAACAGTCAGCGATTCCACCCAGACGCCGCACCGCCTCGTTATTCTCGATGCAGATCGGCTCTTCGCTGCGGTTGCCGCTGGTCATGACCACGGCCCGCACCGGTCCTTCCAACAGAAGATAGTGGAGCGGCGCATAGGGCAGCATGATCCCGAACTGGTCGTACCCCGGCGCGATCTCTTCCGCCAACCCATGCCCCGTTTTTTTGGCGGCCAGAACGATGGGCCGCTCCTGACTCGTGAGGGCCTGTTCTTCCATGGCCTCCAGACAACAGATCTTCCGTGCCTCGGGCAAACCGGCAACCATCACCGCCAGGGGCTTGGCCTCCCTGCCCTTTTTCTGCCGCAGGCGGCTTACCGCCTGGGCATTGGCTGCATCCACGGCCAGATGAAAACCACCGATCCCCTTGACCGCCACGATCTCGCCCGCGGCCAGCCGCCGGACTGCCTCGCGAAGCGCCTCATCCCGCTGGGCCACCTGGCGCCCATCCGCCTCAAGCAAACTCAGTTGCGGACCGCAGTCCGGGCAACAGTTGGGCTGGGCATGGAATCGCCGGTTGGCGGGGTCATCGTATTCCCGCTGACAGAGTGCGCACATGGCAAAACCGCGCATGGTCGTGTGTGGCCGGTCGTAGGGGATGCGCTCGACGATGGTATAACGGGGGCCGCAGTTGGTGCAGTTGATGAAGGGATAGCGGAAACGGCGGTCGGCCGGGGAAAAAAACTCGGCCAGACACTCCTCGCACACGGCGACATCGGGGGAGATCAGGGTTGAAACCGGACCGGAAGCCGTCGAATGGCGAAGAACAAACGAGCCATCATGGCCCAGGGGAATTGCGGAGGAAACGATCTCATTGACCTGGGCCAGAGGAGGCGCCTCATTCCTCAGGGCAACGAGAAAATCCTCAAGTTGCGCGACCTGCCCCTGGCCCTCGATGGCAACCCCCTCCGGGGTGTTGGCCACAAAGCCGATCAGGGAACGCGCCAAGGCCAGCCGGTAGACAAAAGGCCGGAAGCCGACGCCCTGCACAATGCCGCTGACAGATATCTTCCAGCGCTCGGTTGGCATGAAATCCTTCAGATTTGGCTACGCAGCCAGTCCAGCCAGCCAGACATGCCCTCGCCGGTCCGGGCGGAGATTTCAAAAAATTCCAGCCGATGGTTCACCCGCAGTCCATATTCCCGGCACCGGGCCACATCAAAATCCACATGGGGAAGCAGGTCGATCTTGTTGATCAGGCACAGGCTGGCCGCGTCGAACATGGCCGGATACTTGAGGGGCTTGTCTTCCCCCTCGGTGACGCTGATGATCACAATCTTGGCCGCCTCGCCCAGATCAAACATGGCCGGGCAGACCAGATTGCCGACATTTTCGATAAAGAGCAGGGAGTTCTCCGCCGGCTCCATCCGGTGCAGGGCCTGATGCACCATGTCCGCATCCAGATGGCACCCGGCCCCGGTGTTCACCTGCACCACGTCCACCCCGGTGGCATCGATCCGCTCGGCATCGAGCATGGTCTGCTGATCCCCTTCGATAACCGCCATGGGGATATCCCGCCGCAGCTCCCGGATGGTCCGTTCCAGGATGGTGGTCTTGCCCGAGCCGGGCGAACTGACCAGATTGAGGGCCACGATCCGCCTTTCCTTGAAAAACTCCCGGTTGTGCGCGGCAATCCCGTCGTTTTTCCCCAGCACCGCCTCCCGCACCTCCACAACGCGGCCTTGGGCCCGATACGATTGATGCGAATGGTGGTGATCCGCCACGCCGGGGCCGGACCCAACCTCCCCTGGCCTCGTGATGGTTACACTGTTCTCCGGCTGGCTGCAGCCGCAGGAATCACACATGGCTCCACCTATCCTTCATTTTATTCGTCAACAGTGAGGGAGACAACCTTCAATTCCTTGCCCTGCAAGGTCTCCACCGCATACCCGCTGCATTGCGGGCACTGGGCGAGCAGGGAGTCAAGCGCGAAGACATGACCGCAGCCCTGGCAACTGCCGCGCCCGTCGAGTTCACGGACCAGAAGCTCCGCCCCTTCCGCCGGGGTGTTGCGGGCGGCTGCCTCAAAACAGAAGACCAGCGCCTCGATCATCACCCCGGAAAGCTTACCGGCCTCAAGTTCGACCGAGGCTACTCTTTTCCCCCCGGCTTCCCGCGCCTTTGTCGAAACAAGCTCGACGATGTTTATGGCCAAAGACATCTCATGCATGGTTTCATGATACACAAAGGCGCGGGCTTGTTCCAGGCCGGATCGGGGCTGAAGCTCTTTTTCCCGGCTTGACCGGCGGGTTATTCCCGGCAGGCAAGCTGCTGAAGATCGTCAATCTCCGGGCCATGCACCGGCAGGGTGACGATGAATCGCGCCCCCATGCCCGGAGAACTTTCCGCGTTGATGGTCCCACCATGCCGTTCGACAATCCGTTTGCATACGGCAAGGCCGATGCCGGTTCCCTCGTATTGACTTCGGCCATGCAGCCGCTGGAAAAGGCCGAATATCTTGCCGGCGGACTCCGGGGCAAAACCAATACCGTTGTCCTCCACCGTAATGCAACAGGCTTCCCCCGTCCCATCGGCATCCTGGGTGGGGATAATCCGGCTCGACACCAGAACGCGCGGAGGAACATCGGGCCTGCGATATTTTAGGCCGTTGGCGATGAGGTTCTGGAAGAGCTGCCTGATCTGGAGGGGATCCGCCTTGATCCGGCACAGGGTGTCAACCTCGACCCGCCCCTTGGCCTCGGCGATCCGCATCTCCAGATCGGAGATCACCTGCAGCACGATCTTCCCCAGGTCAATCTCCTCGAAAGGCTGGGCCTTGGCGGAAACCCGCGAATAGGCCAACACCCCGGAGATCAACTCCTGCATCCGCGCGGCAGCGGTTTCGATCCGCCGGACATATTCCAATCCCTTCCCGGGAAGGTTCTCCCCATAGCGGGCCCGCAGCCTCTCGCTGAAGGCCTGGACCAAAACCAGCGGCTCGCGCAGGTCATGGGAAGCCATGTAGGCGAAATCCTGCAAATCCCTGTTGCTTTGGGTCAGCTCCACCGCAAACTTATTGAGGGTCTTCTCGCTCCACTTGCTGCCGGTGATGTCCCGGTTGCTCGCCCTGCTGCCCAGGAACTCCCCGGACCGGCCATACACGGGCTGACAGGTATGGCCAACCCAGCGCTCCTGCCCGCTTCTGGCGATGATCCGAAACTCCAGCATGCACACCCTGCGCTCCGACACGACATGCTTGAAATGATTTTCCATCTGGGCTCTGTGGTCGGGATGGATGAGCCCCAGGAAAAGACCGGGATTTTCCTTGAATTCCTCCGGGCGGTATCCGGTGATCCGCTCCGAGGAAGGAGAAACGTAGAGAAAATTACCCGCCGGGTCCATCCAGTATTCCCAGTCGTAGGTAAAATCAGCAACGGTCCGGAACTTTTCCTCACTGACCAGAATCTCGGCCTCGGCCCTTTTCCGTTCGGAGATCTCGGTCAATAACGCCGCGTTGGCATACTCCAGCTCCTCGCTTTTTCTGGCAAGACGGTCGCGGGATTGCTGCAACGCTTCCTGGGCCGCATCGCGCTCCGCGACACGCCGTTGCAGGAATCCGCCGCCGAGCAGCATCCCGGCCACCCCGATACCCCAAATCAGGCCAGCCCTGAGGAGATGGGACAATATCTGTTTTTTCTGGAGGGCCAGCGCTTCCACCATTGACAGGCTGACACTGATTCCGCCCCGGATATCTCCTTCTTTATAGCCTTGATGCCCGTGACAGGGAAGGCAGTCCCGGGTGACCATCACCGCCTGCATCAACCGCAAATGAGGCACGCCGGCAATCTGGGTAAATTCGATCCTTTCCGGCTGCCGGGAGTGGGCAAACCCCTCAAGACACCGACGCTCCCACGCATCCGGCGCATTCTCCGGGCGCAGCGGATTGAGGCTTGTCATCCTGACCCCTCCCCCGTAGAGGCTTGAGAAATGCTCTCCCACCTGTCGCATCATGTAGGCAGGATTCATCAAGGTCAGCGCCCTGCCGGAGGGCGTTGTCAGGTCACGCTCGGGAAGATGCGCGAGATATGGGCTCCCCGGGGTCCGCTCGTCGATAGGCACATACACCCCGCCATGGGAAGCCCCCCAGGTGCGCAGGGCACGGTCCTTGTTGCAGTAAGCCCGGATTTCGCTGATGGCCATTTCCCGGGTGATTTGCCGGATATCATTTATTTCGTGAAAGGAAAGCCCGGAGAGAAACAGGGTCCAAACCCCGACCAGAATCCAGGTAAACCGTTGGACAGGCACAGGCATGATTTTTAAATTGTGCGGCTCCGCGGAATCGTTCACACACCCACCAAAAGGTTAGAGAAAGCCATTTCCGGCTTGCAGACAAGGCTATTTTTGCAGAGTGGCACAAACCCGGACACGGAGCGGTTCTCCCGGGAACAGAAACTCCTTACGAATCAGGCCAGAGATCGGGATCGGCCACGCCGATTTTCATGGCAAACTTCAGCATGGCCAACGGCTCGCTCATGCCGAGCTTTTTGCTGATGTTGGAGCGATGCTTTTCCACGGTTTTCGGACTCAGACACAAAAGTTCGGCTATGGACTTGGTGGGGTTGCCCTCGATGACCAGCCTGAAAATCTGCTGCTCCCGTTCGGAAAGCATATCGTATCGGCTCGACTCGGCGGACTTGCGATCCTCGTTGTTGAGATATCCGCGGATGAGATCGGAGTTTATCTCCCTGCTCAGGAAATACTTGCCCTTCGCCACCATCCGCACCGCCTCAAGAACCTCGGCCCAGGGGGCGGTTTTTAAAACATAGCCGAGAGCGCCCGCGGACAAGGCTTGATGCACATAAATTTCACGGGCGAACATCGAGAGGATCACGATTGCCGTGTCCGGGGAATCGTTTTTAACAAGAGGGATGCATTCAAGACCGCTGACCATGGGCATGGAAATATCAAGGATCGCCACGTCGGGCTGCAATCTGCGGATCTCCTTGACGGCAGCCTCGCCGTCCGCGGCCTCGCCAGCCAGCGCAAGGGTGTTGCTTTTGACAAACATCTGTCGCAACCCTTCCCTGACGATGGAATGATCATCCGCCACAAAAACCGAGATCTTGGACATCCTTTCTCCTTGGGAAAAAACAGCCGTGCCGCCTCCGGATCAGACAAAGTGTTTCATAAAATACTATTTGGCGGTGCGGAGCAAGTTTTTTTCAAGGGACAACGCACGGCAAAGATCGGCCCGGCATCCGTGAAAAAGAATTCAACGGCTTGCCGCGCCCACCTCGACCCCCATCAGGCCAAGCTCCTGCACCACAGCCAGAACCACTTGCCCGACCGCAACGTTGACCTCGGGGGACATCTCGATGCCGGTGGACAGATCACGGGGGACAATACCGAAGAGGGTGATGGATGGGGGCAGGCAATCCTGCATGGCGGCAACGGCCAGAAGCTCGGAAAGCCCGATCTGGTGGGGGGAAATTTTCTGCCGGAAATAGGCGGGGGGATCGAGCAATTTTTCAATGACCACCGAACCGGGAGGCTGCGTCGAGACAATGGCATCGACAATAAAAAGATGGGTCTTGTCATCCAGATACCCCAGGAGGTCAAGCCCCATGGTGCCGCCATCGATCAGCTCCACCCGGGGAGGAAAAACATAGCTCCGCTGGAGCTGCTCCACCGCCCGCACTCCCGCCCCCTCGTCGGCAAGCAACACGTTCCCCACCCCAAGCACCAGAATATTATGGGACATACTCCTCCTTATAAAACAGGCCGTCCCGATACCCGGGGCGGCCTGTTTGCAATGGATTCACGCCAAACAACAATATTAGACAGTGGTCCTGACCGTGACGATTTCCCTGCTCTTGGGGTCCAGGAGGTGGATGGCGCAGGCAAGGCACGGGTCAAAGGAATGGACCGTGCGCAACACTTCAAGGGGTTTTTCCGGATCAGCCACGGGATTGCCGACCAACGAGGCCTCGTATGGGCCCGGGGCGTCCTTGCTGTTTCTGGGCCCGGCGTTCCAGGTGGAGGGCACCACGCACTGATAATTCTTGATCTTGCCGTCCTGGATCACGACCCAGTGGGACAACACGCCGCGCGGCGCTTCATGAAATCCCACCCCGCGCTGCTCGCCTTTCGGGAACACCGGCTGGTTGAAGGTCGTATAGTCACCCTTGCCGATGTTGTCCATCAGGGCCTGCCATTGACCGAGCAGGGAATCGTGCAGCACGGCGCAGCGCACCGCCCGCGCGGCATGCCGGCCGATGGTGGAATGGAGCGCGGAAATCCCGACCCTGGTCTTGGCCAGCGCGCTCACCTTTTGCAGCAGGCCGTCGGTATAGAGCCTGGTCGGGCCGTGGCCCGCGGCATACATGCACAGGACATTGGCCAGGGGACCGACCTGGGCCGGCTTGCCGTTGAAGGTCGGGGACTTGACCCAGGAATACTTGCCGTTGTCCTGGAACTCGGTGTGCTGGGGCACGGTCTCCTCTTCCCAGGGATGGCGGTCCCAGTCCCCCTTGTACCAGGAATGCTTGATCCCCTCCTTGACCCCCTGCTTGAAAAAATCATCGTTGAAACCGCTAATCGGCTTGAACGAGCCCACATTGCCATCACCGATGTATCCGCCTGGCAGGGCGAAGGTTGTCCCCTTGGTGTCCAGGGGCAGATCCGGCACCGAGAGATAATTGGTCACCCCGGCGCCGTATTGCGTCCAGTCCGCATAAAAGGCGCCGATGGTCGCGACATCGACCATATAGACATTCCTGATGAAATCCCCGATCTCATCGATCAGGGTCTTGATGTGATACAGCCGCTCGATGGTCAGGGTGGACTGGCTGTCCGGGTTGATGGGGTTTGCCACCCCGCCCACGGCCAGGTTCTGGATATGCGGGGTCTTGCTGCCGAGGATGGCCACCACCTTGTTAATCTGCCGCTGGTACTCCAGGGCCTGAAAATAATGGGTGGCGGCAAGGAGATTGACATCCGGGGAGAGCTTCATGGCCGGGTGGCCCCAGTAGCCGCTGGCAAAAACCCCGAGCTGGCCGCTCCCGACAAGACCTTTGAGCCTTTCCTGCACCGCCTTGATCTCCTGCTCGCCGTTGCGGGGCCAGGGGGAAAGCTGCTGACCTAACGCCGAAGCGGCCTTGGGGCTGCCCTTGAGAGCGGAAACGATATCCACCCAGTCGAGAGCGGAGAGATGGTAAAAATGGACGATATGGTCAAAGATCCCGTGGGCGGAGATGATCATGTTCCGGATGTACTGGGCATTGAGCGGCACCTCCAGGTTCAGGGCATTTTCCACGGCCCGCACCGAGGCAACGGCATGGACGGTGGTGCAGACCCCGCAGATCCGCTGGGTAAACACCCAGGCGTCCCGTGGATCACGACCCTGGAGGATCAGCTCTATTCCGCGCCACATCTGACCCGAGGACCAGGCCTTGGTCACCCTGCCATTGTCGATCTCGCAATCAATCCGGAGATGCCCTTCGATTCTGGTGATGGGATCAACGACGATTCTCTTGGACATGAACACTCTCCTTGTTTACGAACCTTTCCTGCTCTAAGCTGGAATTATGCATTATGCCTTGGTGAGCCTGGGCAACACCGGCAACGTCTTGACAAACCACAGATAAGCCATCACCTCGGCGGCAATGATGCCGAAGGTGATGAACAGCTCCGGCACCGAGGGAAAATACCGCCAGCCGGTGCCGGGATCAAAGCCGACGATATAGGTATTGAACCGGTACATGCTCCCTCCCAGCAGCATGGCGCAGGAGGCGATGAACAGCAGCTGCGGGCTCTGCCTGTTGTTGGGATAGGCCAGGATCAGCAGGGCGGCGAGAAACAAGAAATTTTCCAGCAGAAAAAGGTTGCCCAGGAGCCCTCCTTCAAAGGCCAAGGGCAGATAGCCGCGCAGGTTCACGTCCTCGATGCGGACCACCAGATAGAGGCCGAGCAACCAGGGCATGAGCGCCGAGATCTTGCTCAAGAGATGCATCTCCATGGGCCGCTTGAAGGCGAGGGAGGAGACGAGCGACTCGAAGATCACCGCGGCATAGCCGATGACCACGGCGGTGATGAGGAAAAGCAGGGGCAAAAAGCCGCTCCACCAGAGGGGGGAGAGCTTATGCCCGGCCATGAGCATCATGGTGCCCAACGAAGACTGATGCATGGTGGGCAAGAGGATGCCCAGGGCGATGAAGACGAAGATGATCCGGTTGAGTCTGGCCTTCAGCTGATCCGCCTTGAATTTGTCCAACAGAACCGGGGCGAACTCCATCCACAGCACCAGGATGTAGGTGCCGATGCAGAGCGCCACCTCGAACATGACCGAATGCAGGTTACTGAGCCAGGGAAGAAAGATGTTGTATGCCTGCCAGTAACGGCCGATATCGAAGATAACCGAGATTCCGGCCAGGGTGTAGCCGAACATGCTGGTCATCAGGGCGGGCCGCACCAGGGGCGAATACTCCCCCTTGTTGAACACATAGACGATCAGGGCGATGGAGTACCCGGCGCAGGCCAGGGCCGTGCCCACCACCACATCGTAGGCGATCCAGATCCCCCAGGGATAGCCGTCGTTCATGTTGGAAACCGAACCGATCCCGAAGATGAAGCGTTTGCCGATGAAAAAAAGGCCGATGAGCGCGATGGCGGCGCACACCTTGAAGGGCACGGTCAGCACCCTGCCGCCTAATGCTTGTCTTTCCTGCATGGGAACACTCCTTTCCGTAAAAAGCCAGAGCTAACGCCCCTACTCTTTCTTTTCTTCCCTGTTCCTGATGATGTAGATCAAGCCGCCCAAGACCACGATGGGATAGACCATGCCCTTGTAAATGGCGTACTGGATACCGTCCGCCAGGGCCACGTAGGAATCCTCGGGCAGATCGGGCAACCCGAGGTTGGCAAACGGCACCCCGGCCAGATAGAGAACCTGGGAACCGCCAAGCTCCCGCTCGCCATAGACATGCTTGACATAACCGCCTGCCCGGTGCTGCTGCACCTCGGTGGATTCAATGTTGGCCACGGGAAAATCGTAATATTCGCCGGGGGTCATATCGAGCCGCCGCTTGGCCTCGAGCCGCAACTTTTCCACCGGCCCGAACAAGGAAGCCCCGGTGGGACAAGCGGCGCAGCAGGCGGAAATACCGCCCTTGGCCAAAAGATGGGCGCACATCTGGCACTTGGTAATCTCCGGAAAGGGCGAATCCCACTCAAACTTGGGGATATTATACGGACAGGCCACCTGGCAGTAGCGGCAGCCGATGCAGGCCTTTTTGCTGTAGGTCACCACACCGTTCTCTGGGTTTTTCACCAGCGCCGAGGCCGGGCAGGCCGAAACGCAGGCGGGATCGATGCAGTGCATGCAATGCCGCTTGATAAAGGCAAAACCCTCCGCCGAATCTTTTTGCCCCTCAACGCCGTACCGTTTGATGATGTTCAGGGTTTTTGCGGAAAGATCCTGGGGGTCATCCCACATCGGCTCCTTGGGGTTGGTGTGCTCCACCGGCTTGTTGTTGGCCTGTTTACAGGCATGCTCACAGACCTTGCAGCCGATACAGAGGGTGGAGTCGTACAGGATACCAACGGCATTGGGGGGCAGATCCTTCCTGGCCCGTTTGGCCTGGGCCGGACTTGGGTCTGCGGCAAGCAACAGGGTGCTGGCCGCGACCCCTTTTAGAAAATCCCTGCGTCGTATCTTCATGACCTATTCTCCCTCTGACGAAGACCCTTTCCCGGTCTTGCCAAGGTTCTTGGCAACCGCCACCCCGGCCCCCAAGGCCACGCCAGCCACCCCGGCGGCAAGGGCCACCGCGCCCACCGAGGCGCCTTCTCCCCGCTCGGTGACGATGTGCGGATACGCAGCCCCGGGGGTGATGTACTTCAGATCGGCCTGGGCATGGAGCGGAAGATGAAACCCCACCCCTTCCTCGGTGCAGCCGAAGCAGGGATGCCCGCTACCCACCGGCCAGGCGCCGGGGCCGACGTCATTAAAAAGAACGGCCGGACAGTTGGCAAAGGTCATCGGCCCCTTGCAGCCGAGCTTGAACAGGCAATACCCTTTCCGGTGCCCCTCGTCGCCGAAGGCAAGGGCAAAACGGCCCGCGTCAAAATGGGGCCTGCGCTCGCAATTCTCGTGGATGAGGCGGCCATAGGCGAATTTCGGCCTGCCTTTGTCATCAAGGGCAGGCAGTTTTTTAAAGGTCAGAAAGTGGATCACGGTGGAAAGAAAATTATAGGCATTGGGCGGACATCCAGGGATGGTCACCACGGTTTTGCCCTTGAGAAACGCGGGCGCGCCCATGGCGCCGGTGGGATTCGGCTTTGCCGCGGCAACCCCTCCCCAGGAAGCGCACGAACCGATGGCGATAACAGCGGCGGCCTTGGCCGCGGTTTCGCGCACGATCTCGCTGAAAGGCTTGCCGCCGATCATGCAGTACACCCCGTTGTCCTTCACGGGAATGGCCCCCTCCACCACCAGAATGAACTTGCCGCTATTCTTCTGAATCGAGGCCTGCAAGGCCGCTTCCGCCTGATGTCCGGCCCCGGCATTGAGGGTTTCATTATAATCAAGGGAGATAAGGTCAAGGATAAGGTGCTCAAGGGAGGGATGGGAGGGACGCAACAGCGATTCGGTGCACCCGGTGCAGGCCGAGCCGGAGAGCCAGATCACCGGGGGTCGTTGCGGGGCCGTAACCGCCGCCGCGATCCGCGGCGCGACCTCAAGGGGAAGCCCCAGGCCAGCGGCCATCACCGTGCAGAACTTCATGAAATCACGACGCGATATTCCGTTCAGACGTTCACTGACCCTGGCAAAATCCTGCTCTTTCATCGTTCGCCTCGTTTGCGTGTGTGGAAGTAAAAGATCACGGAGCACCACATCTGCTTTGTCATCAGCCTGCTCACATAGTCTGGCTATGGTTCACAGGCCTCTTTCGCGCATCCGCGGTGCTCCGTGATCTTTTACAAAGCTACTCTTGACTCCTTTATTGGTGGCATGCATGGAACATTCTCCCGCTTCCAATAACAGCGCAACTTCAGAAGATTGTCCCTCATTGCACCATAAAAACCTGACATAAGTCAAGCACAACAAGATAGGTATAAACACCTATTAAATAGTAGTGCGGTTTTCGGTCATGGGTCAAGCACTTTCTCGTTGGCCGACCCGGTTCTTTACGGTATGGTTGCCGCAACCAACACGCAACCGAGGATGCCCTAAACCATGCCGCATACCCCCCTGTTTGACCCGGCCAGCATTATCCAGCATGTCTCCGTGGAGGACGACTGCCGGGATCTGCCCCTTACCAGAAATATCCTGGCCAATCTTCCCGGCCGGGAGGTGCGGGTCATCCCTGCACGCTCCGGCCCGGACCTTTTGACCGCCACCCCTGGACCCCATGGCCTCACCAACGGCAAAAAGCATCTTGTCCTCTGCAAGAACCGGGGCCGGTTTCTTAAACCTTGCCCGGCGACCAGGGAATACCGCTGCTGCGACTATCAGGTGCTCAATGTCGGGATGAACTGCCCCATGGACTGCGTGTACTGCATCCTGCAGGCCTACCTGAACAACCCCTGGCTCTCTTTTTTTGTGAATACCGATG
>Ga0074199_1001058_pt1 | contig 28826 bp, 22 predicted proteins | sample EPASupsiteSAE347_FD_64528 | JGI IMG/M metagenome (GOLD analysis project Ga0074199, IMG submission 64528) | Bioremediated contaminated groundwater from EPA Superfund site, New Mexico - Sample SAE3-47 | ecosystem: Environmental > Aquatic > Deep subsurface > Groundwater > Contaminated ... | reverse complement strand
ACGCTCGCAACTCGCCAAGCTTGGTGAGCCGTGAGCGTGGCGGGGACGCAACCCCGCCCTACCGTTCAAGGTGTCCCGCCTTATGTGAGTAGCCGTCCCATCTTATGCGGATAGCCGCTACGACACGGGAAGCGTCATGGTGAATACGCTTCCCTTTCCCACCTCGCTTTCCACTTTGACAGTCCCCTTGTGGCGGTCGATGATGCCGTAGACGGTTGAGAGCCCCAGCCCGAGTCCCTTTCCTTCCTTCTTGGTGGTGAAGAAGGGATCGAAGATATAGTTGAGATCCTCTCCGGTAATTCCACACCCTGTATCTTTCACTCGAATATCCACCGTATTTCTTTGAGGATGGTAGGCGGTTTCCATGGTGAGCGCGCCTCCCTCGGGCATTGCATCGACGGCATTGAAGATGAGATTGATCACGCACTGCTGAAGCTGATTGAAGTCGCCGGGAACGGCAGGCAAGTCCGGCTGCAGCCTGGTGTCGATCCTGATGTTTTGGAGGGTGAGCTTGTGCTCGCTCAGCATGATGCATTTCATCAGGAGATCGTTCAAATTGAGCCGGCTGAATTCGAGCTCTGATTTACGAGAGAAAGCGAGCAGATTGGAAACGATCTTGGAGCAGCGGCTGAGCTCGGCTTCCGTGAGTGTGAGGTAGCCCTGGAATTTCTGCAGGGATTCAGTGCTCGGGGCGCCCCGGCCGAGGATTTTCAACATGAGGCGGGCATAATTGAGCATGCCCGACAAGGGATTGTTGATTTCATGCACGACACTGGCAGCCAGCTTTCCCAGGGAGATCATTTTGTCCTGGTGAAGCATGCGGGCCTGGTCCGCAAAATCCTGGGCGAGCTTGCGAAGGTCCCTCAGATCTCTGAAAAAGCAGACCACGCCGATTTCCTCATCCCCTTGAAATAGAACCGCCGCCGAGAGCTGAACGGGTATTCTCCCTCCGTCCCGGTGGGAAAGGGTGGTCTCGAACAGGAAGAGCCTGTCCTTCCCGCCGCATTCTTCCGAAGTGAGCCTGTGTTTGAACTTCTCCACCTCTCCGGAGGCAAAAAGCTGGTCGAGAGACATCTTCGAGATGACCTGGCCCTTCTCATAGCCCAGCAGCCGTTCCATGCTTCTGTTGAAGATGATGACTTTCCCCTCCCGATCGCAGGCCATAATGCCGTCGATTGAACTCTCGATGAGGATTTTTTGAAACTGGAAGGTCTTCTCCAGCTCCTCCGCCGTCTCCATCCATTTTTCTTCCAGCAGGGAAGTATAGTCTCTCAGCTCCCGGCGGGTGGTATAGCGCTCTTTGGCGCGCTTAAGGGCCACGGCGAGTGCCTCGTCGTTTATGGGCTTGGTGATGAAATCCGAGGCATCTAATTGAAGAGCCTGCACGGCCAGCTCGATCTCGCTGAAGGCGGTGGCGACAATCACCTCCTTATCCGTGTCCATTTCTTTGACTCTCCTGAGGACCTCCAACCCGTCAATGCCCGGCATGCGAATATCCGTGATGATGATATGAGGGGCGGTCTCGCGGCACAACCGGATACCCGTTTCTCCATCCGGGGCGGTCACAACGATATAGCCCTCGTCTTCCAGGGCAATGCTCATGACTTTTCGAATCCCGGCGTCATCGTCGATCAGCAGTATTTTCCAGTTCTCTTCCCTCATTTTCAGACCCTCCGGAGTGTGTTAAAGTACCTTGAAAGTACCTTGGAAGACTCGGTCGATTGTGTGGCAATGGGTAAACGGTTACCGACACCACCCGTCGATTCCTAGAAATTAAGGGGGCTTTTTATTCTTTGCACTCCCTGTTCTTTGAGAACATGAGTATAGATCATAGTGGTAGAGATATCCTCGTGTCCCAAGAGCTCCTGCATGGATCGAATGTCGGCTCGATCCATCAGAGGTGTGCTGCGAAGCTGCCTAAACGGGAGCTCAACATTTTGGGGATAATATGGCTGGAAAGACTATCTATTTGATTCGACATGGACAAATACGATCCAACGTCGAAGATGTATATGCCGGAAGAACCGATGAGGAGCTCACCGAGTCGGGTGCCAGCCAGGCAAACAGGCTTGGGCAGGAAATTCGGGATTTGGAGATCTCCGTCATCTATACGAGTCCTTTGGCGCGTACGGTGCAAACGGCGGAGATCATGAATGCTCATCTCCGTGCACGGTTGATCAAGGAATGCGATTTGTTGGAGATGGATCTCGGTCCATGGACAGGTTTGTCGAAGGCTGAAGTAGCCGGAAAATATCCTGAAGCCTACCGCACCTGGGTGGAAGCTCCCGCCGAATTTCGCTTTGAAGGCATGGAGACCTTGCAGGGCATTCAAGAGAGGGCGATCTGCGTTCTCGATAAGTTCTTGAAGGAAGCTCCCGATATGATCGGCGCCATCGTCACTCATGCCGTCATCATCAAATGTGCCTTCCTGTACTTCAACCATCTTCCGTTGAATGCCTACCACAAAATCGACGTCCCCAATCTGTCCGTGCACAAGGCTACCTTCAGGGACGGGAGGAGCAGAATGGAACGGATACGGTAGGAAGAGAAAAAGATGGAAAGAAACGGGTACGCGAGTGAGAGAGGGAAAAAGCAGGTCTTCAGTAAGGAGAAGAATGGCTGGAGGAAAGGATCGGAGCGTCAGAACCCGAAGAGACTGAACACAATTTACGCGCAAAATACACTTTTCCCTCGATCGAAATACAGGATTTACCTGATTTCTTTTTCCACGAAATTGACTATTTTTAACAACTGAAGGCACATCCTATACCCCACCTACCTTCTTTGTGCTTTCTTTTTGCAGGAAAGCCAGGTCCCCTCCCCTGGCTTTCCTTTTTTTTGTGGTGCGGGCTTCGTCGCTGATGGGCAGGGTAGGGCAGGGTGCTCTCGACCGACCCCGCTCCACGTCTCTTTATCCTGAGTTTTTACCCTTCAGCGATCAAGAACGATAGGAGGCGTTGATCTTGACATAGTCATAGGAAAGATCGCACGTATAAGCCGTGAAATCCGATTCTCCCAGGCCAAGGTCGAGGCGCACACGGATTTCTTTCCGTCGAAAGGCTTCCGCGGCCTTTTCTTCGACGCCGGGATCATCGACGGGGGTTCCTTTCCGGAAAACACAGGTTTCATCGAAGAAAAGCGCCACTCGTCCAGGAACGATGGGAACGCCGGAGCGGCCGGCTGCGGCGATGATTCTTCCCCAGTTGGCGTCTTCGCCGAAAAAGGCGGTTTTGACGAGAGGGGAGTGAGCAACGGTATAGGCCACCGTTCGAGCGGCTGCAGTGTCAGGGGCACCGGTCACCAGAATTTCGATGAGCTTTGTAGCTCCTTCTCCGTCCAGCACGATTCGTTTGGCAAGGTCGAGCAGGACCGCCGACAGTGCTTCGCCGAAAAGGCGGCTTTCGGGACTTTGCGTGTCTTTGAGGACGGGATTTCCGGCATGGCCTCCCGCCAGAGCCAGCAAGGAATCATTGGTGCTCGTGTCCCCGTCCACCGTGATGCAGTTGAAAGAATGGTCCGCACCCTTTCGGACCCAATACTGAAGAACATCGGGCTCGACGGCGGCGTCCGTGCACACAAAGACGAGAAGAGTCGCCATATTGGGAGCGATCATCCCGGAGCCCTTGGCGATGCCGCCGATGGTTACCGTCTTTCCTCCCAGTTCGACTCGAGTTGAGGCCATCTTGGGCACCGTATCCGTCGTCATGATGGAGTGTGCTGCGTCTTCCCAACCGTCGGGACGGAGAGCCTCGACCAGGGAAGGCATGACCTCCGCTACCGGCTCGAGCCGTATCTGTTGGCCGATGACGCCCGTTGAAGACACCAAAACGGTTTGCGTCGGGATGTGCAAAGCCTCGGCCGTCATGCGAGCCGTTTCCCGCGCCCGTTGCAGGCCTTCGTCGCCCGTGCAGGCGTTGGCGATACCGGCATTCACTAAAATGGCCCGGGGGCGAGCTGCCTGCAGATGTTCCTTGCACAGCTCGACAGGTGCCGCCGTGAACCGGTTCAGCGTGAAAACTCCAGCGGCTGCTGTTTGCTCGCCGGAATCCGCCACTATGAGTGCAAGGTCCAGGCGATTGGCATAGCGCATACCGGAAGCTATTGCAGCCGCCTGAAAGCCCGGGACCACAAAGGGAGCGCTACTTACCACAACATTTTTTGTACTTTCTCCCGCTTCCGCAGGGACAGGGGTCGTTGCGACCAACTTTTGGATCCTTTCTAACGACCTGGGGGTGCGCGGCACCGCCCTCGGGCGATCCTAAGAAAATGGGTTGTTCTTCCTGTTCTTTCTTCAACTCGGTGACCTGTTCTTCCCGTTCGATGCGGATGTTGTACATCATCCGAACGGTTTCTTCCTTGATGCGGTCGATCATTTCCTGGAACATGGTATGGCCTTCGCGCTTGTAGGCGACCAGCGGGTCCTGCTGCCCGTAGCCACGCAGACCGATGCCTTCCTTCAGGTGATCCATGTTGAGAAGATGGTCCTTCCAGAGACTGTCCACCGTCTGCAGGAGCACGTAGTTTTCGAGATCCCGCATGACCGATTCGCCGTACTCGTTTTCGCGGGCTTCATAGCGGTCGAGGACACGTTTGAGGAGTTCCTCTCGCAGCTCTTCCTGGTTCATATCTTCCAGCGATTCCACGGTATAGCCGGGCTGAATTCCGAAAGTTTGCGCCAGGTCGGTATTGAGCTGCTCGATCTCCCAGTCTTCCGCAAAGGTCTTGTCGCTGGTGCGTGCCTCTACAAAAGAGTCTACCAGGTCTTCGACCATGTCCAGGATCGCCGGCTTGAGAGCTCCGCCTTGCAGGGCTTCCCGCCTCTGCCGATAGATGACTTCACGCTGCTGGTTCATGACGTCATCGTATTCGATCACCTGTTTACGCATGCTGAAGTTCTGAGCCTCGACACGGCTCTGAGCGTTTTCAATGGCGCGGCTGATCAAGCGATGCTCGATGGGCTCGTCTTCTTCCATCCCGATGCGCTGCATGAGCCCCGATAGGCGGTCCGCGGCGAAGATCCTCATGAGATCGTCTTCCAAAGAGAGATAGAACCGCGAAGAGCCCGGATCGCCCTGTCGTCCTGAACGCCCGCGCAACTGGTTGTCGATGCGCCGTGCTTCATGACGTTCGGTACCGAGAATATGGAGGCCACCCATCTGAGCCACGTTCGGACCCAGCACGATGTCTGTTCCACGACCGGCCATGTTGGTCGAAATGGTCACCGCCTTATGCTGGCCGGCCTTGGCCACGATCTCGGCTTCCTTCTCGTGCTGCTTGGCGTTCAGCACTTGATGGGGCACTCCTTCCCTCTTGAGCATCTCGCTCAGGCGCTCCGACTTTTCGATATTTACCGTGCCCACGAGCACGGGGCGGCCCATCGCATGAAGCTCCTTTATTTCCTGGACCGCCGCTCGAAATTTCTCGATCTCCGTCCGGTAGATAACGTCCGAGTAGTCGGTCCGGATCATATTCCTGTGCGTTGGGATGACCACGACCTCGAGCTTGTAGATCTTGGCGAATTCGGCGGCTTCCGTATCAGCCGTACCGGTCATGCCCGCCAGCTTGTCATACATTCGGAAGTAGTTCTGGAAGGTGATGGAGGCCAGAGTCTGATTTTCATTTTCGATCCTCACCCCTTCCTTGGCTTCCAGAGCCTGGTGAAGCCCGTCACTGTAGCGGCGCCCCGGCATCAATCGTCCCGTGAACTCGTCTACAATGGTAACTTTGCCTGCCTTGACGATGTAGTCCACGTCTTTCTTGAAGAGTGTGTGGGCGCGCAGGGCCTGATGCACGTGATGGAGTGTGGTCATGTTCCGGGGATCGTAGAGGTTTTCGATTCCCAGAAGGTCCTCCACCTTGGTGACCCCTTCCTCGGTCAGAGCCACCGTTCGGCTTTTTTCTTCCCTGGTGTAGTGTACATCCTGCTTCAGGTGCGGAATGATCTTGTTGATACGGTAGTAGAGCTCCGTCGATTTTTCCGCGGGCCCTGAAATGATAAGCGGGGTGCGTGCTTCATCGATGAGGATACTGTCCACCTCGTCCACGATAGCGTAGTTGAGGTCCCTCTGGACCAGATCCTCGTGGCGAAACTTCATATTGTCCCGCAGATAGTCGAACCCGAACTCGTTGTTGGTCCCGTAGGTGATGTCCGCCTCGTAAGCTTCTTTACGTTCCGCGTCGTCCAGACCATGGACGATACAACCGACACTCAGACCCAGGAACTTATAGATCTTTCCCATCCACTCACTGTCGCGGCGTGCCAGGTAGTCGTTTACCGTCACCAGATGCACACCCTTTCCCGTGAGGGCGTTAAGATAGATGGGCATCGTGGCCACGAGGGTTTTGCCTTCACCGGTTTTCATTTCGGAAATTCTACCCTGGTGTAAAACGATGCCTCCGATGAGCTGAACGTCAAAGGGGCGCATTCCCAGGGTTCTGATCGAGGCCTCCCGTGCCACCGCGAAGGCCTCGGGCAAAAGGTCGTCGAGGGGTTGACCGTTTTCGAGACGCTGTCGAAGCTCGGGCGTTTTCGCCTTCAGCTCGGCGTCGCTCAGCGTGCGGATCTTGGGCTCCAGTTCGTTGATCTCATCTACCCAGGGGACGATCCGCTTGAGATTTCGATCATTCTGACTGCCAAATATCTTCTTTAGAAGAACGCCTATCATATTGGTCGATATTTTCCTTCCCTTATGAGATTTCCCCCTGCCATCATTTCAGCGGCAGGGAGCGCTTCCTATGAATCGACAGACAGGGCACTCACAATGATAAGGGCACGCTGACCGTGCCCTCTTATCTATTATGCCACCAAATATCATCGCATATATAACTCAGGCAGGATGCATTTGCAATTAACTTGCCTGAAGCGAAGAACGATTGCGCAGGCCCGACGGCCTTGCTCCGCTTCGCCTGACCCTATTCGATGAGCCGCGAAAAACACGAAGAAGCTCTTCTGGGCTACCCGCATAACTTCTTCTGACAGGACCTCACAGATCCATCAGCAGAGCCACTTCATCGCAGTCGGGAAATTTGGGGCAATGGAGGCAATCGGTCCAGGTCTTCTGTGGGAATACGTTTTTGTCCACCACCCTGAATCCGAGATGTTCGAAAAACGCTGTTTCATAGGTGAGGGTAAACAGACGCCCGATACCCAGCTCTTTAGCCTCATCGATACAAAATCCAACCAGCTCCCTCCCCAGACCCCGTCCCTGATGAGAATCCAGGACGGCCAGCGAGCGAATTTCCGCCAGGTCTTCCCATACGATGTGCAGACTGCAGCATCCCACCACCTGACCGGTTTCATCATCCATGGCTACGAATGTATCTCGTAGATTGATGTAGAGCTCGCTCAAAGAGCGCGCCAGAAGCTTTCCTTGTTGCGCAAAACAAACCAGAAGCTTTTGAATTGTAACCACGTCGCTGATTTTAGCTTTACGAATCATTTCAGGCATTCCTGTCCTTTTTATCTCTTTTGGGATCGCCCCGGCGCCGCAGGGCAAGCAACGTTTCCAGGGATCGAAGGAAATAATCCACCTCTTCCCTCGTTGTTGCATAGCCGGGGGAAACGCGAATCGTGCCTTCGGGAAGAGCTCCCAAAGTCTCGTGGGCGAGCGGAGCACAATGAAGACCGGTCCGCACGGCAATATCGAAGGTTTCGTCCAAAATGGCGCCTACATCGCCGGGATTGAGGCGATCCACGGTGAAGGAAACCGCGCCGGTGCCTCGGGCTTCCGGTCTGTAGATCTTAACACCCGGCATCTCGGCCAGTCCGCTTTCAAGAATTTCAGCCAGCTTCAATTCATGCTCGCGGATGGCGTCCAACCCGCGTTCGAAAATAAAATCCACCCCGGCGGCAAGTCCTGCAATCCCGGGAAGATTCGGAGTGCCGCTCTCATAGCGATCTGGACAGCACTGCGGCTGAACGGCTTCTTCGGAGCGGCTTCCCGTTCCTCCCTCCATGAGGGCCGGAACATCCAGGTCCGGCCTGATGTAGAGGATTCCGACGCCGGGAGGTCCCAGAAGTCCCTTGTGCCCGGAACAGGCAAACATCCCGAGCTTCCACCCTTCGACGAAAATGGGCTGGACTCCGGCCGTCTGTGCTCCATCCAGCAACAGAGGGACGCTTCGCTCCGCGCACAGGGCGGCGACCTCGGAAACAGGCTGCAAGGCTCCGTTTACATTGGATGCATGCGTGATAGCCACCAAACGAGGAGGAGGATCGAGGCTCCGGCGCAAAATACTCATATCGAGCTGTCCCGACGAGCTGCACGGAACGATCTCCACAATGACGCCGCTTTCGCTCAATCGCCTGAGTGGACGCACCACCGAGTTGTGCTCCATGCCTGAGATCACAACCCGATCTCCGGGACGGAGCCAGCCTTTCAGCGCAATATTGATGCTTTCGGTGGCGTTCTTCGTAAAAATAACCCGGTTTGGACCGGAGATATCCAACAAACGAGCGATTTTCTCCCGTGCACGCATCACAATGGCCGAAGCCTCCCGAGCGAGCCGGTGAGACGCCCGCCCCGGACTGGCTCCGACTTCCTCCAGGGCGTGGAGAACCGCCTGGTAAACGGCCTTGGGCCTGGGGTGGGTCGTTGCGGCATTATCAAGATAAACTGCCATTTTGTTCTCCCCTGTGCCCTCCACGCAAGATCACCTCACATGAATCAATTCCCTTGCGCCGTATCGCTGCCGCTGTCGAGAATTCGTTCCTTGCCGCTGTAAACGGTAAATTTTCCTCCACGGACATAGCCGATGAGAGTGATGTTCAACGACCTTGCAAGCTCGATAGCCAACGTAGTGGCGGTGTTTCGGCTGATGAGGACGGGAATTCGGACCTTGGCCGCCTTGATGAGGATTTCGGAGGTGAGGCGGCCCGTAGTGATGAGGAGCTTGTCCTCCAGTGATACGCCTCGCAAGAAGACATGGCCCACGATCATATCCACGGCATTGTGTCGTCCGATGTCGTCTCGAAACAACAGGACCTCTTCAGCGGTGGCCAGAACAGTGTTGTGCACTCCGTGCGTTCGACGGTAAGTTTCGCTCAAATGATTGAGGTCTTCCACGCGGGCCAGGACATGCCCGGGAGAAATCCGCAGGGAGCCTTCGACGGGCTTGCTTAGCAGGGCATCCAGTGAATAGTAGAAAAGAGAGCCTTTTCCACAGCCGGATGTAATGGTTCGCTTCATCCACAAACGCTCCGCGACAACGGGGTCGGTTCGCGTCGTGACTTCCACTTTTCCCGCCTCTTCATCAACGGTCAGCTTTTCCAGATCCGACGGTTTTTCCAGGAAGCCTTCGGCGTGCATGAACCCTGCGGCCAGCTCGTCAAGATGATGTCCCGCGCAGAGAAGCGTCACTATCTCCCGGCCGTTCACATAGAGCGTGACCGGCTTTTCCCGGATAACCCATTGAGTCCGTTCGACTCCCTGACCTCTCTTCTCATAGATCCACACGGGAACCGGGGACACTTCCTCCTTGCCCACACTCTCATCCATCGCGTCATCAGGCAGCATGTTTCACCATCAGCGTTTTACATTCGAAGAGAAATAATCCGCCAGGATTTGACCGTGATCGAAGGCCAGAGGGGCGGGGAGACGATCTTGCGAAAATATTCCAAAGTTCCTGGCATCATCGGCTGCGCATGGTACTCCTTTTCCAAAGGCCGTAAAGACTACACTGACCGTATGGTGGCGCGGGTCCCGGCGCGGGTCCGAATAGGCCCGGAACTGCCGAAGATTTTCAAGATCCAGCCCTGTTTCTTCTTTCGCTTCTCTGATTGCGGCGTCTTCGAGACTCTCCCCGTAATCCACAAAACCGCCGGGGAGCGCCCAGCCATGGGGAGAATTTTTCCTTTCAATCAGCAGGATGCCTCTTTCCGGAAATTGGATGATAACATCCACCGTGAGAAAAGGGTTGCGGTAGACGGTTACCTTCGCTCCGCAATTGGGGCAGGAAACGATATTCCCTTCGGCCATTCATTTTCCTCCTTCCGTAAGATTCTTCTTCCGCATAAAGACGTGCTCCAGAAGCAGGACCAGGAAGATACCCACGATGAGCCCATTTCCCAGGAAAACCTGAGCCCCGGCGGGCATGGAGGCCATGAAGGCCGAGGGCAAAAAGCCCACGAGGGTTCCCAGGAGGACGGGCAATCCAACCACAAAGTAATCACGGCTGGTCATCCCGCTGCTCGATACGATAGAGAGGCCGACCCCCACCTGTCCTCCCATGGCCACGCATAGTGCCGAGCCCACCACGGGATTCGGGACCAGTGCCAGCAAAGCGGCAAGCTTGGGGGCAAGTGCGGCAACGATCAGGATGACACCGCAGCAGGTAACCGCATACCGGCTGGCTACCCGGTTTGCCACGATCAACCCCGGACTTGTACTGTAACTCACCATTCCGACAATTCCCAGCAGGCCGCAGCATATTCCCGCTACTCCGTTGATGAAAATTCCACGAGATATGGCCTTTGGAAGTCGTTCCGCATCGGTTACGTTGGCGATTCCATGAAGGCTTCCAAGGCTATTGACCGCAACGGCAAGATACGACGAGGTGAAAGCTATCAGTGACGGCCAATAAAAGTGCGGTAGTGACGAGAGCCACGGAGAGGGAACCGAGATCCAGCGGGCGGTCAGAAGAGGCTGCAAATCGGGCATGTCCAGGAGATAGAAGATCATAGTACCGAGGAACATGCCGATCAGGAGGGCGACAGTCTTCAAGAAGCCCGTAAGCCAGTACGCAGAGGTAGCCATGAGAATCACGAGGAAGAGGGTGATGGAAAAGGTTGAAGCTTCGCCGTTCGGATGAGCGCCGTTCGCCCCGATCATGGAGTGCATCAGGTGAGGCAGCAGAGAAAAAGAGATCAGCATCAAAATCACGCCCACCACGTTCGGGGTTGCGTAAGCGATAACCTTGTGCAGTTTTCCCCACAACACCAGCAACATGAGCAGGGCTCCGCCCAGGATGGTTCCCCCCTGAATCGTTTCGATTCCGTAAGGGGCAAGAATGATGAAGCTGAGGAGAAGGGCGGTAGCGGGGCCCTCCAGGACCGGATAGCGATGTCCCCAAAGGCTTTGAATAGTCGTGAAAACGCCGGAGGTGAGAAGCGTGAGCTGAAAGAAGCGGACTCCAGCTCCCGCGTCCATATGCAGAGCTTCCCCGCCCAGTGTTGCCACGATAATCAGGGCGGGAAACATGATTATGGTCCACTGCAGACCGTAGAGCAGAGTGCGTCGGAGAGGAGGCCGGTCATCCAGATCATAGATGTATTGGGGCTTAGTCATCGCCGCTCATCATTAAAATAGTCAATGCAGAGATGCCGAGCACGGAGAAGCAACGAATGCACACGAACGGCACCGGAATTCCTTACCCGTCAATTCATACGCTGTTCGCCTGCTTGTGCTCATTGGCATTCATTCGTGTGCATTCGTATTCGTGGCTCCGCTGGATCCCGGCGGCAATCTGAAAAAAGGCAGGATCAAGGACACTTAATGCAGGATTTCGAAAAGAGTGCTGATAGAGTCCTCATTGTGGATGTTTCTAATGGCTGCGGTGAAAAGTCTGCACGCGGGAATGCATCTGATCTTCTGACAAAGAGCGGCCTGAGGACGCAACGGCAGGGTGTCGGTTACCACGAGACTCTTGAGTGCGCTCTTTTCGATACGCTCCACGGCCGGCCCGGAGAGGACGGGGTGAGTTACGCAGGCGTGCACTTCGCTGGCGTCCTTTTCGAGGAGCGATTTCGTCGCTTCCACCAGCGTTCCCGCCGTATCGACCATGTCGTCCAGAACGATGGCTGTTTTTCCCGCAACTTCACCGATGATATTCATGGCTTCCGCTTCATTGACGTCGGAGCGCCGCTTGTCGATGAGGGCAAGGCTCGCCTGAAGCCGGCGGGCATAAGCTCTGGCCCTGGGAACGCCGCCTGCATCGGGAGAGACAATCACGAGATTGCCGTTGAAGTGCTCCCTGATATAGGGGAGCAGGATGGGAGAGGCGTACATATTGTCCACGGGGATGTCGAAAAAGCCCTGGATCTGTCCTGCGTGGAGGTCCATGGTGAGGATGCGATGGGCCCCAACCCGAGTGATCAAATCGGCTACCAGCCGGGCGGTGATGGGAACTCGCGGTTTGTTCTTCCGGTCCTGACGCGCATAACTGTAATAAGGAATTACGGCGGTGATTCTTCGCGCGGAAGCACGCTTCAAGGCGTCGATCATCACCAGGAGCTCCATCAGGTGATCGTTGACGGGCTGAGCCCCGGACTGGATCACGAATACATCGGCGCCCCGGACATTCTCGCCTATTTCGATTCTCACTTCGCCATCACTGAATGTAGTCACCAGTGCCCGACCCAGGCTGATTTCCAAAGAATCGCAAATCTGCTGAGCCAGCTCACGATTACTGTTTCCTGCAAAAATTTTCAAACCATACGTGGCCATGAAGCTCCGTCCTCTTACTCGAAAGTGCTCTCAAAGGGATTGCCCACAAAAGGCGCAACCTTCATATTACAGGCCTTCGCAAATGGCAACCCTTTTCCTGTCGATCCACGATCTGTGCGTGGTCGGATCGGATATCAGGGCTACGGAGAAACAATGCGCTGCATGAAAGAGCCTCGCTTCACCGCAGAGACGGAGAGAGAGCGCAGAGAAAACATGGAGAAATTTCACCGGAATTCTCGGACCCTCTGCGTCCTCTCCGCGTCCTCTGCGTCTCTGCGGTGAACACAAGGTGTAACGGCAGCTCCGGATGACGGAAGTGTTTGTTCTATCGCACCAGTTCTTCCAGATCCTCTTCAAAAACAGTGTACCCTTCGTGGCCCGGCCAATAAATGAAGCGATGGCAGTGGGGACACTGATGAATAATTTCATCACGTTGCAGCTCGATGAACTTTTGTGGAGGAATGTTCAGGTGACAAACCTGGCAGACTCCGCTTTGGACGGCGGCAACGGCTATACCTCCTTGTTTGATGAGAAGGAAATCCGTTCGTTTCAACAGAGTCGGGTCCACTTCATTTCGGACCTTTTGTTGCGTGGCTTCAAGCTGATCTAGCCGCTCCTTGAGCTGTGCACTCTCTTGCATCAGCTCATTCTTGCCCTCTTCCATTACTTTCCGGTGGCTCTCGACCTCTTTGGCCAGTTCCTTAACCTTTCGGCCCAGTGCTTCTATGTTCTCCATCGCTTCGAGGATGCCATCTTCCTTCTGGGCGATTTCCTTCTTTTGGTCCTCGATCTCCTTGAGGATCGCATGGTATTCCTTGTTGGTCTTGACTTCACCCATGCGTGTCTTGCTGCGGGTTATCTTTGCTTCGAGGTCGGCTATGCTCTGTTCCAGCGATTTGTGCAGCTTTTTCGCGTGATCGTGCTCTGCTTTCGTCGTCAGATATTCACCTTCGATGTGCTCGAATTCCTTCTCGATTTCCGCTATGCGCTTCGGAGTTCCCTGACAGCTTCGGATCAGAGCAGCCTTCTTGTCTTCCAGAATCTGAAGTTCAATCAAATACTTGAGTTGATCAAGCAATTTGAACCTCCTCTTATGTCATGTAGGGTCAGTATTAGTGGTCGAACAAACACTCGGGAATTTCGGGCATCGGCAGGGGGATGCACAGCATCGATGGCTGCCCCCCATCGTATTGGATTCGAAAATCTGAAACCGCAACCGCCCCCCCTTGCACCCGGCCTACTGCGAGATCCCTGTCTTACCAGGTTATGGCCTCGAATTACCAAGAGCTTGCCGATCGAAAACATTGCTGATAATGCGTCGCTATTCGTCAGGCAATCCAAAAGGGATCCCTTTCCGAGCGAGACGCAAAAACCTCCAATCGATGTTTCTCTTCCACCGCACGTGCGCACAGATAGTCAGCCAGTGGCTGTACGACGAGTCTTTCGGAAGCGAAATGCCCGATATCCATCAAAGCCAGATTGGCTTCCGTGGCTCGCTGAGCTTCATGATACTTAAGGTCGCCGGTCACGTACACGTCGGCTCCTGAACGGATCACCCGCTCGATCAGGCTGCCTCCGCTTCCGGTACACACGGCGACACGATGGACCTTTTTCTCCGCATTCCCCACCACCCGAATGGGTATGTCCCCCAGAGCCCCGCGCATGTCTTTGACCAGATTTGCGAGAGATATGGGATGGGGCAGGAGTCCCAAACGGCCCATTCCTCCATAGCAGCTTTCATCCCGCCAGGCAGCTTCGACTTCGAGAGGCTCCAGAGCCCCCAAATTCAAAAGTCGCGACAACTGTCCGTTGGTCCCCTCGCGGGCTGAATCCAGATTTGTATGGGCTGCGATGAGATGGATTCCTTTGAGTAACGCTCTTGCGATCAGGTTTCCGGGGAATTGGTCGAAGCGAACTGCCGTCACGGGACGGAAGATGAGAGGGTGATGACTCACGAGGCATTGGCAGTCGAGCTCCTCCGCCTCTTTGATACTTTCCGAGCTGGGATCCAGAGCCACAAGGATACGCTCCACCACGGCCTCGGGATCCCCCACCTGGAGTCCGCACTGATCCCACGACTCCGCGTACTTGAAGGGGGCGTGCGTATCGAGCCAGCTCAGGATATTTTTTATCTGAACCATTTTGTTTATTGCCCCAAAAACTAAGGGGTGCTCCCGTGAAGGAACACCCCTCGTACAACCTCACACACCACAAGCTTCGAAAGCCTTATGAGGCCCATTGCCGCCTTGGGCGGGAAACGCTTCTCTTCTTCCCGCCGGCATCCGTTCTTTTTTCCAAAAAAGTGCTTTTGTAGCCTGCATTTGTTTCACTGTCGTAAATAGTGGGCCCACCTGGCCTCGAACCAGGGACCTACCGGTTATGAGCCGGTGGCTCTTCCAACTGAGCTATGGGCCCCCTCCCTTTCGTTTCAACAGGTAAGCTGCTATATAAGGAGACGCGGCAAAAAATGTCAAGTCAATTCTGGCGGATTGTCCAGGCGAGCCCCTACGTCTCTATGAAGCTCTTCAACTCCTTGCGCCGGCTGGGGTGTCGCAGCTTCCTCAAAGCCTTGGCCTCGATCTGGCGGATGCGCTCACGCGTGACGGCGAAATCCTGGCCCACTTCTTCCAGCGTGTGGTCGGCCTTCTCGCCGATTCCGAAGCGCATGCGCAGGACCTTCTCTTCTCTTGGAGTGAGGGTCGCCAGAGCCTTTCGCGTTTGTTCGCTCAAGTTGAGATTGATCACCGCATCCACGGGGGAGGCCACCCGCTTGTCCTCGATAAAATCTCCCAGATGGCTGTCTTCTTCTTCTCCGATGGGGGTTTCCAGGCTGATGGGCTCCTTGGCGATTTTCAGGACCTTGCGCACCTTGTCCACGGGGAATTCCATCTTTTCGGCGATTTCCTCGGGAGTGGGCTCCCGGCCCAGCTCCTGCACCAGGTAGCGGGAGGTGCGGATCAGCTTGTTGATGGTTTCGATCATATGGACCGGAATGCGGATCGTGCGGGCCTGATCGGCGATGGCGCGGGTTATGGCCTGCCGTATCCACCACGTGGCATAAGTGCTGAACTTGTAGCCGCGCTGGTATTCGAATTTGTCGACGGCTTTCATGAGGCCGATGTTGCCTTCCTGAATGAGATCCAGGAACTGAAGCCCGCGGTTGGTGTACTTCTTGGCGATGCTCACAACGAGGCGCAAATTGGCCTCGATCAGCTCGCTTTTGGCCACTTTGGCCCGAATCGTGCCGTCCTCGACCCGCCTGAGAATGTTGCGCAAAGACCTCGAGTCCATCTTGGCTTCTATTTCCAGCTTCCCGATGCGCTCCTTCGATTCCACCGCTCGCCGGGCGACGTTGAGGAGCCGGTTTTCGGACAGCCCGAGGGCTTCCGCAAAGGTCCGCAACTGTTCACCGTCTTCGTGGGCGGCATCGTAGAGGGGCTTCAATTCATGGAGAGGCTTTCCGCAGGCAAGGAGGCAGTCGTGGAGCTCTCTTTCCGACTTCTCGATATCTTCCAGATAGAAGCGCAGCTTATCTATGATGTTGTCGATGTGCCGTCTTCCGAGCTGCATCCCTTTGAGCAGGCTGACGATTTGTTCTTTGTTCTGCTGCACCTGATTCTTCAGGACGAGCTGCTCGTCGAGAGTGATACTGGTACTGAGGAGAGTCGTCTGCAGGAGCTTGTTGGCTTCGTCCAGACGCTTGACCTCTTCGAGCATGCCGACGACACGGGCCTTCTGCGCCTCCTCTTCTTCAGGAGTGATTTCCTCTTCCACCTCACGCACAACTTCGTTCAGCCGGGTGCCGTCACCTTCGATCTTGCGCTTGAGGTTCATGATTTCCCTGATGCCGATGGAAGATTCCATAATGGCGTTGAAGATTTCCCGCTCCCCGGCTTCAATCCGCTTGGCGATTTCCACCTCTCCTTCACGGGTAAGCAAGCAAACCTGACCCATTTCCCTCAGATACATCTTCACGGGATCCGTAACCCGACTGGCGGCATCGGTTTCGATCTGCAGCTCGTCTTCTTCCTCCTCGAGGAGAGAATCCGAGTCTGCCCCGACCGTTTCCCGCACCACCTGCACCTGCTGCTCCGAATCCACAATCTCGATGTCCATCTCGTCAAAGATCATCATCATGTCATCCAGCTTTTCGGGAGACACGAGATCGTCAGGCAAGGCTTCATTCACTTCGTCGTACGTGAGATAACCTTTCTCCTTGCCCACGGTGATAAGACGCTTGAGGTCATCCATCTCGGGCTTGCTAAGTGCGGGATCGCGTCTTTGTTTCATTTCCTTATCCGTCATCGGTTTCTCTCTCCCTGAACGTTTTCTGGTAAAATCTTAACCCTTTTCTTGGCCGAACAAAGATTCTGTATCTGGAGCAAAAGCTGCCGGACCTGCTCAGAGTTCCCTTCGTGTTCCGCCTGACGAAGAGGGGCTCTCAATTCCATGCGCTTTTGCTTTATTTCACGCTCAAGTAAAGCTCCTAACCAGTCGTGCAACTGGACGCGCGCTTCACAGATGTCCGCGGATTCCAGAAGGAAGCGGGTGAAAAGCTCCTTTAGCTCGAGATCCTGGAGTGCATCATAGACGGAGGCGGCAAGAGTCACTCCCGGAGAGGGACACGGTATGTGCGCAAGAACCTCTGCTATGGCTTTCAGTCGAGGCTCCTGAAAATAGGTTATTGCGTCCGAAGCTCTGACGTCTTCGATCAAATCGGGGTACTTGACCATCATGCGAAGGATTTTTTCCTCCAGGGACTCCGTCCGGGAAATACGTGAAGCGACAGCGCGGCGGGATGGACCGGGGGCTTTCGCCGCATGTCCCGCCTGTCTCGTGGTTGAGCCCGCATACCCTCCATACCCGGTGGACCCTGCATGGTGCTTCCCGTGCTCGAGCTGGCTTTGAATCACCTTTTCCGAAAGAGAGAGCCGATCTGAGATCAGGCGCAGATATTCCGCTTTCAATAGCGGCTGTCGCACCGAATCAAAAAGAGGCTGCAGCTCCGAAAGGACTTTGCCTTTCCCATTCGTCGTTCCGTCCCAGCCGTCCAATGCCTTGCGGATCGCATACGTTCCAAGATCTTCCCCGTGCTGGACCAGAGCTTCGAATGCCGCCAGGCCCCGCGTTTTCAGAAAATCGTCGGGGTCCATTCCGTCGGGGAATCGCACACAGACGACGGGGACCTCTTCCTGAAGGAAAAGGGGCAGTCCCCGCAGCATGGCCTTTTCTCCTGCGTCATCTCCGTCGTAGGCCATAACCACTTCATCGGCTACACGCGAGAGGAGTCGCACCTGCTGCGTCGTGAGCGCCGTTCCCAGCGTGGCCACTACACGGTAGAGCTCATGGGCATGGAAGGACAGAAGGTCCATGTAACCCTCGACCAGAACCACCTGCCTCACCTGTCGGCATGCTTCCCGCGCTCTTGCGAGCTGGTAAAGCATCCGCCCCTTGTGGTATACCGGGGTCTCGGGGCTGTTCAAATACTTCGGTTCATCCTGTGTTTCGGCGGCGAGGCTTCTACCTCCGAAGGCTACGATCTGTCCGCGCTCATTCGTGATAGGGAAAATCAGCCGGTTTCTGAACCGGTCATAGACCCGGTCCTTGTCTTTGCCGCCTCTTGCCAGCAATCCCGCGGTGATTCCTGCCTCCGCATCCACCCCCAAGCCCTTCAGATGCTTCAGGAGCCCATCCCACTGGGCCGGAGCATATCCCAGCCGCTCGGTCTCGACCACGGCGTCAGGCAAGGCGCGTTGCCGAATGTAGTCCCTTGCAACCTTTCCCGTTTCGCTGTGGTGGAGCTGGGAATAGAAAAAATCGGCTGCCAGTTGCAGGACTTTCGACAACTGCTCACGCTCTTTGCGAGCTTCTTCCGTCACGGCGCCGGACACCCCGTGAGAGTGCTCTTTTTCGGGCAGGTCGATGTGGTAGCGATCCGCCAGATAACTCAAAGCTTCGCCAAAAGAAAGGTTCTGGTGCTTCATGACAAAGCTCAAAACGTCACCGCCACTTCCGCACCCGAAGCAGTAGTAAAACTGGTTCTCGGCATCGACCTGAAAAGACGGGGTTTTCTCCTGGTGAAAAGGGCACAGCCCCAGATGACGGTTGCCGGATCGACGCAAGGGGACGAACTGTCCTATCACGTCTACGATGTCAACCGCCTGCTTCACCAGAGTGGCTTCATCAGAGGGACTCACTTGAAACAGCCTGCTCCTTAACGTAATGATATATAAACATGATCCCACGGACGGACCAAACGCCAAACTTTTACTATGTATCCAATCACCTGTCTCAAATCAAGGGGGTTGTTACGGCATAGTCGTTGCATATCCATTCAAACATCCATAACAAGGAGGAATATCGACCCGGGCTTATACGAAGGTTTCAGGCAAAGCATGGAAATCCACAACAGTCTTCTGACTCCCTCAACAACAATAATAGGTCTTCTTTCACCTCAAGCCGACTTTTTTGGTATTCTATTCTAACCATTGGGAGCAGGATAATAAAGAGTCATGTTTGGCGGCTTCCCCCCATTATCAGACTCACCGACTCACCGCCCCCCTTAAGCGCCGTTCGGATCGCGATTGGAAAATAGCTTGCTCATTTCCAACATTTCCTTATCATTGGACCATCGAAGCCTTGATGTACAACACCGCTACACCATAATGCCGGTTGCCGGGCATGGCGGAGCCATGATCGAGCCAGGAAAATTGTGGTGAGAGGAAACAGGAGACGAATGGACATAAAAAGAATATGGCGCAAATGCATTCCACCGGTGATCCTTCTTGTATTCGGACTTGTGGGTGGAGCGATTCTGGACCGTCAGGTCCTGGCTCTCTTTCTCTTCCAGGATAAGGTGGTACCAGCCGATATGCTCGACTATCAGCTTATCGGAGAAGCATGGGACAAGATCCGGAAGCATTATGTCGATCAAAAGGCGGTTAAGTCCAAAGCCCTGACCTATGGCGCTATCAGCGGTATGGTGGATGCCCTGGGGGACACGGGCCACAGTAACTTTTTGACGCCCGAAATGTTGAAGCAGCAAAACGACTTCGCCCAGGGACAATTCAAAGGCATCGGTGCCCAGGTGCAGATGAAGGGCGGACAGGTGGTCATTGTGGCTCCCCTGGACAATTCTCCGGCTCAAAAAGCCGGCCTGCGTCCAGCGGACGTTATCATGAAGGTCGATGGTCAGGATATCACGGGACTTCCCCTGGAACAGGTCGTCAGGCGCATTTCGGGCACGCCTGGCACCTCGGTCACGTTGACCATTTTCACACCGCAAACCGGGCACACCCGAAGCGTCAAGCTGGTCCGCGCTTCTATCGTCGTTCATAATGCCACATGGCAAGTCTTGCCGGGCACCGCTGTGGGGCACCTGCGCCTCTCGGCCTTCAGCCACAACGTTACCAAAGATCTGAAACAGATACTGATGGATATGAAAGCGAAGAAGCTGAAGGGAATTATCCTGGATTTGCGAAATAATCCCGGCGGCCTGCTGGAGGAGGCCATTGGCGTCTCCAGCCAATTCCTGAGCGAAGGCATTGTGCTCAAGGAAAAGAACGCCAGGGGTGAAATCAATTCCGAGGCCGTCCTGCCTGGCGGCCTGGCACCCAACATTCCCATGGTGGCTCTCATTAATAGCGGTACAGCCAGTGCCGCCGAAATCGTCGCAGGAGCCCTGCACGACGCACACCGGGCGACGTTGATCGGCGAAGTCACTTTCGGAACGGGGACCGTCTTGACCGACTTCGTCCTCTCGGACGGCTCGGCGCTGTTATTGGCCGTTGAAGAATGGCTGACTCCAAACGGGAGCACTATCTGGCACAAGGGTATCACTCCTGACATCATTGTCTCACTGCCTCCGGATGTATTACCCCTGTCTCCGGAAACAGAACGAGGCATGGCTGCAAGCCAGTTGCAAGCGAGCAAAGACGAACAGCTCCTGCGGGCTCTGGATCTGTTGGCGCAGCCTGCCGCAAGATCATCTTTACAGTAAAAAAAACTGAACCCTGAGTACAAGAGGAGGAACCGATGTCCAAGCTGTTGCCCGACCAATTGAAGGAACTGTGGCAATGCGTCGAGTGTAAAAACATGAGCACCGAAGAATTCGGTAAAGAGCAGGACCGGCTACTCGCCGAATATCGTAGTACTTGGGAGCGTGCCTTGCTCCTTTCCGGACATCACGATTTGCAGGAAAGCCTTCTATGCGAGCTCGGTATGTACCTCGGATGCGCGGATGCCGCCGAAACGCGCAACCGATGCTGCAATGCTCTCGCCGACGTGAAAGGCGAATGGCATGGAAAGGTTGACGGAGCGAGCCGAGAGTCCGTCGAGCAGTTCTACAACGACAGTCAGGCAATGATTTATGAGCTCATGTGGTGGCATACCCTGGTGGAAGACACATCGCCCCTGGCGTACGTGTCGGCACTCCACTTTGCCGGTCAACAAGGCTGCGGCCGCCACCTCGACTTTGGCTCAGGCGTGGGCTCGGGCGGGATTATCTTCAGAAATTCGGGAATGAATGTGACCTTGGCGGATATCAGCAGCTCGATGCTCAATTTCAGTAAATGGCGCTTCGATCAGAGAAAACTTTCCGTGCATCGGATCGACCTCAAAACGTCAGCTCTCCCGGACGGAGCTTTTGATATGGTGACCGCCATGGACGTCTTCGAGCACCTCGTAAACCCCATCGAGGCCGTGGATCAACTATGGGAAGCCATGGAGCCCGGAGGCTTTCTGTTCGGCCGTTTCCACGCGGAGGCCGATGAAGATCGCCCGCAGCATATTGTCCTGGATTTCGATGCGACCCTTGCACACCTCCATAATCGCGGCTTCGTTCAAATCTGGCAGGACGAATGGCTTTGGGGACATAAGATTTTCCAAAAACAGTCATGATTTTCCGCCGTGACCGTTTAAAAGGGCCTCTTGGAAGAGGCCTTTTTGGGTTTAGACATGGTTTGCACACGCTTTTCAGTTTCCAAACCACGAAGGACATAAAGGACACGAAGGACATAAAGGACATAAAGGACATAAAGGACATAAAGGACATAAAGGACATAAAGGGGAAGAGATTGTTTCCGTTGCCATGCTTTATTCTTCATGTCCTTTTTGTCCCTTGTGTCCTTTGTGTCCTTTTTTTTTGGTTCCTCAACTAATGACATAAAATGTAAAGCCGACTTTGACCGAGGCGAACCATGCCCTACTGGGAAAGAAACCGCTTCAGGTCCTCCAGGACGTCCCGCAGCCTGTCTTTGTCAAATCTGATACCGGCTGCGGCTATGACCGAGTGACGCCTATAGGGGTCCACTTCGAAATGCCAGGGGCGGATGGGGGTCTCACTGCCGTTGCGGCGCAGGAATTCTTCGAAGCGCTGGACCTCGGCCATGAGCTTTTCATAATCTTCCTTGCCGTAAACGGCGCCGTCGAATTCGCCGTACGAGCATCTCCCGAAGGCCAGGAGCAGATCCCCCGTGGCTTCCCTGCCTTTGCTCTCCTTTCCGATGACTTCCCGCGAAATATGGAGCTCGGGATAGGGAGCGAAAAAGGGGTCGAGATGGTAGAGCTCGGTGAGCTCGCCTGAGGGAATCTTTGCCTGCAGGTCTTCTGCGGCGGCCTGGCTCGGCTGATCCAGGAAGGTTCTCAGGTAGCGGCATACGAGACTGAAATCCGCATGAGGAATGGAAATGCCGATGCTGATAATGCGGGCGTGGCCCGCTCCAAGAGGGGGCTCGCCTCGAACCGTCCGGAGTCTCTGGCGGAGCAGCGGGTTGGCCTTTTCGAGATAGCTCATGAACTGCTTTGCCAGGACTTCCTTCTGGAAGTAGTTGAGCTTATCCGGACCGATCTGCACCTTGTCCAGGTCCTGGCCGTACTCGAAATTGCTTGCCAGGATGAGGTGATAGAAGTGAGGTACCTTCATTACGTGGAAGCCTTCCTCCTCGAAGTTCCGAACCATGCTCATGGTGCGGTTCTTTAGAAAGATGTCCCGAATGACGTCGTTTTCCGTCTCCCCCCTCGCCTTGGCCTGAATTACCATGATTTCGTGCAGCCAGTGGGTGCACCAGGTGGTGCAGAGCATGAGGGTTCGAAGTATTTTCATGACTTCCTGAGCGAGCCGGCTACCATGATAGGTTATGGGAGGGGTGAAGTCGAAATCCTCGACCCGTACCTCTTTCAAAACCAGCGAGCGTTCCCAGTCCCGTTTGGGGATGTACGTCAGGTAGGTGGTAAACGTCTGGAGAAGCTCTTTCTGCGACAAGCCGGGATCTTTTCCCTTGAGCTGCTTTTCCATGTGGCGGTATTGATCCAGCTCGATCTCCCACTGGTAGTGAAGGTTCAGGAGCGTTTCATAATCGACTTCCTGATAGCCTGCGGCGTCGAATTGTTTTCGCAAGAACTCCCAGTCCACGTAGAGCTTCTTGCGGCTTTTGCGGTCTTCCAGGAAATTCGATGACTCGGTGTAGCCGATAATACCTTGCTCACCGTCCACGAAAACCCGCTTTCCGATGTACTGCGCTATGGTGCTGGCCGGGTTCAGGGCGAGCTTTTCTCCCTTAGGCACGATGAGGGGCTGTCCTTCCGCATCCACCATATTGATGAGGTACGGTTTGCTGTAGGCCACGGCGGAAACGGCCTCGTGGCCCGTGGTGTTTCCGTCGCAGCGAATGATTCCCCGGACTCGGGGATGATTGACCGCAATGTCCGTTTCGCCGTAAGGGCGCTTGCGCAGGAGAATGACCTCCTCGCCCTTTTGAGCCAGCTCCAGAGCGGCTTCGGTGCCGAACGCCAGGATGCCGCTGTCGGCACTGTCCGTGACCGGTTCACCCTGGGCGATGACGATGTAATCCTCGAAGTCTTCCCGGAGGACCTTCTCGGGTTGCTCGAGAGCCTGGTTGATGATCATGGAAGCCCGCTGAATGGTGGTCTTTCCTTCGTCCACGAAATCCCACATGGCTCGCACCGTTCCATTGAAGGTCATGCGCAGGGGACGGCGCTGCAGCAGGTATAGCTTGTGGTTCTCCACGGTGAATTCGATGTCCAGAGGACGGCTTGCATGAGCTTCGAGCCGTTCGCGGGCCAGCATGAGGCGCTGGTAGATGTCGGGAAACCGCTCTTCGAGGTCCGAGGCATGCAAGAGCTGTTTGCGCAGCTTTCCGGAAACGATCTTATCGCACTGCACCTTGGGCGCCCACTCGATGACGGGAGCGTTTGCGCCCGTGCGCTGATTTCGGCTGAAGAAAACGCCGCTCAGGCAGCTATGGTCATCCCGGTTTCCGAAGACCATTGCTTGAATGACCACAGCCGTTCCCATGTCGTTCCGGATGCGGGGCTCACGGCTGCGGCGGGCTTCCACCGCCGTAGGGGCCATCCATGAGGCGAGGACTCCTTCGATGGCATAGCGCAGTTGCTGAGGGATGCGGGTCTCGAAGCCCGGGGGAAAGACTGGATGCTTCGTCCTTTCCAGGACTCCTTTGAATTCGCCGATCAACGTTCGGAGGAGCGGCACGGAGAGCGAGCCTTCTCCGCCGGCTCCATGGCGCTTTATGAGCTCGTAGAAATGGTCGTAATGGATCTCCAGCACCACCTCACCGTACATGCGGATGGCGGTCAGGAAGGTGGTGAGGGCGAAGCTTTCGTCCTTGCCGGCGGCGATGAGGGCGGCGACGACTTCATCGTTCAGCCCCACATTGAGGATGGTCCCGATGGCTCCCGGCAGGGAAACGGGGGCCCCGCCCCGAACGGCCACAACCAGCGGCACGCGGCCGCTCCGATCTCCGAAACGGCGCCCCGTGCGCTTTTCGAGGCATGCCAGCTCAGAGAGGACACGGGCAAAAAGGTCGTCCGTCAGACGATCTCCCGCTTCGTGGTACTGTCTCCAGATGTCCGTCGAAAGAATGAATCCGTCGGGCACGGTGATATTGTTTTCCATTCCCGGCAGAATTTCCTTCACCAGCCTGGAATCTTCCACCAGCTTGGCACCCTTGGCTCCTAGTTTGTCCACCTGAGTCGGATCTGCAAGATCAAAAGAAACGATCGAAGGTTCATGCGCCATGGATAGCTTTCCTTTCCCCCTGTGGATTTTTTCCCTTTATTCCGGGTGTGAAAGCACGTTAAACTAACATACCTAACGCGGAGCTTGTGTGTTCACCGCGGAGACGCAGAGGACGCCGAGGAAACGCAGAGAAAAGCTCTTGGAAATCTCAAATCTCCTCTGCGTTTTCTCGGCGTCCTCTGCGCCTCTGCGGTGAAAGAAGCTCAGCCAGTGCCCGTTCAGAGTATACTTACGGGTTGTCCCAGCTCATGTTGGTAGCCGTCATCGGCTATTCGGCCATGATGATACATGCTTAGGGAGAAAAGAAAAGCACGATGCAGACGAAAAAAGTGGATGTGATCATTGTCGGGGGCGGGGTCATCGGAGTTTCCATCGCCTATTACGCGGCGGTGCGGGGCGCCTCCGTTCTTCTCATCGAGCGGGGCGCGGTCGGCTCGGGCGCCTCTCATGGAAATGCCGGCCTCCTTGTCCCCAGCCACTGTCAGCCGTTGCCAAGTCCCGGGGTCATAGCCCGGGGACTTCGATACCTCCTGCAGCCGGATGGACCTTTCTACGTTCATCTTCAGGCGGACATGGAGCTCGCCCGGTGGCTCTGGAGGTTTTGCCGTTCGTGCAACGAAAAGCACCTGTATCACTCGGTGGGGATTTTTAGCAAATTGAGCACTGAGAGCATGGAATTGCACCGCCAGTTGGCCGAGCTTGGCGGAGACCGGTACGAATACGCTCAAAGCGGGCTGCTGACGCTCTATATCAACGAAAAAGCCTTCGTCGAGAGCCAGGAGTATTATACGGGCATGAAGACCTACGGGATCGAGACGGCCGTTCTCAACGGGGACCAGGTGCGTGATATGGAGCCGGAAATCGGTCCGCAGGTGATCGGGGGCTTGCTCCACAAGATGGACGGGCGCCTCGATCCCGCGGCTTTCGTCTCCTGGCTTGCCGGGGAAGCCCGCGAGAAAGGAGTGCGGATTCTTTCGGACACGGAAGTCTTTTGGCTCGAAAACAGCCGCCGGAGGGTTACCTCGGTGGTTACCACTCATGGAGACTTTCAGGCCGAACAGATCGTGCTGGCGGGAGGAGCCTGGATTCCCCAGTTGACGAGCCAACTGGGCGTACGCATTCCCATTCGGGCGGCCAAAGGCTACAGCCTCACCTTTCATCGCCCTGGAAATAGCCCGAAGCTCCCGCTTCTTCTGGACGAAGCCCGCATGGCGATCACTCCTTTCGCCCAGACCCTTCGTATGGCGGGCACCCTCGAGCTCGCCGGCGGCCGTGATCTCGATATAGACCGTTCTCGTCTTCAAGCCATTCGAGCCCAGGCCCATCGCTATCTGCCCAACCTGGGGGAGATCGGCCTCAAGGAAATCTGGCGGGGACTCCGGCCGTGCACTCCGGATGGGCTGCCCATCTTCGGGAGGCTCCATCCCTACAGCAACGTTCTCATTGCCGGTGGCCACGGTACGAAGGGGATGCTGCTCGGGCCGGTCAGCGGGAAGTACATAAGCCAGATGCTCGCGGGGGGATCCATCGGCATGATGGAGCGATCTCTGAAGCCGCGTCGTTTCTAAGGTATCTAAAGTACCTTCATCTTCCCAGGGGTATATGTTATATCAATCCGATGTTTAGGGGTGAAGTTCAGCCCGGCTTGCCGGGAGTGGGCAATATCGCCGAAGCGGTCTCTCTTGGTTCTGAACGGTATGAAGGAAAGAAATTGATGGAAAGTGTGAATCAGGCTTTCGAGAACGAAGCTCACTTTGAAAACGAAGCCGCTGTTGAGGACGAAACGAAGGCTAAGGGCGAAGAAACGGTTGAGGGCGAAGCGACGGTTGAAGAGATTGCTTCGATCCTTGTCACTTTCGATAAGCGGCGGGAGAATCTCATCCCCATGCTGCAACTGATCCAGGAAAGACATTCCTATCTCTCTTCCTTGACTATGGGGATGGTTGCAAAGCACCTCGATATTTCATCCAGCGAAGTCTACGGAGTGGCTTCGTTTTACAATCAGTTCCGTTTTCATCCTCCGGGAAAGCATCATATCAAGGTTTGTATGGGAACGGCCTGCCACGTGGTGGGAGGCGACGTGATCCTCGAGAATTTCGAGCGAAAGCTCGGAATTCCGAACGGGGAAACCACGCCGGATCGGGAATTCAGCATCGAAAGCGTCGCCTGCGTAGGGTGCTGCGCCCTGGCGCCCGTAGCCGTAGTGGACGAGACTACTCATGGCCACATGGCGCCGAGCAAGGTCGAAGGGCTTATCCTGGGGTTCGATATCGAGAAGGAACGGAAGGCGAGGGAAAAGGAAGCAAGTGAATCCGGTCAATGAGAAAGAACTGAAAGCTCGTTTCTCTTCGATAGTCGAAGCGGCGAAGAGGCGTCGAGAGGAAAGGAAGAAGGAGGGCCTTCCGTGTATCACCATCGGGATGGCCACCTGCGGATTGGCTTCCGGTGCCGCCGAAACGAAGGCGGCTTTCGAGGAGACGCTTGCCGAGCGCGGGATCGAGGCGCAGATCGCTTCGGTAGGGTGCCTTGGGCACTGCTACGCCGAGCCCCTGGTCGTGATCGAAAATCCCGGCTTTCCGCCTATATGCTACCATGGCGTGACTCCCGGGAAAGCCAGGGCCCTCGTCAAGGCTTTTCTCGAAGACGGGGACCCGCTATTCGAATATGTGCTGGGAGCAACCGAAGAAAATGACATGATCCCGACGGTCATGGACTTTCCGCGCTTCAACCTGGAAAAGCGTGTGGTCATGGAAAAATGCGGAACCATCGATCCGGAAGACATTGACCAGTATCTCGCCGAGGACGGGTACGCCAGTTTCGTCAAGGCGCTCGCGCTCGAACCGGAAAGGGTCGTACGCGAGGTGCTCGAATCCGGTCTCAGGGGGAGGGGAGGGGCGGGTTTTCCGACTGGTCTCAAGTGGCAGTTGGCCGGGAGCTCCAGAGAGAATGGACGGGTGGTCATTTGTAACGCCGATGAGGGTGATCCAGGTGCATATATGGACCGCACCATTCTTGAAAGCAACCCGCACCAGGTTCTCGAGGGAATTGCCATCTGCGCCCACGCCGTAATGGCTGAAAGGGCCATTGTATACGTACGGGCCGAGTATCCCCTGGCGGTCAAGATGATCACCAGGGCTGTGAGCCGGGCCAGGGAGCTTGGCCTCTTGGGGAAGGACGTCCTGGGAACGGGGTTCAACCTGGACGTTACGATATTCCAGGGGTCCGGTGCTTTCGTATGTGGCGAAGAAACTGCGCTCATCCAATCCGTCGAAGGCGAGCGGGGCATGCCACGGCATCGTCCTCCCTATCCCGTGCAGAGTGGTCTCTGGGGCTGTGCTACCGTCATCAACAACGTGAAGACTCTTTCTTCCATTCCCCCCATCGTGAAAAAAGGGGGGAGATGGTACCTGGGGCTCGGGAGCCGCCGCAGCCCCGGAACGGCCATCTTTTCCGTAGTGGGAAAGATCGTTCATCCCGGCCTCGTTGAAATCCCCATGGGCACAACGCTCCGGAAGCTGATCTTCGAAGTTTGCGGCGGAATCCCCGGAAAGAAGAAATTCAAGGCCGTCCAGATTGGAGGCCCCTCCGGCGGTTGCCTGCCTGAGAGCTTTCTCGACACCCCCGTCGATTTCGATTCCCTCGTTCAGGCCGGAGCCATGATGGGCTCGGGCGGCATGGTGGTGATGGACGAAGACAGTTGCATGGTCAATATGGCCAGGTACTTCGTTGAATTCACCCAGAAAGAATCCTGTGGCAAATGCACGTTCTGCCGCATCGGAACCCGCCACATGCTCGACGTTCTCAATCGAATCACGAAAGGGGAGGGGAGGGAGCAGGATCTCGAATTTCTCGAGACGCTTAGCCAGGATATCAAGGACGGCTCCCTGTGCGGACTGGGCAAAACCGCTCCCAATCCCGTGCTGACGTCTCTCCGGTATTTCCGTGACGAATATGAAGCTCACATTCGCGAGAAACGCTGCCCCGCCAAAATGTGCCGCTCCCTTACGGCCTACTACATCGATCCCGAACTGTGTGCCCGCGGCTGCGACGCCTGTGTCGGCAGTTGCCCCGTCGAAGCCATTTACACCGCCAAAGGGCGAGTCAAAGCCATCGACCAAAGCCTGTGCGTGAAGTGCGGCGAATGCGTGGGAGCATGCCCTGCGGAATACAATGCCGTGAAAAAGATATCACCGCCGGGCGAGGAATTGGGAGTTAAGAATTAGGAATTGCGAATGGGGGGTTACGAAGATAGGCACGGGAAGAGCGAGGCGTGCTTTTCCCGGCTACTCACATAAGGCGGGACACCTTGAACGGTAGGGCGGGGTTGC
>Ga0074199_1001057_pt1 | contig 28837 bp, 20 predicted proteins | sample EPASupsiteSAE347_FD_64528 | JGI IMG/M metagenome (GOLD analysis project Ga0074199, IMG submission 64528) | Bioremediated contaminated groundwater from EPA Superfund site, New Mexico - Sample SAE3-47 | ecosystem: Environmental > Aquatic > Deep subsurface > Groundwater > Contaminated ... | reverse complement strand
TTGATTATTTGTATTCTATTTTAAAATATATGTGGCGTAAGCTTTCAACAAATATATAAAATTTTAAAATTATTTTTAAAAATTTCACAATTTATTCACGAATTTTATGGACTATACGCATCATTTTTATGATGTGAGTGGTAATTTCTTTAAACATCACAGGTAACAGTCAAATGAGCATCATGATGGCCTTGGAAGAATCGAGAAATCACTCGATTTCTAGATTGTGCCAATCACCAAATCTAATTACCGTCTAAATGAATCTCGGAGCAAATGATCCAAACCAATCTCGGGGCAAATGCTCCCATCAGGTGTTCCAAAGATGCAGGACCGACGGATAAATCGCCGAACGATGGCTATTGGCTTATTGATTGTGGTGGTTGTTCTATTGCTGCTTTTCGGCAATGGACTGCTGGGCGGCGGCAGCGATTGGCGGGTGACGGATGAGGGGCTCCTGCAATATTCTGTCTCAGCGCCAAAATACCAGCAGGAATTCATCGAAGAGGCCGACAATTCCACGCTTTATGCCGTCAGCTTTGCCAGCAGAGGCAAACAGATGGATGCACTGCTGAGAATGCCCTGGACAAACCGGAGCGGCGCAGACGGGAAAATAAAAGATAGTAATACCAATGGCAGCGATAATAGCAGCAACATCAATAGCAGCATTGGCGACAGCAATAAAGGCAAAGGGATTGCAGGCATCGTTCTACTTCCCGGAGCGACAGTCACCAAAGAGCGCGAGCAGGGTTTCGCCAAATATCTTTCCGGCCTCGGTTTTGCCAGCATCACGCTTGACCAGCGAAATTTAGGCGGCACGGACCAGCAGGGCGACTGGAAGATGTTCCTGCAAGACGTTGAGCCGACAGAGCACAAAATGGTTTACGATGCCCTGGCGGCAGCCGAAATTCTCCGCGTCCAGCAAAATGTCGATCCTAGTCGCATCATCTACGCCGGAGAGAGCAACGGCGGACGATTTGCCATCATCGCCTGCGCTCTGGATGCCAGAGCAAGAGGCGTGCTGGCCATCAGCACCTGCGGCTATGGAACGGACGATGCGGTCTCAGCGGGAAGGTTGACCGATCCGGAGATGATCAGGTTCTTAAGATCCGTCGACCCGGAGACTTATCTTGCCAAGATCACACCGAGGCCGTTTGCAATGATCCATTCCCGCAATGATACGGTCATCTCCTTTGACTACGCCGAGGATACCTTCGCCAGGGCATTCAATCCGAAGAGCTTTCATGCGGTGGGCTGCACAAAGCACGGCTACTGCATGGAGATGAATACCTATATTGAGGAAGAGCTGAAGAAGATGGCTTCATGATATTAATATGCTGTGAGCTAAATGGTTAGAGAAAAAGTCTATCTTGCGGGACGCGAGTTCTCATCATTGACTGTAGCCAGAGCCTATGCAAAGTCCATCCTTGATAAACACAACTCAGGTGATTTTCTGAACGAGGAGGAAAACGCATTCCTAAAGGCTGCTATCGCTCTCAGAGGTGTGGAAAAGTTGAAAGAAAAGATAGGGTCAGGAATAGAAAGGATCTTCATAGGCTACAATGGCTCTGGAGATAAAGCATTCTTTATCCATCGGACTGATGGTTCCGAGACTGATTTCAGCTACATCAAGTGTTTTACAAAGCAGTCTGTCTTTGCGGATTTCTCGACTGCTTGCAGAAATGCTATAAAAGAAGATAAGGCGGCCTTGAAGACGGGTCTAGGCTATGATCAGTATGACGTTCATCATAACTGCATAGATTTCAAGACCATTGTTCAAACCTTCATCGAGGATAAACATATCGATATTACAATGGTGGAGTTCCTTTCAGGAGATCGGATAGAGGGACGGCACTTCAAGGATGAACGCTTAGCTTCAGCGTTCAGAGAATTTCACTCGCGGTTCGCTTCTCTGGAAGTATTGCCAAAGACAGATCACAAAACACGACATAAGCATAGATGAATGGAAGAGTGACCACCTGCCCAATTTACACCGGAATCCTCCTGCAGCCGTGGACTTGGCGAGGACTGAATATATTTCTATGAATGCAATCCGTGTCAGCCAGTTTTCAAGCCTGCCTATTGCTTATTATTATGCTAATGAATGATGGAAAATATACATGATCTCCGAATGAACAAATAATGAATGGTGTGTAAAAAATAAAACGAGACGAATTTCAGAGCCGCTTTAGAGTCCTATTGAAGAATGTCACCATCTGCCAGTAGGCGTCCCTGGCCGGGAAGCTCTGGGACAACAGGCCGTTCTGAATCATGAAGCCGTGCGGCTCTCCCTGGTAAACCTTCAACTCGAAGTACTTGCCCGAACTGTTCAAATCAGTTACATAGCGGTAGATATCCGAGATCTTGCTGGCCTGATCATTTGTTCCGTGAATTATGAGCATAGGCACTTTGAGCTGGCCGACGAAGTCCGAAGGCATGGATTCATTGTGAAATCCGGTGGAATATGGAAATCCGTAGAATGCGACGCCTGATCTGAAATCCATCTGCGGCAGGAAGAGCATGGTGTACCTGCCCCCGGCGCAAAAGCCGGTCAATCCAAGATCGCTCGCATTGACGTCGCTTCTTGTTTTCAAGTACGTGACGGCATCGGTGATGAGCCGGCTCATGGTAGCATCGCTGGGTGTTCGATTGAATGTCTGCCATTGCGGAGCAATTACCACGAAACCTTCCCCGGCAAATTTGTCCACCAATGTTTTGTATCCCGGCTCAAGGCCGTTAAATGAGTGGATCAATACTACGCCGGGCCATTTGCCGGTGAGTGTCGGTGCGGCCAGGTAAGCAGGAAATGCCATTCCCTGGCTCGATATATTTAGGCTCTCGTTCTGAACATTCTTGACGGTTTCATTTGTCTGGGCGCAACCTGAGACGGCCACAAAGGCGATCATCAGGAAGCACAGAGCGAATTTATGCATTTGTTCACACCTCCGATAATATTATGAGAATTGTGAGATTGCAGGCAAAATTTACGAAATTGGACTTGATTCTGTAACCGAGATCCTGCAACAGAGCATGCAATTCCGGCTATTATTGTTCTACCGCAATCCACGCCTCAATCATTGTTCAGTTCTACCGTTCAGGTTCTGTTATTCGGTCTGTTCAGGTTCTACCGTTCAATTCTACCGTTCAATTCTACCGTTCAATTCTACCGTTCATTTCATTCTTTCCGCCAATACTCTGTCGAGATCTTCCATCATAATTCGACAAGCTCATCGCTGACTCGCCACAACTCCTCCTGTAGCTCCTGATCATAGCTCCGGGGCGAGGACCGCGCCGCTTTGCATTCCTCAAAATATTTGCCGCTGATGCCTTCCACTTCTGCAGAGCTTGCCAGATAAGCCGATGTTCTTGCTCCCTCTTCCGGAGTTTTTCCCGGAAAATTTCCAAAGCCCGCCCGCAGCAGTTTGGTTTTGATTACACCCGGATGAAGACAGTTGACCGTGACTCCTGTTCCATTCAGGCGGCGGGCCAGGGAATAGGTAAAAAGAATCACTGCCAGCTTGGACCCGGCATAAGCATCAAAGCCCTCATAGCGCCGCTCGCCCTGCAGATTGCTCCAATCCATCGTACCATTTACATGAGCAATGGAGGCCACATTGACTATTCTGGCCGGTGCACTCTTGATCATCAAGTCCAGCAGCTCGCGAGATAGCAGAAACTGCGCCAGATAGTTGACGGCAAACGTCTTCTCCAGCCCGTCCTCGGTGATCCGCCTCTCCGGCTCGAATGTTCCTGCATTGTTAATAAGAACATGCAAACGATCGTTGCTCTTACGGATATCTGCCACCATCTTTCGTGCCTGCTTTTGGGAAGAGAGATCCGCAGCAAAGAATTGCAAACGATCGTTTCCGGTACTGCGACAAATCTCCTCCCGGACCCTCATGCCTTTTTCTGCGTCTCTCCCGTGCAACAGTACCCGTGCGCCCATTCGGGCCAACTGCCGAGCGGTCTCTTTGCCGATTCCGTCCGTGGAGCCCGTGACCAGAACCGTCCGGTTCTTCATATCCGTTTGCATTCGTCGCCTCAAGTCCGCGTAGCTTCAAGTCCATCCATCGCCTCAGGTCTATTCTCTCGTTCCAGGCTCCCTCATCTTTTCAAGAGCTTCAAAGCGATATTTGTCCCCATCTTCTGAGCGAAGCCGAGGTTTATCATGAGCATGGCCATAGGTTCGAGATAGCGGGCGTAGCTCAATGGCCCGACATCCAGCGGCTCCAATCCCGTCTCTTTTATCAGGTCTGCCACCACTTTTTTCGCTGCGGCATCATCGCCGCAATAAAAGCCCGTGGGATTCGTGCCTCCGAACATGCGGGAGTCCGACTGCATCAGAGCGGCAAATGTGGTATGAAAAGCCTTCACCACGCTCGCTCCCGGCGCGAGCCTGGCCACTTCCTCCGCAGCGGATGTCGCTCCACCTACCGCCAGGCCGCTGTAGTCCGGCTTGAGGGGATTGGTGCAGTCGATGAGGATCTTTCCGTTCAGCGGCCCGGCAAAGTGAAGTGCGCTCTCCGCCTGTCCCCAGGGAACGGCCAGAACCACGACATCTCCAAACCTGGCCGCCTCAGCGGGAAGGCCGAAACAGGCGTTCTTTCCGATGGCTTCCGCCAGCGGCCTGATCTTTTCGGGATTCCTGGAACTGAACATGATCTCATGGCCGTTCTTTCCCCAGATATTTCCTAAAGCTCCGCCTACATTCCCCGAGCCGATGATTCCAATCTTCAAAACTTCCAACCCCCAAACGAATTTTATCAATTCATATCGCTTACGAATCTCATGCAAGACTTACGAATCTCATGCAAGATTCCGGCCAAGGTTTCCGGTGAATTTCTCAGGAAATCTTGCCGCAGGATTTCGGATTCCAAATGGATTGCGATCAAATTTTCAAATGGATATCAAATGGGTCCGCGGTTTGGAATCCCAATAGAACCCAACGGATTACGGTAGAATCAGGATCTATTTCATAATCTCATTCGTGATCCAATGCGCAAATCCCATCTCAATCTATTGCATAATCTTATTATTCTCGATGGTATTTAGAATTGACCATAGGAAACTACTTAAAAATCAGGCACACATATTCTATGCAAAGCAGGTGCATAAAAGATATGACAGATGGTGAACCCGTCAAACTCAAGGTGGCTGAAGCCAATCAAGGAGACGTGGGAAAAGGCATTGTCAGGATGGGCGAAGAGTTCCTGGAGAAGATCGGAGCCCGACCCCTGGATGTGGTAGAGGTAACCGGGTCCCGTCCAACGGCGGCTCTGGCCGTCAGTGCTTATTCAGCCGACCAGGGAATCGACATGATCAGAATGGACGGCTTGATCAGGTCCAATGCAGGGACAAGCATCGGCCAGTCGGTGGAGGTAAAGAAAGCCGTCTGGAACGAGGCCAAGCATGTAACACTTGCCCCCGTCACGCAAGGAATGCAAATCTTTGCGCCCGGAGACGTCCTCACCAAGGTCTTCAATGGCCGTCCGGTCATCCGGGGAGATGTCATCTCCACCACCAGCGTCCGAAAGCCGCCAACGGAGACAATGGGCCGGGAGACCATGTTCGAGGAGATCTTCCGCGGCTTTTTGGGGGCGCAAGCCTTCGGCCTCGGCGAGATCAAGCTGCGGGTCATCTCCACCAGCCCTTCCGGGATCGTCAAGATCGGCGAGGGAACGGAGATCGAGCTTCTGCCGCAGGCTGTGGAGACTCCGGAGAGGTCGGTTCCGTCCGTTGTCTACGAAGATGTGGGCGGCCTCAAGCCGGTGATCACCAAGGTGCGGGAGATGATCGAGCTTCCCCTGAAGCATCCCGAGCTATTCGACCGCCTGGGCATCGATCCGCCCAAAGGAGTCCTGCTGCACGGGCCGCCCGGCACGGGAAAGACCATGCTCGCCAAGGCGGTGGCCAACGAGAGCGAGGCATACTTCATCTCCATCAACGGCCCGGAGATCATGTCCAAGTACTACGGCGAGAGCGAAAAGGCCCTGCGCGACATCTTCGAAGAAGCGGAGAAGAACACGCCCTCCATCATCTTCCTGGATGAGCTGGACTCCATCGCCCCCAAGCGTGGCGACGTCACGGGCGAGGTGGAGCGCAGGGTCGTAGCTCAGCTCTTATCCCTCATGGACGGCCTGAAGGAGAGGAAGAACGTCATCGTCATCGGCTCGACCAACCGGCCTGAAGCCCTGGATATGGCGCTTCGCAGGCCGGGCCGTTTCGACCGGGAGATTGAACTTGGCGTTCCCGATGTTGATGGTAGGATGGAGATCTTCCAGATCCACACCCGCGGCATGCCTCTGCATGAGGACGTGAACCTGGATGACTTCGCCAAGAGGACCTACGGCTTCGTCGGAGCGGATATCGCAGCCGTAACCCGCGAGGCGGCCATGAACGCATTGCGCCGCATCCTGCCCGAGATCGATCTCGATGAGCCGACCATTCCCAAAGAGATCCTGGACCGGCTCATCGTCCAGAAGGAGAACTTCGAGGCGGCGCTGAGAGAGGTTCAGCCCTCCGCCATGCGAGAGATCCTGGTCGAGGTTCCCAACGTGAACTGGGAGGACATCGGAGGTTTGGAGAACGTGAAGCAGCTCCTGGTGGAGGCTGTGGAGTGGCCGCTCAGGAATGCCGACAGCTTCGTGCGCCTCGGCATCGATGCACCCAAAGGCATCCTGCTCTACGGGCCGCCGGGCACGGGAAAGACCATGCTCGCCAAGGCGGTGGCCAACGAGAGCGAGGCCAACTTCATATCCATCAAAGGCAGCGCGCTGCTCTCCAAGTGGTACGGTGAGAGCGAGAAGAGAGTTGAAGAGATCTTCCGCAAGGCACGGCAGGTGGCTCCGTCCATCATCTTCCTGGACGAACTGGATGCTCTGGTTCCGCTGCGAGGCGGAGCAGCCGGAGAGCCGCATGTGACGGAGCGCATCGTCAACCAGCTCTTAAGCGAGCTGGACGGCCTGGAGGAGCTGCACGGAGTGGTGGTAATCGGGGCCACCAACCGCCCGGATATCATCGATCCCGCTCTGCTCCGACCGGGACGCTTCGATGAGCTGATCCTGGTGCCTGTGCCGGACAGGGAATCACGCAAGAAGATATTGCAGGTCCACATGCAAAGAGCGCCCCTCGCCGATGACGTCGACGTGGATGTACTGATCGGCCTCACTGACCAGTACACGGGAGCCGATATCGCATCCGTTGTCCGCAAAGCCGGACGGCTGGCTCTGCGAGAGGACATGGCCTCTGAGAAGATCAGCCAGAAGCATTTCCTGGCTGCCCTGGAGGAAATAGGGCCGTCCGTTACTCCGGATACCATGAAATATTATTCCAAGATGGGGAAGGAGCTGCGCAAGAAGGCTTCTCGCGAGGTGGAACGCGGCGAAATGTACGCCTGAAAAATGCTCGAGCATAAGGAATAGATTTAATCTCACGGCAAAAGAGCGGGAGACTCGACCCTTCCGCTTTCATTTTTATTTTATAATCATCATTGCCGCAGTAGTTGCATTTTTTTGCAGATACTTTTTTGAAAGTGCGTCTCTAAATATGTAAATTGTGCAGTGCGCATCGAAAAAAATAATTGAGTGGTTTATCTAACACAAATAAATTTATCAATAAGATTGCCCCATAATTCCTTGGAGGTTTGGCATGAAATTATATCTGGTATTGATAGCTCTGCTTTCTTTGCTGATCATTCCGGCGGCCCTTGGCCAGGAGATCAGCGTAAATCAGCTAAACGAGAAATCTACACAGTCTGCCGACAATGTCACCACATACACTTACACTCGCACTTCGGAGAGCAGCACCGATTACAGCAACGATACTCTCGAAGAGGAGTTGGAGCTTGAAAAGGAAACGGAAGGAAAAGTAAATCTGACGGCTCAAACAGGTTGGTGGAGCCACAAGCTCACGGATGAGGAAAACGGCGATGTTCTCACCTGGCAAGGATACTACTTGAACAATTCCGAATACTGGAAGGAAGGTCAAAACTGGACCCGGTTCAATCTTACCGACCCCAAAGCAGTCATGGAAGACTACAACGAACTGCAAAGCCAGGTCGCTCTGGTAAGCTATTCGGACATGAAACTGGCGGGTGAGGAAAATATCGACGGAATAGAATGCTACAAACTGGCGGGAACGCCCGTGTCGGCGATCGAAAAGACCATTCTGGGAGTGCAGCTTTTTGCATCATATCTCGGATCTCCGATCAATTTGCCGGACGACTTTGACAATAAAAGCTTCAGCTTCGATAAGACCAAGCTGCTCAACAACAGCAATGTAACCATAACCGCCTGGATCGCAAAAGACACCTCGCTCTTGAAGAGAATTGAAATTGATTCTGACCTGACCATAACGCCATCCATTCTCAACATCGAGGAAGCGAACTTCAAGATCGTATCCACTCTGCATGAAGTTACCGATTACGAAAACTATGGAGAGCCCGTACAGATCACTCTTCCGTCCGATGCCCAAAATCTGTCTTATCGCACCAAAGGAGCCGATTGGAGATGGGCGGTCTTCGGCCTGCTGGAGCCTTAGTGAAGGGAGGAAAAGACAATGAGATTGAGAAACAATCAGACAGCCTCTGCCGGAAGATATTGGAAAATGCTGGCAGCCTTCTGCCTCCTGGCAATTCTGGCATTGAGCCTGCCGTGTGCAGTGGCTCAGGATTCTTCCGCTGACGCAGCCCGCGCACATTGCGTTAAAATGGGATATCTGTACAAGAGCGGCACATCGCAAAACGGAGGACAGGGGATGTGTCAGTTCCCAGACAATTCCTGGTGCGACGCTCAAGCCTACTATCAGGGACAATGCGGCCCGAGCGTCTCGCCAAACATCTATCCGTACTATTCATATGATTACGGCTATACATATCCCAGCGTAACCTCTGCCGAAGGGCTTTGCTCGAGAAGCGGCGGCAGCCTGAAGAACGTGCACACACCCTACGGTGATGTCACGCTGTGCGTCTTCCCCAACGGCAGTTCATGCGACTTGCAGTCTCTGAGCAGCGGAACCTGCGGTGGTGTGGATTACTGGACGGTCTATGCACGATCGTGGCTGAATGCACCGTGAGTATTCGAGAGGCAACGACCTTTTTTTTATTTTATATTTTTATATTTTTTTTAATTTACTATTTTATTAAAAATTTCAAAAAAAGAATAAAATAAAACTACAGCAGCCTGATTTGATCAAGCAGCATTCAGCGGAGGATAGACAAAGACGCCATGATGCTCCATCTTGATCCTAGAGCTTCTCTGCTTTATGCTCCGATCACTTTGGCCATCTTCTCCTTCCAGGCCTTCACCTCATTGGCGTTGATGACGTCGATCGATCCACCCTGGAACTCTCCCTCGACGTCGCCCATCCGCTCTTCCATCCAACCCTCGATCTCAAGGTAAAGCGACTTCAGAGCATCCAGAACCTCCGGATCGGCCTTCCACAAACCTCTTTGCTCCGCCTCCAGAAGCCTTCTGCCCATCTCCTCCATCGCCCAGGGGTTGTTCTCCTCGAAGAACTTGCGGTTCTCCTCGTCCATGATGAAGGTCTTGGCGATGTCGTCGAATATCCAGTCGTCCACCTCCTGTGTGGTGGCCTCCCAGCCGTAGACCCGGCCCACGCGCTTGGAAATGTCGCCTGCTCCCTTGTAGCCGTGCTGCTTCATGCCCTCGATCCACTTGGGATTGAGCAGCTTTGTCCGCACCACGCGCCGCACCTCGTCCGCCAGATCCCGCACCTCGACGTGCTCCGGCTCTCTGGTGTCGCCGTAGTAGGCTTTCACATCCTTGCCGGAGAGATGCCTTGCGGCTGCGGTCATGCCGCCGTGCGTGCCGAAGTAGCAGCAGCAGCCGAAGAGATCATACTCGTCGCTGACAACCTTATTGTAGGTGACCTCCACGGACTTGAGCGCGTTCACGAAGTTCTGATGAGATTCCTTTCCAGAAACGCCTTTGCCGTAAGCGTAGCCGTTCCAGTAGACGAAGATGTCCGAGAGGTCCTTCTCATCCTTCCAGGCGCTGGCGTAGACGGCAAGGTTTGTTCCGGACTGATAGGTTCCGGGCTTGCTGGCGAAGATGCGAAGCGTCGCCTCGCGCCAGTCCTTGGCAGTGCCGTTCTCCAGGTTGGCCAGGGAATGCTTGCGAACGAAGTTCATCTCCAGCGGCTCGTCGAGCGCCGCCACCGCCTGCACAGCCTCGTCAATGGTATCGATGCAGTTGGGGAAATTGTCGCGCGTGATGCCGGAGACGCGGATGGTCAGATCAATCCTGGGACGACCGAGCAATTCCAGCGGGATGACCTTGAAGCCCTTCAGCCGACCGTTGGACTGCCAGACCGGCTCCGTGCCCAGGAGGAAAAGCATCTGCGCCATGTCCTCGCCGTCGGCCCACATGATATCGCTGCACATCCAGTAGAAAGCGACGTTCTCAGGACAGCGGCCTTCCTCCGTTTGGTGCTTGGCGATGACCGCCCCGCCCAGCTTCTGGCCGACCTTCCAGGCGGTCTTGGTGGGCACACGGTAGGGGTCCAGCGAGAAGAAGTTGCGGCCCGTGGGCAGAACATCGTCGCGTCCCCGGGTCACAAGACCGCTGGGACCCGCCTCGATGTAGCCTCCGTCCATTCCGTTCAGCAGGGCCTCGATCTCCAGGGATGCGTCAATCCTGGCCTGCAAGTCCAGGACCTTCTCTTGAATGGCCTCCAGCTTGCTCTCGTAGCCCGCAGCGGAAAGGCCCAGAGCCTCACCCAGTCGTGCTTCCAGTCGTGATCCATCTTCATCTCCCTGCAGGCAAATGTCGATGAGCTTCTTGCAAAGGCCGTCGATTACCTCCAGCAGTTGCCCGTGCGACTTGCCGAAGCGCTCGTTGACGGCTCCCTGGTCTGCCAGCAGCTCTTCCATGGACAGGCCCATCATGGCGGCCACAGTCCCACGCAGGGGAACGCCGCTGCCCTCGAACCGCATCACGGAATTGATGAACTCCACGCGCTTTTCCCCCTCGGGAAGAAGGCCGAAGATGTGCATTCCGGAATCGATCTGCGTGTTCCTGACCCGGCCAAGCTCGTTATGAGCCCTGGTCACAATATCCGCCACCGGCATGTCGTCCAGATTCTTCATGCTCTTGTCGAGATTGGCAGCCTTGATGGCATCGATGAGCAGGTGGCGCAGCTCGTGCGAGCGAGCGTGGTCGTGCTTGGCGGTCTCATACTCGCCCAGCAGCCGGTCCACCTCCAGCAGCTCGTCGTAGAGCCCGGACTCGGTCATGACGGTTTGCATGTGGTCGACGAGAGTGGCATAGCTGCGGCGCTTGGCGATGGTTCCCTCCGGCGGGTTGTCGGCATTGTAAATATACAGATGCGGGATAGTCCCGATGCAGATGTCCGGATAGCAGTTCTGGGAAAGCCCCACACCTTTTCCGGGCAGGAACTCCAGGTTGCCGTGCGTGCCCACGTGGATGAGCACATCCGCACCGAAGATCTCTTCCAGATAGCGGTAAGTGGCCATGTACTGATGGGTGGGCGGCACATCCGGGTCGTGCAGGATCTTGCAGACCTGGCCGTCGCAGCGGGCTCCGGCGCAGCCGCGCTTGGGCTGAACACCGACCACAACATTGCCGTACTGAACGCCGGTGATCACGATCTTTCCCTGATAGAGCATGGCTGCCGGAATGTCGTTCTTCAGCTCTCCCGGCGGATTGCCCCATGCCTCACAAACACGGTCTTTAACCTTGGGTGTGAGGGTGTTGAACCATTTCTCATAGTCCTCTTTGGTCTGGTAGGCCAGCACTCCGCCTTTTTGCACAATCTCCTCGATGGGAGTCCAGCGGAACTCGGAGATGGCTTTGCGGTCCATGATGGTGGTGATCAGCTCTTTGCCCGTCGCGGGAATGCTTTCCAGCGAATAGCCCTCCGCCGCCATCCTGTTCATGATGCGGGCCACGCTCTCGATGGTATCCAAGTGCGCTCCACCGCCGACGGCTGCTTCCACCGAGGCGCAGGGGTTGTTGTGCAGGATGAAAGCCACCCGGCGCTCGCTTACCGGCTTTTTGGCCAGAGCGATCCATTTCTTCACCCGGCTGGAGAGCTTCTGGCAGCGATCGACGATGGGCGTTCTCTCCAGGACCCCGTCCCGATTCTCACCGGCGGAGACGATGATCGGCTCGATGACGCCCTCGAACTCCGGCATGGCCACCGACCATCCGATATCGTTCGACAGGCCGTTGGCATTCTCCCACTCCTCCAGCGACATATGGAAGGATAAAATAGGCTGGAAGACGGGGACGTTCATCTCTTTGTAGATGTTGATGCCGGTCTTGGTTCCTTTGTACTCTCCTGTATTCTTCTGCTCCTGGCCGAGGAAGAAAGGCACCGTCTTTACGAGCGCATCCAGGCGCGGCTTGCCGCCGACAAAGAAGTAATCCTGCACAACCTCTGCCATGCTCCTGGTGCCGAGATCTGCGTCCCGCACGGAGTAGGAAAAAACAGGGATGACGTTCATGCCGTCCCTCTCCAGCGCCCGGATCAGCTCGTCCTCAACGCCGAGGTTCCTGTTCACCCAATAAAACCGCGAGAAGAGCACTCCCACCGTCGGCCCGTCGTCCGGCTCGTACCACTTGAGATAGTCATCGATGGAATCGAAGTGGCGCGGCGCATCCGGATGATAAGCGCCTTCCCAGGGCATGGGACAGGGCGGTGCAAAGGTTGTGTCCATTCCCAACAGCTCTTTAAAAAGATACAGGAAAAGGTTGCAGACGTTGTCCTCTCCGCCGTTGGTCAGGTAAGCATTGGCGGTGATGACCACCTTTGCCGGAGCCGTGGAAAGCATCCAGTATGCCTGGTCGTAGCCGAGGCAGACGATGGGTTTCGTCTTTCCGATCTCCAATAACCTCGGCTCGATCTCATCCCACATGGCCTCGCTGCCGCGGTGCATGAAGATCAGGTCCGAATCCAGACATGATGAAAGGGCTTCCTCTATCTTCCCCGGTTGATCCTCCAGGCGCTGCGTCGAAAAGACCTGCACATCAAACGCCAGCCGTTTCCCGGCCTTGGCGACGATGGGCAAGTATGAATTTCCCACAAGACAAGTGATTTTCATAACAACTCCAATTTTTCAAAAAAATTTGCTGGGGAACCGGCCCGTGATCCTTGTCGGGATGGCCAAACTTGCCAGGGCTCAATTGGCTCATTTCGAGATCCTGGGACGGCATCTCGGGATTTATCGGACCGCCCAATTCCCCCGTTTTCATTATTCGCAAGATCCGAAGGCATCACTGCAGCGGCGGGTAGATGTAGATCCCCTGATAGGGAATTCCCTGCCACTTGTCGAAGTACTCCTTCAGCACATCCTCTGGATTGATGTCCCGGAAGAGGTCCGGGTGAAGGATCTTAGCAATGTAAATCGTGCCCGCTGCCTGCATCGGTCCGCGGTTTAAGTCCGTGCAGATTATGTAGACCCTATCGCGGGCGGCAGCTTCCGTCTTTCTGATGGCTTCATCGACCATCAGTTTGTCCCGGACCATGTGCATGAAGCCGAAGGCTTTTTCTTCATCAGCACTGTATCCCGATTTCGTATCGGCAGCCACAACTGTGCCGATGATCACATCAGGATTACTGGACAAAATCCATTCCCGGTCAACTTCTGCGACGCCCGAAGAGCTATTCAGATCCTCTCCGATGTTGATTCCTCCGGCCTCCACAATCATTGGGTGGTCGCCGCTCTTGTTGTTGCATACTTTGACGATCGGGTAGTTGGAATCGGGGTACGAATAGAACATTGTCTTGGGCTTCTCGGATGCGTCGAGATTCTTGGTGCGCTCCCGGACAAGATCGATGTAGCCGTGATACCAGTCGATCAGCTCATTTGACTTATCTCGCTTAGTGAATATCTCACCCAAAATCTTAATGCTCCCGTCCAATCCCTCCTGGTTGAAGCAGTCCAGGCAAATCACTGGGACGCCTATGGCATCGTATTTGTCGAAGGCTTCATCCTTTTTCGGATTCTTGTACAAAATTACAAGATCGGTCTTGAGCTTGGCCAGTTGCTCGTAATCCGGGCTGCCGTAGATGATGCTTTCCTTGTCTTTCAGCTCCGGCCAGTATTTGCTGTTGGCGATGGCGTAAGAGCTGACGCCCACAAAGACGTTATTAATATCGACACCGATATCGCGCAGGATCTCTATTGCTCCGGTATTGACGCTGACGGCCCTCTGCACGGGAAGCTTTATGGTCACGTTTCTCTTCTGGGCATCGATGACGGTGAGATTCTCTGCGTCTCCCTTGAGGACCCTCTCGATCTGCTCCGCATCGAGGGCATCCACTCTGCCGTCGAAGTTGGCATCGGCCAGTTTTGTGGATTGCTTGGTGCCGCCGATTATGTCCTGAACATAGGAAATGTCCGCATCGTCAAGATTCTCATCCATATTGGCGTTGCCGTATATTTCCAGGGTGTACGTTGCCGCGCCCTCCGATGCCCATGCGGGCGGAAGGGCAAGAAGAATGGCCAACAGAAGGCTCACTGCTGCAAGCCGGTCCATGTGCCTCCCGCCAAAGATTTGCCTGCTTTTTTCGATATCCGATTTTCGCTTAATCATGATTTATCCCTCATCTGTCCCTCATTGAGCTTTATTCCTTAATGCGAGCAAAATAGCATCCTGCGTTATAATTATTTCGATTGATTTCTTAAAAAAACGCAAAGATCTAATTAGTATGCTTATTTTGTACTAAGATTGAAATATATTGATCGAATGAATTCTAACAGGGGATCTATTTAAATTGACAAAAATTTTGAATCGTCCTGATAGATGACACATGCATGGTGGAGGAAATCGATAGCTAAAAGAGACGAATAGAGCGGAATGATATGAGAAATATGAAAAAAAATATCTGGAAAAGGAGGCGCAATTTTTATCAAGTGGTCCGCACGCATCCTTTTCCCTCCAACCTGATTATCGCTCTTCAGGCCCCTGTCTCCAGCGGCGGATAGACGAAGATTCTCTTTTCCGGGAACTTTATTCCCAGGAAATCCAAATATTCGCGGTAGACATCCTCCGGCTGAAGGTCGGCATCCGGATGCAGGATCTTGGCCAGATATGTCTGACCAACAACGCTATCCATGCCGAACATCATGTCCCAGAAGATCACATGAACGTTTCCGCTTGATATTGCAGGCATCTTCTCTCCTCCTGCCCGGCTTATGATCTCATTCCTGATTCCTTCCAAAGTTACTGTATCCTGAGATACCGGCTCATCCCATCCGAATTTATCTGAGGACTGAATTCTCACGATTGCCGAAGGATTCTGAGTAATTACCCATTCCCAGGTGACTTTGGGATACATCTCCTTGAGATCCTTTGCGATATTGAATCCGCCCGAGCGCTTGATCATCTCATTGATCCCTGAGCCCATGCCGTAGGTAGCCAACGCTCCAAGTCCGCCCTTGCTGTTGCTTTCGAAGTAGAGCTTGGGGAGGCTCTCGCCTTGAATGGCCTCAGTAACCTTCTTGCGGCTAGCGTTCAGCCAATTCAGATACTTTTGAGCCTCATCATTCTTATTCAGGATTTTGCCAAGAATTTGCACATCCTGAGTGAGATTTTCCGGCTTGTAGAAATCCAGGCCGACCACAGTGATGTTTTCGAATGGCTTGAGTCCCTTGGCCACATTCGAGGCCCCATAAGGCTGATCCGGATAGGTGTAGGCAATGACAATGATGTCGGGAACGATCGTATCTCCCTGTCGCGCGATTTCGCCTATCATTTCAAAATTCACTTCATTCCATTTACCCACGCCCTGCTTGTTCTTGAAGTTTGGGAAGTATTCAGTTTTCGATTTTAAATTATCACTGATACCGACAATTTTATCCGCATCCTCGAGCATGGTCACGGCTTCGGCATGGTCGGTGCTGAGGACGATAATTCTCTGCACCGGCATGGGGATGGTAATGGTACGACCGGCTGAATCGGTAATGGTCAACGGGTATTTGGTTTCTTCTCCAAGTGATGGAAGAGACACCATCATGATACACAGAATGGCGATCAGACAGCTCAACAGAGTCTTTGACTGCATCAATCAATCCCTCCAATTTGATATAATTGAATATCGCATTTGTTCTATTATTTATAAATTCTTTCTGTATTAGTATTACAAAATTGGAAAGTCATCCGACTTAGCTTGTAGAAGCTTATCATTAGCCGCGAACATCCCTTTTCCCGGAGATGCTGCAAACCGGCCAAAATAGATATATAATAATTATCAAAAAATCTTTAAAAAAATAAGGGTCGGCCTTTCCGGTTGGTATCTCTAATTTGTACTCTAATTGGGATAGATCAAGATCCTCCCCTCCGGATATTCAACGCCCATGCGCTCCAGGTATTCCCTGTAAATCTGCTCGGGGTCCAGATCCACTTCGGGGTGAAACAGCTTGGCAAAGTAGGCGATGCCGACAATGCTGTCCAGGCCGTAGAACTGGCTTCCGCTGACCACGTACACCCTATCATTCTTCACCGCCGAGATGGCCGAGGCTCCGGGACGGCTGAGAATCTCGTTTCGTACCTTCTCCAGCTTCACGCTGTCGCTGCTTGGCGTCTTCTCCCAGCCGATGTTATCCGTGGACTGCAAGCTGATGATCACGTCGGGATTCTGGGTCGTAACCCACTCCCAATCGACCTTGGGCGACATATCCTTTACATCATTGCAGATGTTGTGCCCTCCGGCAAAATTGATCTGATTGAAAAGAGCGGAAGACTTTCCCACCGAAGGCAGTGCTCCAAGTCCCGATCCGGTGTTGTAGACTTCCACATAGACCTTGGGGCGAGCCTTGCCGGCAACGGCCTTCTCGATCTCGCTCTTATGGCCTTCATACCATTCGAGATAGTTTGCCGCTTCCTTTTCCCTGCCCAGGAGAATTCCGATCTTGGTTATCTCCTCGCTCATATTCTCCGGGCGGGACAGCTTGAATCCGACGACTGTGATGTTCTTGAAGGATGACAGGCCCTTCTCCATTGATGCGGCTCCGTAGATCTTATCCGCTTCCGGATAGGTGATGACCAGGATATCCGGAACGATTGTGTCTCCCGAGCCTTTCGCAATCTCGCCGATCATCTCGTAGTCCGGATCGCTCCATTTGCCTATGGTTTGCTTCTTCTTCAGCTCCTTTGGCATCTCGCTCTTCTTCTGCTCATCCATATCAACCGCCACTACCTTGTCCACAGCATCAAGCATGGTCACGACCTCGGCAGCGTTCGTGTTGACGGGGATTATCCTCTCAATCGGCATGGAGATGGTAACGGTTCTACCTGCAGAATCGGTTATCGTCATCGGGTATTTGGCATCATCTCCGAGGCCTGGGATAGATGTCATAATGAATGCCGCAATGCACATGATTGCAGCTAAACAAATGCTTAGAGTCTTTGACAGCATCGATCAATCCCTTCACATAGCATATTTCGGCGCAGGATGGGAGACATAATTGATATTCTTTTTGATAGCAGTAGCAAAAAATCATCAATTTTATTAATTAATGATAGTATAAGTAAGACCTATTTCAAAGAAAATACAGACAAACGATACAGACAAACGAGCTATACTGCGGCTAACGCGCTTCTCCCCTCCAGCGGGGGCATTGCGATAATGAATTTGCGATAAAGAATAAGAGAGGTCTGACGAAATCAGATCGAATGCTCATCAGCAATTCTTGAATTAGCCAATGAGTATGATTCACCAATATCGAGCAGACCCTATCCCGCGACATCGGCTCTCGGACCCGGAGCTTAGTTTTGGATCAGATGATCAGAAGCCGACCGTTGCTTTTCAATTCTCTTCCAGCGCAGGGTACATGGTTATGGCAGTGTCCGGATACTCGATGCCGATCTTCTCGAAGTACTCCTTCTCAACCGCCTTCGGGTCCAAATCTGCTTCCGGATGGATTATCTTGGCGAGGTATGTCAGTCCCACCACGCCGTCCGTTCCGAAGATCTTGTAAGCGTCGAATACATAGACCCTGTTATTCTTGATGGCCGGAACACTTGAAGCGCCCGCCCTTGCCTGGACCTCGGCTATGATCTTTTCCAGATCTATGGTATCCTTGCTCGGGCCTTCATCCCATCCCAGTTTTTCCGCTGTGGCATATTTGGTGAGAATGATGACCTCTGGATTCTGCTTTATGACCCACTCCCAATCCACCTTCGGCCATTCCAGCTCAAGATCCCGTGCAACATTGAGGCCGTTGGCGATCCTGATCTGCTGAGTAAGCCCGGAGCCCTTGCCGTAGGTGCCCAACTCTCCAAGCTTTGGTGAAGTGCTGCTGGACTCGAGATAAACTTTGGGCAAATTGAGGTCCTTGACAGCGTTCTTTACAGCGTCGTTCTTTTCGTTGTACCACTTGATGTACTCCTCGGCTTCGGCTTCCCTGTCAAAGATGGCTCCGAGAGTCCTCATGTCCTTCTCGAAGTTGTCGGGCTTGTGGATATCGAAGCCTGCATTTAGAATATTCTTGAAGGGGGCCAGGCTCTTCTCCACGCCGGGAGCGCCGTAGGGCTTGTCGACATAAGCATAGCCGATGACGATGATATCAGGCACTACCTCATCGCTGCTGCCTTTGGCAATCTCTCCGATCATTTCGTAGTCGGGCTCAGTCCATTTTCCGATGACCTGCTTTTTGGTCAGATCCGGGAAGTAGGACGCCCGGTTTTTTACGGAATCGGTTACTGCGATGATTTTATCTTCCACGCCCAGGATCTTCAGGGCTTCGGCAATATCCGAGTTAAGAACGACCACCCTTTCGATAGGCTCATTAATCGTAATAGTCCTATCTGCGCCATCCGTGATCGTTTTGGGATAGCCGGTACTGTTTCCGTCTGCGGCTGCCGGGGCTATGCAGGATACCAGAAGCATACCCAGCAATAAGCAGATGGAAGAAGTTGATAGCAATTTATTCATATATCCTCCCAATAGTAGCGTTCTTGGTATTATCATTATGTATTTAGACATTTCTATCGTAAGAAATTATTTCAAAAATTTCAAAAATTTTGTGATTGAATATGGAATGATATTCGAGAATCAATGCATCATACGAGATTTATAGCTTCAAAAATCATAGCTTCAAAATTTTTTGATGAAAATTTTTTATAAAAAATACTAATTTGAATAATTATTTAATATAAAATTATTCGTTGTGGGAATTTTGTCCAAAATAAAAAGCGTGATGATTTGGCATCTCATGCTCAGCACGCTACACCGCCATTCATCGACCTCACCGGCACGATGCAGGGCTTGCCGAGCGTATTCATTACAATGGCTTCCACACCATAAACATCACTGATGTTCCTCTCGCTGAGCAGCTCTTTGGGAGTGCCTACCGCGTAGACTTTGCCCTTTTTGAGCATCACCAGATTATCGGAGAAGCGGGCGGCAAGATTCAGATCATGAATGGCCATCACCGCAGAAATGCCCTTCTCTTTGACAAGAGAGCTGATGGTCTCCATTACATCCAACTGGTGCTTCATATCCAGGTTGGATGTGGGCTCGTCCAGCAGCAGGATCGACGGCTCCTGGGCCAGGGCTCTGGCGATGAGCACTTTTTGCTTCTGGCCGCCGGAGAGCTGGGCAAAATCCCTCATGGCCAGGTCCTGGAGGTGCAGCAATTCCAGCGTCTCGGCGACCTTGTCCAGATCAAAGTCGGAAACCCTCCAACTGATGTGCGGCCTGCGTCCCATGAGCACTGTATCAAAGACGGTGGTGGCCAGGGGAGTGGAGCTGGATTGAGGAACATAGCCGATCTGCCTTGCGATCTCTTGCTGCTTCATGGCCTCAAGCTCTCGCCCGTCGAGAAGGATGCTGCCTTTGGGCTTGAGGATGCGATCAATGCACTTGATGAGCGTGGTCTTGCCGGACCCGTTGGGACCGACGAGACTGAGGACCTCGGCATCTTCTATTTGGACGTTGAGGTCATCCAGAATTCTGCTGCTTCTATATCCAAAGGTCAAATTTTTGATCGTGATTTTTACCATTTTCTCACTCCTCCTAACAGATGCGCCCAAGATCGGGGCTGATCTCCTCGAACTAAAGCCTGATTTGCGATGATGTTGTTTTGGATTTTAAATTGACACGGTGCGCCAATGGATCATATCATTAATAAAACTATCTACAAACTAAGTATTATCAAATAAGAATTATCCTGGATTGTCCGGCCAAGATTATTTGGTTAAAATGAAAATGGAAGAAGAACAGGACGAAACTGCAGAACAATTTGGAAAGAAACTGCAGAACAAAACTGGAATGAGACTGCAGAACAATTTGGAAAGAAACTGCAGAACAAAACTGGAATGAGGCTGCAAAACAACATGGAAAGATACAACAAAACAAGACTGGAATGAAACGGTAGAACAAATTTAAAGCGAGACTGCTAAAAAAAAACTCCCCCCCTTAAAAAAGATAGCCGGAGCCGCTTGCCTTTGCGGCTCGGCTTAAGCGTGTCGTCGGCTCATTTACCAGAACTCCTTCTTCCGCCTCATGAAGAGATAGACAAAGAACGGCACGCCTAAGAATGCGGTCATTATGCCCACCGGCAGGATCACAGGCGCAAGTATTGTCCTGGCCAACGTGTCTGCACCCAAAAGCAGCATTGCTCCCACCAACGCGGAAGCGGGGAGCAGGAATCGGTGGTCGCCTCCGATCACCATCCTGGTTATGTGCGGCGAGACGAGGCCGATGAAGCCGATGGTTCCGGTGAAGCAGATGACGGCAGCCGTGATCAATGAGACGAGCATCATGCTGACGACGCGCGTTCTTTCCACGTTCACGCCCAGGCTCTTCGCCGTCTCGTCGCCCGTTCCCATAGCGTTGATGTCCCATGATTTGAGGAGCAGATAGGGGAAACAGACGGCGATAACACCCGTAACCATCCAGACCTTCTCCCAGGATGACCTGCCGAGCGATCCCATCATCCAGAAGACAACCTCCTGCACCTGCTCGGCATGGCCGACGTACTGCAAGAAGGAGGTCATGGCCTGGAAGAGGTACATGATGGCAATTCCCGCCAGGATCATGGTCTCGGGCGTGATGCCCTTGTACTTGGCAAGACCGTAAACCGCAGCGGATGCCAGCAGCGTGAACACGAAGGCGTTGCCGATGATCAGCCATTCGCCTCCAATGAAGCCTGCGCCCATGATGATGGCCAGAGCCGCTCCGAATCCGGCAGCCGAGGAGATGCCGAGGGTGAATGGGCTGGCCAGGGGATTTTTCAGGATGCCCTGCATGACGGCTCCTGCGACGGCCAGACCGATTCCGCCCACGATTGCCAGAAGAATCCTATGCAGCCTCAGTCCCCAGACGATGGTATCCGAGAACCAGGTAGTCTGGAAGTGGCCGGGGAAAAATTTTGCCAGGATGGTGGCATAGACATCCGTGACGCTGATATCCGCCGAGCCTCGCGTGGCCGCATAGCCCGCCAATCCGATTATGCCGAGGATCAGGATGAGGAGGAAGAGCATCTTTCGGCTAATGAACTTCTGGTACTCAATCCTCAAATCCGAGCCTGCTTTCTGGTTCGAGCCTCCCTTCAAATCCGAACCGGACTTTTCTTTGGAATAAACCGTAGACATCAGCTTCAAGCCTCAGGATAAACGAAGACTCCCTTATTCACAACATCGACCTTTGTTCTCTGGAATTGGTCGAGATACTCCTGATACGCTTCACGCGGACTGTAATCCTTGAAGATTTCCGGCTGCAGCCACTTTCCCAGGTATCCCATGCCGAGGAAGAACCTGCCGCCGCCTTTTGTGCAATCCCAGGTGAAGATGTAAACATTCTTATTTGCCACGGCAGGAGTCCTGTTCAATTCGGCGCGTCCGAGCATCTCATCCCTCAGAGCCTGAAGGGCTGAAGTGTCGCTGAGGTCTTTGTCGATTCCCGGGCTGTCCTTGAGATACTTGTAGCGCAGGATAACATCGGGATTCTTCATGGCTACGGATTCCGGATCGACCTGCTTGAATCCCTCCAGGTCCGAGAACACGTTATTGCCGCCGGCTGCCGTAAGAAGGGCATTGTGAGCATGGCCCGAGCCGCAGGTGTAGTAGGTCTGTCCTCCGCCAAAGTCGGCTTCCAGATAGACCCTGGGCCTATTGCTAACGGAAATGGAAGAAGCGGCATCCAGGTATTTGCCGAGCTTTTCTTCAAAGAACCGGCTGTACGTCTCCGCCTCGCCGGTTCTATCCAGGAGATAGCCCATCTTATTGACGATATCGAGATACTGCGATATGTTTCCTGAATCCAGGCGAATTACGGTAATATTAGTATCCTTGAGATTCTGGTCCAGATCCGCCTGCTTGGGGCTGCTCATGTAGGTTATGACCAGATCGGGCTTCGTCTTGATGAGAGCCTCCCAGTCGACCGTGGATGTGGGAGAGCCTATATTGACCAGATTTTTGCCGTCGATATAAAGGTCCCCGCAACCCTGCTCCCTGCTCTGCACTACATATTTTCCCGCTGCAACGACCTTGTCCGTGCTATTCAGCGTGCGCAGGACCTCGTAGTCTTCCGTGGTGAGCACGGCGATCCTCTCCACCGGTTTGTAGAATGTGATCTCTTTGCCCGTCGAGTCGTTAATACGGCGCGGATAGCTGCTCTGGATAATCCTGATGCTTTCCAGAGCCTGCTCGCTGATCTTTCCATCCTTGAAATCATTTTCGGCAGCAGACAGTTCATCCGCCGAGACGATTTTGTCGCCGTTTGCGTCTCCCGGAACCGATACGTCCTGGTAGGCATAAGCCTGACCCAGCAAATAAAAAATGCATAAAAACAAACTAAAACCGAAGATAATCTTCATCCTGATACCCCAAATACGATCATCGAAACCTTCGCGTTGTATCTTATACACATATTAATAAGTCTTTTGGTATTTGTATTACTAGATCATAATCAATCATTTTATGCACATTATTCGTGGCGTTCTCAGGAAAAGATGCAGCAATCTCGAAAATCCGGAGGAAAGGACATATCGCTTGAATGAGTATTGTATCAATATCTTTAATAGATAGTGTTTGCTGGATTGGTGCATCGCCCTTGCACGCAGTATTTCAAATCCTTTTATTGGATTAAATAAAATATAGTCGCACAAGCAGTATCAAAATTAGTCAATTATTAGTACTTTTTAATACAACGTAAAGCCTTATATACGTAAGCGATAGGCTAACTAAAAAAGGCGATGACAATGCACCATTTGAAGAGAAAAACCATACCATTTACATCCATTGTAGGGCAGGACGACATGAAGTTCGCCCTGATTCTAAATGCCATCAACCCCCGCATCGGCGGCGTCCTGATCCGGGGCGACAAGGGCACTGCCAAGTCCACCGCCGTGAGGGCGCTGGCCGATCTGCTGGAGAACATTCAGGTGGTATCGGATTGCCCCTTCAACTGCAATCCGGAAAACCCGGAGGACATGTGCGACCTGTGCTTTGAGAAAAGCCAGTCAAAACAGATCAATTCCGTGGAGAAAAAGACGCCTGTGGTCGATCTGCCCCTGGGGGCAACTGAAGACCGGGTGGTCGGGTCTCTGAACGTCGAGAGGGCCATCAAGGAAGGAATCAAGGCACTGGAGCCGGGCATTCTCGCAGCCGCCAATCGCGGCATCCTTTACATCGACGAGGTCAATTTGCTGGATGATCACGTGGCCGATGTGCTGCTGGATTCTGCGGCGATGGGCGTCAACATCGTGGAGCGCGAGGGCGTGTCCGTGGCTCATCCGTCCAAGTTCATCCTGGTGGGCACGATGAATCCGGAAGAAGGAGAGATCCGGCCACAGCTTCTGGACCGATTCGGCTTGCAGGTGAGCGTTGTCGGCATTGAGGACGTGGACCAGAGAATGCAGATCGCCAAGATGGCGGAAGCCTTTGATGCCGATCCGGACGGATTTGCGGCGAAGAGCCAGGGAAGCCAGGCCGAGATGAAGGAGAAAATTTCCGAGGCACGCAAGCTTCTGCGACAGGTGAGCATGAGCGACGACCTCCTGCGCTCCATTGCCTCCACCTGCATCGACCTCGGCGTCAAAACGCACCGGGCCGAGATCGTGATCACCAGGACCGCCAAGACCATCGCCGCCTTCGATGGCCGGACCGAGGTCAATTCTGAGGACGTCAAGAAGGCTATGCAGCTGGCCCTGGCCCACAGGATGCGCAGCAGGCCCTTCGAGCCACCCACTCTGAACAAGGATAAGCTGGAAAAGTCGATGCAGCAGCATCAGCACGAGCACCAGCACCAGCAACAAAATCCCAAGCAGCAAAAAAAGCAAGAGCAACAGCCCCAGCAGCCTGACGAAAATCAGGATGCAAAACAAACCCAGGCCTCCCAGCCCCAGGAGCAGGTCTTCGAGATCGGCACGCCCATCGATGTGCGTGCCATCAACATGCCCCGCAAACGGGACCGCATCGCCCGCCGCAAGACCGGAGGCCGGAGGATGAACACCCTGGCTTTGCGCAACCGTGGCCGCTACCTGCGCCAGAGGATGCCCCAGGAAGGCAAAGATATCGCCATCGATGCCACCATCAGGGCGGCGGCTCCCTACCAGAAGGTTCGATTCGGGCCCAATGCCATTCGTGTGAAGAGCGAGGACATCAGGGAGAAGGAGCGGGTTGGCAAGACATCGGCTGTGGTTTTATTCGTAGTCGATGCCAGCGGCTCGATGGGTGCCATGCAAAGGATGGAGAGCGCCAAGGGTGCCGTCCTCTCCCTGCTCATGGACTCCTACCAGAAGAGAGACAAGATCGGCATGGTGGCCTTCAAAGGAAAGGATGCTGAGCTTATCCTGCCGCCCTGCTCCAGCGTTGATCTGGCGCTGAGCCGGTTGCAGGAGCTTCCCACGGGCGGCAAGACGCCGCTGTCCGCCGGGCTGTCCCGCGCCTTGCAGCTCTTGCAGGGCGAATTGAGGAAGGATGAAGAGACAAAGCCCATGATGGTCCTCATATCCGACGGCAGGGCGAACGTGGGAATGGGCGGCAAGATCAGGGATGAGCTGATGGAGATCTCGGAGAGGAGCAAGCAGATGGGAGTGCATACCCTGGTAATCGATACCGAGGTCGTGGAAAGCTCCTTCATGGACATGCGGCTCGGCTACTGCCACGAGATTGCAGACACCTGCGGCGGAAAGTACTATCCGATATCGAGCCTCAGCCCTGAGGCGCTCTACAACATTGTGAACGGAGAGGAACGGGTTCTGTTTGACAACAATACCTGAAGGACGCAGAGCTTGAGGTTTTAGATCAAAATTCTGCAGAATAAACAAGCTGCAGAATATGCAAGCAGGACCGCGCTTTTTGGAGAGCGCAACTGCAAATGCTGCAGCCTGCAATGCAGCAATGTAGCAATGCAGCAATGCATACTCTCCAACGGCATGGCCTGTAATACGATTGCCAATAAGATCTCTAAAATGATCAATAGCGAAAAAATCCCCGCTAAAATCTTGTGGATTCTGCCCGAAAGGGTGGCCAAAGAGCCGAACTCATGAGCGACATGAGGCAGTTATGAGCAAGATGATTGAGATTGCTGGACTGAACAAAGAGTATTCGGGAAAAAAAGTGGTTGATGGCCTGAACCTGGAGGTCGGCCAGGGAGAGCTTTTCGGATTCCTGGGGCCGAACGGGGCCGGCAAGACCACCACCATTCGCATTCTGACCACGCTTACCAAGCCTTCATCGGGCCGGGTTCTCATCAACGGCATCGATGTGGCCAGAGATCCGGCACGGGTGAAGTCGGAGTTCGGAGTGGTTCAGCAGCACTTGAGCTTGAACCGGGACCTGACCATCGGCGAGAACCTGGAGCTGCACGCCCGGCTGCACCATCTTCCCGCCGAGGAACGGCGAGCGCGGATTGCAGATCTGCTTGACTATGTGGCGCTGTCCGAGCACGCCGACTATCTTGTGGATGACGTTTCGGGCGGCATGAAGAGGCGGGCCATGATCGCCCGCGCCCTGATTCACAGGCCGAAGCTGCTCTTTTTAGACGAGCCGACGGTGGGCCTCGACGCCCAGACGCGCCGCAAGGTTTGGGATCTGATCCGCAGGATGAATCTGGAGGGCACGACCGTTTTCCTGACCACTCACTACATCGAGGAGGCTGAAGCCCTCTGCCAGAGGGTGGGCGTTCTGCACCACGGCAAGATCATCGCCATCGACTCGCCCCTGAACCTGCGCCGCAAGCTCGGCATGATCGCCGTGGAGATAAATGAGTCCGGAAACGGCACCAAATACAGGTATTTCCCGGATCGGGCCAGAGCCTCCGAGTTCATTCAGACACTTCCCAACACGGAGAGGGTGGTAATGCGGGAGTCGAATCTCGAGGACGTCTTCATCGAATTGACCGGCCAGAAGGTTTCAAGCGACTAGATCAGGAGAGAACAGAAAAATGATGGAAATGAACGAAAGGATAGATGCGATGCGAATTGAGGCGGCAGTTGAGGCGGTGCAAGAATGATAGACGCCTACAGCATCCTCTGGGCGGACCTCATGGCCTTGAAGCGGCGCGGCCCTCGCTATCTCATCACCACCTTGGTCAGCCCGGTTCTCTATCTGGTAGCCTTCGGATGGGGGCTTGGACGCGGCATCAACCTCAACGGCACCAGCTATCTCGAATTTGTGATACCGGGCATCATCGCCCTCACCGCCATGACCACCAGCTTCAACGGGGCCGGAACGAGGCTCAACGTCGACCGGCTCTACTTCAAGAGCTTCGACGAATGCCTCATGGCCCCCATCAGCCTGACGTCATTGCTCATGGGAAAGGCACTGATCGGTGTTGTGAGAGGCGTCGTCAGCTCCGTGGCGTTTCTGGTGGTGGCCCTGCTGATCGCGCCCCATATTCACATCAGTGTGCAATTCATGCTCGGATTGCTCCTCACCTGCCTGACCTTCGCATTTCTGGGAGTCCTGGCGGCTCTGCTGGCCAGGTCGCATGAGGATATGGCAACCTTCGGCAGCCTGATTCTGATGCCCATGACGTTCCTCGGCGGGACCTTCTTCTCCCTGAGCCAGGTTCCGGCGGGACTGAAATACGCGCTCTACATCCTGCCGCTCACCCACTCCAGCCTTTTCCTGCGTGCCGCGGCTCTGGATCAGCCGCTGCCCTGGATCTCGTTTCTGGTGCTTTTGGGATTCTTTGCGGCATTCCTGGCAGGCGGGATGATGGCGCTGAAGAGGATCAGCATTTAGGATTGTCCACACATTGGGCATTTCATTTTTTTTAAAATTAACTTTTTAAGTGAGATTGTAAATCATCATTTGTTTCGCCTCTTCGCCTTTTTGCCTCTTCGCGTGATGCATTACAGTTGCAGCACCAGTCCGTCCCGCCCGACCACAATCCCCTCGAAGTTTGTGACCGTCGCCGCCGCGTCCAGCCTTTCCTGCACGGTGAGGTAGCGCCCCGCGTCGAAGTGGGTGAGCGCCAGCCTTTTCGCCCCGGCCCGGCGGGCGATGTCGGCGGCGTCCTGCGGATTCAGGTGCGGCCAGACCGGGCTCTCCTCGCCGGGCTTGTGGGCGCACTCGGCGATGAGCAGGTCGGCGTCCCCGGCCAGCTTGACGGCGTTGTCGCACACTCCGGTGTCCGGGCAGTAGGTCACGATCTTGCCGTCCAGGTCGAGCCGGTAGCCCAGGCACGGCGCGGCGTGCACCAGGAACTCGCACTCCAGGGCGAAGGGAACCTTGTAAGGCCCGGAGGACAGCTCGTGCACCTCGACAGGGAAAGGCAGCATGTCCAGCGGGACGGTGAAGGGCTGGTTCATGATGGTATCCAGGACTTTCTTGGTGCCCTTCTGGCCGTAGATCTTCAGCCCCTGCGTGAAGCGGAACTTGTTGAGGATGTGCAGCCCGACGATATGGTCGAGGTGGAAGTGGCTGAGGAAAAGGTAGACCGGCAGGTCGTCGTGGATGTAGCGGTCGGCCTTGTAGATGCCGTTGCCCGCGTCGAGGATGATGTGGTACTTATCCGAGTTGATGAGGGTGCAGATGGTGTTGCCGGTGTCGGTGTCGTACCAGCCGTTGGTGCCGAGGAAGATGACTTGCATGTTGATTCTCCTGCGAGTTTGATGGAGATAATGCATCAAGAACTTAAGGACTTTCTTGTTAATGGATCATTTTATTTTATCATGATCGATTCTTTTCCGAGAATCGATGAACCAACGACTTGTGAAAGGGATAGTCCTAAATTGCACCTGCACTCGCCCGACAGATTGCGTGGACAGAATCGGCACGCAATTGGTCGAATAGTCCGTCAGAAAGTATGGCTGCACTGGTGTATGACGCGAAGACTCTTACATTTGCTGATCAAAATCAAATAAACTACGCGATCTTGTCTCTTGAGATGAAATTATCTCGTTGAAAATATTATCATTATCCAGGAACATTTGTTTCTCCTTTAAATGATTTTTTATCTTTTTTCCAGACTCATAAAGCCCTTTCAAATTTTCCACTTCTCTAAATTTTACATAGTTATCAATAATGGAATTGATATCTTGATTATTGATTAGCTCTTCTGAAGTATATTGCCCAATACTCGGATTATATTTTTCTGAAATTATATGATAGTAATATGTCCGTGGGTTAAAGACCCTAGACTTATGTAGCTTCAACGCTTTTGTATATTCTTCTTTGCTTGAAAAGCCTCGCTTCTCAAAGTAATTTTCTTTTTGATCGTTCCCAATTCGAATTGGTTCTCGATTTGCGCCGATCACGTCACCACACAGGAATTGAGATAACATATCTGAACTCGGCACCTGCAAATCTTTAATACTAGGAGATAATTCCTTCTTCATATGGGAATAATATATAAAATAATTATCTCGTCCAAAGCTTTTATCAAGCTCTCTTAGAAT
>Ga0074199_1001055_pt1 | contig 28865 bp, 21 predicted proteins | sample EPASupsiteSAE347_FD_64528 | JGI IMG/M metagenome (GOLD analysis project Ga0074199, IMG submission 64528) | Bioremediated contaminated groundwater from EPA Superfund site, New Mexico - Sample SAE3-47 | ecosystem: Environmental > Aquatic > Deep subsurface > Groundwater > Contaminated ... | reverse complement strand
AGTTTAACGCACAAAAAAAGGAAACTTTGATTGCAACACGACAAAAAAAATCGCGCCATTGAATTTCTTGAGGAAGTTTGCTATAACTTAAACTTTGCACCAATGCCAATAAACAAAACAATCGCGATGCCAAACAAAAATACCGTTAATCATCCGGCGAACACGCAGCGCTGTTCCTGCGCTCATTGCGGCGCGTGTTGTCGTCACGCCGGCGAAGTGCGCCTGCGCGCTGATGAAATCGAGCCCATTGCCCGCTTTCTGGAGATGCCGGTTAATAATTTCACCGCTGCTTTTACCAGTTTACGCGCTGATCGCTCCGGATTGATCCTTAACGAGGCGGAAGATGGCGCCTGCATTTTTTTAAAGGACAATTTGTGCCATATCCAACCAGTCAAACCCCGCCAGTGCCGCGAATTTCCCGAGCGCTGGCAGATTCCCGGCTTTGAATCTTTCTGCCGCGCGTAGCGCAGATTGGTGGTGGCGGAAAATCTCCGGCTAAAAAAACGCAGTGCGCACCACCCTTCCTGACGCGTCGCTCTGGCAATAAAGCGCCGTCCCTGGGAAAATCGCGCCATTGAATTTCATAAGAGTCATAAAAACAGGGCTATCGCCCTGCTGGGCGCGTATGCGTCAGTTGATCATATTACTTGTAATGGGTAAACAACTTACGCATCCAGCATAAGCAGGATTACTTCAACTACCTCGGAGGGCGCAAGGCGGGTTGTGTCTACCCGGTCGGGAATTTTTTCATATAGCGGACGGCGCTGTTCCAGCAGACTTTTAATGCGCTGAAATTTATCTTCTTTTTCAAGCAACGGCCTTGAATTAGACGAAGAAACCCGGCGCATAATTTCATTTTCAGAAGCCAGGAGGCAGATTACTCTGCCGGAACGGCTGAAGTCGCTGACATTTTCGGGATTAAGAACAACGCCGCCGCCGGCGGCAATTACCAGCCCGGTCTGTGCGGCGAGTTCTTGAACCAAAGCCCGTTCCAGTCCGCGGAAATGCGGCTCGCCTTCTTCCGTAAATATTTGACTGATAGCCTTGCCGGCACGCTGCTCTATGACGGAATCCATGTCAACAAGGCGCTTGTTCAGTTTTTGGGCCAACAATTTACCGACGGTCGTCTTGCCGGTGCCCATGAAGCCTACCAGAATTATGTTTCCAGGAATCATAATGGTTTACCGCAAAAAGGCATTATTACTTTTTGCGATTATTCCAGCCCTCTCAGCCAATTGACATACGCGAACCATGCCTCATGGCCGCCTATGATCCAGCCAACGGCCGCGAGCGCAAGATAAGGGCCGAAAGGAATTTTACTGCTCATTTGTTTGTTGCCGGTCAGAACCATTGCCATGCCTGCCAAGGCGCCGGCAAGTGAAGCCCCCATGATTATGAACAGAACCGCTTTCCAGCCCAGAAAGGCGCCCAGAGCGCCGAGCAGCTTTACGTCTCCCATGCCCATGGCTTCCTTCCTGAAAGCCAGCCGGCCCAACTCTCCCACCAGCCAGAGGCTCAACGCGCCGCACAAGAACCCCAGAAACGATGCTTTGAATCCGGCAAACGCGCTTGTCGCGCCGTGCAATGCGGGGAAGGCGAAACTCAATATAAAACCGGCGAAGATACCGCCGATGGTTATCTGGTCCGGAATAATCATGAAATCAAAATCAATGAAGGTGCCGATAATCAGCCCCGTTGCGATCAGCCAGTAAACCGGCGTTTTTACGCTCACCCCGTATTGCAGCCAGATCACAAAAAATAAAGCGGCGGTCAGCAGTTCTACTATAAAATAACGTGCGGCAATTTTCTCCTTGCAGGAACGGCATTTGCCGCTCAACAGAAAAAAACTTGAAAGCGGAATATTATCATACCACGCGATCTTCTCCCCGCAATGCGGGCAACTGGAGCGGGGCAGCACTATGGAACGGCCGCGCGGCATGCGGTAAATGCAGACGTTGGCAAAACTGCCGATGCAGGCGCCCAGAATGAAGACGATAGCGCTATAAAAAAGAAATATCGTGTAAGACATCGAACACCGCCTTTTTTACCGGAAACACTTAACTCCTATGACCTGCGACCGTATACCGCCTTTTCCAGGGTTTTTCGCATAACCTCAACGGGCGCCTTGCGGCCGGTCCATATTTCCAGCGAAAGCGCTCCCTGGAACGCCAGCATGTCCAGGCCATTGGCCGCGAGCGCGCCCTGTTTGCGGGCGATCCGCATCAGACGCGTTTCCGGAAACATGTAAATCAGGTCATAAACCATCTGGCCTTTTCTGAAAGCCTCCGGATCTAGCAAGACAGGATCGCCGCGGCGCATTCCAACCGGCGAGGCCTGAATAATCAAGTCAACGTTCCAGGCAGAATCGTTGCGTTCCGCACGGTCAGAGCCCACGATTTCCACGGCGGTTTTTTTGTTCAAAGCGCAAATGTTTTTCCTCAATTTTTCAGCCCGGATCAAATCGACGTCGCACAATGATATTTTCGCCGCCCCGGCTTGGGCGCAGGTCAGGGCCACCGCGCGGCCGGCCCCGCCGCAGCCAAGCAGAAAAACCGACTTTCCTTTCGGCGATGCCCGAAAAACTTTTTTCAATGCCAGCAGAAATCCGGGGCCATCGGTGCTGTAGCCTTTCATTCTACATGATGGATCAGTTATACGGTGGCCGTCGCGCTCCGTCGCGACGGACTTGAGCGATGAAATTCCCGCCCGTGGAGCGGCCGGGCCACCCTTACCGTCACATATCACTTCATTCGCAAGAAACCTGACGGTATTTACCGAACCCAGGATTTTGGCGGACGAATCGAGGTTTTTCAATCCCCGAAACGCAACCTCCTTGAGGGGAACGGTAAGGTTCACTCCGGCAAATCCCAATTCGGCCATGACTTTGAGCGACTCCAAAAGCCGCTCCGGGGCAACGTCGAACGCGAGATAAACAGCGTCCAGGCCCATTTTCCGCAAGGCAGCGTTTTGCATCTGCGGCGACAACGAGTGAGTAATGGGGTGTCCCAGAACGGCGAACAATCTGGTCTTGGTCGATATATCAATCATTAAACCTCTTTTGTCATAAAAGCAAGTATCAGGGCAACATCCAACCAACATTGCATTTCTCCGGCCTCGGTTTCGACATCGCTCATCTTCGAAACACACTCCGCTACTCCGATACTTTCTTCCTGCCCGTCATCAAGAAACGATTCACGCAACTTAAGTAAGCGGAAGCGCTGGCCTGGACAATATCGGTGCTGGCAGCCCGGCCGCTGAAAATATCAGAACCAAAGGCCACGCGCAAGCTTACCTCGCCCTGAGCGTCCTTTCCGATCGTGACGGCCTGAATGGAATAATCAACCAATTTTCCCTTTACGCCCGCCAACCGGTCGATCGTTTTCAGAGTGGCGTCAACCGGACCGTCTCCGCAGGCGGCGTCCTGGATGATTTTATCGCCTTTTTTGAGGCGGAGCGTGGCGGTCGGCACGGTTTTCGTGCCGGTGGTGACGTTCAGGTAGTCAAGAACATAAAGGCCGGACGCATCTTCCATTTCGTCCCGCGCAATGGCGACCAGGTCATCGTCATAAATCGCCTTCTTTTTATCTGCCAGGTCTATGAAGCGGCCATAGGCCCGTTCCAATTCCTCCTGGTTCAGTTTGAAACCCATGCGCGCCAGGCGCTCGCCAAAGGCATGCCTGCCTGAGTGTTTTCCGAGAACCAGCTCAGACCCCTCAATACCGACGTCCTGGGGACGCATTATCTCGTAGGTTGTTCTTTCCTTCAGCACACCGTCCTGATGGATGCCGGCCTCATGCGCAAAGGCATTTGCGCCGACTATGGCCTTGTTGCGCTGCACGACCAGCCCTGTCAGATGGCTGACCAGTTTGCTGGCGCGGCAAAGCTCATTGGTGCGGATATCGGTCGACAGATTGAACAGATCCCTGCGCGTGCGCAGCGCCATGACCACTTCCTCCAGGGCGCAGTTCCCGGCGCGTTCGCCGATTCCGTTGATGGTGCATTCCACTCCGCGCGCGCCGCTTTTCAGGGCGGCCAGCGAATTTGCCACGGCCAACCCCAGGTCGTTATGGCAGTGCACGTTGATCACGGCTTTAGAAATATTTTTCACATTATCAAAGAGCGAAGCGATCAGGGCACCGAATTCGTGCGGCACCGTGTAACCGACCGTGTCGGGAATATTGACCGTTGAAACGCCGGCGTCAATGACCGCCTGCGTAACTTCCGCAAGAAACTCAGGCTCGGTGCGGGTGGCGTCCTCGGGGCTGAATTCCACGTCCGCGCAGAATTTGCGCGCATGCTTTACTGCTGCGATTGCCTGCTGCAGTATCTCCTTCTTGTCCTTTTTCAGCTTGAATTTGCGATGGATCGGCGAGGTCGCCAGAAAAACGTGAATACGGCCGCGTTTGCCGGCCGGAGCGACCGCTTCCGCGCAACGCTCGATATCCTTATTCAAGCACCTTGCCAGGCCTGCGATGCGCGGCCCTTTTATCGTTTCAGCCACGGCTTTTACCGCGCGAAAATCGTCCGGCGAGGCTATCGGGAACCCGGCCTCGATCACATCCACGTTCAACCGGCAAAGCTGCCTGGCAATCTCCAGTTTTTCCCTGTGATTCAGGCTGGCGCCCGGGCACTGTTCGCCGTCGCGCAGGGTCGTGTCGAAGATTAATACTTTATCTGGTTTCATTATTTTTTCCATAGTCTGTCATCTTTCGAAGTTGTATCCTCTTTTGTATCGGTGTTTGGGAGTATCGGCGTGTCGGTGTTATATCCCTACCCCGATACTCCATGACTCCCACACAAAATATGCCGTCCTCTTTCCGAATCACTCCTTCCCCTCCGCCCGTCCCAGCGCGATCACGCCTGTTCTTGAAATATCCAGGATGCCGTTCGAACGCACCAGTTCGAGAAAATTGTCTATTTCCTCGGCGCTGCCCACGATCTGGATCGTGAGCGACTTGTGGTGCACATGGACAATTTCGGCCTTGAACAACGAAGCCAGTTCCATGACCGATGAACGGTTTTTGGCCGAGACCTGCACCTTGACGAGCGCAAGCTCGCGGTCGATGAATTTCTGGCCGGTCAAATCATAGACCTTGATCACATCGATCAGCTTGTTAAGCTGCTTGGTCACCTGCTCCAGAATGCGGTCGTCGCCCGGAACGGTCATGGTTATGCGCGAAACAGTCGCATCCTGCGTGGGGGCGACATTGAGCGTTTCAATGTTATAGCCGCGACCGGAAATCAAACCCACGATACGGGCCAGCACTCCGGGTCTGTTCTCGACCAATGCCGAAATAACGTGTTTCATGGATTCCTTTTCAGTAGTCAGAATCCAGTAGCGAGAAGTCAGAATAAACTGCATCAAAAAATTCTGACTATTGACTTTCGGATTCTGACATCTATTTTTTCATGCCAGACTTTGGATCATTTCGATCAACGAGGCGCCGGCCGGGACCATCGGGTAGACGTTGGCCTCTTCCTCAACCATGCATTCCAGCACCACGGGGCCATCGTGAGCAAAGGTCTTTTTCAATGCCGTCTCCACTTCGGCTTTCGCATGAACTCGCAGCCCGAGCGCGCCGTGAGCCTCGGCCAGTTTGACAAAATCCGGCAAATATTTATCTCCGGTTTGCGGCTTGATATTCTCGTTTTTCCCGCGCGCGGTCTGGGCCAGGCGCGTGGCCGAATATTCCTTGTTATAGAAAAGTTCCTGCCACTGGCGCACCATGCCCAGATAGCCGTTGTTTAATATCACGACCTTGATGGGCACGTTATGTTCAACGGCAACAACCAGTTCCTGGAAATTCATCTGGGCGCTGCCGTCTCCGGAAATATCAACCACTATCTTGTCCGGCCGGCCGATTTGCGCGCCGATGGCGGCCGGCAGGCCGAAGCCCATGGTACCCAGGCCGCCGGAGGAAATGAACGTGCGCGGCCTGGTATATTTATAATACTGGGCCGCCCACATCTGGTGCTGGCCGACCTCGGTGACGATTATGGCGTCGCCTTTGGTCAGGTTGTATATCTGCTCAATCACGAACTGCGGCATCAGCCTGTTGCGGTTGTTGCCGTTTTCATAGGCGAAGGGATATTTCTCCTTCCAGGCATTCAATTGTTCGTGCCATTCCCTTCTGTCACTGCTCTCAATCTGGGGGATCAGTTCGCGCAACACGGTTTTCACGTCGCCCACCACGGGAATATCGACAGGCACACTCTTGGAGATGGCCGTGGGATCTATATCAATATGGGCAATCTGCGCCTTTGGGGCGAATTCCGATATTTTGCCGGTGACGCGGTCGTCGAAACGCGCGCCGATGGAAATCATCAAATCGCAATGATGCGTGGCGTAGTTGGCCGCGACACTGCCGTGCATGCCCAGCATGCGCAGCGCCAGTTTGTCGGTCTCAGGAAAAGCCCCCAAACCCAGAAGGGTCGTGGTAACCGGCAATTTCCCCTTATGCGCCAGCTTGGTCACTTCTTCGGCGGCATTGCCCAGGATTGCGCCGCCGCCCACGTAGAGCAACGGCCTCTCCGATTTGTTTATAGCCTCGGCCAGGCGGGAGATTTGCTTCGGATGTCCCTCGATGGTCGGATTATAACCGCGAATACTGACCGCGTCCGGAGTCGGCGCATCGGTCTTGGCGCGTTGAACATCCTTTGGAATGTCGACCAAGACCGGACCGGGCCGGCCGGTTGATGCGATGTAAAACGCCTCGGCAATGATTCGCGGCAATTCATCCACGTTGCGCACCAGATAATTATGCTTGGTCACCGGACGCGTAATGCCGGTGATATCCGCCTCCTGAAAAGCGTCATTGCCGATCATCGGCGTGGGAACCTGGCCGGTGATGCAGACCATGGGGATCGAATCCATATTGGCGTTGGCCAGTCCGGTGACGGTGTTGGTGGCGCCCGGACCTGAGGTCACCAGGCAGCATCCGACCTTGCCTGTGGCGCGCGCATAGCCGTCGGCCATATGCGTGGCGCCCTGTTCATGCCGGACCAGAATGAATTCAAACGGCGCATGATAAATCTTGTGGAAAATATCCAGCACCTGGCCGCCCGGCAGTCCGAATATGGTTTTCACCCCGGCTTTTTTCAATCCGTCAATCAAACATTCGACACCTGTGCGCATATATCTCCTTAATAAAGCCTACAGCCTAACCGCCTCTCCAATTCATGTCAAAAACAAAAAAACCCGCCGTTTTCACGGTGGGTTTCCTCCATCATCTATGAAGCGCGCCTTATCCGGCCGCCTCACCCACCGCGGTGCGCAATACTACCAAAAGCAAACCGTCCAAAAGGTCTACCGCACAAAACCCGTCGATGGGAAAATCTCTTTTCATATCTTTTTATTAACAGGCAACACGATTGCTGTCAATGAAATTTCGGACAATTTTTTGGGGCGCACAAATGCAGGAAACTTCTTTACTGTCCGCTGGTCTGAATTTTCTGATTTTCATGAAACACCTTTAATTTCGGCTCTCACCCGCTCTCAAAGCTCGCTAGAGCGCACAAAGTTCACAGAGAGAATTGTCCGGTAGTTTTTTGCGCCACGCAAAAAATTACCGGAAGCTTCCTCATCAAGCCCAGCGCCATGATCTCCTCGGCGGCAATCATTGCAGTCGATTTTTCCTTGAGGCCAAGAATTTGTTCGGCCAGTTTTTGTCCGTTCGCCTCGTCCCCCACTATCACCACCGGCATATTTTGCTTCCTCAGAAAGATAAGGTCTTCCAGACTGAGCGGCGTATAGGCAATCAATCCGGCAAAAAATCCGTCGCTGACTTTTTTCTGAAAAACCGGATTTTCACAAATGCCGCCATCGGTCGGATATTCGTCCGCCACGATGGAATAATGGCTCCCGAAAAACTTCCGCGTCAGATGCTTGATGTGAAACGCAACGCTCGGATAGTCCCTGCTTATGCCGGCATCGAATATATATCCGATCAAGGCCCGGTCTTGTTTTGTTTTCGGTTTTACCACAAACGTGCCTCTGCCAGGATGGGAAACGAGCAAGCCTTCGGTCGCCAGGTTAAGGATGGCCGAATTGACCGTGGTCTTGTTAAGCGAATATTTCCCGGCAAATTCGCGCACTGTCGGAATCTTTTCCCCGGCCTTGTATTTCCCCTGCCTGATCTGATCCCTCAAAAAATCACGGAATTCCTTTGCCTTGCTTGCGCCAAGTATCGCTTTCATAACAACCAATCCGTTTTTGTTATCCTGTGATTAAGAGCTTATCCGTAAATTACTTTGACCATAACATCGCGGATTTTCAAAAGCCACGATGCCCGAAGGGGTTACGCCAGATTTCGCGCGTGGCGGCGTTGGTCGCGGAAGGACATACCTTCCAGGTATGCCACTTCCGCGACCGCCTTGCCATGCGCGAAATTGACCGGTAATCATGGTTCAAATTAATTTACGGATAAGCTAAACATAATATTGTCTCAATGTGTCGGACATCATAGCGGACAATTTCAGATTTCCTGATCCGGGCTGAAAAAATAAAGGTGTTTTTGAATACTGCCCGGAAAATAAAATGGCACATTTCGATGACCACATGGAGGGCAAAGCTGCGCTGGGCCGCTGTTTTAGCGGCGTTAATTCGGCTCGCCACAGGCTCGCCCTTCAAAATGTGCCATTTTATTTTCCGCCGAGATCAGGAAGTCTGAAATTAAGATTTTAAAGATTTTTTTTAGTGAAGCACCCTGCGGCAAGCCGCGGGGCATCTTTGCGGAACCCTGCGACTTGTCCGGCGTAGCCTTGGCGAAGACGGAAGCCAAGGGGACCATTCATCCCTGTGGCAAGCCACAGGGCTTTCTGGCGAAGAAGGGTAAGTTTTTGAATGGAATGTATGAAGAGTTCAGCCCAGCGTAGCGGCCCTTACGACCTCGGTATATACCCAGTGTCCAAAATCATTCGGATGATTGACGTTATTGCAGGCAAGGCTCGCAAAACTTTTGCGCGCAAGCATCTTTTCCCACAGAGAAGTCACGTCCGCAAAAAAGTATCCGTTGTCGGCGGCAATGCCCTGCAGAATCGCGCGCAACTCTGGCAGCCGTCCGGAAGTGAAACACCAGCGCGGATTGGTAAGCATGGGCGCGACAAGCGTAATCAATACGTCCGGGTTTGATTTTTCAGCCAGCGCGCACATTGCTTCGATATTCTCCCTGAACTTTTCCGGAGGCGTCGCGATGCCATCCGAAGGATTGACGTTCTGATCGTTCATCCCAAAGCCGATCAGGACGATATCCGGCTTGATCGGCGCCAGTTCGCGCTCAAAAGCCGTTACGCCCCACCCCGACGCCATTCCGCCGAGCGCCTTGTTGTAAACACGGAACGAATTCTGCGCATATTTTTTTTCAAGCATTGCCGCCCAGCTCCAGGCATAGGACCGTTCGGTTACCGTGGCATCACATCCGAAGGTGATACTGTCCCCGATTATGCCGGCCGTTATTTGTTTCTTTGCGAAACAGGGCGGAAAAAGCCGGTCAGCCGGCTTGAACAAAAGCACCGGCGTCTCATTCGCTGCAAACGCATAATCGCAATAGACGGTAAACCGGACATTGCCGAAATCCGCCGCGTCGCGATGGTCGAATTTATCCTTTCCATAAAAAACATGATCGCAATAATCAGGAATGCGGGAATCTGCCGTGCGGCAAAGCGCGCCATTTCCATAGTCAACCGCATAATCCCGCCCCTCTTCGTAGATGATGCAGTTTCGGTCTCGCTCGCGATAGGTGGAGCGCAACACGACGCTTCCGGGGATTATTTTGGATTGCAAAAAAAGTTCAGGCCCTGTTCCGGCCAAAATCAGGCTTTCAGCGAACACGGCATTTTGACCGGCAAAACGCATTTCAGGAACATCAAACATGGCGCGTATTTTTGCGAGTGCGTCCGGACTATAGCAAGTCAAGGGATGCTATAAATAGTCCCGTTATAGATAATTTCATAAGCCCCGATATCCACGATTCCGTAACGAATGCGTTGCCGGCCGTCCAAATCAAGGGCATTGGTCATCCAACTCTCGTTTGTCCCCGCATTAAGGCAGGGCGAATTGACCGACAAACGGTAATTTCCGGAAGCTGCGTCAACAAAAGCCGGATTTTGCTCCACGTTGTTGACGCTGCCGGCGGCAAGATAAAGGCCGCCCAAGGCGCCGATGTTTGTCGGAGCAACGCAGCAATTGGTACAATATACCCCCGCGCTGGCCCAATCATAATAATTGCTGCCTCCACCGCCCGAAGCTCTATTGAAATAGATAATGGAATTATCATATTTACCGCCGGCCACACCGCCGGCATAACTTGCGGATATATTGCTGACGATCGTACAATTCTGAACAGTGACCTCACCTTCACGGCCCACACCTCCGGCCAAAAAACTTGAATAGTTATACGCTAACAAACAATTCCTCAACACACCGCCATTCATGGCAACTCCACCGCCAGCAGCCGCGGCTCCCCCGCCGCTGGCATAGGCGCTGTTATTCCTTATGACACAATTCGAAACAAACGATCCGGAGTTTACAATGTATATTCCGCCGCCAAAAGTATTCATAGAAAGCGAATTCGAAACAACATTGTTGCTAACCACACAATCAACTGCAGTTCCTTGAACCCATGAGATGCCGCCTCCTTTAACAACCGCCCGGTTGTTAAAAACAAGACAGTTTTTTAACGTTCCATAGCCATAAATTCCGCCGCCGTAATTTGAGGACACATTATTGTATATCAAGCAATCCGCCACAGTCCCGCCATTGTCATAACAGATTCCGCCTCCCTTGTTTATTGCCACACTGTCAGCTATCAGACAGTTTGAGACCGTTCCCTTGGAGTAAATGTAAACCGCACCGCCGGTCGGAGAATAGCCGTTACTGATGGTAAAACCGGCGATGAGCGAGGTGACATTATTGATGTAAAAGCATCGATTTGTGACATTCGGGTAATTTCCATTGATGACGGTGTTTGTCCGGTCGATTGCGCCATCGTGGAAACTTCTTATAATAACTGCCTTTGCAATCAGGATTTGATTGGTGAGAAGATAATTTCCATTTGTCACAAATATCGTTTCCCCTGTCGCAGCGGAATCCACGGCGTTCTGGATGCTGGTCGCGGCCGTCAACCAGTTGGTATAATCCGGAGTGGAAACAACCCCGGGAGTTCCGGGCGGTACCACATAATGATCGACAGCCTGTAGGGAAAAACTGTTGTATCCCCAAAAAATGATTAAGGCCAAAATGGATTTAAGCATGTCCCGGCCACCTTGCGACTCTGCGCTCATTTTTAATCCTCCCATAAACCGCAATAAACCAGATTAAGGCAGCAAAAGCAAATCTTTAAAGGTCCCCGGCCGTTTTAACCCGACTATTCCGTCGCTTAGTTTAAGGCTTTGATGAAATCCCCGCCACTTGCCGTGTTTCCGTTCATCGCCGTCATTATCCATCACCGCCAGGTTAAATCTGATATTTCGCGACACCTCCGGATTGAACGGTTTTAACTCAGTCCAGGGCACGGCAATTTCATAACAGACACCGTTTGTCGTTTTACAAACGGCGCTTTTGATTGCATTGGCCGGGCCGGCCGGCTCATCACCGCCGCAGTATCGATATGTTTCCACGCCATTGCTCGTCAGCGACACTCCGAATTCGCAATCGTCCGGACCATAAGGATCTTCGCCAGAGGCATTATTCAACGGATCGAATCCGATTTGGATCGCATCGTTCGCCCATCCCATCTCGCCGCTGTACGGGTTGGCAAAAACATCATCGTTCACCTGCGCCGCAATATACAAAAAATAATTATCCCACATTAAACGCACAGAGGCGCTCAAATCCCTGTTGCCTCCCCATTGCGACCCTTCCACCTCAAACAACTGCGCCCCTCCCAAATCGATCGGATTGCATTTTCCCCATTCCTCTATTTTACCGTCCAGGACAGGCGGTTTTTCGCACCAACAGCAGGGAACCGGCGAAAAACACTTTTCTGCCACGCCGTTTTCATATTGGGCAGCGATCGATATGCGATCGTGCAACGGGTCGAATTGGACATTCCGAAAATGAACTTCAATGGACGCGTTTTTTCCGGATTGCAACGATATGACCGGATTCGATGACGCCAAATCCCATCCCGGCGGCGATTTAATGGACAAGCGCACGTCCTGTAGCCGGGAGGTATTGTTGCTAAGGGTTACCCGCAAATCCTGTCCGCTCTTCTCCCATCGCCAATTCATTGACATTTCTTCGAGCACGGCATGTTCAAAAGCGGTAACCGGAGAATGCTTTTCATCCTCGACGCCTTCAAAATACAAGGGGCTGCCGGTAATAACGATTGGGGCACTACCCGAAAACAATACCGGTGTTCCCACCAGATTCGTTATTTTTATTGCTGCCGGATCAAGGTTCAATCTCAGCGCGGCGGCCTTCCGGGAAGGATCACTGTTCCAAACTACAACCAATTGCCGCTTCTTGCCGCCAAAAACAAGGCAATGAATATCTTTTCCCATCGGTATGGACTTGACGAACCGCATGCCATTCAAGCGGTTTACCATCTGGTTATACGCCACATAGGCCATTTTCGGAGAAGAACCGCCATAATTAAGCAAGCTGAACGGATAAGGATCATGTATCAAACCGGTTCCAAACGGAAATACCATGAATTTCTTTATTCCCCCGGCCAACGACAGCAAATGCATGCGCACCATGTTCTCAGCCTGTCCCAACTCGGAGTTCGTCAGAAAATACTCGGCGCCTTCAATATAGGGCATATCATAGTACAATGTATCCAGCCCCCGCCACCCCACCTCGGTAATCCAGATGTCCTTGTCTCTGTTTGCGTCATATTTTTTGATCATGGTTTTCAGTTTTTCGATCATGCCCGGGAAACGCAATGTTTCCGCGCTCCATGGCGCGCAATACGCGTCCAGACCGACCACATCGACGTAATCAAGAGAGGCAAGTTTAAAATGCGCTTCCAACTGCGACAAAAGATCCCAATCCTTTACGCCATCTTCACCAAAGCCGATGATCACGGCATCGGGATCGGCGCTGCGCGCCGCTTTTGAGGCAGCAGCCAACAGCTTGATATATATTTTTGATTTGACGTCAATCGGATCCCTCATGAATTCCGACCAGACAATCCAGTGTTTTACCCTGTCTTTGTAGCGCCTGACCACTTCATACGTATAATCGTACCATCCCCGAATGATATCGTCGCCGACCTCCGCAAGTTCAACAGGCAATTTTTTCGCGCCGGTCCAGGCAGGAATGCTTTGAAACATGAGTATGGGAATCATATCATATCTTTTGACCATGGCAATGAAGCGGTCTGCACGCGCCCACATCCTTGCGTCATCCCGCCATTTGGCGGAGGTCTGTCCCCACAACAAAAAGTTGTAAATTGATCCGTATTTAATCCCGCACTCACGCGCATACATGGACATCAGGAGAGCAAGATTCGGCTCCGGCGGTGTAATGCCGGATATACCGAAGAATCCGTTGTCATCGTTTTCCCGGTTTGAAATCGGAGAGATCACGCCGAATGACGTTTCCGTCTCCTTTTTTTCAATCCCCTCGCATTCCAGAATGGCATTTAATTTATAGTAGCCGTTCGGCAGCGACAGTTTGATTTTTTTCGACCGGCCTTTGTTTTTTTTGACCGGCAGGGTAAACTTGGCCTGGTCAACTACTTTTTTTTCACAATCGACCACGCAATACGCGACCTGCGCGGTAACATCGCGTTCCAGGGCGTTCCACAAACGGATGGCGGCTTCAACCGGCTTGCCGGAATGATACACGTTATTTATGGAATTCATTGTTATCCCGAGTTCGACGGACTGCGATGGGCAATATTCGCTCAATGGTCCCTTTTCCATTTGGACGGCATCAATCCATACCGTGCCATATCCTTTGTGACGCAAGGCGATTGAATATAAACCCGGATATTGGCTTTCTGTCCGAATGTTTTCAAGAGGCACAACATATCTTTGCCAGGAATTGGACAACGCAAAGGCGCAAGCGCCTGGGACAAAACGATGGGCCGTTGAACGCGGCATGGCGCCTGCTTCAATCATTCCGGGCTCATCGCTTTTGGCATAGAAGGAAAGGGTGTATGTCTCCCCGGTTGTCACGGGCATAAGCTGCGATATCAGCGCCGCAATTGTTCGAACCCCATCCGGCCGGCTTATTTTCAAACTGCAAGTGCCGTGGACCGACTCTGATGAAATTCGCCGATCCGTCATGGTATAACTTAAATCCGCGACCTCCCACCCTTTCATGCCCAGTTCAAAGCTGCTGTTATCAACGAGGTTATGAGGATCCCTGCATTTCCCCTTGAAAAACGAGGTATAATTGACCACATATGGATCGTTTGTGCAAATATCGGTTCTGCGGATATTCTCATCTGAGATTCTGTCTCCGCTTAACCGGCTTTTCTCCGTGGAAATCCTGAGGTCATCCACATAGAACGCAACCCTTTGCCCGTGAAACGGCTTTGAATCGGCGATGTGTAAATACCAAAATTCCAGGCGGGCGTCCCGGCCGCCCAATTTATGCCTAACGGCATCGGACACGTCCGTTTGGAAAAAAATCCAACCGTCATTTCCTGCGACCATCTCCTTGATCGGGTCGTTCCCCTGCACGCGCTTGCCATCCTTTTCCGTTACAGCGCTCCATCCCAATTTCACGGTTTCATCGAAATCACGCGGAATACTTGCCGGATAAATATATCCGGAAAGATACACCGGTTTATCCAGCGGGACATTCAGTTTCGGACCACGCCAGAAGTTCACGCGGTATTTTTCCCCTTTCCCGCGCAAGGTAATGTCAAACTTCAAAGACCTTGCCCCGGAATGCGCTTTTTCCCCCTCGAAGGTCGAAACCACCCCCTTGTAATTGATGTCAAAATATTTTCTTTCCAGGGCGGTCTTCAAATCATCCCAAATCCACGGACCGCCGCAACACCAGAAAGCGACATCATCCTTGTCCTCAAAATCATTGAGATAATAATCTTCTGCTGAAACGAATGCCGCCGAAATCCAGCAGATGAACCATGCAGCCCACAACATGCCGACCAGTCTATTCATGACTTTTTCCCCTTCTTATTGATTCGGACTATGGCAACAAAATGAGTTCTTTAACCTGCCGTGTTCCTCAAGATGGTCCAGGCAGGCGCGATAACATGCCCGGCCGCATATGCATGCGGAATAGCGAAAATTGACTGCGCCGTAGGCGGATGTGACGATCTGCAGAATCCGTTCCGCCTCTCCGGCGGTCAGCCGTTTCCGGCCGGAGGCGATATCGGCCCCTTCGGGTTCGTGATCAAATGCGTCCGAACGGAGGAAAGGATTGCTTGGCAAATGCGCCCCCGCATAATAAGCCGCGCATTGCCATTCATCCAGCGTCGCAGAACTGATCGAATGGCCGGCAAACGTCAGCACCCGTTCTTTTTCCGGAACTATGGCCCGGCCGGGGCAGGCCCGGATACATTTTCCGCAACGGTCGCAAAGGGACGCTCCGGCGTACAGCGGATCGGGCGACAGCGGCGCGTCCGTCAAAATGAATGCGAAACGCTGGAGGGGACCGAACTCAGGTGTCAGGAAAAAGCCGCCCCAGCCGATCTCACCCAAGCCGCAAACATAAGCCGCCTGCAGCCAGTTGATCAACACGTCCGGCGCCGGTTTGCCGGACGCCATCGGAACTGCCTTGAGTTTATGAAGATAAGGTCGCTCAGGATTTGTTCCCATATCTCCGTCCGGACGCCGATCCGGAACCGAGCGTTGAACAACGCCCTCATAACCGCGATCTTCCAGCCAACAGGCCGTCCGCCGCAACACGTCCGGAATGAACCGTTCATCCAGTGACGATACGCTCACCTCAGGATATTGAAAATAATGGGTCCCTTCCTTAATACCCCTGAGCGATCCTCGCAAGATCCGGAACCCAAGGCCGATAATCGACTTTGCCTGCGGTGCGATAAAGCGCGGATCATTTTCCGGCGCTGTGCCGTCAAACCGGTCCATACTGCCGATCCCAACCAAATCCGCGCCGAACTGTCTGGCCGTTTCCTTGATTTCATTAGCAGTGGTCATAGAGTTTTATTCCTTGCCTCAAGGTTTATCGTGATTTATGTTTGATGAAGCATCCAATCCCAGCGCTTTTCCGCATCGAAACGGATTTTGAAATTTCCCCTTTAAAACGCCGCGGCGTTCCATGGATTGAAAACATGCCCGCAAACATCCGGAACATTTTGGCGGATTATAGCCATCAGGCATGGCAGGATAGTGTGATTTTAAAATTTTGCTGATCCGTGGATAATTTTGCCTGTCGACCCTACCCATGCCTTTTATGATGAGTTCTCCACCGGGCAGGTCTTGGAAAGCGTCGGATGGAAGGAAGGGATTCGAGGCTTGGTTGGCCCCCTCGTAATAGGCAAAACAGCGCCATTCGTCGAATTCCCCCCAGGATACTGTTCGGCCGGCAATTTTAACATCAACGGTTTTGTGCTGATTCAGACAGTGTCCGGGACAGGCTTTTACGCAGGCCATGCATTTGTTGCACAACACCGGGCCATTGTAGATGGGATCGGATTCCAGGGCGGCATCCGTCAAAATAAACGCCTGCCGGTTCAAGGGGCCGAATCTGGGGGATAGAAACATTTTACTGTAGCCGATTTCTCCAAGGCCGCAAATATATGCGGCAATCCGGAAATGAAAAAAAACATCCGGCGCGGGGCGGTCCGGCGATAACGGTCGCGCGTAATTTACGGTTCGGTGTGCTTCTTCGGGCGAGACCGTGATTTCCTCCTTGCCGGTCACGTCGGAAACCGGGCCGCGGCCCCCGGTATTGCGATAAACACAGGCTTCGAAACCGTTGTCTTCCAAATAACGGCCAACGCGATACAACACTGTCGGCGCAATATCTTCATTAATTCCCGCGTAACCGAGCGAGGGATACTGGCAAAATTGAGTGCCTTCCTCCAAGCCGCGCAAATATCCGCGCGGGATCCGGAAAATCAGGCCGATAAGACTTTTTGCACCTGGAAATATATATCGCGGGTCCATTTGGCGCGGTGCGCCTTCAAAACGGTCCAGAGAGGCAATCCCGACCTCATCTGCGCCATATTGGATTGAGATCTGTTTAATTAATGCGGAAGTTAGCATTGATATTTGCTCCATTATCAGAATTCCAGGCTGACGACCGTTGCCACGCAATGATCGGGAATAGTCACCGCAATGCCGTTTTTTTCCTTTTTGATCTTCGCTTCCCGGCCGCCGGCATAATGAACGCCGAAACTCTTCGCCCGCTTAATCCGATTCATGCCTTTAAATCGGGTCCGCACCGTCACGGAAACGCCCCTGCCCACTTGGCTCAAAATGCTCGCCCCCTTGTCCACAAGTGTAACAAGGATGTTCCCATTTTCGCCGGAAAAAATGTTGCCTGAATATTCGTAAGGAATTTCGAGCGGACGCGGGCTCAAAAGCCATTTCCGGCCGCGTAATTTTTCAACAAGCGGAATGTAAGCCCGGAATATTTTACGCTGTTTACCTTCCGGATTCGGGAACACAGAATACGAAGAAGCGCCGCACAACAGACATTTTTGAAGCATCATTTCAAGCTGCCGGGCATTTTTGTAATAGGCGAGAAGCAAAAGCGGCTTATAAACACACACATATTGCAATACATCCGGGGTCCAATCCAGACTTTCAAGGGTTTCGGCCATATGAGCGTCAATGTTGCGCTGCACCTCCACGTTGTAGGCCACATTGCTGAAAATCACCTTTCCGCTCTCATGGATGCGGCCCGCCAGCTTTTCCAGCGGCTTTTCATAACAATGCCACAGACGGTAGCCGTAACGGCCGCCCTTCATGGTTACCCCGTCATCATGCGCCATGTCCAGGGCGTCATAACAGAGCTGATCAAGAAAAACCCCGTCCATGCTTGGATATTTTTCGCAAAATCTGTCTATCATGCAAAGCATTTCTTTACCAAAAGACGTTTCTGGAGCGGCATTCATCAGACAACACCGCCATGGGTTGACAAATGGCCTGCCGAATTCGTCCCTGGCTGCCGCATCCGGGAACCGGGGCACGACGTGAACCATGTCCCCATCCCCCGCGCATTGAAAATATGGGAGGCTTTTTATCCCATGCTTGTGCGCCAGGCGGATGTGTTTTTCGACGATCGGACCTGAGACTTTCCCGGCCGACCCCTTGAATTCCGGATAATCTTTTTCAAGATTCAGCGCTTCGGATATGTTCGGCCATTCTTCAGCCTGCGGGGCATATTCGCCGTAATAGGGATGATGAACATGAAGCTCCTCCCAGCGCACCCCGAACGGAACCACGGATGCAATCTCCGTTTCTTTCATGAACGGGTGCCCGAACAGGTAGCCCCCCTCCAGGCTTCTGACCCTGGGATTGGGAGGCTCGAAATAGTCCGGATATTTTCGGCAGAGCCATGCCAGGCCGGGCCGCCAGCACCCCTCGTGGGGGTGAATCAGAAATTCAGTCACGGCGGTTTTGCCGCTCTTCAGTCCGAGCATGCTTGTTTCAATCTCCATTCCCCGGCCGCGATAATCGTCAAAATTAAAACTGAGAAACGCGGTCTTCAGCCCGAACGGTTTGGTCAAGGTTACGCCGGCATCCTTTGCCTCGTCAAAAAAAGTCACCGCCGGTATGGCCGTGCCGTAGCAAATGTCGCCGTATGCCAGATGCAACCCGCCAAGCCTGGCCACGGTCGTGGGAAACTGCGCTTGTGCGGACCATACTTTCGTGCCCCAGGCTGAATCCGGATATGGAAACATTTGTCTGATGGCCACGGCATGTTCCTTTTGGCCGGGACGCAATTTTATTTCAATGCGCCATGAGAGAAATTCTCTCTGCAATGTCCATATTTCGCGCACAACGAAGTCCGCTTTCTTGAATTTCCGCGTGTTTTCGACGGTCGTTATCTGCGAGCCACGAACTACCCTCTGGGACAAATCGCAGGAGCCGGAGTCGGATGAATAAACCAGGCCGCTGATTCCGTCGACAATCGCCAAATTGCCTGCAGCGGCGTTCCATTTGCCGAACTTGCGGCGCTTGAAACATATCGCCTCCAGGTTGCCGTTTTCTCTCGAAATTGCAACCTGCATGCGGCCGTTTTCCATCCGGACATATTTACCTGAATCTGACGAATTCCGCCGGATACGCATTTTTATTCCTTTGAATTATTGGTTTAAGAAACCATTAAAACTTTCGTCTCATATGGATTGAAAGCCAAATCAATTTCACCGCCCCTGAGCCGGATGTCCTCATCCCGTGCGATATTACGGCAGGTTTTTACTGAGGGTTTCCGTATAGTCAATGCACACGTGACGGCAGTATTTTCCATATTGAATGCAATCAACAGTCTTTCTCCGCCGGGCGCGAACAAAAGCTTTGCCCTTATGTTTTTACCGCTTGTCACTACCGGGGCAAAAATTCCGGCGTTCCGGACGATATCCGAGATAAAGGATGACATTCCGTTTTTTCCCTTCCTGTCGCCTCCCAGGCTGAAATCAGTGCCTGCTCTAACTCCGCTCGAATTTATAAGTCCGGCATTGATCCCGAATAAAATCGCTTTTCCTTTTCCGTAATAATTTTCCACCGCCGCAATACCGCCGTCGGAATATTCGGCCAATGCACGGGCGCCGGGCAAAAGCTTCCATTTCTCCTTGAAGTAATTGCCCTTGAAAGAAACTTTTTTACCATCGGCTAAAAGTATTTCCCCTTCTCCGGCATCCGAGACAACATCGTCCTCAACGCATCCGAACAACTCGAACAAATTCTGCCCTGGTATTTCATCGGAAAGTGATTTGTCGGCAGTAAACGCGCAAAGATAAGGATCGGATAACACCACCCCCCCATCCCGCACGTATGTTTTCAAATATTCCGCACTGCCTGCAGGCAGGACCAGAGGCATCGACAGAATGAGGATTTTATACTTTTTCAAATTTTCCGAACTCAGTTTGTCTTCATGTAATACATCGACTGGAATATTTTCGTTCCAAAGCGCGCGATAATACCCGTTCAGCGAGTTGCAGCACATATTGCAGTTCCTGAACTGGGCCCATTCCGTCAGGTAACTTTGAAAGCTGAAGACGAGGGCCGCTTCGGCCGGAGCGGGAGTGCATGCCAGAAACAGATCGGAATGTTTGCGGAGAACATGCCCTATTTTGCCGGCCATCTCCCCGACTTCATTCACGTTGCCTGCATAATCGGTCAGACCGTAACATCCCAGCTCCATTCCATGAGTTTCTTTTCTATATTGCCAATAGAGCAGCCCTGAAACACCGTGCGAAAGAGCTTCCCAACACCATATGGCAAATATTTCAGGCTTTGCCCGTCCCAGCCTGCCCAATCCGCCAGAATAATCTCCAGTTCCGAATTCAGACTGCCAGATTTCCTTTCCGCCCGCGGCGCTGCGCGCGGCATCCATGCATAACCCGATGTTCGCCGTCTGATTAATTGAATAAGGAAACGAGCTGCACCCCCATTTCTCCACAGTTTCGGCATTTTTCCAGTCATCGAACGCCATTCCGCCGAGGGCAGTGCACGTCACGCTGCCTCCGCCCCAGGCATGAGCAATGACCGGCAAAGACGAGTGTTTTCTGATAATAACAGAACGCCGAATAACCAAAGAAGAAATGTTTTCCGCGGTAAAGGTCCTCCAATCCGTCCAGTCTGAAAAACCGAAGGCCCAGGTCGGCGGCCGCACCGATTCCCAACAATCGAATCGTCTCCCCCAGGCGTTTTCCAGCTTGGCAAGTTCGCCATATTTTCTCTTAAGCCATTGGATAAAGAGCTCGCGCGTTGCCGGACAATAGCAATATATCCCATGCGGGCTTGCTTCTTCATCAACCCACATGTGGGGTTCGTTAATAGGTTCCCAATGCGATATTTCTTCCCTTCCGGAAACATGTTTTACCACTGAGCTTATAAAACTTTCCTCCATGGCCTGAACTTCAGGATTGTCGGGGCACAAGCCGGGCCAACCGCCGGACGGCGTGTTTGACCGCTGCGAAGGCTCGAATGTCCTTCCTTTCTGGTCGATGTACCAGTATTTCCGGTATTTTCCGACTGCCCATTCCGGGCAGCCATGCAAATGGAAGAGAAAAATAACCTGCAAATCGTTTTTACCGGCCAGACCAAGAAAATCGTCGATATACTTGTAATCGATTTCTCCTTCCGCCGGCTCAAGCACGCCCCAAACCAGCCAGGCCCGGATGGTGTTAAAATTCAGCTTCCGCATGTTCGCCAGGTCGCGTTCCCAATCCTTGCGATTTGGCGTCATGCCGCGCAAATACTGAGAGCCGTATACCAAATGCTTGTCTCCTCCAAAAGAAGCCGGAGTTTCTTTATGCATTTTCCGTAACGTTTTTCGCTTCGATATTCAGCGCCCAGGCGGTCTTCTTTATTGTTTGCGCTTCATGCCCGATGCCCAGGGCAAAATGATGCGTCGGCCCTTCGGCAAGCCAGCGCCGCAAAAATGTTTTCACATCAGGCCGAAAACGACCATGCGTGTTGGTGTTCCCGGTCGGAGGAACGGGACCTTTGACGGACTCGCCCTCGGCAATTATCATCTTGAACTTTCCGTCGGCCTTTACGCCTATGCCAAGCATGGTTATCGGTCCTTCCTTGATTTTGAACTCAACACTTGCGCCGCAGCCCGGCTTGCCATGGTATTTTTTCAGGCTCCGGATGACCGGTCTGCCGTCGGCAATATTCAAATGATGCGGACCGTCATGCCCCACGAGAATCGTGCCTCTTTTAAAATCAATCGGATGGAATTCGGCGAAACTGCCGCCGATATCCAGCCTGTCCATCATCATCATGGCGATGCAGGTCTTAATGTCGAATTCGCCGCACATCGGGAATCCCGCCGCGGTCAACAGCGAATTCCCCACAATGAAAGCGGACACCAGATTTCTCATGGCGGAATTTTCCTCCCCCTCGTAATAATAGGCCAGTCCGTCGAGCTTTTTCCCGTCAATGAATTTTTCAAGAGCCACGGCGGCCATGGCCGCCATTTCAAGGTCAAAATCGCGCAGTTTGCAGGTTATCGGATCTGAAACCGGCTCGGGGACGTCGAAAAACTCAAGTATCTCCCGCCGCTTGTCTTTCACATCGTTATCCGAAGGATTCAATTTTCTGAAATGCGTCATGACGTCATCCGGTTCCGTCTGCACCACATGGCATCCGAACCCGGCGGTTATCGCGGTCGGGTCTGCGTGCATATCCAGCATGGCTTCCATGACATGCCCCATCTGGCCTATGCGCGCCCTTTTAAGGTCATGCCGCACTTCGGCGACCCTGCACCAATCGGATATTTCCCTGTCGGAATCCGGGTCGTTCTCCAGCATGCCGATGACTATTTCCGGCACTTTTTTTCCCATTCTTACGCTCACGCCCGCGAATTCGGAAGCGGCGCAAAAGTCGTCATTGCACAACTGCATGAACGTCGAGGCCCGCGCATAGTCCATGGCCTCCATCGGTTGTAATATCGCCATTACCACGGGCGCATCGATTTCCCGCGCCACAATTCCGAAAGTCGAGGACGTGGCGTAGGTCAGCATGTCTATAAACAACAAATCGATGTCCGCCGACTTTATTTCGGAAACCACGCGATAAGCTCCGGAAGCGTCGTCGATGATTCCGAAATTTTCAACCTTCACTCCGTTCTTCTCCACTTTGTCGTGAAAAATCGCGAGCTTCTCATGCATCTTTGCCAGCAGACCGTCAAATTGTCTCCAGTAATTGTAATGCCCCACTCCCAGGATGCCCACGTTCGCTTCCAGCGGTTTTCTTCTTGCGATTTTCATAATGGTTCACCACGAAATCAAAAGATTTCCCGAAATTTTACCGATTTTCATCAAATTGCCTTCCATTGTCTTCCGGGTTTTTATCTCCAAACGTTCTTTTTTAAGATATCCCGGTCCAAGGGATATTTCCGTGCTCCGCTCAAACCCGGCTTCGGGGAAAAATACAACATCAGCCTTTTTGAGTCCCTGCAGTTCCACTCTTCTTTTGAATAAGGGATGGAGGGGCGGTCTCTCACGGACGGAAACGACTCCGTTCGCCTTCTGATCTATGAATATTCGGCACTCCTTGTGCCAGCTTTTTGGCATCTGATATACGCTGCAGCTATCTATGATTTCAGCCTCCAGCGCCGTAAAAACCGGCGCGCCCCAGCTCATACGATGGCGTTGCCTTACGGTTGTGTCAGGCGAGTACCCCGAATAGAAAAATCCGTTCTTATGCCGCGCTATGACCAGCATCGGATTCTTTTGGCCGGAGAAGCGCTTCTCGAACGAAATCCGCATGCCGATTTCTTCAAGTGCATATCGCGCAAGATTACCGGAGTTAAAAAACATTCCTGCGTCGCACGGATTAAACCATTCGTCCTTGACCGAATTAACCGGCCTCAGCCAGATAATTTTGCCGGAACCGGCCGCATTCCGCGTTCTGACAAGGCCGATGACTCTTTTTTCCTTGCCACGTCCAACGCAGGCCAGCACTTTTGTCCGGAAATGTTTGTCCGCATCCTTTTTTAAAATTTCGCGCACGCCTCCTGCGGATATGTTCGCCGAAAGGAATATTTTCAAGGCGCGCGCCCGCGTTTTCACCATGTCTCCGCCCACGACCGATTCGTAATTCAGCACGCCCTCAAGCGCGTCGCCGGCCGCCTCTGCCCCGATCAAATCCAGAAGTTCCCCGTCGGCGCCGTTCAATGCGCCATAGAATATTACGTTCCCGCCTTTACGCACATACACCTTAACGGCCTTCAGCAACCGGCCTTCAGCGCCGCTTGCCGGTAAAACCAGAGTTCCTCCGGCAAGCTTGCATCCTTTTCCCCGCTCCATTAATTCGGTGAAATTGGCAGAACTTATCACTGTGTTAAGCGGCAGCCCGGCGTTTATTGATTCCTTCAAAAACCATTCTTCCGCAAAGATCTTGTCCAGGCCGGTCCCGCCCTTTTGAAGAGCGTCATTGTATTCATCGAACGGATAAACCAGCGTAAGGATGCCGGGATTGTCCGGCAGGTCTTCGCAAGCGCACAGGACGTGGGGAATGACCTCGTTCGGCACTTTCTCCGGCATATTGCCCCACGAGTCATCAACCGCAAGAAACGCCATTGAAGAAGGATTTTCCATCTCACCATTTCTGTTTATCCGGGAAACTCCGAGCAACATGTATATGTCATGCGCTTTCCGTTGATAACGGTCCAACCAGGGACTGTTCAAAAACCACGGATCGTGCGCGTAAAAACGGTACTGGTAATAATTCCGGGGAATTTCAGCGATGTGCGACATCCAGCCGGCGATCTCCAGGCCGAAATCGTCGTTCAGGGCGGCCCAGGGCGAGTTTACCGGCGGAACCGGCTTGAACTTTTCATATATATCCCTTATCGGAACCCCATCCTTGCATATTTCCATTCCGGCTGAAAAATTACTGCCCCTGGTTTCAATCGGTAAATTCGGGCATTCGCGATAAAAATATTTCCAGAAATTCAGGATCTCTTCGGATACGGTTTTGGCTTTTTCCGGAATGAATCTCTTGCCGTCAAAGAGATTTCCCTTATATCCCCAGGCTTCAAGTCCGAAACCAAAACCGTTGGAAAACCAAATATAATCAAACCCCATGTCTTCTGCAAAATACCGTACCTGTCTGCCGAGAAACGTTCCGAAAGGCGTTCCTTCGGGTATGCCTTTCGGGAATCCGGCGTATTTGCCCGGATCAGCGCGCAGACGCGTGTTGCAGGTGACAAAACTGCCGTTGCCAAACCTGCTGCCGAGGCATATCTCGGGATGTTTTTTGTATTTGAATTCCGACACGGCAAACTCCGGCCCCGGATCGAAAACCGCGCCAACCCTTATTTCCCTGCCGGCCTGTTTCAACGTTTTTATGAGTTTTTTCAGCCATGCATAAGTGCGCTCAGGCGGGTTGGCGAGATATTTCCGCGGAACCTGATGAATGGTCGGCCTTGCGCCCTTTTCTATTTCAGGCTTTTCAAGGACATTGGCCAGTCCCTGCCAGCATGCCCAATCGAACCGTTTGTTCAAGTCGCCGTTGTACTCAAGAATCTCGCTGCCGTCTGAAATCCACAAAAGAACGGATATCCTTCCTGCCAGTCTTGTCAGATTTTTCCATTGATCGAACATCCTGGCGCAGACCTCCTTCATGGTCCGGCATGAATTGTCCTTGAACGCCTTGGCGCTTATTTCAAGCGTTATGTTCTTGAGGTTGCTCATATTTTTTCAGAATGAATTCGTTATCGGCCGGCTCCGCCCAGCATGCGCGAGGCTTGTTGCGTCTGTTTTATCAGCTCTTTTTTCATAAAATCAATGTGTTTTGCGCTGACGCGGATGTTGGGACACGAAACTCCGATGGAAACCGTCACGACGCCGTTTTTATTGGCGACCGGCGCGGCCAAAGCCGACACGGAGGAAATGCCCGGACGGCGTATTTCCGAGAATCCGTTTGATCGGATCCCGCGAAGTTCCTTCAGCCATGCCTCATTGCTCAAAATATGATCGTCAGCTTCGGTGTCGCACGATTTCAGGTAGCGGGAGACAAATTCTTTCCACAACTCTTCAGGACCAAACGCCACCAATATTCTTCCCGTGGCAAGTTCCAGCGGATTACATATCGTCCGCATAAAATTGACGGACACGTGCTGGCTGCCCTCGTGTGAAATGATGATTTTCGCCTGGAATCCGGTCAATATCGAGGCAACGGAGCGTTCACCGGTCGCCAGGCTGAGTTCATGGACAAACGGATCCAGAAGCAGGTTCAGGGAGGTTCCGGAATTCCATGCGGCCGACAAAGATTCCAGCAGCGGACCCGGCCGGTAGCGTCCGTTGATGTTCATGAGGTAATTACGCAAGGCCAGGGTCTTGAGAAGGTTGTAGGTTGTTGCGACGTGCAGGTTCAGTTTGCGCGCAAGCTCGCTTACGCCGATTTCGCGGGCCTGCGCCACGGTTTCCAGAATGTCGAGCGCGCGGTCGAGGCAATTTATCCTGTTGGTCCGTTTGGGCATAATTCTTTCTTTATTGTTATGTAATATATATATAATAATGCAAGATATGTGTCAAGATGTTTTTTTGGCTTTTCTGGTAACGTGCCGGTTTTTCCGAAATCAACGGCGGGTATGGGCCGCGATGGCGCGGGAGGTTTCGCGTTCCGCCGTTTCCTTGCGCAGGCGTTCGCGCTTGTCGGGCGCTTGTTTGCCGCGGCAGAGACCGAGCTCAACCTTGACCAGGCCGTGGTCGTTCAAATACATGGCCAGCGGAATCATGGTCATGCCCTTCTGGGTCAATAAACCGAACAGCCTTTTGATCTCGCGCTTGTGCAGGAGCAGTCTTCTTGGCCGGCGCGGTTCATGGTTGAACTGGTGGCCGAATTCGTAAGGCTTGACATGCACGTCATGAAGAAAAACCTGGCCGTTTTCGATCGCCGCGAATCCGGCGCTTAAATCGACCAGTCCCTCGCGGATCGATTTGACTTCCGTGCCCTGCAAGGCAATGCCGGCTTCAAATTTGTCGACAATGAAATAATCGTGGCGCGCCTTGCGGTTGACGATCCGCAGTTGCCGCTCGTTTTGCTTTTCAGGTGATTTTGGCATTTTTTTAGGCACATTTTGCGGCTCGGTTGCGGAAAACCATTATAAAACAACAGCCGTTTTGTCATTCCCGCGGAGGCGGGAATCCAAAAAAGATTATCCGAATCCGGATTCCCGATCAAGTCGAGAATGACAGCATTTTCAGGCTCAATCTTGACATGAATGCGCGCCTTCAGTAGATTTACCCATGGAGTAAGGCGCAATGAAATTATACATGTTCCAGTGCGGCATTCTCAAGACAAAGAAACACCTTATAACAATGGGGCGCGGACTTGGAGAACCGTTTGAAATTCCAGTTCCTTTCTTTCTAATCCGGCACCCCCAAGGCAACGTGCTTTTCGACACCGGCAATGCGTTGGCAGCGGTCAACGACAAAATCGGGCATTGGGGCGCGGCGGTAGTGGCGGATTACGACCCGGTCATGAACGCTGACGATTATGCGGCTTCGCAGTTGGCCAGGATTGGAATCGCACGGGAAGAGATCACGCACGTCATATTTTCACACCTGCATCTTGATCACGCCGGCGCCACTGGCGAATTCCCCAATGCAACTTATTACGTTCAGCGCGCCGAAATGCAATACGCCTATGTGCCCGACTTTTTCCAGGCGGATGCCTACATCCGCGCAGACTTTGACAAGCCTCATCTCAAGTGGCGCGTTTTGGAAGGATGCCAGGAGGATTTTTACGACGTTTTTGGCGACGGCAAGCTTCGAATCATGTTCACGCCCGGGCATAGTCCCGGCCATCAGTCCTTATCGGTCAACCTTGAGAAATGGGGCCCAACCCTGCTGGCCGCCGACAGTGTTTATACCGAAGAAATCCTGGAAGAAGACGTGCTGCCGGGCCTGGTCTACAGCCCGTCCGATACGGTAAAGTCCATCAAGAAAATCCGCGACCTGCGCCGGGTTGGCGGGGTGAGGATCATTACCGGGCACGATCCGGTTGCCTGGCCGAAGTTCAAACTTGCGCCGGCTTTTTATGAATAAGCTTCAACATGAAGACAGACAGGAAGCCTTCGATTCCCCTTCCCGGCCATTCCCTCTCATTTCGCGAACTCAATCATTGCCTTGACCACGCCGTCCGAATATCCTGCCACCAGTTCAAAAGCCTTCTGTGTCTGCTCGAATTTAAAACGGTGGGTTATCATGAAATCCGCGTTGAGCATTCCGCCTTTCATTAGCGTCAGAGTAGAATGTAAACATTCGCATTGCCTCCTGACATTCAGCACGGAAATTTCCTTGCGTCTTATTTTGTCGATCACCATGGAAATGCGCTCTGTTTCGGGAATACCCACCAGTATTAATTTGCCGCCGGGCTTGATCAGGTCTATGGCCTGATCAACGGCAGATTGCTCGCCGCAACACTCGAACACCGCATCCAACAGAAGGGGCTTTTGCAGGACAATTTCATCGACAATATTCTGCTTGCCCGGATTTCCCGACCAGTCAGCTCCGTTTTTCACGGCGATCTGCAGGCGTTCGGGAATAAGATCGGTAACGAAAATTTTGGCAGCCCCCATCAACCGCGCGCAGAGCATGACGCTTAAGCCGATCGGACCGCAACCAAGGATCGCAATATTTGCCCCCTTGAGCGGCAGCGCTTTTTTTGCAGCATACAAACCGATTGCCAGCGGCTCGGAAAGGGCCGCTTGTTCGGCGGTCATTTTTTTTTCCTTCACGGAAAAACAACATTCCTGCGGCATGACAATATATTCGGAAAGGCACCCTTCCGCCTGGCCGGGACAGCCCAGAAACCGCAGTTTGCGGCATGTATGCGGCCGTCCGCCGCCGCATTGATCGCATTGTCCGCAGGACATGGCCGGCTCGATCGCCACCAATGCGCCCGGCGCGACGCGGCTCACGCCGGAGCCGACTTTCTCGACTATCGCCGCGCCTTCATGGCCCACGGCAAACGGATATTTGACGATCTGCGAACCGATTCTGCCGTCCTTGTAATAATGAATATCGGAACCGCAAACGCCGACCGCGGCGATTTTGAGCAGCACCTCGTCTGCGGATTTTATCTCGGGCATTGGAACCTCGCGCAGTTCCATCTGCTTTATGCCGGTTAATACGAATGTTTTCATTGATTGGCCCGCGAAACACACTAAAGCGAGCAGAGCCCGCAACCTAACCACGGAGATCACAGAGGCACAGAGGTTGGCACAAGAAGAGGTTGCTTAAAATCTATTTTGCCTGAACGGCAAAACAGATTTTAAGCAAGACTTT
>Ga0074199_1001054_pt1 | contig 28916 bp, 24 predicted proteins | sample EPASupsiteSAE347_FD_64528 | JGI IMG/M metagenome (GOLD analysis project Ga0074199, IMG submission 64528) | Bioremediated contaminated groundwater from EPA Superfund site, New Mexico - Sample SAE3-47 | ecosystem: Environmental > Aquatic > Deep subsurface > Groundwater > Contaminated ... | reverse complement strand
TATGGACAAAGTAGGTTTCTTGACTATTATAGGCCGAGCTAAGGATGTGATAGTGCTGTCCACTGGCAAAAACATATTTCCTGAGCCTATTGAAAATGTTCTAAGTGAAAGCCGTTATATTACTCAGAGCATGGTCTATGGTGATGGGCAGAAGTATTTGTCAGCTCTGATTGTGCCAAATTTTGAGCAGTTAAAGCTTTGGTGTAAAGAACAAGGCGTGAGTTATAATCTACAAGAAGAGAAAGTCAGGGAGTTTTATAAGTATAAGATAGCTGACAAACTTAAGCGTTTGGCAGATGTGGAACAAATAAAAGATTTTAAATTATTATCAGAGGAATTTAGCCAAGAAAATGGGTTTTTAACGCCGACTTTAAAGCTCAAGAGGCATAGGATTATTGCCAAATATGTGGCTTAATATATAAGGATTGGCTGTAAGTATTAAAGAGCCAATACATTGTTTTAGGCTCTTTTTTGTGCTAAGATTATGATGGATTTAGTAGCTAAAAATAATTAATTTAGTCTTATTCAGCGGATAAATTAATGTTCTATAATTTGATTAAAATTATACTTTCCCCAATAGTGAAGTTTTTATGGTTAGGTAGGATTAATGGTATGGAAAATATACCTAGAAAGGGGTCATTTATCCTGTGTGCTAATCATCAAAGTTATATAGATTTTTTTCTTTTGGGTAGTGTTATGGAAAGAAAAGTATATTTTTTGGCAGGTGAAGTTTTTTTTAGGAGTAAATTATGGCGTCCATTAGTAAAATGGACTGGTCAAATCCAAGTTGATAGAAATTCTAAGGATAAGTCTAAAGTTTATAGTGCGGTGGACAAGTTATTTAAAAAAGACAATACTTTATGTATTTTCCCAGAAGGTACCAGATCAAGATCTGGTAATCTACAACATGGATATAATGGCGCCACGAAGTTTGCTTATAAGTATAAAATACCTATTATACCCATTGGTATAGTGGGGGCTTTTCTTGCATGGCCACCACAAAACAAGATGCCAAAAATAAAAAGAGTTGATATAAATATAGGTGAATTAATTTATATAAATACGAATAATTTTGATATGGAAACGCAAAGTTTAATGAAAAAGATAGCGAAGTTGAGTAATCTAGATTACAATTATGAGTAATTTTAAAAATATATCAAAAAAATATGAGCAGTAGTAATATTGGGGGGATACATTTAGTTTTTTTTGATGTAGATAATACTATAGTAAAGGGGTATACACAAAAATATTTTATTAAGTATCTTACTAATCATGGTTATTTAAATTTTTTATCTTTATTATTAGGGTACGCTTGGTTTCTTTTATATAGGATAAAATTAGTTAAAGATTTGAATAAGCCGGTGAATAGATTATTATCCTGTATGAGAGGTTGGGATAAAGAGGAACTAAATTTTGTTTTTAATGATTTTTTTTATAAATGTATAAAAGATAATTTTTTTCAGGATGCCGTAGAAGAAATTAATTTTCATTTATCTAAAAAACATGAGATTTTTTTAATCTCGGCAAGTTTAGAGCCAATCATTGATAATATTAGTAATTATTTGGGCGTCGATAATGTAATAGCTACTAAATTGAGTATTAGTAATAATTTATTTAATGGTAGCGTTGACGGTAAGGTTATAGATGGCGATGAAAAACTTAAGTATGTTAAAATGGTTGTAAAACAGTATTCTGATAATCAGAATTTACAAACTTATTTTTATTCAGATCATTGTTCAGATTATCCTCTATTAAAATTTGTTGATCATCCAAATGTTGTAAATCCAGATAAACATTTTAAAAAAGTAGCTTTAAGGGAGGCTTGGAGGATATTACAATATAAATAAAATATAAATGAATTCATTCGCTTCATCAAGTTTAGTCACTGGAATACTTAGTTTAATTCTTTCTATTTTTGTTTTTTTTAGGAGGAAAAATTCTAAATTAAGTTTGTTGTGGGCAAAAACAGGTTTTTCGATAGCTATGTGGAGTCTGGGGCTATTTGGGGTAACTTTTTTTAGAAGTTTTTATAATGCTTATATATCACAAGTTATACTGGATATCTTTGCTATATTTGTTCCAATTTTTTTCTTAGATTTTGTTGCTACATTAACGGAAAAGAAAAAAGATATTATTAGGTTTATACGTTTTTGTTATGTTTTTGCCGTACTATTAGCCATATTAAGTCTGACAAGTTATTTTAAAAAAGGCCTTAAACCAGTTTTAGATTTTAAGTATTGGGTTGATCCGGGGTTTTTATATTGGATTTTTCCTATATTTTTTTTATCTTTGGCTATATTCGCTGTGTATTTGTTAATATCTTATCAAAGAAAATTTTCAGGTATAAAGAAACAGCAGATAAAATATGTTTTGTACTCGGCTTTTGTTGGTTTCGGAGGAGGAATGTTTAATTTTCTTCCCCAATTTTCCCAAATATATCCAGTAGGTAACTACCTAGTTGGTTTTTACATTATCACAATTACTTATGCGATAATCAAATATCGCTTAATGAATATACGTTTAATATTGACTCGTAGTATTCTCTACGGTGTTTTGGTCGGTGCAGTAGCTAGTTTTTTTGCTCTATCAGTTGTTGTGGTTGGTGAAATGATAGGAGGTAATACTAGAACTAGTAAAATTTTTACTTATATTGTTACCTCTTTTATAGTAGTTATAGCTCTTGATCCAGTGAAGCGCACTTGGGCCAAGATTACAGACAATATTTTTTACAAAGATAAGATTGATTATCAATATGTGCTTAGAGAAGCTGGTAATGTAGTTGCTAGAGAAATAGATTTACAAAAATTATTGCAAGGATTAACGGATCTTCTGGTAAGCAAATTAAAGATTAAGGGCTTAGCAGTGCTGGTAGCATCTAATGATACTTTTCATCTGGTAGCCGGCACTGGCCAAAACAAAAAGATATCTGTTTCTAGTGATTTTATTGCTTACCTTAAAAGTAATCCCAAGCTAGTAATTGTTGAGGAAGCTATACGCCAGCAAGAAAATCTGGGAACGGCTAGCACTGATTTGTTTAGCCGTTTTATCAGCGAAGCTGAGGCCCTCAAAGCAGAGATGATAATTCCTGTTTTAGAGCAAGAAAAGCTAACAGCTATATTTTTGGTGGGTGGTAAAAACTCTGGCGATTTATACAGTAATGATGATGTCAATTTTTTTCGGGTATTAGTACCGCAAGTAGCCACGGCCATAGAAAAATCAAAACTCTATGAAGAAATAGAAGAGTTTAATCGTGAATTACAGAAAAAAGTAGAAGAGCGTACCAAGAGTTTGCAAGAAGTTAATTTGAGCTTGGAAGAGCGCAACAAGTTTTTGACAACCATGCAGGTGGTAACCAACATGGTTTCACGCACCTTGGACCTTAACAAAGTCAACCAGATGATTGCTGACTGCATTGCTTCAGAGCTAGGTTATGTTGGTGGCATATTAAGCTTTGTCCATCAAAATAGTAATACTTTACGGGTTGGTGCTATTACTAACAATGACAAAACTAGGCCGGCTATTCAGCTCTTGCCTATAGATCCTAGAGAGTATGAGACAATTTTGGAGGCTAGCTACAATCTAGGCGCTCAGACAGTCTTGGATGGTAAGATAAATTTTTCTGAGAAGATGTCTGACTTTTTGTCACCGCCAGTAGATAAAGTAGCTATTGATAAAATCCAGGCTATGCTTGGTATAAAGACAGCGGTAGCTGTACCAATATTTTCTGAAGCCAAGATAATCGGCATTATTCACTTTTTATTGCCAGTATCTAGGGACAAGATTTCTTCTATGGATATTGAGATTATGACCGCTTTGACTAATCAGGTTGGCATAGTGTCTCGTAACATCAAGCTTTATGAAACCTTGCAGCAAGCCAATCGTGAACTCCAAGATGCCAACTTGCGTTTGCGCGAATTGGATAAGGCCAAGTCTGAATTTTTGTCTATTGCCTCTCATCAATTGCGTACACCTATTTCGGCTATCAAGGGTTATCTATCCATGATTATTGATGGTGACTTTGGGCCCATACCCAAAAGTATTGATACTGTGGTTAAAAATCTTTTTGAAAGCGCTTCACGCTTGGCTCGGCTTATCAATATCTTTTTGAATGTTTCGCGGATTGAATCGGGCCGGCTAAAACTAGAAAAGAAACCTTTACAAATTAGTGGGTTGATTGATAGCGTGATTGTTGAACTTATCAATCAAGCTAAGCAAAAAAATGTCCAGTTAGAGTATAAAAAAGATAAAAAAGTGCCGCCTTTGATCTTGGCTGATAGTGATAAGTTGCGCGAAGTTATACTCAACCTTATTGATAACGCCATTAAGTATACGCCTCAAGGGCACATTGATGTTAAAGTAAAGATAGAAGATAAAAATCTTAAATTTATAGTAGAAGATACTGGCATTGGTATTGATAAGGAGGAAGTAAAGACTTTGTTTAGAAAATTTGTCCGGGGTAGCGGTGTGGCTCAGATTCATACTGGCGGCTCAGGTTTGGGCTTGTTTATTGCCCAAAAGATTATCAAAGAGCATGGCGGTGAAGTCTGGGCCGAGAGTGATGGCAAGGGCAAGGGCAGTCGTTTTCAATTTGTTTTGCCAGTTTATGACGGTCAAGAAGTGCCGGTTTACAAAGAGGCTGGCAACCAAGCTAAAAAATAACGGGCTAAACCCCGTCATAGAAATAATAGATCGGGGTAAACCCCGTTTTATAGAGATTATAGATCGGGGTTTACAAAAAATGGGGGTTTTACTATAATACAGGGGCTATATTAATTAAACTAAGTATTTATGAATCGGAAAAAAACATTGAAATTAGCCCTTATTTTTTTAGTTATTTTGGTCGTGGCCGGAGCAGTCTATGGGTCTTATTGGCTGTATCAAAAATATCAAACTAAGCAAGTGGTTGATAACAAGGCTGGATTAGTGGCTAGGATGACTAGTTTTGATGTCAAGGACAAAACTATTGATCAGGGCACTATTGATAGGTATTACGAAGCTTTTAACAAAAACAAGGATTTTTTTCTAAACCATCAAGATAATTTGGAGGCCTTTCAGACATTGGTCAATATGGGTCTTTTCAAGCAATTAGTGGGCGATTACACTGGCGCTGAAGAGATCTGGCTTTACACCTATAAGCTGGAGCCAAATAGTTATTTACTAAATGGCAATTTAGCCCATCTTTATCAGTATTATTTAAAGGATTATCCCAAAGCTGAAGAATTTTATCTTAAAGCGCTAGAGTCCAAGGATATTGCCAGTGCTAATCAATATACTTATTTTAGCGAGCTCTACGATTTGTATCATTTGAACCTCAATGATCAAGTCAAGGCAGTAGAGACTTTGGATAAGGCTATAAAAGCCTTGCCTAGTGATATTAATGTTTATTTGATGGCGGCTCGCCACTACAAAGAAGCTGGCGATTATGCCAAGGCTCGTGATTATTATAATCAAGCTTTAAAAATAAACCCCAATAGCTTAGCGGCTAAAGAGGGACTAAAAAATCTAAATCAATAACCTATTTTATATGTCAGTTTTGCCTAAGACTCTAGATAGTTTTGTGGAAAAAATAATTAGGCTATTTTTGCCTGTTGTTTTCTTTTTACCACTATATGTGAGCTCAGTGTATTATTTTCCCTTTATTACGCCACGCACCTTTGTCTTTAGAATAATTGTAGGCATACTACTCGGACTCTATATATTTTTGCTTATTAGAAATAAAGAAAAATATAAGCCCTTTGGCAAGAATTTGCTAATAGCTTATTTTGCTTTGGGACTTATTTTGACGATTTCCAGCTTTTTGGCTGGTGATATCCTTTATAGTTTTTGGGGAAATTATGAAAGAATGGAAGGACTAGTTGGTTGGTATTATCTGATTGCTTTTCTTCTGTTAATTTTAGGCATTTATTATCGCCGCCGTTCTTGGGTGTTTTTGCTACACGTCAGCACCCTAGCTTCTTTTATTATTGCTTTTGTAGCTCTATCACAAAATCTGGGCCTGGATTTGCTCTTATCTTCAGCGGGAGGAGAAAGAGTTTCATCTACTTTGGGTAATCCTACTTATTTGGCGGCTTACAGCTTATTTCATTTATTTTTTTCAATTTATTTTATTGTAAAAGACAAAGCTCGGCGTTTGCGTTTTGAACTTATCGGTTTTTATATAATGGATGCTATTTTGATTTTTATAGAAATCAGAGGTAGATCAAACGGACAACTAGGCGTATTATCTATGTTGTTTAGAAATATTTATCTAACCTTAACTTTTTTATTACCCCAGATATTCTTGCATATCAACTACTTTTGGCATAAAAAGTCAGTCAAGTGGGCTGGCATTAGCAATATCAGTTACTTTGTATTGATAGCTATTATAAATTTCTTGGCGTTATTTAATACTCAGACTAGAGGTGCGGTTGTTGGCTTGGCCGTGGGTATACTCTTTGCTTTGATATTTTTACTAAGTAGTCGCTATACTGCCAAAAAAATAAGATATGTTATTGCTTCAGCTCTTTTACTTTTTATATTATTTGGCGTTGGTCTATTTTCTTTTAAGGACAGCAATTTAGTAAAGAGCAATCCTACTCTAGAGAGGGTATCGCATATTTCACTTACAAGTATTACAGTTGAGTCTCGTATTTTGACCTGGCAGGCGAGCTTGAAGGGTTGGCAGGAAAAGCCGATTTTAGGCTGGGGTGAAGAAAAATTTTATGTTGTTTTTAACAAATATTTTCCCACAGATATTTTTAGAGATTTAGGCTCACAGGTTTGGTTTGATAGGCCACACAATGTTTTTGTGCAATATTTGGTGGAAGGCGGCATTTTAGGCCTTCTGGCGTATTTGAGCATTTTTGCCTTGGCTTTTGTCAATTTGTTTAAGCATTATCGGCGTACCAAGGATGTTAAAACTATTAGCATTTTTGGCGGATTAATCATTGCTTATTTGGTCCAAAACTTTTTTGTATTTGATAGTTTGAATACATATATACCGGCCATATTATTATTGGCGGTAACGGCATTTTTGGGTGCTAAACCAAGAGCTAAAGTAACAGCTATGCCCAATAGGGCTACCGGCCGTTTGCTGGTAGGCTTTGCTGTGATTGTGCTTATGGTAGCTTGGTCTTATTATGCCAATGTTTTAAAGATGCAAGCTAACACTGGCTTTGTGGGCATATTTAAAGAATTACGCTATAGCACTGCTACTAGCTTTGATGAAGAAAAAAATAATAAATTGTTTGCTATTATAGATGGCACTTATTTGGGCAAGTTTGAAGCGCGACAAGTGTATTCAGAGTATGCTTATTCTCTAATTAGCGACCAGCAGGCTTCTTATTATCAGCAGTTAAAGACTATAGAGTTGGCTGAAACAGAAATGCTAAAAAGCATTGCCGAGCAACCAGACAATGTCCGCCATCAAAGCTTTTTGATTAATATGTATTTAGCGGCTGCCAGCGTTGATCCTAGCTACGCCCAGAAAAATGTTGATTTAATAAACAAGGCTATTCCACTTAGTCCGACTCGCACTCAATTGTATTACTCTTTGGGTCGAGCTTATATGACTTTGGGGCAGGCTGACAAATCTGTGGAAAGCTTTAAAAAGGGTTTAGATTTATCACCAAAGGTATTTGACTCCTATCTCAATTTGTTTGCGGCTTATTTAAATACCAATAATCCAACCGAAGCGGAAAAGGTTTTAGGAGATCTATGGACAAATGTTCCAGTAGTGTCGGTTGATCAATATGGCCACTTGGCGCAGGTGTATTATGTGTTTAAATATACGGATAAGGCCATTGATTTGCTTAAAGTAGCCATAGATAAATATCCTGGGGAAAGCAATTTGTATGCCCAATTAGTTGTTTATTACAATGACACTGGTGATAAAGCTAACGCTAAAGTTTATCTAGATAAATTACAAGTAATTGATCCTAGTCTAGCTGAGGAGGCCAAACAAGCTTTGGGTTTATAGTAACAAATTTAAATAGCGCCCCGTCCGCCAGCTGGCGGACGGGGCGCTTATTTTTAACTATTCATTTTAGAAAAGTTTTGAGTAAAGCTCTTCAGTCTTGGCTAGAGTTTGTTTTAAGCTAAAGTTTTTTGTAATATTTTGATAATTGTCTTCGGCCATTTGTCTAGAAGCGGCAGGGTCGCTAACTATTTTTTCCATAGCTTGAGCCAAAGATAATGGATTGGCAGGAGCAGTTAACAGGCCGGTTTTCTTGTCAGTCAATATTTCTGGCACGCCACCGACATGAGTGGCAATAGTAGGTATCCTAGCCAGTCCCGCTTCTAGTATAGTATAGGGCAGACCTTCTTTTACTGAGGGCAATACAAAAACATCAAAAGCTTTGAGATATTGGTAGGCATCACTGGTTTGGGATACAAATTTTATCAAGGGGCCTAGGTCATTATCTTTGACCTGTTCTTTTATCGCACTGAGTTCTGGTCCATCGCCAATAAACACCCAGTGGTAGTTATCTGGTAGGCGAGAGCCTTGGTCACGAAGCATTTTGATAGCCTCTACTAGATGAGGATAGCCTTTGGTGGCATAAAAGCTGGCAATAGTGCCAAAATATTTTTTATCTGATTTGAGGCCTAGTTTGTGTTTGGCAGTATCAGTATCATGAAATATATACTGATCCGCATCCAAACCATTATGTATGGTAAAAATTTTTTCTGAGCTAGTGATTTTATTATTGATAGCGCTCTGTCTGTCAGCTTCAGAAACAGCAATTACTATATTTTCTAGAGCAGTGGAGATTGTCTCGGAGAGTTTGTAAATTTTCTTTTTTAGTTTTGATAGGGGCTCGTTAAAAACAAAGCCGTGAGCGGTATAGACTATGCGCAGCCGGATATTGATAGGATTAGAATTATAAAATTTGGCGGCTAAGGCGCCTATTAGTCCGGCCTTGGAACTGTTGAGATGGATCAAGTTATATTGTCCCTGTCTCAAAATTTTGTTTAGTTCTATAGTTGCCAAATATTCTCTGCCTAAATCAATATTTCTCATGAGGTAGGGGACAGGGATGGTTTTGATGTTCAATTTCTGGCAAATTTCTAAAAATTTGGGGTCAAGCTCCGCCATTTCCCCATAGGCAATATGGACTTCATTGTTTTGGCTAAAGTATTGAGCTAGCTCCAAAACATACTTTTGCGCCCCACCCCATTTGGTCTGGGTGACTGCATAGAGGATTTTTTTACCTTTCAAATGTTGGCCTTTTTCCATTTTTTGGCTAATATTAGCTATTTTTTAAGTTGATTTATTTTGTGAATTCTGTTATAATTTTATAGAATTTATTGATATAAAGCAAGTTTCATAAATATTGAACATACTTATTTAATTTATGAAAATAGTAATTGCTACAGGTATTTTTATTCCTGAGCCAGGCGGGCCAGCCACCTATGCTCCAAAAATCGCTGAGGAGTTTTTAAAGATAGGCCACAAAGTGCAAGTGATTACTTATTCAGATAAGGCTCATTATGATTTTGATGAGTCTTTGTCTTATGGGGTTTATCGCGTAAAAAGAGCTAATAAATTGTTAAATTATTGGCGTTACTACCTGGCATTGCTCAGGCTAGGACGTGATAGCGACATTATTTATACCTTTGATCATTTTAGCGCCGGTTTGCCAGTAGCGATATTTTCTTTATTTATCCGCCGGCCATTTTTTATTAGAGTGGGCGGTGATTTTATTTGGGAAAAGCATTTGGACGCGACTGACAACTTGGTGACCTTGCGGCAATTTTATGAGCAGGGCTTGCATCGCAAATTTCATCAGTTAAGGTTTAGAATCATCACTTGGATTTTTAAGCAGGCTCGGGGTATTATTTTTACAACTGAGTTTCAAAAAGATATTTTTCAAAAATACTATAACTTGGCCAGTAGAAAATTATTTATTATTAATAATCCCATTGATCTTAGTGGGATATCAGCTAAGCGTAGCCAGATAAAGCGGGAAATTGTAGTACCGGCCAGATTTATCAATAAAAATAATCTAGATAATTTGATAAAAGCTTTTATCAAAATTAAAGATAAAACTTTAACCCTTAGTATTATCGGTGCTGGTCCGAGGCATGATCAGCTTGTAGATTTAGTTAAAAATTTGGGAGTAAAAAATATTTTTATTGAAGATGTTTTGTCTCGGCAGGATTTGCATAAGCGTTTGTTGGGGGCCTACCTAGTAATTTTTCCTAGCCTGACGGACATTAGTCCTAATGCTATGCTGGAATGTTTGGCTTTAAAAGTGCCATTTATTAGTTCGAGAGAAATAGGTTTTGACTGGGTAAAAGACAAAATCCTTACTTTTGACCCGCTACATCTCGATGAGATCACTCAAGCTATTGATAATCTTTCAGATTCCGTATTTTACCAAAATTATAGTCATCAGCTGACCGATATCAAATACAATTATAGTTATAGTGAGGCGGCTATAGATACTATCAATATTTTTCAAAAATATTTATGAGTAAAAATCTTACAGATACATCCATATTGATGGTTAGTTTTGAAACCGGCCTCTTAGACAGAGCCGGTAGTGGTAATGTAGTAGCTAGACATCAGCGCTATGCTCAGAGCCTAAAGCAACTGGATATTATAGTTTTTGGCCGAGCAGTAGTTAAGCAAAATAAGTTGTCTGACAATTGCCAAGTCTATGGCGTCGGCAAAAGTCTTAAGTCTTTATTTACGGCTTATGGCCTGTCTTGCCAATTATTTGACAAAAACCACTATGATTTAGTAGATGCTCAGGATCCGCATTTAGCTGGTCTTTTAGCTTTCCGTCTAGCTAAAAAATATAAGGTAAAATTTGAAGTCCACTTTCATGGTGATTTTTGGGAAAACAAATTTTGGCTAAAAGAATCTGCTAAAAATAAATTTTACAATTATTTACAACATAAAATAGTTTTTAAAGCTGATGCTATCCGGGTAGTTAATCGGCTAATAAAGGATAAACTGCTGAAAGCTGGCCTTAAAGCCAATAAAATTGCTGTCATTAATACGCCAGTCAATGAAGTGGAATTTTCTCGGGCTACTGATAGTCAAAAAGTCGCTGATATTAAAAATTCTTATCAATCTAAAAAAATATTGCTTTTTGTCGGCCGCTTGGTGGCGGCTAGGAATTTATTTTTTTTATTGGAAGTTATCCAAGAATTAAAGAAAACACGAGATGATTTTGTCGTGCTTCTAATTGGTGAGGGTAATCAAAAAGATAAGTTATTAGAGGCGATTGATAAGCAAGATTTGACAAAACAGGTTTATCTGCTGGGTGCTAAAGATTCATCCGAGTTACTCGCTTATTATCAAGCGGCTTATTTATTGTTATTATTATCTAATAATGAAAGTTTTGGCAAAGTGATTATTGAAGCAGGTTTTGCCAGCTTGCCGACACTGGCCGCGCGCGCTTTGGGGCCAGAAGCCATTATCACTGATAAGCACAACGGCTGGCTAGTTGGCATTGATGATTTGCCAGGAACGCGGGATCAATTGAATTATTTATTAGATAAGAAGGAAGTCGTTTTGGCGGCCGGGCATAAGGCCAGAGAAGATTTTTTGCGGGATTATAGCCAAGTAGCATCTTATAAAAAAGTTGAAGATTTTTGGTACAGAATTGTTAATGATCAATTATGAAATATTTAGTAGTTATTCCGACTTACAATGAAGCTGACAATATAATTGTTCTTTTAGAGCAGATTATAAAAGCCTATCCGGCAGTCCATGTTTTGGTAGTAGATGATAATTCGCCTGATGGCACAGCCAAATTGGTTAAAGATTTTATTGTAAAATATCCTGGTAGAGTTTTTATTCTTGAGCGCGCCAAAAAATTGGGCTTAGGCTCAGCTTATAAACAAGCCTTTGCTTGGGCCTTGGCTCAAGGCTACGATTTTGTGATTTCTATGGATGCTGATGAATCGCATCAGGTTAGTGATATTGATAAATTGATATCAGCTAGCCTTAATCGTGATATTGTCTTAGCTTCACGCAAAATTGCTGGCGGGCAAATAGTTGGTTGGAATGCTTGGCGGCATTTTACCAGTAATAGCGCCATGGGGTTGTCACGATTTATTTTGAGACTAAATACCAGAGACGTGACCGCTGGATTTAAGTGCTATAGCCGGCGTTTCGTAGAGTTTTTGATGAACAAAAATATCAGGAGTGACGGTTATGCTTGGCAGATAGAAACTATATTTTTGGCGGAGAAAAATAATTTTAGCATTGAGGAAGTGCCGACTACTTTTATTGACAGGCGTCGGGGTCAGTCAAAATTATCTTTGAAAGATGCCGCAGAATTTTTTATAAATGTTATTAAATTAAAGTTAAAGCCATGAGATTACTCATGATTACTAGACGAGTAGATAGAGACGACGGCTTGGCCGGCTTTACTTACAATTGGATAAAAAAGTTATCTAGTCGCGTTGATAAATTGGAAGTTATTTGTTTGGAAAAAGGCACGAGTGATTGGTTGCCGGCCAATGTGTCAGTATATTCTCTGGGCAAAGAAACAGGCAAGAACCGCTTTAGGGAATTTTGGCGTTTTCAAGGCTTGGCTAGGCGTATAGTGCCGGAAGTTGATGGTGTTTTTACTCACCAGAATCCTGAATATGGTATTCTTATTGCGCCTTGGACTAAGATTTTTAGAAAAAAACTGATTGCTTGGTATACACACAAGCAGGTTAGTTGGCGTTTGCGATTACTCAACTCCTTGGCCGATATAATGGTGACAGCCTCAGTAGATAGTTTCCGTTTGCCTAGTAAAAAATTAAAAGTTCTGCAACATGGTATTGATACTAAACTTTTTTCTTATGGGGCCAGATCTGACCAGGCAGTGATAAATTTACTAAGCGTTAGTCGTCTGTCGTCAACCAAAAAAATTGATCAAATGATTGATTTGGTGGCTAGATTGAAATCCAGTTTAAAACAGCCAATAATTTTTAAAATTGTTGGTGCTCCGACTTTGCCTAAGGATCGGGAGTACTTCAGTAGTTTAAAGGCTCAAGTGAATAAGTTGGGTTTGGCCGCTCAGGTACAATTTTTGGGTTCAGTAGCCAATGATCAGACACCAGCGCTTTATCAGGAAGCCGATATATTCTTGAATTTTAGCCAGACGGGCAGTGTGGATAAGACAGTGTTGGAGGCTATGAGTACCGGAGCTTTGGTTTTGGTCTCCAATGAAGCTTTTAAGGACATTTTAGAGCCACTCAACCCTTATTTGTATATTAATGACATTGAATCTGCTGATAAAAATATCAAAGAATTGTTAAATTTAGACAGAGAAGCCTTGGGTTTAAAATTGCGAGATTATGTTTTAAATCATCATAATCTTGATATTTTAATGGATAAAATAGTTAATTTATTTAAAAAATAAAAGATGTGCGGCATCAATGGCTTTAATTTTTCTGATGAAAAATTAATCCAAGCAATGAATGATAAAATACGCCATCGCGGTCCTGATGATCGTGGTTATTTTGTTGATAGTCGCATATCTTTAGGTCACAACCGCTTGTCTATTATTGATTTGTCAGAGCGCGGTCATCAGCCGATGATAAGCTCGGATAAAAATTATATTATTACTTATAATGGCGAGTTGTATAATTATTTGGAGATAAAAAAAGGCTTATTAAAAAAAGGCTATAAGTTTCAATCTGATACTGACACCGAAGTAATACTCAATGCTTACATTGAGGCTGGGCCAGATTGTCTTCAAGATTTTAATGGTATATTTGCCTTGGCTATTTGGGACAAGAGAAAACAAGAGCTATTTATAGCTCGTGATCAATTTGGTGTTAAACCATTGGTTTATTATTTTAAAGATAATAAATTTATTTTTTCTTCGGAAATAAAAGGATTGTTAACTCATGATATAAACAAGGATTTAGATTTTGATTCGCTAAATTTGTATTTTCGTTTTTTATATGTGCCTGGACCACGAACTATTTTTAAACATATCAAAAAATTATCGCCGGGCCATTATTTGTTGTTAAAAAACAATAATTTAAAAATTACGCGTTACTATCAGGTGCCACAAACAAAGAGTGGCTTAAGTTTTATTGAAGCTAAAACTCAAGTAAGGCATATTTTTGATAGAGCTGTCAAAAGGCAATTGGTATCAGATAGGCCACTAGGCATATTTTTGAGCGGGGGCATTGATTCTACAGCCATCTTAGGTTCCATGTCTCAAGTAGTCAAACATCAGATAAAGACTTTTACAGTTAAGTTTGATGTTGATGTTGAAGAAGAAAAATTTAATACTGATAGTTATTTGGCCAAAAAAAACAGTGATTATTATCATACGGATCATCATGAACTTTTAGTTAAGCCGTCAGATGTTAGGGATAATTTGGAAAAAGTGATTTACCACATGGATGATTTGGTGGCTAATCATACGCAAACTGCTACTTATTTGTTGGCTCAGCTGGCCAAGCAAGAAGTGGCCGTAGTTTTGGGTGGCGATGGCGGTGATGAGATTTTTGCGGGATACGATAGATATTATTATTATAATCTCATTGACCGTTTGCAAAAAATACCAAAGTTTTTACGGCAGAATTTTTTAAGCAAAATTTTAGCTGATAGTTTTCATAAAAATGCTTGGTACAATAAGCTCAATGCCTATGATAATTTGGATTTATTCTGGCAATTTCGTAGTCAAAAAGAAAAAAGTATCACTAGGTTTTTAAAGGCGGACATCAATAATTTGTCTAATGTTAGGCAAATTATTAAGGAGGAACACTTTTTGAAGTCAACCGGTAATCTAACTGAACAGCTCATGAAAGTTGATTTTGACAGCTGGCTGGTTGATGAGTCACTTACTAAAACGGATAAATTGACCATGGCACATGGCTTGGAAGAAAGGGTGCCATTTTTGGATAGAGAGCTGGTAGAGTTGGCTGCCAGCTTGCCTATGAAATATAAGTTAGCTAGCCGTGAACAGGGCAAATATATTTTTAAAGAAGCAGTTAAAGACTATTTGCCGGATTATATTTATGACAAACCCAAAACTGGTTGGTTTTCACCGGCGGCCAAATGGCTGCGCACAGGGCTCAAAGATTTTGCTTATGAAGTTTTATCTGACGGTTATAATACTGACACTAGCGACTATTTTGATTTTGTAGAAATCAAGAAAATTTTGGATAATCATATTAGCAGAAAAAATTATGCCCTAAACACTATCTGGCCAATAATGACTTTTCAGATTTGGTATAAATTATTTAAATCAAATGGCAAATAAAAATAAAATTTTTTTGTTAATTATTCCTTTAGTTTTATCAGTCTGGGGCATAGCTTACGGTCTGCCGCTTCATCTGATTGGCGATGAGGAATCACTAATTGGCGGAGCGCTCAAGATGCTGGAGCTCAAACAAATCATACCGGTTTTAGCGCCGGAGGCTTTTAAATTGTTGTATTATCCGGTAGTTATCCCTTATTTGGTAATTGTGGCCTCTTTGCCAGTTATAATTTTTAAATTTATAGCCTTGCAAGGTAATTTGCTGGCTCTAAAGGATTATTTTTTGCTTAACCTTGATAGTATTTGGCTAAGCTCTAGATTACTGTCTAGTATTTTTTCTTTGGGAGTTATTGTGGTTGTTTACAAACTAGCCCAAAGATTATTGTCTAATAAAGCAGCAAATTTGTCAGCCATTATTTTATCGCTTAGTTTTTTTCAAATTAGTTTAGCCCACTGGACGCGGCACTGGATTTTTACGACTTTTTTTGTATATCTGACAATTCTTTTGGCTGTCAATTTTGCCCAAGGCCGTCTTAAAAAATATTGGCTCATAGGAATTGTCGGGGCTATTAGCTTAGCTACTACTTATATAGCAATTTTAGGATTTGGTGTTGCCTGGCTGTTTTTGTGGTTTAATAGAAAAAAAATTATTAATATTAAAAAAGTTTTAATAGTCAATACCTTAGTTTTTATTATTGTTGGTGGACTATTGGTATATCTAAATTGGCCGGACATGTATAGGATTTTGGTCGGAGAGACTAGTAGCGGTCAGGCCAAAACATTGTTGGGGTTAATTACAACTTGGTGGCAAGTAATTTTAGTTCTGTTTAGGCAAGAACTTACTATTTTTATTTTATTTTTATTGAGTCTATTTTTATGGCGCCGTCAAACAAAACTTAAGATTTTTATTTTGAGTTGGCTCTTGATATATTTGGTGGCCCTGTATTATTTTGTGCATTTTGAACTTCGCTATATTTATTTGTTTATTCCAGCTTTAGTTATCTTAGTAGGGGATAGCCTAGTTTGGCTGGAAGAAAAAATTAATAATAAAAAAATATTTTATACTTTTTTGGGTGTGGCCTTATTATGGCCGCTAGTTACTATTATTAGGTATGATTATTTATTGACGAAAAGTGATACTAGACAATTAGCCGTAAGTTATATAAAAGAAAATATAAAAGACCAGAATTTTATTTTATCTTCGCAGTATATTTATTTGCCTAGAACTAGAACTGCCTTGGAACAGGCTGATAATTATGGCCACATCAATGCTACCGAAAGATATACTCTGCCCAATTATGATCGTCTGAGTAATCAACTGGAACAGTCTTATAATTATCAAAATATACACTTTTGGGATAAAGATAAGCTGACTATAGAGGTGGCTCAAGGCTATGGCCATGATTTACAAAATAGCTATTTTATAGTAGATTATTGGCAGGCTAGTGACTTGACAGAGGTAGAGGATTTTTGGCGTAATTCTGGCACTTTGGTGAAGAAATTTAGCCAAAACAGCACTAATACGAGTTATGATATTAATACTGATTTTTCAGCCTTTAATTCTATATTATTTAAAATAGATCGTTTAGGGCCAGTAGTAGAAATTTATAAATTAGACTAAAACTATGAAATTATCAATTGTTTTGCCAATTTACAATGAAGAGGAGAATATTCCTATTCTTCATAATAAATTGACGGAAGTTTTGAAAAATATTGGTGATGATTATGAGATTGTTTGTGTCAATGATGGTTCTCGGGACAAGAGCTGGCAAGTTTTAAAAGATATTGCCTCTAGTGACCATAACTTTAAAGTTTTGAGTTTTAAAAATAATTTTGGCCAGACTGCAGCTATGTCAGCCGGCATTAAGTTTTCCCAAGGGGAAATAATTATTCCTATGGATGCTGATTTGCAAAATGATCCGACTGATATTCCCAAGTTTTTGGAAAAAATAAAAGAAGGCTATGATGTGGTTTCTGGCTGGCGAAAACATCGTCAGGATGATCTCTTAAGCAGAAAAATTCCTTCCTGGATAGCCAATAGCATCATCGGTCACATTACTGGCGTCAAAATACATGACTATGGCTGTTCTATGAAGGCTTATAAGCGGGATATTATCAAAGGCGTAAATCTCTATGGTGAAATGCATCGTTTCATCCCAGCTTATGCCAGTTGGCAGGGCGCCAAAGTCGGAGAAATAGTTGTTACTCATCATCCTAGGATTCATGGTCAGACCAAGTACGGCATTTCCCGGACCTTTAAGGTAATTTTGGATTTGGTAGTAGTAAAATTTTTGTCAGTCTACATGAATCGTCCCATGCATTTTTTCGGGGGACTAGGATTTATTTCCCTATTCTTAGGGCTTGTGACAGGACTGACAGCGCTTGGTTTAAGACTTTTCCATATTAAATATATTGTCGAAACTCCTTTGCCGCTTTTGTCAGCTATGCTGATTATCGTTGGTGTCCAACTCATAGCTATGGGGATTTTGGCAGAGATGATTATGCGGACTTATTATGAATCGCAAAGCAAAGAGCCATACGTGATAAAAGATAAAATTAATTTTGATTAATGTGCGGAATTACCGGTTACTTTGGTCAAGGTAATCAAGACATCTTAAGTAGCATGACAGATGCACTTTATCATCGGGGTCCCGATGATAAAGGTTTTTATTGTGAGGGAAAAATTGGTTTGGGCCATCGCCGTTTGTCTATTATAGATTTGAGCGCGATTGGCCGCCAGCCCATGGCTAATGAAGATGACAGTATTCATTTGGCTTTTAATGGTGAGATTTATAATTATCAAGATTTAAAAAAACAGCTTAAAGGTCAGCATCATTTTAAGAGTCAGACTGATACCGAAGTTATTATTCATCTATATGAGGAAATAGGCACAGAAGTTTTTAGCCGCTTAGGGGGCATGTTTGCTATAGCTCTTTATGATAGTAAGAAAAATCAATTTATTTTGGCTAGAGATAGGCTAGGCAAAAAGCCTCTGTATTGGGGTAAGTTTGGTCAGACCTTTATGTTTGCCTCAGAGCTTAAATCTTTCCTCAAGCATCCAGATTTTAAAAAAGAGCTTAATTTAGAGGCCTTGGATAAATATCTGACCTATGAATATGTACCCACGCCGCATAGTATTTTTAAGGGGGTTTACAAGTTGGAGTCCGGCACCTATCTGGTTTATGATGGCCAAAAAGTAGTTAAGGAAAAATTTTGGGATGTTAGTTTTAAATCAAGTAATTTAAGCTTTACTGAAGCTAAGCTGGAGTTAGATAGAAAATTAGATCAGGCTACTAAGGCTAGATTAATGAGTGACGTGCCTTTGGGTATATTCTTAAGCGGTGGCATTGATAGTAGTACCATTGCTTATTATGCCCAGAAAAATAGCCAGCAAAAAATTAAAACTTTTTCTATTGGTTTTAAAGAAGCTAGTTTTGATGAGTCCAGCTATGCCCGGCAAGTGGCCAAGCATCTAGGCACCGAGCATTATGAGCAGATTCTCAGTGCTGAAGATTCTCTGGAGTTTATACCCAAAGTTGCTGACTTACTGGATGAACCAATGGCTGATGCTTCTATTATACCGACTTACCTTTTGTCCAAGTTTACCAAGGAGAAAGTGACAGTAGCTCTAGGGGGCGATGGCGGGGATGAACTGTTTTGCGGCTATGATACTTTTCTGGCAGAAAAAATAGGCGGCTGGTATAATGCTTGGCCTTGGAAAAAACCAGTAACTAAATTAGCTAGTATTTTGCCAACTTCTTTTAACAATATTAGTTTTGATTTTAAAATAAAAAAATTCTTGAGTGGTTTTGATTATCCTAAGAATTATCGCCATCAGATTTGGCTGGGCTCATTTGATAATTTACAAAAACAAAAATTATTTTCTCAAGATATTCGGCAGTCTTTGTCATCAGCTAATACTTTTGAGGACATTGATAATTATCTAAATAATTTTCCTGACAACAATTATTATAATCAACTTATTTATTTATATCTCAAGACTTATCTGATGGATGATATTTTGGTCAAAGTGGATAGAGCCAGCATGTTTAATTCACTGGAAGTCAGAGCACCGTTTTTGGATTGGCATTTGGTCGATTTTGTAAATAGTTTGCCGCTTGATTATAAGCTTCACGGTGCTAAGACCAAATATATTTTAAAACAAGTAATGGCTGATAAATTGCCGCCAGAAATAGTAAATCGCAAGAAAAAGGGCTTTGGCATTCCTATGGCCGAGTGGCTGACTAAACAAGTTCGCCCTTTAATGTTAGAATTATTGAGTAAAGACCGGATAGAGCGCGATAATTTGTTTGATTATAATTATATCAAGGATTTAACTAATGATCATTTATCCAAGAAAAAAGACAATCGAAAATTATTGTGGACGCTGATGGTTTTTCAGATGTGGCAGAATAAATGGTTAAAATAAAAATATGGCAGAATTAAAAAAACTTAATTTAGGTGCCGGCGAGGATAGGCGAGAGGGTTATGTTAATATTGATTGGAACGAGCTCGCTAATCCTGATGTTCGTCATGACCTTAATATCGTACCTTATCCTTTTTCCGATAATACTTTTGATGAGATTTTTGCTTCACATATTTTGGAGCATCTGGATAAGCCCTTTGCAGTGATGAAAGAGCTACATCGTTTGCTTAAACCCGGTGGAAAGCTAATTATCAAAGTGCCGCATTTTAGCCGCGGCTTTACTCATGCAGAGCATAGCCATGGTTTTGATGTTAGTTTTCCTTTATATTTTAATAAAAATTTTACCAAATCTGGTTACTACGGCGTAGAGTTTGAACTGCAAAGCATGAAACTGCATTGGTCAGCCTTTTTGCACCTCTTGCCTTATTATGGCTATAAGAAGCTAGTGATTTGGCTGGTCAAGATAATCAATGCTTTTATTTCATTTCTGGCCAACCTAGCGCCTAATTTTTGCAGTCGGGTTTGGTGTTTTTGGGTTGGTGGTTTTGAAGAAATAGAATTTCACTTTATTTGTAAAAAATAAATTATGTCATCCAGCGAGCGTTTTGGTTTTGAATGGGACAAATATCAGGTCATAGATTCAAACTATGAGAAGCAATTTAAAAATTGGACTTATCCCTTGGGTCCAAAGGATTTTAAAGATAAGATAGTCTTGGATGCTGGTTGCGGCATGGGCCGCAATAGTTATTGGCCGCTCAAGTGGGGTGCCAAAGAACTGGTGGCTTTTGATTTTGATGAGCGTTCAGTCAAAGCGGCTCAGAAAAATTTGTCTGAATTTTCTAATGCCCAAGTTTTGTTTAAGAGTATTTATGAATTAGATTGGCAGGACAAATTTGATATAGCTTTTAGCATTGGTGTTATTCATCACTTAAAAGATCCCAAGTCTGCCTTACGTAAGATGGTAACGGCTCTTAAAGTTGGTGGCACAATCTTAGTCTGGGTTTATAGCTATAATGCCATGATAGTAAAGGTGCTTAGCCCAATTAGGAAAAATATTACTTCTAAATTGCCTTTGGGTTTAGTACACTTTTTAGCTTATTTTTTATCAGTACCAATTTTTGTTTTTGCCAAAATATTTAGAGGGCCGGGCGGTTATATGAAGCAGATTTCCCAATTTAAATTTTGGCATATTCACAGTATAATTTTTGATCAGTTGATTCCAGAAGTAGCTAACTATTGGACAAAAGAAGAGGTTGAAGATTTATTTGACCATTTGGGCCTAAGAGAAATTAATATACAGCGGCCGCCTAATGGCACTGGTTGGATTGTAATTGCTAAAAAAGCTTAAAGAAATGAAGCTACGCTATATTGTTTATGAAGATTTTAGTCAGGAGCGGGCGAGTAATTGGCAGATAGCCAATACTACCCGGCTTTTGGGTGATTTGGGATTGGAGGTAACTTTGCTATTTCCTTACAAATTTCCACTCAGTAGTCATTACAAAATAAATTCTCAAGTGGTGTTTTTATTTGATAGAGCATTTTCCAAATTTGATAAGTCAAATATTTTTAAGTTCAGTCTAAAATTATTTTCTTATTTTAAGCAGCAAACCAATCAATCAGATAATATTTTGTATTTTCGGCACGTAGTTCTACTGCCGGCAGTATTGTTTATCAAAACATTTTTACCAAAAATAAAAATAGTCTACGAAGCCCACAGGGAAGTTAATGATAGTTTTGGTCGTTGGTGTGAAGAGCAATTGATAAGTCGTGGTACAAAAATAATAGTTATTTCGGAGGCTTTAAAGAAAATTTATTTAGATAATTATAAAAAATTATTAGCTAAAAATATCCAGGTAGTGCATGATGCAGTAGATTTTGAAAAATTTGCTATTAGTGTCAGTTCAACACATGCTAAACAAAAGCTGGGTATCAATCTAGAACGGCCAGTAGTAATGTATATTGGCAGTTTATGGCTGGTAAAAGGGGTAGATTTACTGCTAAAAGCTGCTAAAATATTGCCTAATTTGGATTTTTATCTAGTAGGCAAGGAATATGATGATTTTATAAAATTTAAAGAAGATTACAAGGATTTGCCCAATGTTTTTATACATGGTGCTGTGCCTCATGGCGAAGTGCCGATTTGGCAGATGGCCGCTGATTTACTGGTAGTGCCTCACCCACAAAACAATTTGTCGCAATCGCCACTAAAATTATTTGAATATTTGGCTAGCGGCCGGCCTATAGTAGCGGCTCGTCTGGACAATTTGACAGAGGTTTTACCGACAGGCTCATTATTGTTTGTGCCGGGCGAAGCTACTGATTTAGCCAATAAGATAAGGCAATTTTTCAAAGAGCGCGATATTTATGAAGAGCAGGCCAAAAATAATCAAAATATTGCCAGACAGTATTCTTGGGAAAACAGGGCTCAATTAATTAAAAATTTTATTAACAATTAAGATGGATTTTATTTGTCCACAACATAAAGATATTTTAGTTGTCAAAGACGGCACATATTATTGTGTAACTGGCGATCATGCTTATCCAATAATTAAGCAAGTGCCACATTTTGTGGAGTCAGATTTTTATTGGGGGGAAATACCAAAACAAGCCATGCAGGAGATCTTAGCGACGATTGATAAGTCTGGTTATCAAGCTGGTTTGGATTTGCTAGAAGCCAAGTTTCCCGGGCGATCACAATTTGTCTTTGATATTGGCCGAGCTGATTTTCGTCTGCCGATTGATATCAAGCCGGGCATGAAAGTTTTGGATCTTGGTTGTGGTTGGGGCACACACACTTTTCCTTTGGCAACACTAGGCGCTCTAGTCTATGCTGTTGATATTACCAAAGAGCGGGTAGAGTTTGTCCGTCAGCGCCAAGACTTTGAAAAAATAAAAAATATTTATCCAATGGTCGCCAATGTCATGGATCTGCCTTTTGCTGATAATAGTTTTGATGTGATTTTGAGTAATGGTGTCTTGGAGTGGGTGGGACTACAAGAACAGTTTGGTAAGCCTCAAGAAGTCCAGCTAAAATTTTTGGCAGCCATGAGGCGCTTGTTGAAAAATGATGGTATTTTATATGTGGGTATAGAAAATCGTGTGGCCTTGTCTTATTTTGCACGAGGAGTAGATCATTCGGGCTTGCGCTATACCAGCCTGATGCCACGCTGGCTAGCCAATGCTTATACCAAACTAAGATCAAAAAAACCATACTTGGCCTACACCTATACCTATGCTGGCTATCAAAAACTTTTTAGAAAAGTTGGTTTTAAGGATACTAATACCTATATTCCTTTTCCCGGTTACAATCATCCTGATTCTTTAGTACCTTATAATTCACTAACAGCTTTAAAATTTTTCTTAACTAGCCGCGGCCGGTTTAGGCATATGACCCTCAAGTTTTGGCGAGCAATTTTATTTAACAAGTTTATGATTAGAGTTTTTAGATTTTTTAGCTATAGTTTTGCCTTTTATTTGAAAAAATAAGCATGATTAATTTTTTAAAAACATATTTAGTTAAGGATTTTTTCCCTAATATTAGGGAAAAAGATATTGAGATTATTAAGACTCAAAACGGTCTGGCTCATCCCCATAAAAAGTTGGTTTTTTATGTTTTTAAAGGGCAATCAGCCCAGCCAGATTTGGTTATTTATGCTAGCCGTTATCCTCAAGCCAATGACATTTTGGAGCAGTCAATAAAAAATATAGAATTAAATCATGATTTTTCCCCAAAGATTTTATTCAAAAGCCATTATCAAGATATTTTATTTGTCGGTTTAGAGTATATAGCTGGTCAGAGCCTGGATTTAAATAATCACAGCCATTTGGATTTGGCCTTTGATTATCTTGTAAAGAAATATAATAACAACAAAAATAATCCTAGCAAAAGTTTGTCTCAGTATTATCAGGCTATAAAAGAAAAATTTTTGGCTACTGGCCAAGAGGTTGATCCAAATTGGGAAAAGAGGATTAGCCAAGTATCTGATATTAAGTTACCAACAATTAGCCAACATGGAGATTTTCAAGATAATAATCTTTTTGTAGTTGAGGGTCAGCTAAAAATTGTTGATTGGGATGATTATGGATTTATAGATTGGCCACTGTTTGATTGGCTGACTCTATATCTAAAATGTGTTAGAAAAAAAGTTGATACTAGTTATTTGCAAAATAAACAAGAGGAATTCTTAAGAGTCACTGGTTTATCTAAAAGTAATCAAGATGTTTTGGTATTATTTTATGAGCTCTTGAATTTTTTGAGAAAAGATAAATTGCACAACAAATATGAAAGAGCCAAGTATTATAGTAATTTATTAAAAAATTTGAAAAAATAAAATATGGATGCACAATTTTGGAATGATTATATAAAAAATAAGAGTGTCACACTTACGTCTTTTCCGGAAGATATTTTAAAAAAATATGGGCGAGGAAAAGTCTTAGATTTGGGCTGTGGCGATGGCACCCATGCTAATACAGTAGCCAAGTTTGGCCAGACAGAAGTGTATGGCATAGATCCCTCTGATGATATTATCCGTTTGGCCCGGTCACATTATCCCCAAGTTCATTTTCAAGCTGGTAGCGCTTATGAGTTGCCCTATGGCGATAACTTTTTTGATTTTGTATACTTGATTGATGTGATTGAACATTTAAAAGAGCCGGCCAAGATGCTTTCAGAAGTTCGGCGCGTGCTAAAGCCCGGGGGTATAGTAGCTATTCAAACACCTAATTACCCTATTAAGAGGCTTTATGATTTGTATAATTTTGTGGGTAAAAATCATTGGCGTCAGAGCCTCAAAGATGATCCTACACATTTTACCAAGTTCACAGCCCTAGGCCTAAAAAAACTTTGCGCTCAGTTTTTTACTGTCATGGAATTTAGGACTAGAAATATTTTAGCTGAAAATAAAATAAAAGTTTTAGGAAAGTGGAAACAGCAAGGCAATTTATTTACTATTTTATTTGGGCAAAAAACTATTATTATTTTAAAAAATCATAAATAGTTATATGAAACAGAAAATTTTTAATTTAGGCAAGAATATAATCAGAAAATGTCGGACACATTATTGGCGCTATTTTTTTGGTGCTTTGGGAAAAGACAGTTATATTACTGGGAGAATTAAGGTTTATTCTCCGAATCATGTCTTTGTGGCTGAGCATACTTCTATCAATGAGGGGACGATTTTAAATGCCAGGGGAAGGTTGTCTATTGGCAGTTATTGCCATATTTCTCCAGGAGTGATAATTAATACCGGTAGTCTAGATATAAACATAGATTATAAAAAAAGGCCGCACACTGAGGCGGCAGTTAGCATTGGCGATGGTGTATGGCTGTGTTCTGGGGCCATCATTAATCCTGGGGTTGTTATTGGTGAAGGGGCAGTGGTAGCGGCTGGCGCTGTGGTCAATAATGATGTTGAGCCCTTTACAGTGGTTGGCGGAGTTCCAGCTAAGCTGATAAAGAATCTGCGGGGTTAGTATTTGATGATTTTTTTAGCAGTAGCAGAGAGAAAATCAAATTGAAAAATCTTATGATTATTCGCGACAGGATTGCGCCCATAAAACCAAAATAAAATATCAAGAGGAAGGTTATGACTATTTGGACTAGGCCGCTAGTAATTCTGAATTTGTAAATTTCTTTGATCATTTTTTGGCCTTCAAAAATTGATAACAGGGCAAAGACTGGAAAGCTTAATATAGATATGGCTAGGATCTGAGTGTAGGGAATAGCCTCTATATATTTAGGGAAGGCTAGTTTAAATAAAAGCGGAGCAACTATTATATAGACAACAGCTACTACTAAAAGCATGAGTGTTAATAGGGCTGTTTTTTTGAATATATTGGTTTTTATCTCGGCTAGGTTTTTGTTAGCAAATTTTGGTAGTGCCAAAGTATTTAGAGGTTTGAGTAAACTTTTGATTTGTTCCAAAGGTGCCATGGCCAAAGAATAAACAGCTAGTTCTTGAGCGCCGATAAATTGAAAAATTAATATTTTGTCTAATTGGTTGCCGACGGTAGTGATGATATTGAGTAGGCTTAAGTGTTGGCCGTATTTGATGACTTGGTCATCAGTTTTATCGTTGGGTTTGTATTTTATTTTTATGATAATTAAATATATATACCGGACAATTACAAGTGGTGCAAAAAATGATATTAGGATCCAAAAAATATTGTCAGTAAAATAAATAGTGATGAGAGTAGACAGGCCACTGACTAATCTGACAATAGTCATGTGTTTGGTTAGTTTGTCAAATCTTTTGGCGCCATTAAAATATGATTGACACAAAGCTAGACTGTCAGTTAGCGGAGTGAATATTGCCACCACTAGAAATGATAGGGCTAAATAATTATTATTTTGTATAAAATAATAAGTAGCTACTAGTAGAGCACCCAGCGAGCCTACAATACCCCATTTGATTTTATTTTTTAGGGCAGAAAAAAACGATCCTTCATAACCCATAGCCACTGATCTGATAACGGCTGTATCCATACCAGGCAGAGTGGCAATAGTAAGTATGCCAAAAACAGACAGTACATATTTATATTGACCGTATATATCTTTGGGTAGATAGTAGGCAAAGGCGATGGCTAGGCCAAAACCAATCAAAGTCGTGGCAATTTGCCCTAAAGTTAGCCAAAAACCACCTTTGGCTAGATATACCATATCAGTTTTGGTGTATTTTTCACTCCAACGGAGCAAAGTATATAATTTGTGGCTTATTTTTTTTAACATTTAGATTTTATAATATTCCTTGTACCATTTGATAAAATTTTTGATGCCATCTTCAATGCTAGTTTGTGGTTGCCACTGAAGTTTATTTTTGGTGTCATCTATATCAGCAAAAGTTTCCGGCACATCGCCAGCTTGCAGAGGCAATAAGTTTTTTTGGGCAGTCTTACCCAATTCTTTTTCAATCAGCTCTATAAAATAATTCAAGTCTACTGGATGGTTATTACCAAGATTAAATATTTCATAAGGATAACTTTTATCTAAACTAGCTATGATGCCACTCGCAATATCATCAATATAAGTAAAATCTCTTTTCATTTTACCAAAATTGAAAACATCAATTGGCTTATTGGCTAAAATAGCTTTGGTAAATAAGAATAAGGCCATATCTGGTCGGCCATAAGGGCCATAGACAGTAAAGAAGCGCAAGCCAGTACAATTCATCTGATAGAGGCTGTGGTAAGTATGGGCTATGAGTTCATTTGATTTTTTGCTAGCAGCATATAGTGATAATGGTTTATCAACATTGTCACTGGTGGCAAAAGGTATTTTGGTATTGCCGCCATAGACTGAACTAGATGAAGCATAAACAAAATCTTTGATATTATTATTTTTAGCTTCATCAATAAGATTGGTAAAACCTACTAAGTTGGATTGAATATAGACATGGGGGTGAGTTAGGCTATAGCGAACACCAGCTTGAGCCGCCAAGTGGCAGACTTTATCAATAGTATTTTCTTTAAATATTTTTTGGACAAATTCCAGATCAGCAATGTCGCCTTTATAAAAACTATAGTTGTCAAATTTTTTTAAGATCTCGTTACGAGCTTCTTTTAAGTTTGGGTCATAGTAATTATTTAAATTGTCTATGCCAATAACTTTGTGGCCAAGTTCTAAAAGTTTTTTAGAGGTATGAAAACCAATAAAGCCGGCCGAGCCGGTTATTAGGATTGTTTTGTTATCTATATTTGGCATTAAGTTTTTTTGTTTATGTCATTCTGGAAGGAGCCCGCACAGCGGGGGACTGATAGAATCTTCAAGTATAAAATTAAAGTTTTAGATTATATCGCTTCGTCCTTCGGACTTCGCTCCAGAATGACAATCTGATTATCTTCCTAAAGTTTTATTGAATACCGTGTTGATAGTTTTTAATATAATAGAAATATCCAGAGCTATGGATTGGTTTTTGATATAAAACAAATCATATTGCAGTTTTTCTTTAGCCTCAGCTACAGAAGCACCATAGGGATAGTTGATTTGTGCCCAACCGCTCAGTCCCGGTTTGACTAGATGGCGTTCATTGTAAAAGGGTATAGCGTCTTTTAACTTAGCCACAAACTCTGGCCGTTCAGGCCGGGGACCAACAAAACTCATATTACCTTTGAGTATATTCCAAAATTGGGGGATTTCGTCAATCCTAGTTTGGCGCATAAATTTGCCAATTTTAGTGACTCGTTTATCATCAGCGGCTGCCCATTGGGCGCCATTAGCCTCAGCATTTATAGCCATAGAGCGGAGCTTATAGACAGTAAAAATTTTACCACCTAGGCCTACGCGCTCTTGTTTATAGATAAGTGGTCCTTTGGATTCTAATTTTATAGCTATAGCCAAAAATGGTAAAAATATTAAGGCCAGCAAGCCAAAAAATACAGCAAAGAAGACATCAATCATTCTTTTGGCGGCAGTGAGCCACTCGCTATTTCTTTGGCTGATATTTTCTAAAAACCAATTTCTTTCTAAGACAGTTACGGGAATTTTGCCAGTAATTTTTTCATAAAAATCAGTTAGATCATAGTATTGGATTTTCAAATCAATACTTTCAAAAAGATAGCGAGCCACATCAGCACCATACTTTGGGTTATTGAGGGCGACGACTGTATTTATTTTGTATTTTACTAATTGATTTTTTAAATCAACCAAGTCTCGGCTGGAACTGATCATCTGAAATTTTTCTGGCAAAGGTGATCGGTCTGGATTGATAATTAATTTTAATTTGTAACCAAGCTGTGGCTTGGTTATAACTTCTTCGGCTAGGAGCAATGATTCTTCACTAACGCCGATAATAGCTAAGTTATTGCCCAGCCTATCGCTGGATATCAATCTATAAAATAATTTGCGCCAAATCAAAAATAAACAGGTAAATATTGCCAAGAGTATCAGGAGCACAGTTTGCGGCTTAAGGGATGTGAATCTTCCTAAAATAGAATAAAAAAGCACCACTGCTAAGAGGGCATTGATGATTAGATTTTGGACCAAGTTGCCGTAGAATTTAAAGCCAGCTTGGACTTTATTAATTTCATAGAGGCCATTTATAAAAAAGACTATGAGCCAGACAGCAAAGATAATAGAAAAAGGCCATAAGTGCCTTGTCCAAATATTTGTGCTTAAATGTCCATAGCGTATCCACAGAGTTAGGGCCAAACCGGAGTAAAGCAGGATAATATCACCTAGAAGTAAGACGAATTTTTTCATTAATGATTTTTTAATAATGTTTATATATTATAGTAAGAATCCTTGGTTTTTGTCAAATTTTATATTTTTTAAAAATTCATAAATTATC
>Ga0074199_1001053_pt1 | contig 28921 bp, 30 predicted proteins | sample EPASupsiteSAE347_FD_64528 | JGI IMG/M metagenome (GOLD analysis project Ga0074199, IMG submission 64528) | Bioremediated contaminated groundwater from EPA Superfund site, New Mexico - Sample SAE3-47 | ecosystem: Environmental > Aquatic > Deep subsurface > Groundwater > Contaminated ... | reverse complement strand
GCCCGGCTTGGAATGGGATATGCTCTTGATTATGCATGGCTCTTCGTCAATGATAACGTATCTTCCTTCTTTCAGCTCTCTAACCTCAACCTGCTCCTTCATTTCATCACTCCTTAGGGCGAATGCAACTCTCCTATTTAAAGGATGTCTTTCATGCGATGCATTGCTTCCTCAAGCTGTGAGCGCGCCGCAGCATAAGAGATTCTGATGTGCTCTTTTCCGCCCGGCCCAAAGGCTGATCCTGGAACGGCAATGACACCTGCTTTGCCCAGGCGGGCAGCCACAGCGTCGCCGTCTCCCACCCGGGGGAAGAGATAGAAAGCGCCTTCCGGCTCAATGATATCCACCCCCATTTCCCTGAAGCCTGCTACCAGCAGATCCCGGCGAGCTTTGAATTCGTCTCTCATCCGGGCTACGCAATCCTGCGGCCCGGTGATGGCCTCCAGAGCCGCAGCCTGAGAGATGGAACTGGCGCATGCCTGAACATACTGGTGAATCTTGAGCAGTTGCTCGAGAGCACCGCCTTTGGCGGCCAGATAGCCCAGCCTCCAGCCGGTCATGGCATAGGTCTTGGAGACGGCATTCACGGTGATGACGTTATCAGAGAATTGGCCGGGGCTGACATGTTCTCCCTGGTAGATGAAATGCTCATAGACCTCATCGGAGAGCACCCAGATACCTTTATCTTCAGCGATCTCTGCAATGGCGCGCATCTGCTCAGGGGTTGCCACCGAACCCGTAGGATTGGAGGGCGAATTAACTATTATGAGCCTGGTCTTGTCTGTAATCCTCTCCAAAATATCCTCCGGAGCGAGACGAAGATGATCATCAAGAGGAACGCTCACCGGCCTTCCGCCCACCAGGCGGGTCAGTTCAGCATAGGAGAGGAAACTCGGATCGCCTATCATAACCTCCTCACCCCGGTCGACCAGAGCGGCTATAACCAGAAAGAGAGCCTCACTGGCCCCGCTGGTTACCATAATCTCCTCCGGCGTGCAATCGATCCGGTTCTCGGAGCAGAACTTTTCCGCGATGGCAGTGCGAAGCTGCGGCACGCCGCAGTTGGGTGTATAGCCGCACAGTCCCTTTTCGATAGCAGCAATTGCCGCCTTTTTGATATGCTCCGGTGTGTCGAAGTCCGGCTGGCCCAGTCCTAAATTAACTGACCCTGGGGCTGCCCCCTCAAAACATTTCCTTATGCCTGATATCTCAATTTTCTCCGTGCAGCTTGCAAATCTCATAGCTCCTCTCTCCTGCTAACAGCTCCCATCAGCTCATCCTTATAAATCACATTTAGTGTGCCAAAGCAATTGAGCCTGGACAGCTCCTCTTTTATCAGATTCATCCTGATTCTGCCTCCTCTCCAGTAAAGGGTGATCTTAACATCCTCTTTCTCAGTCTCCTGGGAGATGGACTCCATAAACATCTCCAGTGCTCGGGAATTGGAGAACGGAACGACAAATATGGCCCGGTACTTCTCTTTCTTGCGGGCGTAGGAGGTAAGGATGTAGCCGTTGTTCTCAAACTCGCTGATCTTCTCGAAAGGGCATAAGACCTCCTTCTCATGCTCCGCAGTTCCATCCACCTTGGAGATAATCAAGAGAATCTTGGCGATAATTGATTTATCAAATTTTTTTCCAAACCAGATATTGATAGCGCCCTGGGTTAGGACAATGGACACCGCAGGGCCGCTCACCTCAATGGAGACCGGCTCTTGCCTGTTGCCTGGAGAGCTGGGCATAAGTCCCTAGATCGAGCGTAGCCAATATAACCGTTTCGAGAATGACACTTGGTTCGAGGAATCATACGATGGACCAATGTCTGGCAGCATTAGAGAAACAATTTTGTGAGGAGCCTTATGCCAAGAGCTTCGGCATAGAGCTTGTGGAACTTGAGGCGGGCCACGCCATTCTCAAGATGAAAACATCCGAGAAAATGAATAATCTCTTAGGCACCATACATGGTGCTGCCATCTTCTCGCTGGTGGATGCCACCTTCGAGCTGACCGTCAACTCGCATGGCACAGTGGCTGTAGCATTGAGCGTGAATATGAATTATATCAATGCGCCTCTTCCTGGCGAGATATTGCAGGCTGAAGGGCGCGAGATCAATCGCTCCCGAAAGATCTCTGCCTGTCAGATTTCCGTCACAGGCGAAGATGGAAGGTTGATCGCGACCTGTCAGACCCTGGCTTACCGAAAGAAGGACAAATTGCCCTTCCTTTAAAGCAGAGTTTATATCACATTGCAGACCTAAACCTCCGGCGATGATACTAGCGTCCTGCATAAAAAAGTACAAAGACGATACCCACCGGGCAATGCCTCCTGAGGAAACACTCAAACGTGCCGATGCCAAATTGCCTGCCGCCGGGATCACCAGAGTGGCGGACATAACCAATCTGGACCGAATCGGCATACCTGTTTTCTCCTCCATCCGGCCCATGGCCGATCGAGGTGCCATATCCGTCTACAACGGTAAGGGAGCCACGCCCACGGAAGCTAAAGTATCTGCCATGATGGAAGGGCTGGAACGCTACTCTGCCGAATTAAGAGACAGGGTACTGAAAATAGACTGTTTCTCTCATCTGGACAGAGCGCTGGACCCACGCGAGTTGATCCTGCCGCAGGGTGCAGAGCACGATGCCATGATACCCTGGATTTCCGCATGGGACATAATGAACGATGAAGAGATCCTGGTTCCGGCCAATGCGGTCTTTCATCCCTTGCCCTCCGAATACAAACGTCTCTTTAGAACCAATACCAGTGGCCTTGCATCCGGCAATGTCATTGAAGAGGCGATATTCCACGGCCTGGCCGAGGTTATAGAAAGAGATGCCTGGGCGCTGGTGGAGGCTACCAGGAAGACTGGCCCCTTAATCTGTGATGTCGAGGACGAACAGGCGAAGGGTCTCCTGGCCAAATTCGCGGCAGCCGAGGTGGATGTCTATCTGAGGGATATTACCAGCGATATTGGCATTCCTACCTGCGCGGCAGCCGCTGATGATGTCCGGCTGCGCGATCCAACTCTTCTCACCACCGGCATGGGGACACATACCAGCGCCACAGTGGCAGTGCTGCGCGCTCTCACCGAGGTGGCGCAGAGCCGTCTTACCCAGATTCATGGAGCAAGAGAAGATACTACGATTGCTGATTTTCGAAAACAGATCGGCTATGAGAGGACCAAGAGGCTCAACCGGCACTGGTTTGAAGCATCCGAGAAGAAGGCATTTGGCGAAATGGAATCCTTTGAGAGCGACGACTTCCTGCTGGACATAAAATATATGCTAAAGAAGCTGGAGGAAGCCGGCCTTGATCGGGTCATAGTGGTTGATCTGACTCGTGAGGAGATCGGCCTTCCCGTGGTCAGGGTGATTGTGCCGGGACTGGAGATCTCAGCGGTGGACCCGGAAAGGGTGGGAAAGAGGTGCAAAGATGCCCGCAAAAATGCCAGGAATAGTCGTCTTCCTAGGTCCAAGCCTCTCTCTGGATAAGGCTGTGCAGATTTTGGAGGCTGACTATCGGCCTCCCGCCAAGAGGGGCGACATTTACCAGGCGGCAAGAGATGGTGCCAAGATCATTCTGCTCATAGACGGCGTCTTCTTTCAGGAGTGCTCGGTAGCCCACAAGGAGGTAATCTATGCCCTGGAGGCAGGATCTAAGGTCCTAGGCGCATCCAGCATGGGAGCCCTACGCGCTTCGGAGCTGGATGTTTACGGCATGGAAGGCATCGGCAGGATTTATCAGGCTTACAAGAGCAGCCGTCTGGTCTCGGATGATGAAGTGGCACTTGTCTTTGATCCGTTCTCTTATGAGCCCAGTTCCGAGCCGCTGGTGAATATTCGTTTCAATTTGGATTTGGCCTGGCAGATGGGAGCAATTAGCGCGTCCTGCAAGGATCGGCTCTTTCATTGTGCTCAGGCCCGATACTTTCCCGATCGGAGCTATGAGCGCATGCTTTCCGATGCTTCTGGCGTGGTGGCGGAAAAGGAGTTGCAGCGTTTTCGCGAATTCCTGGCTAAAGATCGACGTGACTTCAAGATGGAGGATGCAGTGCTGGCCCTGGAGCGGGTAAGGAGAATGGCGGAAGACGATAGAGATCCTTCTACTGCATGCTTGAATTCATCATGAAATCAATCCAACTTTAATCTAAATAATACTATTAAGTCTACCTATTTAAAAAGGTTGAAATAATAGTTTCTCAGACAATAGGGCCAATTCTATGACAGCGATAAAAGAGATTCTTGCTTTAAAAGAAGAGCGTCAGGCGACCATACTGGCTCATAACTACCAGATACCCGAGGTGCAGGATGTAGCCGACCTGGTGGGCGACTCCCTGGAACTCTCCCGCGCGGCAGCGCGCCTGGACGCGGAGGTCATTATCTTTTGCGGGGTGGACTTCATGGCAGAGACTGCGGCCATTCTCTCTCCGCATAAAAAGGTCGTTTTGCCGGTGAAGGGGGCTTGGTGCCCCATGGCCCACATGATCACGCCCGATCAGCTTCGCGACCTCAAAGCCCTCCATCCGGAAGCGGCTGTGGTTTGCTATGTGAACTCGACTGCCGAGATTAAAGCAGAAAGCGATGTCTGTTGCACCTCTGCTAACGGCGTGCAGGTGGTAGCTTCACTCTCCGAAAAAGAGGTTATCTTTGTGCCGGACAGGAATCTGGCGGCCTACGTGGCCCGTTTTACCGACAAGAAGATCATTCCCTGGAACGGCTACTGCTATGTGCATGACCACCTGACTATGCAGGAGGTAAAAGCCGCCAGGGCGTCGCATCCCCGGGCAGAGGTGCTGGTGCACCCGGAGTGCCGACCTGAGGTCATCGATGAGGCGGATTTCACTTACAGCACCGCCGGAATGGGCAGACATGCTAAGGCCAGCGCTGCCAGGGAGTTTATCATCGGCACGGAAGAGGGCATGATCTACCGGCTGAAGAAAGAAAATCCGGATAAGGAGTTTTATCCGTTAGCCACGAACGCCGTCTGCCAGAATATGAAGAAGACAGACCTCTCCAAGGTCTTGCGAGCGCTGCAAATCCTGCAGCCGCAGGTGACTGTGCCCGAGGAGATTGCAGCGAGGGCGCGCCGGTCGATTGAGAGGATGCTGGCGGTAAAAATTTAACCTGGATGAGCGGATTGCTCGATTTCTAATTTTTGCAGTAATATTCGATTGGGCGATAGAGCAGGCGCGAGATACGGAGCGGCTTCTGAAGGCACGAAGGACGTTGCTCTCGATCAGCTAGGTTCTTTCGCATGAGGTGTTGCGCGCGCAAGCAAGCGAGGCTCCCCTCAACGCCAGGGAGGCTTGGATATTTGGCTGCTAACGGATTGACGGAATCAAGACCGAGAGAAATGCAATGGCTGGAGGCATGCGAAGGACGGAAGGGTGGACTGCTGGGCTGGTTGTACGAATACAGTTAAATACTACTACTGCATGAGGATGCCTGCATCTTTTGCGGGGATTGCCAAGCCAGGTCAAAGGCGCTGGATTCAGGGTCCAGTCACGAAGGTGTTCGTGGGTTCGAATCCCATTCCCCGCACCTAACTATCCATTTGAGGGCGATTTTGCTCTAGACTGCCTCTATGGGATTCAACAGGACTCTCAATATCCAGTTCGAATCGTTTGAGATTTATTGGAGTCAGATTCATGGATTTCTTTGCCTCCATGGTGAACAATCCATTGTAAGGATTATATCCGTCTTTCTCTGCTGTGAAGCTATATGAAGCGCCTCCGGATCTACCTGCATATCCTGAAAAGCGGAATATCCCCTGTTCATTGGTAGTCTTTCCCGCGGCAGTAATCTTTCCAGCCATATTGAAGTAGATCTTGATTTTAACTCCTTGCAGCGGCCGCGAGGTTTCATCATCCACCACTTGACAATTGATCTCACCGAGATACGGATAATATTTGCTATACAAAATATCAGAAAGCCCAATCTTCTGGCTTCTCTCTTTAGAGATATAGTCCTTAACCAGCCAATATCCTGAAAATAAAAGTATTCCGGATGATAAACCTTTTTCATAAAGCTGTATGCCCTTTTCTATTAAATAGGAGATGGATTGATTGGACATATCTCCATAATCGCCATTATGGATATACACGCCTGTGATAAGTTCTTTATTTGGATAATGGGCCTCGAGGGCACTTAAAAATAGGTCGAATTTGTTATAGGAATCCTCCTGGTCATAAAGCCAGAAGTTGACACCATCGATCATATCTATTATATCTTTATCTGGGGAAATCTTCAACTCGCCCCCATATGTCACAATGAACAATTGCAAATCAGGTGTAGTTGGGCGTGATTCTAGATCCACAGAGCCATCCGGCAACATTTTTTTCCCAGTGAGAGCACCTTTTATATTTTTCATATCTTCCAGAGTAATGGTATTTCCGTAATAGTTAGCCCAAAAATCATCGATTATCACACCTCTTATTTGGGGAAAAATTGAAGATAGCTTGGAGAATCTCGCTGCTGCTTGGATCATTCCTGATGGGGAAGCTGGTTCCCATAGCTTAGTATCATTGGGATTATTAACGACCCCCCTTTCGGAAGGGGGTCGAATTATTCCATAAACCAGGTTAGTGTCAAATTCCTGACAATGCTTTTCGATATTTTCTCTAAAATCGTACGCACCATAACTCGGGTCACTTATTATGCCGTTCACTCCAAAATGATAAGCTTGATAAAGGTCCTCATCCTCAGATATGCCTGTTCCTGCATAAACTCTTCCTTTGAATGGATGATATACACCTATAAAACCTTGCTTTATTGTGGTCAACACCGCTTGTTGGTTATTGGAATTTGCCAGTGGAGGAGCTGAAGATTTATACGGATTTTCAGTCAAACCAATATCTATCCAATTTGACTCAATTTGTAATGTTTTAGGTGATTCTCCGTAAAATTTCTTTTCAAATTCAAGAGATTCATTTATATATGCATAATCATTATTCTCGTCATAGTTTTTTTCTATGATTATCTCTGTAGGATTAGTTTCCTTTGATCCGGATTTTTCTTGTTGTGCCATGGATGCAAATACGATCGGAGAAGAAAGTGTTGATATAAGGGCTAAAATGATGACCAGAAAAATTATCCCGGAACTTATTTGATATAGTCCCTTCATTATCATATCCGATATATCTCCATTCCGAACAAACTGCATGTTCTCTCCTGGATTTAAGATTATCCACAAATCCTGAATCAAATTGAGGAATTACCAAAATCCTTCTCTCGTCTAATGCTTAAGAGAATTGCCGCCGGGATCAGTTAGTATAGGATGTCTCAAAATTTTTCACTTTATTCTCAAAAACATCATTTTTAGTAATATCATTAACACCTACACCCATCAATAATACTCCTCGAGAGTTATGATCTATAATGTTATATTTTACCAAATTCAGTTCCGAAGAACCTGAAATAAAAATCCCTGCATTATTATTGTTATTTATATGGTTACTTGTTATCTTATTGCTGACCGAATCTGACACTAATATCCCTTCAAAATTACTATCAACACTATTATTGGTAATCGAGTTATTATATCCCCCCAGAACTTTGATTCCACTGCGATAGTTATTCTCTAATATATTTCCTTTAATAGTATTGTTATTTGATCTAATAAATACCCCAGCACCTGATAGCGGATCTCCTGCAGTATTTGTGGAATTGGTAATGGTAAAACCTTCCATCAATACACCATCAGCGAGTATAGTTACTCCCGGACCGTTGAAATAATCGCCCCCAGCATCAATAACCGGATTTTTCAACCCAATAAGATCTAAGCGCTTATCTACAACGATATTTTCGTAGTAAGTTCCGGGATAGACCAATATTTCATCTCCTATGCCAGCCGAATTTATCGCCTCTTGAATGCTTTCGTAACCTTTTGAGCTATTCCCCACAGTTAAAGTGGCCCCATTTGCACACGCGAGGGAACTAGTCAGCATTATTGAAATAATCAGAAACAACTTTTTTGTATGAGATGTTAAATCCACTTCTGAGTACCCTCCACTTCGCATGCTAAATATCTCATCTATTATGTATAAATACTTGCTGAAAGAGGATTCCTATTTACCGGGAATTTCTATTACCGCTATTTGTAGGGCTTCATTGAACGTCTTTGATCCATCAGGACCAGATGCTTCGATTGTTGCATTATAGATGTCCGATTCGACACTGGCATTCCAGATTCCAAAATATCCATTCTCAGATGATGGTTTCAGATTTACCCTGCCAACATTTAATCCAGACGAATTGATGATGTCGGCATAGACCGTAAGATGGGTTAGATTTATTACTCTCGATGGTTTGTCCGGAGCTGTTGAGTTAGAGTTGGTATTCCCGAAGACTGCTATTATTTTAACTTCATCATTGAAATTTGCGGGATTGGGCACAGCGCGTATCTCATTCAGGTCAATGTCGAACGATGCCGTCACGTTTTGCATCGGCTTTACGGTTGTATTGCCCGCAGCATTTGAAGCTTGACTTGCTTTTTTCCTTGCATCGATTTGTGCATTTAGCAGTCTGGCCTGCTGTGGACCGCTCAGAGTGGATGGTACGTCTTGAATGGGCTTTCCTTCCAAAAAAGCAGCAGCGCTTTGTGTCCAATCCGGTTGTTCTCCCATGCAAGCCGGGCAATTAGCCAATGTAGCTTGAGCTGAACTGGATATAAACATAAATATGAGAATAATTAGGAGACCTGAGTTTCTCATAATTAATCCTAAACAACGAGTCATATCAATGCCTTCGCAGACCTTCTTTTCAGTTCCTTACTTATCTCCCTGACGCCATGATAAGGCCAAAGGTGACTACTCCCGCCAATGAATTGGAGGGGATTAGCCCTGATTTCGTCCTAAAATGAGTGTGAGAAGTGGCTACTCCCCACATTATTCGCCAATTATGAAATCTCTTAATGCCTTTTATAGCAGGGGCATCTCGCCATGAGGCATCAAGAAGCAAAGATACACCCGACAAATCCCAGACCTCTTTGCTCACGAGAACCTTCTGCTAGTGGTAGAATTGCCTGAATGGCTTTCGGTACTCATCCTGCAACTCGTATTTTAATACAATCTTTTCCGGCATGACTTGAACCTCTCTTATCGACTGGCTAAAAAGGTACCAGATAAAACCCCTGTCAGGCAGCCTGTACCTATCCGGCAGGTTTTCCGTAAACTCAGATTGGCCCATGATATAAGTTCTAAGCATCTCGCTTCCCGAGGCAAAGAGAAAGGGAAAGCTTACGTTTTCAATCTCTTGCCGGCAGTTGCCCTGCAGGCGCAGGCGCTGGGCCAGAAACACCAGGTAATCTTCTTTGGTTACCACCAGCTCTCTGTACTCGCTCATTGCAATCACCCCCGGTTTTACGGCAGAGGGTGAGATAAAAGTTGTCGTCACCAAATCGCAGAAATCATTCACTATATCAGCTTTCTTGCCAGGCACAGCTCAGCCAGGCTCATCTGTCCAGGGGCCGTGCTCTGCGTGACAAAACCATAGGTGAGAGCTGAACCATAGAGAGGAGCTATCACCCGCAGATGTCTACCCATCCGGCCCATGGCGATCATGCAAAGGGGCATATCCGCATCCAGTAAGAACTGCAATATCCTCAAATTATCATGAAGACTCTTGGGCGTTACTGCGATCTTGGCAATTGCAGCTTTTGTCTTCTTCATCTCCTGGTAGATACCGATCAGTTGCGACTCACCAGGCATTCCCTGAAAGTCATGATAAGAGACGATCACCGGTTTTATTATTCTGGAAATGGCATTATCTCTTTGATCCGCCAGGAGTTCCACATCCACATAGTCGGCATAGTAGGCGGCCTTAAAGAGCAGATCCATTCTCTCTCTTTCGCTGCCCTGAAACATTCCCCCTTCAGTCTGAGGGCGAGCCGTAGCGATGATCGGCTTAGCAGTGGCCTTTCGCACAGCCTTTATGGTTTGCAGGGGATCGCTTGCAGAGAGCAGGTCCAGTCGCAGCTCAATCATATCAGCGTCGCCCGTGGCCAGAACATCGTTTTCTGCATCCTTTCCCAGGACGGCTACTATGCGCGACTTGTGATTCATAGTATTACTGCTCCAGGATGCTCTCCTCTATCTTCATGCCAAAGTGGCGGGCAGTCTCCTCCAGATGCACCAGCACCTCGCTTCCCGCCTTGAGATCTGTTACCGGCTTGGGTAAGCCGTCGGAGCCGACCAGTTTTATGGTCTCGGCATTTTGCAGCAGAGTGCTTATCCTCTGTCCATTGGCATCCGCCTCGATGAGAATCATGGGCCTCTTCTCGATCTTGGCGCGGCCAACTATGGCAGTTCTGGCGAGCCCCTCCTTGCTGACGATGGTAACCTCATCTCCCGATTTTAGCTCAGAGAGGTAACGCGTCTTCTCTCCCACCCGAATGTAAGCGTGCACCGCGCCGGCATTCACCCGGAAGGGGCGCGCTGCCACATAGGGACTGTCTTCAGACTCGCTGTGAACCAGGAAGAATCCTTTCGCCTGGGAGCCGATAAGCATGCCCTCTCCAAAAGACATCATGCTGGCTGTGTCCACGCAGACCCGATCACCCATGCCCACAGCTTTGACGGCAGTCACCTTTGCAGAAATCAGCTCTATTCGGCATTTTTGCGACTGCTCGACAGCATCCATGACCCTCTTGACCTCAGAAGGATCATTGCTGTCCAGCAGCACCCCATCGGCCCCTTTTTCCAGAGTGGCCAGCGCTAAACGTGCTTCTTCGTTCGTCTTAACGCCACTTATAATCATAACCCGTACGCCCTGCAGTCCAGCAATCATGTTCTCCAGGGGAATGACCTTCCAGTCTGTGCCGATGACGAGAAGATAGTCTACAATCTTGCCCATCTCCACTGCGAACTCTTCATACTTCTTATTGGCAATGACCACGTAAGCTGCCTTTGTCCCAGAGACAGTCTTGGCGAGAGTCCCGTCCAGAGATCTGCTCTGCTCTTTGGGCAGAGCCACGGTCCCATCACCTTCGCCGCCCTTGCCCACAACAAGAATATCCTCGGTTCCTTTCTCTATACCAAAGCAGGCCACTTTGATCTTGCCCAGTTCTCTTACGCGCTCGATGTTCTCTCTGTCTACCAGCACGCAGTCAAAGCCGGACTCGAGGGCAGTGGTGATCATGGGCTTGATCTCCTGCCACGGCCCTTCGGCCATGAGCCACTTCTCTTTCATATGCTACACCAGGACATTCCATTACTAATCTCTTTTGCCGGTTATGCTAAAAAAATTTATACGATGAGCTGAGAATGAGTCTATGGGAAATAGGTTGGTTTATAGCCCTGTAAGCTTGCTCTTTATGCTGCTACTGGCATTCTTGCTCTTTGCAGTGGTTGGCTTTCTATTTCTGGACCTAGCCAGAACGGCCTTTACCAAGATCGGCTTCTCCTGGAGCCAGGCGCTTTTTGTGCTGCTCGCCTGCCTCCTGGGCAGTAGCATCAACATACCGCTGACCAATCTGCAGTGCAGCACTCCTCTGGTGCGGGAGCGACAGATTCGGGCCTTCGGCATCACTTACCGGGTGCCTGTGGTGGAGGTCGTAAGCTGCCACACCCTGCTGGCGGTCAACGTGGGCGGGGCGCTGATTCCAGCTCTGATATCCATTGCGCTGATCCACCGCTTCCCTGAGTCCCTGAGTTATGCCCTCATAGGAATCGCTTTCGTAAGCATCTTAACCAATCTTGTAGCCAAGCCGGTTAAGGGCCTGGGAATTGTCACACCTGCTCTTCTTCCGCCCCTGGGTGCGGCAATTGCTGCGATCCTGCTGGTCTATTTTGGGGGAGCACCGCATGATCTCATCTTTCTCATTGCCTATGTGAGCGGAACTCTGGGTGCCCTCATTGGTGCAGATATCTTGAACCTCCACAAGATCCGTGATCTGGGGGCGCCGGTGGCCAGCATTGGCGGAGCCGGAACCTTTGACGGTGTCTTTCTGTCCGGCCTGATCGCTGTGCTCTTGCTATGAATGCAAAAGTGCTTTAAGATAAACGTTAGAAAGGTAAAGCATGAGCTTTAGGGGTTTCCTGGAGAATTTGGAGAAGGACGGGCTTCTGAAAGAAGTGCACGAATCCGTATCTCCTATCCATGAGGTTACTGACTGTGCCTGGGGAAAAGGCCCCATATTATTTGATAAAGTCGATGGCCAGAAGTGCTGCTTGAACATCCTAGGAACACGTCCTCTGCTGGCACGAGCCCTGGGAATTGCGACTCATGATATGGTCGCTCATCTCGCCGCCGTCGGCTACGAAGGTCCCGTTCGCGAGGTAAACTCCTCACCATTTATGGAGTGCGCGAGTACTCCAGATCTCTCCCGGCTGCCTATTCTCACCCATTTCAAGGGCGACGGCGGGCCCTACATCACCTCGGCAGTAGTGGTAAGCCAGTTTGAGGGTAAACTCAATGCCTGCGTACACCGGCTCATGGTACTGGGCAAAGACCGGTTGGCGGCGCGTCTTGTCCCTGGTCGGCATACTCATCAGTTCTACCAGGCGGCAATGGCTAAAGGAGTTGAGGTGCCGGTGGCCATTGCCATTGGCGTGGACCCGATGCTGCTCATCGCCGCCTCCACGCGCGTTCCTCCAGAGAAGGAGTTTTCCTATGCCGCTGCTTTGCGGGGCGCTCCTGTGGAGCTGGTGCGCCTGGAGAACGGCGTTCCTGCTCCCCATGCCGAGATAGTTCTGGAGGGCTACATTACCGGAGAGCGGGCCGGCGAGGGGCCGTTTGTGGATATTACCGGCACCTGTGATCTCGTACGGCAGGAGCCGGTCATCCGGCTGACCAGGATGATGACGCGTGAGAATCCCATCTACCAGGGCCTGCTTCCCGCAGGAGGTGAGCACAAGATGCTCATGGGCGTGCCCTACGAGCCGCTAATTTACAAAGCAGCCTCAAAGGTGGCCATGGTCAAGAATGTCATCCTGACGGATGGTGGATGCAATTATTTCCATGCCGTAGTGCAGATAGAAAAGGAGACTGAACAGGACGCGAAAAGGGTCATCGAGGCTGCCTTCCAGGCGCACGGATCGCTCAAGCACGTCCTGGTGGTAGACTCGGACATAGATATCTACGATCCCAGCGACCTGGAGTTTGCCATTGCCACGCGCATGCGGGCTGATGAGGATCTCGTCATCCATCCCAATGTGCGGGGCAGCACCCTTGATCCGCGCAGCCGAGAGGGCATTACCACCAAGATGGGAGTAGACGCCACAGCCAGGCTGGAGCGGCTCTGGAAGTTTCAGAGGGTGACGCCCAAGGGGCAGGGCTAAGAGCCCTGAGTTGAGCCCCTTTTGCTCTTCAGATCTCCAGATAGAGGCGAATGCTAAAGACTGTGCCTACTGCCAGGACTATTGATAGCATCAGGGCCAGGATCTGCAACATTATCTCGCTCATTTTATCATATCTATCTTAGCATACTTCTGACCTATCTGCTTTTCTCTCTGGGGCTCAGATCGCCGGGACTGGGGGCGCGCCAGAACCTGGGCAGATTTCACCCCCGTAATTATGGCCATCAGCCTCACCTTCCCTGTAAAATCGGGCCGAATTCTCGCACCCCAGATGACATTAGCCCTGGGATCCAGCTCCTGAGTGAGCGCCCCGGCGATGGCCGCAGCCTCCTTCATGGTCATATCCGGCCCGCCGGTCATGTGCAGAAGACAGGCCCCGGCTCCGCGATAGTCCACATCGAGCAGCGGATTTTTCAGGGCGGTGCGCACGATCTTCTCGGGGCTGCTCTTCATCTTGCCCTCACCCACAAACATGAAGGACGCGCCCCCTGACCTCATGATGGTGCAGACATCGGCAAAGTCCAGATTGATGAGCGAGGGACTGGTCAGGGTCTCGCAGATGCCCTGCACGATCTCGGCGATGATCTGGTCGACAACAAAGAAGGCGTGCTGGAAGGGCAGATGGGGCGCGCATTCCAGGAGGCGGTTGTTGTCCATGACAATTGAGGTGTCGGCATAGCCGGAGAGCGCCTCCAGCCCCTCTTCAGCCACAAAGATGCGCGCCCTCTCCAGGTGAAAGGGCGTGGTCACCATGGCCACCACTATTGCGCCCCGCTCTTTGGCCAGACGGGCCACAACGGGAGCCGATCCCGTGCCCGTGCCGCCGCCCAGGCCCGCGATCACAAAGACCAGGTCGGCCCCCCGCAGCATGCTCTCCAGCTCGGCTGCGGCAAGTTCGGCGGCCTTGCGGCCCACCTCTGGATCGCCGCCCGCACCCATGCCCCTGGTGAGCTTCTGGCCGATGAGAATCTTCTCGTCCGCCTGGGCAGTGTTTAGATGCTGGTTGTCTGTGTTGACGGCCACGGTCTTTGCGCCGGCAAGGCCCATCCTGGCCAGCCGGCTCACGGTGTTATTGCCTGCCCCCCCGCAGCCGACGACCAGGATCTTGGGCATACCAAAACCCTCTTCATATTCTTTGGACTCACGTAGATCTGACTGCAACTCTCGATTTCCCCCTCATTGCTTGCTTAATTAAATCGTGATATAAGTTAATAATTATTGCGGACAGGGGTTTTGCAAAGTCTTGAATATCAGCGACGAATATAATTATAATCAAAGAGAACATAACGACAATGGATGAACGCACTCGAACTGAGAATCAAGCGATGCTTGATGACCAAGTAGATTTCATTGCGCTCTCAGCAAAGCTCATCTCGGATCTCATCCATGGAGAACCGGATACAGGCCATCTTCCTGATGTGAAGATTCGATTTAGATGAGCAGGTGCGGCGCGGATTATTTTAGAGTCATGGTCTTTGCCATTACCTTTTTAACCAGGGGTTTACGGAATAAAACCACAGAGGCGCTAGAAGCGTACAGAGGACGAACGAACGGAGAACTACGATTATCACGGAGTCAATTTTCTAGGCTTTTCAAGTTTATTGGACTGGAGGCAACGAAGTTTGCGAGTCTCTGCGAACTCTGCGTCTCTGCGGTTAATAATTGCGAAGAGCCGATAATTGCTTGTAGTCTAAAGTCACGGATCAAAGCCGGAAATTAGGGCTGTAATAGGTGTAATGATGTCATCACTACGGGGCGCCGACGATCTGGCGCAGTTCATCGCCGCGAACTACTCGGGCCGCGTGGTCGAGGTAGGGGCGGGCTACTTTGCCGAGGTAGCCCTGGGCCTGCAAGCGCGTGGCCTGGATGTGGTGCTCACCGATAAAGAGGAGCGGCTCCTGGGCGGCCTGCGGGTAGAAAAGGACGATATATTCTCGCCCCGCCTGGAGCTGTACCGGGGGGCGAGCCTGCTCTACTCCATCCGCCCGCCTCTGGAGATGCAACTGGCCATGGGCCTGCTGGCAGCGAAGATAGGCGCGGACGTACTGGTCCGGCCGCTGATGGATGAAGTGGCAAAGCTGCCGGGCTTTGACAGGAAGCTGGTGAACAGCGGGGAAGCGAGGTTCTACCTGTTTTCAGGCGGGAATTAGCTTTGGCGAGGTGTTTGGGCAAGCAATATCTATCTGAGGTGCGCCAAGGTGACGGGCCTAAACTCCGGCCTTTGCAGTAACCATTTTTCGTATTGAACTCATCTGTCTACGGACTTACCGAAGGATTTATATACTATTATGGTTATTATTCTTAGCTATGACGTATCTGGTCAAGCAGAAGATTCGCGGGCATACTTACGTTTACGAAGCCGAAAATTTTTGGGACCCTGAGAAGAAGCAATCCAGGCAAAAACGCACTTATCTTGGCGTCTGGGATGAGGCATCAGGTATGATCATTCCAAAGGTCGCAGAACGTGATGTCAAGACGACGAAATCATTGGGTCCTGCTTATCTTCTTGATTCTGTGGGCAATGAAATCCAGCTTCGAAAGAAACTCTCTGAAGCGTTTGGCAAGGACGGAGATTTGATTCTTGCTATTGCGATGAGCAGGTTGCTGCATCAGACATCACTCAAGAACCTTCACCACGTCCTAGAGGACTCGTTTCTGCCGGAGATGTATTCCCTAAAAGAGACATTCAGCTCTCAGTGGCTCTCAAGTTTCCTGGAGCGATTATCCGCCAAAGAAGCCGCTATGACCACCTTCTACAACTCTTTGATCGCTGGCGAAGATGAGACGCTGATATTCGATATCACATCGCTCTCCTCAGCCTCGCGGAATATCGATTGGTTGGAATGGGGATATAACCGCGATGGCTTGGACCTGCCTCAAGTCAACCTGGGCTTGGTGCTTTCACTGAACAATCACTTACCTCTTTACTTCAAGTTGTTCCCGGGAAGCATAAGCGATGTTGTGACATTGAAGAACCTCGTGGCTGAGATCAAAGCATTTGGCATTGCAAAGAGTCTCTTCATTCTGGATCGAGGATTCTACAGCGAGAGCAATATTAAAGAAATGACTGCCGAGAATATTGATTTCATTCTTCCGCTTCCGTTTAGTGTTAATATCGGCAAGGGTCTTATCAGCGAGACGAACAAGGATATCGAAAATCCGGCCAATGCAAAGAGGTTCGGAGGAGACATATTCTACGTCTTGGAAAGTGAGGTCAAGATTGGTGAAGTCAATGCTTATGGATATGTCCTGTTCAATAAAAAACGGGAAGGCTCAGAGACAAATTCGTTCTACAACAGACTGATCGATATCGAATCAGCACTCAATGGAAACGAGTTCAAAAACCCGATCGGAGAATTCAAGCGGACAGCAGGCAATTTTGAAAGATACTTGGAGTGCATTGTCGATGGAAAAACGATCCACCTTCGCAGGAGAATAAATGCCATATCGCAGGCTTCAAACCGATTTGGAAAGACAATTCTTCTTTCAGCTACCAAACGAAGATGGGATGAAGTGCTTTCTCTCTATCGGGAAAGAGATGAAGTCGAGAAGAAGTTTGATGACCTGAAGAATGAGCTTGAGGCTATGCCTCTGAGAGTAAAGAAGATTGAAACGCTTCAGGGATTGCTATTCATTTTCTTCGTATCGTTGATCATGAGAGCGATAATGCTCAGAAAGGCCAGAGAGGCGGAGCTGCTTGATAAAAAATCCATTGAAGAGATTCTCTTGGAACTGGCAAAGCTCAGGGCAGTTAAAGTCGGCGGCAAATGGAGGCTAACAGAGATCTCAAAAAAACAGAGAACGATCCTGGAGAAGATGAAGATCGGAATTCCCATCGAGGCGAATCTGGTTATTAAAAGGGCCGGAGTTTAGGGACGGGTGCTCAGGCGGCGGGGGAATTCCAGGAAGAGGGAGTGCGCCAAAAGATTTGGCATGGGCTAACGGCATGCTGGGTACGACCTTTGCTAACTAGTATTTATCATTATATTATAAAAAACTGAGATTTGGAATATATTCCTGAATGGCAATTAGCTAATTCTCTCGCTCATAAATTCCATAAGATCATAACAATAGCAATAAAATTTGTTATTGGCAGTCGATGATGGAGAAGCATTCTACTTTTGTGATATATTATTCATTATATGCCAGAATTTTAGTTGCCAGTCTATGTCCCAATTCATTTGCTGCCTCTGTGAGTACTAAAATTTTCTTTCCGGTAGACAAGGTATACGCAGACAAAATTCTTGATCCATCTTCTACAGCTTTATCATTTCGATCTTTTTCTTCCTGAGAGACTTCCCCCCAATCGCCACTAACATGCCTCTTTAAGAGATCTAACAAATCGTCTGTCGGCCTTTCCAAGAACAGAATTCTGTCTGCCCCTTCAGTAACGGATAATTCACCAAGATAAAATAGTCGATCAAATTGCTCTTCTTCTTCATTTAAATATTGATCCACAAAATCGACTATATTGAAATCTCTCGCTATGTCTACCGCCGTTGCATTCCTATTAAAATACATGAATGATAATTCAAGTTGATAATCTACATCTTTTGTGTAACTGATAACGACCTCACTCTCTTGGCCATTTGATTTAGTTCTCTTTATAGTATCAATTGAGTAATATTGGTTATTTATTAGACCTTCATATTTCGAATGCATTCCCCTAATGTTTTCTTCTTGTAAGCGATCTGCAAAAAATATATTATTACTACAATTAAAAAATTGCAGCGAATTCAGGGAATCTATATCTCCATCAAAATAAATTTCTACTACATCATTTGATTTAGACTTAAAATTATAAAACTTTTCGTCATATAATACTAACATATGCTCTGTATCCAAAGGCCAAAATATCTGAAGGCCAGGAGATTGCAATCCTGTTGTGCAATCCTGTGGGTTGTTGAAAAAGCTGTTGTATAGGACAATTGGGGAATCGCTGATAATAAAATCCCTTCTAGTACGATTCACAAATAAAATAGGCACTAGATCTCGAATCAGAAAAGGTCCTCTTTTCATAATCGACTTCATCGCGAAAGCATGAATGGGCCCATTTACAGCTATGCTGCATTTATCCAAATACTCTTTCTCTATTCCTTTTTCCTTAAAATTTTCCAGGTTCTTTTCAATAAAAGATCGGAAAAGATGATCTGAAAGCCCATTAAAGTACTGTTCTGCTTCCTGCTTTTTTCTTAGAGTTCTTGCATATTGAAACGCAATGAAATAAAGGAGAATGCAATAATCTTGCTTGGTAATTTTTGATAAATCATTTCCCAGAATAATATTAGAAATTATCCTATTACCTTCACCCTCCATATGTGCGAACGCTCGCTCTATTTCTGGCATTTGAGCATAAAAATAATCTCCTGCGCAAACATCCCTACAATTCATTGAGTTGATCCTCTTAGTCTTCAAATTATATGCTTGGATTTTGTTATTTATATTAAAGTATTTTAGATAAAACTGAGGCACATAGTGCTGTCTCTTGAATGCAGGCATCACGATCAAAATATTCAATATGGATTATAATCGTTTCGATTTGAGTAAACTAGCATTCTTTTTAACAACTTCTCTCATGGCATGACAATCACATTCAGCACCCATCCTCATGCCACCTCAACAGCAGTCAGGACCTTCATGAGGAATTTCCTCAATCAGGTGTCTCCATGTAGGCCATGGAATTTAGACCGGGCAGAAATCGTGCCATTAGTCACATTTGCCAGCGTGTTCGTAGTGGTTCTTTCAGGCATGTTGACCTCAAGCGCCCTCTTCTTGAAAAGAACCAGATCATTCGTCTCGGCATAAACAGCCCCAAGGGTCTCGATAATGTTCTGGCAGATGAACACACCCATGTGGTTCGAAGTGATGCAGGAAAGGGTTTTGTAGCAAAAGAAGGAATCATAGTAGCTGGCGTTGGAATCAGCTTGGGAAAAAAACGTGTCTGCTTTAATGTATTTGGCCAATGCCTAACTTTGCGGATTTCATTATTCTTGAATGATTGACAAAAGGCAGATCTATCACTGATAGCTTTATAAACCTATCAGTAGATAATGATATGATTCATGAAGCCGACCCCGCCTTCCGACTCCGAGCTTATCCGTCTGCTGCGCACACATCTTGGATTCAGCAACAGCGCCGTAATAAGGCCGGAGAGTACGTTTCGGGATTCCTACCCAATTTTGTTTGACCTGATCATAGAAGACGGCGCCAAAACCTACATATTCGAACTGAAGCGTGTCGTGCGCCTCGATTCACTTTCCCAGCTCGGCTTTCTCAAGCTGCTCTTGAAAGATGGCGCCTTTAGCACTAACGATATCGAATTCATCATAGCAGGAAAACGGATAACACCGGAAGCTATGGACGCCGCAGAAAAGACAGGCATTAAATTCATCAAGCTGCCTGCTAATTTGGACCTGGAAGAGGGCCACGACAAGCCCAGCACCATACCCGTGAAACTCACATCTCCCAAGTCCTGGCAGGTAATCTCTCAGCTCCTCAAGATGAAGGAGGCTTCCATCCGGCAGCTTTCGCTTGAATCCGGGGTCTCGTATGGCTGGAGCCATGCCACCGCAAAGGCTCTTATTTCAAAAGGGATCGCATCAGACGCCGGAGGCCGTTTAAGAGTCGTTGATATCAACAAGCTCATCAACGGCATCGCATGGGAACGCCCCTTCGAGAGGCTCTTCGCCCAGGAGATTAAGATCGCGGCCAATAACGCTATTGTGCTTGCAAAAGAAATTTGCTTCGTATGCGATGAGCAGCAAATTGCCTGTGCTTTTACCAGTTTCACAGCAGGAGAAATTTACACAGGCTACAGCGCAAGACACGATTCTGTGTATCTGTATCTTGAGAAGAAAAACATCTCCGAGCTTGCCGGAATGTTTGATGTGCACACCCAGGGAGAGATCGCGGTGCGAATCTATAATCCAGACCGTGATGTGTTCAAGGATCGCAGAACCTTTTCTGTCGAGGGTATTTGGCTTGCCTCACCGGCAATGGTCCTGCTTGATTGTGCAGGCCAGGGATATGCTGGCAGCGACCTGACACAAAAACTGGTGGAGACCTATGGCCAATTGTGGCACTAGACGATTTCTCACGCGAAGCCGCGAAGACGCGAAGACGCGAAGGCTAATAAACACGATCGCATGCATTGGACGAAAAATAGTAACAAATCGATTATGGTCAGGAATATATTTCATCTGAACTTCGCGGCTTCGCGCCTTCGCGTGAAACAGTATTTTTGTGCCAAGCTGCAAAGGGTGCAAGAAAAATAGAATCAAAGCTCTACCAACACGGAATCACGAAGAGCCGAGGAGAGCTGTTTTCTTATTGGCCCTCCCCCTTGATCGGTTTTTAGCGGCTTTCCTGTTTTCGCCCGCCCGGCCCCGCCTGCGCATGCGTGAGAGGTCATGCGGGCCGAGGCCATCGCACTTGTGAGGTTCAAAAGAGCGCGCGGTGGATGAGTGACCGAGACACGAATCCGATTGGAGAACCCAAAGAATGTATGGGAGAGCCTTCAAGATATATCGAACCTGTACGATTTGAGGCCTCTCGGAGGCTCCTATATATTGATGACATTTTTAAATATTTAAATTTAATTAAATCTGATTGACACCATTATTGAGGGAGGATATGATTCTTAAAATAACCCTCTGCAACGTGAACTGCGCTCCAGAGGTTTTGTATGAATTCACTTCGCGGCTTCGCGCCTTCGCGTGAAACCGGAGTCAGTTTTTTAATCTCACGCGAAGCCTTGATTGGGCAAGCCCTTATGTCACGAATAGTATAAATATTTAAAGTGGAATATAACATTACTATGAGCGAAGCCCAAGACAGAATCAAAAATCAAGCCGGGCCTTGCGGCATCGTCTGTGTTTCTTGTCCCCTGGGAAGCGGAGCCGCTGCAAAGAGCGCGGGACTGACGAAAAAGCACATTGTGGACTGCCAGATTCCTATGTGGTCTCCTTTTGTGCCGGGCGGAGAGGTTATCGACTGGACTGCAGTGGATAAGGGCCTGGACTGGATGGAAAAGTACGCCGTTTGTGCCGGTTGCGGCAACGGCGGAGGCCCACCCGATTGTACCATCAGGATCTGTGCCCGGGAAAGAGGATACGAGCTATGCAGTTCCTGCCGGGACCTGGAATCCTGCACTAAATTCGAATGGCTCAAGGAGCACGGATCAGAGCTCAAAGGGAAGCTGCAGGAGAATCTCGGATTATCCAAAGAGGAGTATATCAAGAAAATGATGAACCAGATGCCCTGGGAGGCATGAGGGCAATCCAAGGAGGGTCATTTTAAATTGACCTGTTAACAATTTCGTCCATTGCAATCCTATCAGTTATCCCACAGAGAATTAGCCAGGAGCCTCTTTATTGCCGATCTCGCCTGGAGAAGACTGATGCGACAAAGAAGACCAACCCCCCAATTGCCAGCAGCCCAATGAAGAGAGGAGCATACGGATATTTGTCCTCCGAAGCTGATGGAGCCGTCTGGTTGGACGATGATGGCGATTTTTCCTCAGGCGCAGTCTCCTCTTTTTCTTTCGAAGTGGATATATTTTGCAGAATGGCGGATGCGCCTACTACTATCGTATCGAGCGGAACCTGCACTTCTCTATAATCGCCGGGCTTTGCGTACTCGTATCTTATGTTTTCATCCACCCGTTCCTTGCTGATGAAATTAATGTCATCCCTGGTGTACGCTGTCTTGGTCTCCTGAGCGGTGCCTGCAGTTGCCATCAAGGTGAAAAGAATAAATAGGCCGATGAAAAGGACGAAAACTGCTCTATATTTATGATGCTTGCTCATGGCACACCACCCTTATCTCCCCATTGCGTTATTTCCATCCCAGGATATAATTCCTCCGCTGGAGATACTGCCATTTTTGGAAATTTATTCAAAATTCCTGGCTTAAGAAATTGGTGAGAAAGAAAAGAACAACGATGTAGAAAAGGAATGATCGGGCCCCACTTTCGGGCCCGCTTGCCAAGCATCAAATGTACTGCTGCACCAGCCCCTCGGGCTCGCTTACATGATTTCTCTCTTTGTGCAGTATCTTTATCGCTGCGCCCTCGAAGTCGCTCTGGTATATTATCGTCCTCTCCTCGCGAATGGCATACATTCCTGCCTCGGTGGACAGCGATTTAAGATCGGCACCGCTCGATCCCTCCGCCATATCTGAGATCAATTTGAGGTTCACATCTTGATCCAGGTTCATGCCTGAGGTATGGATCTTCAAAATGGCCTCACGCGCCTCTCGGGTGGGCATGGGAATCTCGATGATCCGGTCGAATCGGCCCGGCCTCAGCAAGGCCGGATCGAGCATGTCCAGGCGGTTGGTAGCGGCGATGAGCTTGACCTCGCCTCGCGCATCAAAACCGTCCATCTCTGCCAGGATCTGCATGAGAGTTCTCTGCACCTCGCGGTCTCCGCTGGTGGCCCCATCCATGCGCCGCGCGCCGATAGCATCCAGTTCATCTATGAAGATGATGGCAGGAGACTTGCTCTTGGCCAGCTCGAAGAGCTCACGCACCAGGCGCGCGCCCTCACCGATGTACTTTTGCACGAACTCAGATCCCACCACACGCAGAAATGTAGCATCGGTGCTCTGGGCAACCGCCTTGGCCAAGATGGTCTTACCTGTTCCCGGAGGCCCGTGCAGCAAGACGCCCTTGGGCGGCTCAATACCAACGGCCGTGAAAAGGTCCGGACGCTTGAGGGGCAGCTCCACAATCTCCCTGATCTCGGAAATCTGAGTATCCAGGCCACCAATCTGGGAAAAGCGAACATCCGGAGCCTCCTCAATCTCCATGCCGAAGACCGCCGGGTCGCGGGGGGAAGGAAGCACGCACATTACCGCAAAAGACTGCTGATTTAAGCCGACCTGCGCACCGGTCTTGATCTCCTCCTCGATGAACTGGGAGAGGTTGACCACGAACCTGGGGCCGGTGCTGCTCTTGACGATGACCCGGTTCTCGTCCAGGACATCTACAATGGTGCCCACAATCATGGGACCTACGCGCAGACGCTCCAGCTCGCTTCTCAACTTGCGTGCTTCTCGCTCAAACTTGAGCTTCTGGTTCTCAATCAGCCGCTTTTCGCCTTCTACGCGGTCTTTCTGCTCTCGCAGCGCCAGATTGCGCTCTTCAAGCTGGCGCATGCGGTCCAGGATGTAGCGCGAAAAATCCGCGCCGGCCTGTGACTCATTCATGCCTTCTCCACTATCCATAATTACAAAGATTATTAAACTCCGACCCCTATAAAGGTTTCCGAAATGACAGAGAAGCAATGTGAGATTTGCGGCGCTGAGATCCAAGGAGCACCCCAGAAGATCGTGATCGACCGCTCAACGATGGAGGTATGTAAGAGCTGTGCGCGCTTTGGAAAACCGGAAGACAAATGGTCTTTGGTTCCCAAGAAGATGGTTCCTGCGGAGAGGGCCTTCACAGTACCTCGGCCTAAACCACGCGACCATTTCAAGGACTTGGCAGAGATGGTTCCGGATTTCGGGCGCAAGATAAGGGAGGCGCGGGAGGGACTGGGCCTCTCTCCAGAAGAACTGGGAGGGCGTATCAAAGAGAAGGCGACTCTATTAAAGAAGATCGAGCGAGAGGAGATCTCTCCAGAGGATGGAATTAGGAAGAAGCTCGAGAAAGAGCTAAAGATTATACTATCCGATCAGGCGAGCGAGACTCGTGTCAAGTCCGGCAGTTCCGGCCGTGGATTGACTTTAGGAGATATTGCCAGCATCAAACGGAAAACTGAGAAATGATCGCCAGTGCAGCTCGCTATGTAATTGGTGGAGGTATTATAGTATACCCTACCGAGACCGTTTACGGCCTGGGCGCCAATGCTCTTGACGAGCAAGCAGTGATGAGGGTCTTTCAGATTAAGAAAAGGCCTCTCTCCAAACCCATCTTCCTGGCGGTCTCCAACTTTGACATGCTGATGAATGTTGCAGAGGTGAGCCGTGATGATCTGGACCTTCTCGAGCAGCTCTTGCCCGGACCGGTTTCCGTTCTGGTCAGGAAAAAGCCTATCGTGCCGGATATACTCACCGCCGGCTCGCCGTTGCTCGGCATCAGATACCCTGATCATGAGACGGCTTTAAGGATCATCGATCTGGCCGGACCCATCACCTCCACCAGCGCCAACCGCACAGGCGCCCTGCCACCCACAACCGCTGCTTCCGTCTCCCCGGATATCCGGGATCGAGTGGACGCCGTTGTGGACGGGGGAAAATGCAAATACGGACAACCCTCAACTCTGCTGGATCTGCAGAAACGAGAGATCATTCGGCCTGGCGCGGGCCTTGATAAGGTAATGAAGGCGATATCTTGAGGGCCAGGATCAGAGACTTCTTTGCTACCATTGAAGGATGGATCTTCGCTGTGGCCGACTACAGCCACCCAAATGGTCTTCGCTCAATGCTTCGCTATGTTCCCGATGCCGCAGGAGAGCGCGAGTCTGCCGGCATCCGCTATCATAAGATGGATTTCGATCCGGCTTATGAATTTCTCAGGCGAGAGCGACCGGATTGGGCCCAGGACCTGCATGTGGTTCCCATATCAGAGGTACAGAGAATTTATCAGCCGTCCGAGGGCCTTTTATCCGTGGCGGAGCGGGACACAAGAGTTAGAAAGATTGCCGTCCTGCTGGCAGAAGCAGGGGTACCGTGGGAGCAGATGGGCATCACCGGATCTATGCTGGTGGGTCTTGACAGTCCCAGTTCAGATATCGATTTTGTGGTTTATGGCCCTCTTTGGTGGAAAGCCAGGGATATCGTGGCTCGGGCCAAGGCAAAAGGAATAATTGGCGATCTAGACGAGCCGACCTGGAAAAAGATCTACGCCAAGCGAAAGCCGGAGATCAGTTTCGAGGAATTCATGCGGCATGAGAAGCGCAAAGGAAATCGAGGCATGATCGAAGGCACCTATTTTGACCTTCTCTTCACCCGCGATTACAACCAGATACAAACGCAACCTGCCGGCAAGCCGGTGGGAGAAGGACGCATTGAAGCGCGAGTAACAAATGCCGATTTCGCCTTTGATAGTCCCGCGATCTTCCATCTGGATCACCCTCTGGTAAATGAGATATTCTGCTATTCTCATACCTATGCCGGCCAAGCGCTGCCCGGCGAGACTATTGAGGCCAAAGGCGTGCTGGAAGAGACTGCTCAGGGCCTTAGGTTGGTTGTGGGAACCACACGCGAGGCCCGCGGTGAATGGATCAGATCACTAACCATGTTGGAAAGCTAGAGCATTTATTATAAATTGTATATGAAGAGGTCTTTTGCATGTTGCAAGTTCGTCCCTTTGATATCGAGATAGGTCAGCATAAAGTCATGCTCAACGTAGTGGATGCCAGAGAAAGAGGCCTTAACGCCGGTGATCGTGTCCGGGTCAGAACAAAGGGTGCCGCGACCACAGCCCTTCTCGACGTCACCATGGAGATGGTCAAGGCAGGAGAGATAGGCATCTTCACGGAGGCTCTAAAAGACCTGAAGAATCCCACCAGCGTGGATGTTCTACCTGCACCCAAACCTGCCTCTCTATGCTATATAAAAAGCATAATGGATAAGAAAAAGCTCACCGAGGAGCAGATCCGGACGATCGTACAGGATATTGTTGATAATAACCTCAGTGAGATTGAGCTTTCTGCATACGTCACTGCCTCCTATATTCATAATATGGATTCGGAGGAGGTATATTATTTGACCAAGGCCATGATTGATACAGGTGAGCGAATTCACTTCGACACCCATCCCGTCATGGACAAGCACAGCATTGGAGGCGTTCCCGGCAACAAGGTATCTTTGCTGGTGGTGCCGATAGTCGCTGCTGCGGGCCTTCTTATTCCCAAGACCAGTTCCCGTGCCATCACCGGCGCCGGCGGAACAGCAGACCTTATGGAAATACTGGCACCGGTGGAGTTCAATGCCGAAGAGATCAAAGAACTCACTGAGAAGGTGGGCGGGGTCATCGTCTGGGGAGGAGCTACCAACATTGCCCCGGCCGACGACAAGTTGATCAAAGCTGAATACGCGCTCTCCGTCGATCCCTATAGCCAGATGCTCGCCTCCATCATGGCTAAGAAGGGAGCGGTAGGCGCTGATGCTGTTGTGGTGGACATGCCGGTAGGTCCCGGAACCAAACTGGCTACATCCGAATCCGGCCGCACGTTGGCTAAAGACCTCATCGATCTGGGTGCACGCCTGGGCATTCGTGTGGAATGCGCCATGACCTTCGGCGGATCGCCGGTAGGCCGAACCATTGGTCCAGCCGTGGAGGTACGCGAAGCCCTCAGTGTCCTGGAGAATAAAGAGGGACCGAATAGCCTGAAGGAAAAGAGTCTCTCTTTGGCCGGCATTTTGCTGGAGATGGGGGGAGTCGCCGGGCGAGGTGACGGCTACAAAGCCGCAGAGGATATTCTCACCAGCGGAAAAGCCCATAAAAAGCTCATGGAGATCATAGAGGCCCAGGGCGGCAATCCCCAGGTGAAGAGCGAGGAGATTGCCATCGGAGATAACTGTGAGGATATTCTAGCTCCGGCGGGAGGCTATATCGTGGCCTTCTACAATAAACGGCTGGTGGAGCTGGCTCGCCTGGCCGGCGCTCCTGCGGACAAGAAGGCAGGAGTTATTATCCACCGGAAGATGGGCGAGAGAGTAAAGAAGGGAGAGCCTTTGATCACCATCTGCTCCTCTTCAGATTGGCAGCTGGAGAGCGCTGTAAAGGATGCCAACAGGCAGATGCCGATCGTTGTCGAGGGAATGCTGCTGGAGAGATACCCCAGGATCACCGAGCTATAGAAAGGGCGTGAGGAAGGTAGAGGGCATAAAAAATGTTGGTCGCAATTACCTATCATGAGGATTTTGGAAAGCGGGGATTTAGCGTACTAAAAGAGCGAATCCGGCCGTCATTCGAGAAGCTCATGCAGTCGGGCCTTGTAGATGGCGAGGAGGTGGCGGTCTTCAAAGCAAGGCCTGCACCATTGGAGCTGGTAGCAGAGGCTCATACCGCAGCCCATATGGCCAATATGGAGGGCGATCCATACAAAGAGGTGGCAATGCTCTCCGCAGGCAGTGTAATGATGGCGGCAGAGATGGTGGCCGAGGGCAAAGCCAGCAGGGCTTTTGCTTATACCGGAACTGCCGGACACCATGCCTCGCGGGGCAGTTGCTGGGGATTTTGCTACTTCAACGATGTGGCAATCACTGTGCTGCGTCTGCGGCAGATGGGGCTGCGCCGCTTCCTAATCGTGGATGTTGATCCTCATTTCGGGGACGGCACACGCGACTTTTTCAAAGACGATGCAGATGTATTTCATATTAACATGCACAGCGGCACAGGTGAGGAGCATGATCCCATAAAAAACAATTACGACATCGGCCTCACTTTTGGCGGCAACAACGAGAGGTTCCTGGACGCTTTAAAGAGCGCCCTGGAATTGGCCAGGGATTTTGACTTTCAGATGGCTTTTGTGGTCTTCGGCCATGACTCCCATCAGGATGATTACGGGGGATTCAATCTCACCTTTGAAGCCTATCCCAGGATGACGCAATTGATAATGGATGCAGTAGGCGATCGGGGATTGGTCTATGTGCTCAGTGGCGGTTCTTGTGTGCATGTGGCAGAGAGAGTGATCCCGGATGTGATCTCTGTATTGGCAGGAAGGTGGCCGTCTTGAGGATGGCTTCCAACTGCTATCCCTGTATCCTGGACCGGGCCAAGTTCGAGTGCGATCTCGTCTTTTCCCAAGAAGAGGAGGAGAAGAAGAAGGCGGCCATGGAAGAGCTGCTGGACTATATGGCAAGCCACAAGGGCGGAGTGTCGGCATTGGTGGGAACGGAGCGGGAGAATATCATTAAAAGGCGCAGCGGAAATCCAGATCCGTATCAAAGCTTCAAAGAGGAGAGCAACCGTGTGGCTCTGGCTCTTCTGCCCCTGGCTGAGGAATTCTACGAAAACGCAGAGGACAGGATTGAGGCATTAATTCGCATTGCAGCAGCCGCCAATTCCATGGAGTTCGGGGTCAAGGGCCACGACTTCGATAACAGTACCTTTGCCGGAGTCTTTCAAAATACGCTATGCGAAAAGCTGCATGGCGATATTGGCGAGGTGAAGAGGCGTCTACTCAGCTTCAGCAATATATTCTATCTCACGGATAATTGCGGTGAAGCTGTATTTGATCTCTTTGTAATCGAGAAGCTTGGCAAGATGGGAAAGCAGGTGGTAGTGGGATCAAAATCCGAGCCGGTTCTCAATGATGTTACCAGCAAAGAGCTCCGGGCCATGAACGAAATGGATATCAGAGTCATTGCAACCGGAAATGTAGTGGGAACATCCCTGGAACATCTGGATCCAGAGGCTCGTGCTCTATTATTCGATCCCGAATGGCTGATTTTGTCTAAAGGCATGGGCAACTTTGAAACCATCTCTGAGTATGAAGGACTGCTGAAAGGCAGGCTAATCTACATCATGAGAGCCAAATGCGAGTCAGTATCCATGGCGATTGGCGTGCCAAGGGGAACATTGGTGGTAAAATCAATTTAGTAGATTTGAATGAATTAAATATCGCTAACCTCCGCCGCTGTAGATCACCCAAGAGAACATGAATGTCCACCTTGT
>Ga0074199_1000334_pt1 | contig 28949 bp, 29 predicted proteins | sample EPASupsiteSAE347_FD_64528 | JGI IMG/M metagenome (GOLD analysis project Ga0074199, IMG submission 64528) | Bioremediated contaminated groundwater from EPA Superfund site, New Mexico - Sample SAE3-47 | ecosystem: Environmental > Aquatic > Deep subsurface > Groundwater > Contaminated ... | reverse complement strand
CAAGAACGAAGTGCGCAGGATGCTTAAGCAGAATGCCGTGGAATTCGACGGCAAGAAGGTCACTGACGAAAATTTTATTATAAATAATCCGGGTATACTGAAAGTCGGCAGCCGCCGTTTCCTCAAAATAACCAAAGACTAACATAGGTAGAGGTGCAGGTATAGGTGTAGATGAAAGGATTGCATGTTTAAATCCTTCAAAGAAATGCCAGTCTGGAACGATGCGATGGAGATAGCTGAAGAAATCCATGCGTTAACGGAACGGCTTCCTGCTAAAGAAGACTTTGGTCTAACAGCGCAACTCCGACGAGCTGCTTTGAGCATATCCGCTAATATCGCGGAAGCATACGGAAGAAACCATACTGCAGATAAGATTAATTTCTATTATTTTGCAAGAGGTTCTGCAACCGAAACCCAAAGCCACTTGGAATACGCTAAAAGGGTTAAATACTTCACAGCAGATACTATAGCCGGGCTTAATAACAAATTAAATAAGATATACAACGATTTAAATAAGGTAATTATTGCTTTAAAGCATTAAGCTTTTCTCTACCTCTACCTTTACCTATACCTATGTCAAAGGTCGGAAATCAACACAGTTATGCGATACTGTTAGCAGGTGGTCAGGGGAGCAGATTCTGGCCGCAGAGCCGCGCCTTAGAGCCGAAACAATTCCTTTCCTTACATCAGGATGCCAGCCTTTTTGACCAGACCATTATCCGGATCAAATCTTTAATTCCCGCTAAGAATATAATCATCGCGACTTCGGAATTATACCGCCACCAGGTCCAGGAGCTGGCTGAGAAATTCAATATCCCCTTAAACAACCTTATTTTCGAACCTGACGGCCGTAATACCGCGCCGTCTATCGCTGTGGCTGTCCAGTTGATCGACTGCAAGGATAAACAAGCCAGGATCTGCGTTCTGCCCTGCGACCATTTGATCAAGAATACCGGCCGTTTCCTGCAATTATTGAAGAAAGGCTTGGCGATCTGCGACAAGCATTTGGTTATTTTTGGTATACCCCCGCATCGCCCGGCAACCGGCTATGGATATATTAAAGTGAAGGGACTGTCCCTGAATTTGCGCAAAAGGGACTGTCCCCGCTATGTCGATCAACTGCGGAGCAACACAACGGGGACTGTCCCTGTATTCGCTGTCGACAAATTCTGCGAAAAGCCTGACCTAAAAACCGCGGCTAAATTCCTTAAAGCCGGTAATTATTTCTGGAACAGCGGTATTTTTGTCGGCTCAAGCGCTGTTTTTCTTAAAGATTTCCGGATCCATCTGCCTCAATTGCACAATATGGCAATAAGATTAAAGTGCGCGGCGGATATAGCCAAAATATGGGATAATATCCAGCCGATCTCTTTTGATTACGGTATCCTGGAAAAATCGAAGAATTTGCGTATGCTTACCGCGTCAGGACTGGGTTGGTCTGATCTGGGCAGCTGGCAGGCCTGGGATGAGATCTTGGAAAAGGATAAAGAAGGAAATGCCTTTAAAGCTGATGTGATCAATCTGCGCAGTAAGAATATAACTGTGTTAGGGGATAATCGGCTTATCGCTACTATTGGCCTGGATGACCTGATCATTGTGGATACTCCGGATGCTCTTTTGATCACTAAAAAAGGCAGCTCCGAAGAAGTAAAGAAGATCGTCGATACTCTAAAGACTGAAAAACGCCAGGAACATTACAGCCATAAGACGGTAAAACGTCCCTGGGGCAGTTATACGATTTTGGAAACAGGCGATGGTTTCAAGGTTAAGATCGTTAAAGTTAAGCCTAAACATTCCTTGAGCCTGCAATTGCATAGAAAACGCAGCGAGCATTGGGTGGTGGTAGAAGGAACAGCTAAGATCGTTCGCGGCAAGAAGACCGAGATATATAAAGCCAATCAAAGCACCTATATCCCAATTAACTGTATTCATCGCCTGACTAATCCCACTACGCAGTCATTAAAAATAATTGAAGTCCAGGCAGGTAAATATTTGGAAGAGGATGATATTGTGCGGCTAAAGGATGATTTTGGCCGGCGTAAAACAATTTAAGGAGGATAAATGCAGCGCATCGCGGTTATAGGCACAGGCTACGTCGGTTTAGTTACAGCAGCATGTCTTTCGGATCTGGGTAACCAGGTTATCTGCGTTGATAATGACCGCAAGAAACTGGAAAATCTGAAAAAAGGGATAATCCCCATTTATGAGCCGGGGTTAGAAGAATTGATTTCGAAGAATTGCCATAAAAAACGCATTTCTTTTAGTTATAGCATTGCTGATGCCGCTAAAAAATCCGAGATCATCTTTATCTGTGTAGGTACGCCGGCCCAGGCTGACGGCGGCGCTGATCTGGCTGCTGTTGAAAAAGTAGCTACTGAGATAGCCAAGGCGATCAAAGGATATACAGTCATTGTCAGCAAAAGCACAGTTCCCACTCAAACCGGCGAAAAGATCCGCCGGACCATTGAAATACTTGCCGGAAAAAATGCGGCTTTTGATGTTGTTTCAAACCCGGAATTCCTGCGCGAAGGCCAGGCTATATCCGATACCATGCATCCTGACCGGATCGTTATCGGCGTGGCCAGTAAGAGGGCGGAGACGATCATGCGTCAGCTTTATAGCCCGATCAAGGCCCCGATCCTTGTTACTAACATCGCTACCGCTGAATTGATCAAACACGCGGCGAACAGTTTCCTTTCCACCAAGATCTCGTATATCAACGCTTTGGCCAATATCTGCGAGAAGGTAGGCGCGGATGTGGAAATGGTGGCTGAGGGGATCGGTATGGATAAGCGGATAGGCCGGCAGTTCTTTAACGCCGGCCCGGGTTTCGGAGGCTATTGCTTCCCTAAAGACCTGGACGCCTTTATTCATATCGCCCATAAGAACGGTTATGATTTTGAGCTTTTAAAAGCGGTGCGCAAAATTAATGAAGATCAAAAGAAAGTGGTCCTCAAAAAAATCGAGGACGCCCTGTGGATAATCAAAGATAAGACTATCGCTGTCCTTGGTCTGAGCTTCAAGCCGAACAGCGACGATATCCGTAATTCTATTTCGATCGAGCTGATAAAATCGCTTAAGGCCGGCGGAGCCAAAATCCGCGCGTATGACCCTAAGGCTATGGATAAGGCTAAACTTGTTTTAAAAGGGGTGACTTTTGTTAAAGACCCATATCAGGCGGCAAAAGGGGCCAATTGCATTTTAATTATGACTGATTGGCCGGAATTCGCTGAATTTGACTTTGAAAAAATCAAAAAACTTTTATTCCAGCCGATAATTGTGGATACCCGTAACATGTTTAATCCGGCTAAAATGGGGGCTTTGGGTTTTATTTATAAATGTATCGGAAGGAGCGCGTAGAATGAATATTCTGGTCACCGGAGGCGCTGGATTCCTGGGTTCGCATCTTTGCCGCAGACTGCTTAAAGAAGGCAATATTGTAACCTGCGTGGACAATTTGATCACCGGCTCTGAAGATAACATCAAGGACCTGGTAAAGAATAAACGGTTTACTTTTATCAAGCATGATATTTCGCAATCAATCAAGATATACGGTAAATTGGATTGGGTGATGCATTTCGCTTCTTTGGCATCGCCGATCGATTACCTTAAACATCCGATAAAAACCCTGAAAGTCGGCACTTTGGGAACATATAATTGTCTGGGTATTGCCAAAGCTAAAAATGCCAAGTTATTCCTTGCTTCGACGTCTGAGGTTTACGGCGACCCGAAAATATCGCCCCAGCCTGAGGAATATTGGGGTAATGTGAATCCTATCGGCCCGCGCAGCTGTTACGATGAATCCAAGCGCGCTGCTGAAGCATTGACCTTTGCCTATTACCGCCAGAACAATGTCGCTATACACGTGATCCGGATCTTCAATACCTACGGCCCTAATATGCGCATAGAAGACGGCAGGGTGGTTTCAAATTTTATTGTCCAGGCGCTTAAAGGCGAGGACCTTACAGTGTATGGAAAAGGTTCGCAGACACGTTCATTCTGTTATGTGGACGACTTGATCGAGGGTATATGCCGCTACATGAAGGTGGATTATCCCGGTCCTCTTAACTTGGGGACTACTTTTGAGTTCACCATCCTGGAATTAGCCAAAAAAGTGATCAAACTTACCGGCACTAAGTCAAAATTAAAATTCGATCCGTTGCCCGTTGATGATCCTAAACAGCGTCGCCCGGATAATTCCAAAGCCAAAAAACTCCTGGGATGGACCCCCAAGGTCACTCTTGAGCAGGGTTTGAAGAAAACCATTCCTTATTTCCGTAAAGCGTTAGCTTTATAAAAGGGGACTGTCCACGAGTCGTCTATTCACGAAGAATGAGCCAAGGGGACTGTCCCGCCTTGGAGGTAAGCCACGTTCTCCCTAACCCCATCCAACCAGCTTCGTTATAAATCCGGCAAGAAATCTGTTATCATCGACGGTGATTGGCAGCTTACAGCCGATCATGAGGTTAAATATCGGCCTGAATCCAAGGAGCCTTTCGTGGATTTATCCAGCGTTTCATGCCGTCTGATCAATGTCGAACCGAATAATCTTGTAATTTCCCTGAATTCCCGCGATGAAAACGGCTTAAGCCATATTCAATTACTCAAGTTATCCGGGCAGTGGCGCGCTGACGAATATAACCGGCTTTGCTTTGATATAACCCGAAAAATATCTCCCAATACCCTGGTTTTTAACGGTAGTTGGCAGATTGATGATAACCAACAGATAACCTATAAATACGAACACACTGATCGAAAACGAAAAGATAAGAGCCTGTCTATTTTGACCTTTACCGGTTTCTGGGAATTATCCGCGGCAAATCGACTGACGTATATACTCTCCAATGATTCGAGCTCAAGATTTGACTTCCGGGCGCAGATCGAAACCCCGAACATATATCCAACAAAAGGCCAGATCAAATACCGTCTGGGGACCGGGTTAAGAAAAGGAAAGAAGGGCCAGCCGGATAAAATAATAACTCTTTACGGCATTTGGAAATTCAGCCGAAACTTGGGATTAACCTTTACTATGGATTACGGTAATGGTAAAATCTACTCACAAGAATTCAGCATGGATTATACCTTTAATCCCGCTAACAAAATAACCGGCGTTTTAAAGAACAAGGAAGGCGCTCCTTTAGGCATAACTATTACCTTTACTCATAAATTCCTGAAGGAAACGGATGCTGAGACGTTTATTCGCCTGAAAAAATCAAAACGGGATTACGGCGTCGAAGCAGGCGTAAAAATCCCGTTTTAATAAGTTAATTGACACCCGGCGCTAATCGGTATTGCGCCGGTGTTGTGTTAATAATTTACACCCCGCGCAATCGGAATATGCGCGGGTGTTGATTCTCTAATCAAGGAGTTTCTATATGTGGACCATCATTGGTTATATCGCGGCTGTTCTTACTATGTTCGGTTTTATCCCCCAGGTTATCAAAATGTATAAGACCAAATCCGTAACCGACATCAGTTTTTTTGCGTTGATCGAATTTACCCTGGGTATTTTTCTCTGGATACTTTATGGCATATATCTTAAGAACCCCGTTATAATTTTGGCCAATTCGGTCAGTTTATCGACGCTGGTCATCGCGCTGGTTTTGTATTTTAAATACAAAAACGCTTGACATGTCTGTGAAATTTTGTAAAATGGGAACACCATGAAAAAAATACTACTCTTGACCATAACGCTACTCGCAGTTTTTGCCCTGGTGAATTTCGGTCTATCTTTCGCCGAAGATGCGGCAAGCAATTCTTCCGGACAGGCAGTCCTAGATGCGGCCACTTTACAAGCTAAAATCGATTCGAATTCGCGGCATTCCAGTTTAGCGCAAGCGGCTGTTGATTCCAGTCTGGAAATGCCGGAATGGGTCAGACGGACTAATTTCGCCGTTACTGCCGGCACCGAACAAAAGCCAGTTTATTTTATGGAATCAGTTCAGCCGATCTTTGGCACTCAGAACGATGATGTCGTTTTCTTTAACCAGATGCGCTTGTCTCAAGTGAGCGATCGTCCCCTGTATAACATTGGTTTAGGCGCCAGAAGGGTATTCAACGATAAATACCTTTTAGGCACTAATATCTTTTATGATTATCAAGAGATGCATAAGCATAGCCGCGGCGGCGTTGGTTTCGAGGCGATTAACGACTATGGCGTGGAAGCGCGCGTAAATACCTATATACGTATATCCAATGAGCGGTTGGTTAAGGAAGACGCGTTCAATAAATATTATGAGAAAGTCGCCAATGGTTTTGATTGGGAATTAGGCGCGCCGATCCCGTATGTTCCGTCGGTAAAGGTCTATGGCGGCGGGAATTGGTATGATTACGAGCATTTTAAGAATAAATACGGCTGGAAATTAAGGACTGAATTCACTCCGGCTAAATATTCCCGGATTGGTTTTATCGTGGCTGATGATACTAAAACCAGCAAGACCAGCTATGGTTTTGAGGGAGCGGTCACTCTGGCGTTTACTTCTTTTGCTCCCCGGGATATCATAAAGGATATGAAGTCGGTTAACGGAGCCTATCCCAAGGTTAATCTGCATGACAAAACCCTGGATAGGGTGGTCCGGGATAATAATATTATCGTGATCGAATCCGTAAAAAGCAAAACCAGCGGCTTGACCATTGAAGGCGGTAGAAAATAAATATGAATAGATCTCTGACAAAACTCGGGTTGTTTTTTCTTTGCGCATTGCTATTCAATACATTCGCTTGGGCTGAGACTACTGGCGTTCCGGCGCAATATGAAGTAAAAATCGCCAAGATGTTGCTGTATAACAGTACAACTTCGTCTTGGGTTACGGTATATGATGGTTTGTCTTCAGCTCTCGATATCGCGTCCGTATCTTCCGGGGATCAATTTGTGGGCAATTTTGTCTCCGGGCTTACTATTCCCGATGGTGTTTATACGAAATCTAAAGTTACTCCAGGGACGACCTTTACAATAAAAGGGACTATTGCCGGGTATTATACGACTTCTGCCACGTCGACTATTATCGACGCGGATCCAATGATAAACGGTATGACAGTTTCTGTTGCGTCGAATTCAGGTTTGAGTTCAGCGCAGTCCTGTAACGTCACTATTACGACAACTGCCGCCGATAGCGTTGGAACTACAGAACAGACTTTTTCAACACCGATTACTGTTCAAAACGGCGTGGCAGATCACAAAGTAAGAGTTTATTTTAATGTAGATACGGGGATAGCCGTGAATGACGCGCATACAATGATCTATCCTAAGACTCCGACCGTAACGGTTTCTATTGAATAAAATCGTTCCAAATCCCTTCCTTACCTGATATAATTTACTCATAACTTATTTAAATCCGGGCTTGTCTTCTATACCTCTGCCTTTAGTATACCTATGTTGATCAGCTGGTTTGACTAAAAGGAGGGCAATATGTATTTTTTCGGTTGCCGTAAAGATCCCAAAGACCTCCGTGACATCCCGATGTCCCTGGTTTTACCGCCTATTTCTATTCCAAAAGGTGTTGATTATACCTCTGAAATGACCCCGGTCCGCGACCAGGGAAACGAAGGGACTTGTGTCGCTTTTGCTTCCGTAGTCGGCGTAAAAGAATACGAAGACCGCAAAGAATATCGGAAAATCATCGAATTATCCCCGAGATACCTTTACAGTCTGTGCAAGCAAATGGATGATATTCCGGATGAAGAGGGAACCTATCCCCGCGTAGCGATGAAAGCCTTGTTAAAATATGGGGTATGTCCGGAATCATTTTGGCCATACAGGCCATATCAAACCAATGATCATGATCCCGGCGCGGATAAAAGGGCCAAAACTTACCGTATTAAAGCCTACGCCAGGCTTAAATACGTGACTGAAATGAAGCGCAGCCTGGTGGTTAATGGCCCATTTTTAGCCGGGGTAGAGGTCTATGACTGCTGGTTTACCCCTAAAGCCGAGAAAACCGGTCTGATTCCTATGCCCAAGGAAGATGACGAATTGCAGGGAGGCCATGCCATCTGCATTGTTGGCTATGATGATTCGCGTAAGCTATTCAAATTCAAGAACTCCTGGGGCAAAAAATGGGCGGATAAGGGGTATGGGTATCTTCCGTACGCCTATATCCAAAAATACTGCCAGGACGCTTGGAGCGCGACCGACCTTATTGAATACCCCAAATCACTTGTAAATGCCAGACAGAGGGTTTCAACTCAGACTCAATAACGTGATCTTCTCGCCGTAAAAACTCGTAACCCATTGAGAATAAACAGTTGAAGTAATTTAGAAGATGAAGTATAATATATAAGTTATTCATGCCTGTTACAGGCTGTAAGAGCCCTGTTTTTTGATAATTAATTGTTATATAAGTTTTTATGATTAAAGTAGTTAGGCACAATATGTATTCCCTAACATAGCATTATTCCTTAGCCTGGTTTGTTTTACCAATCATTAATACTACTAATATGAAAAGTGTGAAAGAAAAGATATCCATAATTATGCCTGCATATAATGAAGCAGGGCATATCGCAAAAAATATAGATATTACTGCTAAGACTTTTCAGGGATTTGGCTGCCCATGGGAACTAATTATAGTCGACGATGGTTCTGTGGATGGGACTTTTGTCGCGGCCGAGCAGGCGGCAAAAGCGTATTCCGGACAGGTAATTGTAAAAAAGAATTCTTATAATATCGGTAAAGGGCGCGCGTTTAAGCGCGCTATTCATTTTGTAAACGGGGATTACACGGTTTTCCTTGACGCTGATATGGATTTGCATCCTCAACAGGTCCCGACTTTATTCGATATAATGCGTTTGGATGAAGCGGATGTAGTTATCGGTTCTAAAATGCATCCTAACTCGATAGTCAGTTATTCGTTCAGCCGGCGGGTCGTCAGCTTGGGGTATTATCTTTTTGTGAAGGTTTTGTTTGGTTTGCCGTGCCATGATACGCAAACCGGCTTGAAATTATTCAAGACTGAAGTGTTGAAGAAAGTTTTTCCCCGTATTTTGGTGAAGAAATTCGCTTTTGACCTGGAAGTTTTAGTGAATGCGTTCCATTTGGGCTATAAGATAGCAGAAGCCCCTATCGTACTTACTCCGCAGCGTAGATTCGGAAGGGTCGGGATGCGCGCTATTTTCTCGACCGCTTGGGATACCTGCGCAGTCTGGTACAGGATGTATATCTTAAAATACTATGACCGTATCGATTATCATCGCCGTAAAAATCTGGCAAAAGAATTTAGAAAATTGCGTCGCTAAGTGTTTGGAACTTGATTATCATGATTTCGAGATAATCATTCTTCCGGACTTCGAATTTTCTATTGAAAATACAGTTCTGGGAACCGCCATTCCGATCCGTGTTATCCCTACTGGTGCCGTGAAACCCGGGGATAAACGTGATATCGGCCTCAAGCATGCTAAAGGCGAAATAATCGCTTTTATAGATGACGACGCATATCCTGTGAGGGAATGGCTGAGCAGGGCTTTGGTCAATTTTCAGGATATTCAGGTAGCCGCGGTAGGAGGGCCGGCTGTAACTCCGCCGGATGACGGGATTATGCAGCAAGCCAGCGGGAAGGTTTATTCTGCGCTTATGGTAAGCGGAAATTTTATTTACCGGTATATCCCCGGGAAAAGGCTCGAGGCCGATGATCTCCCGAGCTGTAATTTCATCGTCCGTAAGAGCGTAATTGATCAACTTGGCGGTTTTGACACAAAATATTGGCCGGGAGAAGATACTAAGCTTTGTCTGGATATAACCAAAAAATTAGGTAAGAAAATAATTTACGACCCGGGCGTTTTAGTTTATCATCATCGGCGGACATTATTTAAAGAACATCTGAAGCAAATCGCGAATTATGCTTTCCACAGGGGTTTCTTCGTCAAGAAGTATCCTGAAACCTCATTGCGATTGTCGTATTTTATGCCGAGTATACTCGTCGGTGGATTAGTCTTGGGCCCGTTTATCAGCCCACTGAAGGATGTTTATCCCGCGGCTGTAATTCTGTATTTAATATTGTCCGCCTTATCGGGATTTATAAATAGTAATATTAAATTAGGTTTTCTTGTTTTTCTCGGTATCATGCTCACGCACATCACGTATGGTATTTTTTTTCTCAAGGGTTTATTCATAAGCAAACTTAATTATTAATGAAGATAATAATCGCTTATCCGCCGTTAGCAAATTCAAAAGGTTATCCTACTTTAGGCCAAAATCGGCAATTCCAGTATTTTAAGGATACCACTTTAATTTATCCGGTTGTCCCCGCAAGCGCTGCCACGCTTCTGAAGGTTGACGGTTTTGATGTGGTATGGCTGGATTGCGCCGCCCGGCATATCGATTATGATGAATTCCTGTCTTTGATCTCTTTGGAGAAGCCCGATCTTATCGCTATGGAAGCTAAAACCCCGGTAGTTAAGCGGGAGTGGGAGATTATCAAAGATATTTCCGGATTAAAGATTGAAGGACCGGGGGTAACGACTGTTTTATTCGGCGACCATGTTACCGCGTTGCCCAAAGAATCTATGGAAAATTCGCGGGTTGATTTTATATTGACCGGCGGAGACTATGATTTTCTTTTGCTCAATCTTTGCCGGTCATTAAGAAAAAAAATCAATGACCGGTCGCATGTTGTGGAAGCCGATTTGGAACCCGGCATCTGGTATCGGAAAGGGGAAAGTATATTTAATACGGGAGAATTTAAGCTTGACCATGATTTAAACGCGTTACCCTTTATCGACCGCGAGCTCACTGAATGGCGGTCCTATGCCTATAGAAACGGAAATTTCCGCCGGACCCCGGGGACTTATATTATGAGCGGCCGGGATTGCTGGTGGGGAAAATGCACGTTTTGTTCCTGGCCGCAATTGTATCCGAAATTCCGTGTCCGTTCGGCTGAAAATGTTTTAAACGAGATAGAATACCTGGTAAACACGCTGGGTGTTAAAGAGATAATGGATGATACGGGGACTTTTCCGACCGGCCGATGGCTGGAAGATTTTTGCAAAGGAATGATAAAAAGAGGGCTTAATAAAAAAGTCGCTATAGATTGCAATATGCGTTTTGGGGCGTTGGAAAGAAGCGAATACAAATTAATGAAAGCGGCTGGGTTCCGGTTATTGCTTTTTGGTATTGAATCGGCGAATCAGAATACTTTAGACCGGTTAAAGAAGAATCTGGATATCAATATTGTTGCTGATTCGTGCCGTAACGCCCGAAAAGCCGGGCTATACCCTCATATTACGCTGATGTTTGGTTATCCCTGGGAAAGTTTTGAAGATGCCGTCCGGACTATGGAGTTCGGCCGGAACCTGCTTAAGAAGGATTATGCGTATACTATGCAATCGACGATCGTTATCCCGTATCCGCAAACCCCTTTATTTAAAGAATGCATGGAAAATAGCTGGCTGCTTTCTATGGATTGGTCCGACTTCGATATGAAGAACCCGGTAATGAAACTGGGATTCCCGGCGGAAAAGGTCCCGGAACTTGTTCAGACAATGTATTCCGTAAGTTTTTCCCCGGAATTCATTTTCAGAAAGATTTTAAGTATAAAGAACGCCGATGATATCGGATATTTTGTCCGGGCTTTTTTCAAAGTGATAGGGCATATCCTGGATTTTAAAAATCAGAACAAAAGACCCGGAAAAACATGTTAAATAAACCAGGTTTTATTACACGCTTGTTTAAAGACGAATTCTGGGTGGATTCTTTTTGCGTATTTTTCGGCTCTCTTCTGGTCGGAGGAGTTAATTTCTTTTATCACCTGGTTTCTGTCAGGATGTTATCGACAGAAGACTACGGGCTTTTTAACGCCCTGATTTCTTTTGTAATGTTCGCCACTATGACGGTTTCTCCTTTAGGGATGGCTTTAACCCGCTTTTTTACCGAGTATATCGCTGGCCTGGAATACGGCAAACTGCTGGGGGCGTTTAGAAGGGTTTCCCGCGATATCATCTTTGCCGTTATCTTCGTAATCGCCGGCTTTCTATTCTTTGATAGCCGCCTGGCAGTTTTCTTTAAGACACGCAGCATCAATATTTTCGTTTTGTCGTTGATCATTGCCGTATCTTTATTCTCGGTCCCGATCTTGTCTTTACTCCAGAGCTTTCAAAAGTTTAAAACTTTTTCCTTTTTAGGGCTGGTTACATCTTTGGGTAAGCTGGCGACCGGGGTAATTTTGATTGCGCTGGGTTTCGGGGTATTAGGCGCTCTTTTTGGGTTTTTTTTAGGGTCATTTCTGAGCTTTGTCGTGGTGTTATTTTTATTGCCAGGTATCATCAAAAAAAAGTTTGGGGCATTGCCGCCGGTTATCAATGCCGATTTATCGCCGATTTACCGGTATTTTATCCCTGTTTCTTTGACTATGCTTTTCTTTAACATCCTGACCGGTGTTGACGTTATACTGGTTAAGCATTATTTCTCCGATCTTGATGCCGGCTATTATTCTATAGCGCAAATGGTGGGAAAGGTGTTTTTCTTCATCCCATCGGCTTTGGCTGTCGTGATCCTGCCTAAGAGCGCGGAGGTGCATTCTAAGAACGGCAATTCTTTTTGTATTTTGCGCAAAAGCCTGCTGGTTTCAGCGTCTATTTGTTTGTTAGGAGTGGTATGCTGCGCGATTTTCCCCGGCTTTGTGCTGAAAATATTAGCCGGGAAGAGCAATCCGATAAGCGCTGATCTTCTGTGGATCTTTGCTCTGGTGATGAGTTTTTTTGCCGCTGTCTGGTTGACGGTTAACTTTTTGATAGCTACCCGTAAAGTCAATTTTATACTTCCATTCGGGATATTGGTTGCTCTCCAGGTAATCGCGATCAGCATATGGCACGCTACGCTGTTCTGTGTTTTGCAGATAATGCTGGTTTTTTCTGTTTTATCGTTCCTGCTTACTTTTTTATTCTCGGTTTGGGATCGGGATGTCTGCCGGAAATATAAAGATCAATAACATAAGGAATGCAGATGAAGAAAATATTAGTCACGGGTTCAGCAGGGTTGATCGGTTCGCAGGCGGTGGAATTCTTCGTGAAAAGAGGGTATAAGGCTTTCGGAATAGATAATAACATGCGGAAGTATTTTTTCGGGGAGAGCGCTTCCACCGAGTGGAATATGAAAAAGCTTAAAACCAGCCTGAAGGATAAATATACGCATTATTCAATCGATATCCGGGATAATAAGAAGGTCGAAAAGATCTTTAAAAAGGACAGGTTTGACGTGGTCATTCATACTGCCGCGCAACCCAGCCATGATTGGGCGGCCAGGGAGCCTTTTACCGACTTTACCGTTAACGCTAACGGAACGCTGGTCCTTCTGGAGAATTTTCGCAAGTATTGCCCTAAGGCCACGTTTATCTTTACATCCACTAATAAGGTTTATGGAGATAGGCCGAATTCGCTGCCTTTGGTGGAATTATCAAGCCGGTATGAGCTACCGAAAGGGCACAGATTTTATAATGGTATCGATGAGTCGATGAGCATAGATGACTGCAAACACAGTATCTTCGGCGCTTCTAAGGCCGCGGCTGACATATTGGTCCAGGAATATGGTAAATATTTCGGTTTGCATACTGGAATATTCCGGGGGGGATGTTTGACCGGGCCTGCGCACAGCGGGGCTCAGCTTCATGGTTTCTTAGCATATTTGATAAAGTGTATCATGACCGGGGATAAATATAAGATATTCGGGTATAAAGGCAAGCAGGTCCGTGATAATATACATAGTTTTGACCTGGTCAATATGTTCTGGCATTTCTGCCGGAAACCCGGCTGTGGCGAGGTATATAATGCCGGAGGATCCAGACATTCGAATATCTCCATGATAGAGGCTATCCGGAAGGTCGAGAAAATGACGGGAAAGAAAGCAAAATTTGAATATTGTACGGATAACCGCATAGGTGATCATATCTGGTATATATCCGGTGTTTCCAAGTTTAAAACACGCTATCCGGATTGGGATTTTACCTATGATATCGACCGCATACTGGAAGAAATGTGCCGGGCGCAAAGTGTAAACAAACTTATTGTATAGCCATACTCAAGATTATATAATATTGGTTTAAATCGAGGAGAATATGATACCTTTTGTAGACCTGAAAATCCAGTTTCAAGCTTTAAGATCCGAGATGCTTCCGTCCATGGAGAAGGTCGCCTCGGAGGCGAATTTTATTTTGGGAGAGCAAGTCTCTCAATTTGAATCGAGCTTCGCAAGTTTCTGCGGCGCGGGATATTCCGTAGGAGTGGCCAGCGGAACCGATGCGCTACATTTGGCTTTGCGGGCTTTGGATATCGGTCCCCGGGATGAGGTGATTACTGTGGCCAATACTTTTGTGGCTACTGTATTGGGTATATCTTACACCGGGGCTACGCCAGTCCTGGTGGATATCGACCCTAAAACATATAACCTGGATTTGAATGCTGTGGAAGATAAAATTACCAAGAAAACAAAAGCGATCCTTCCGGTGCACCTTTACGGGCGCATGGTTGATATGCCGGCGCTGATGTCACTTGCCCGGAAATACGGTCTTAAGGTTGTTGAGGACGCCTGCCAGGCGCATGGAGCCGAATATCAGGGGCGTAAAGCGGGGACTTTTGGGGCTATGGGGTGTTTTTCTTTTTATCCCGGCAAGAACCTGGGCGCTTACGGGGATGGCGGGGCAATAGTGACTTCCGACCCGGATTTAAATGACAAGCTGAGAATGTTAAGGAATTACGGCTCGCCCAAAAAATATTTCCATGATTTTATAGGTTTTAACAGCCGGTTGGATACTTTACAGGCCGCGGTCTTGAGCGTTAAACTGAAACATTTAAGCGATTGGAACGATAAACGATATAAAAACGCCCTTAATTATAACAAAAAACTTGCCGGGGTAGGGGACCTGGTTTTGCCTGATACTTCCGTTGCGGGAGCGCATATTTTTCACCTTTACGTGATCCGTACGAAAAAAAGGGATGAGCTTTTAAAACATCTCGCCACCGCCGGGATACAATGCGGCATACATTATCCGGTGCCGGTTTATGCTCTAAAAGCCTACGCCTCGTTAGGCCTGAAGGCTGCCCAGTTCCCGGTTACGGACAGTTTTTCGCGGGAGATATTGTCGCTGCCGATGTTCCCGGAATTAACCGAGGCTCAGATCGATGAAGTAGCGCGCTCCATAAAAACTTTCTTCGGGGGATGATATGATAAGGATCGGGATCGTAGGATGTGGTTACTGGGGACCCAATTTCGTCCGTAATTTCAACCAGATACCGGGTTCGTCGGTTGTTGCCATATGCGATTTGAGGCAGGAGCGCCTGGAAGAAATACGGCAATTGTTCCCTGATATAAAGACTTATAATACGGTGGATCCTTTGCTGAATGATAAGAATATCGATGCCGTGGTAATCTCAACTCCGGCTACGACTCACTATGCTGTCGCCAAAGCGGCTTTAGAAAACAATAAGCATGTTTTGGTCGAGAAACCGTTGAGCGTGAAAACGGCAGATTGCGAGGATTTGATCAGACTGGCGCGTAATTCCGGCAAGGTCCTTATGGTAGGCCATACTTTCCTGTTTAATCCCGCGGTGCGGAAGATGAAGGAATTACTGGATAGGAAAACGCTGGGTAAGCTTTATTATATCCATTGCCGGCGTACCAATCTGGGACCGTTGCGCAAGGACGTAAATGCGGTTTGGGATCTTTGTGCGCATGACATCGCGATAATAAATTATCTTCTGGGCAATAAACCGCTAAAGGCTTCCGCAAGGGCCGCGAGATTCCTTTCCCACCGGGTAGAGGATGTGGGGTTTATAACTCTAGAATATCCCAGGAATATACTGGTTCACGCGCATGTAAGCTGGCTTGATCCTAAAAAAATACGCGAAATGACGATCATCGGCAGCAAAAAGATGCTTGTTTACGACGATACCAATTCCCTCGAGCCTATACGGGTTTATGACAAAAAGGTCATGAAGAAAAAATATGACCGCCCGTACCATGATTTTAAGGAATTCCAGCTGATAATTACCGACGGAGAAGTGACGATCCCAAAGGTGAATATGACGGAGCCGTTGAAACACGAATGTCAGCATTTTCTGGATAGCATAATAAAAAACGTCGCTCCTTTGACTGACGGGAAGAACGGGCTGGAAACTGTGGCGGTGTTGGAGGCCATTGATAAATCTATAAAAAATAACGGAAAGAACACGGGAGTATTATGAAAATAAAGAGAATAATTATTACTGGTTCAGGCGGTACCCCTTCGACGAATTTTATCAGGTCTTTAAGGCTTTCGGGAGAGAAATTCTTTATTGTCGGTGTGGACAGCAGCGAGTATTACCTTCAACGTTCCGAAACAGACCTGAAATTCCTGGTTCCTCAGGCTAACAGCAAGAATTATATCCCGGTATTGAAACAGATCATAAAGGAGACTAAAGCGGAATTTATATATTCCCAGCCGGATCAGGAGATCTATGTCATTTCTAAATGCCGCGAAAAGCTAGGCGTAAGGTGTTTTTTGCCTGCGCATAAAACAATCGAGATATGCCAGGATAAATTGAAATCCTACAATGCCTGGAAAGAACACGGACTGGATGTTCCGCAAACACGGCTGATCAGGGATAAAGAAGATTTGCGCAAAGCCTTTCGGGATATGGCTAAGCCATTATGGCTGAGGGCGATCGTCAGCCCCGGCGGAGGCAAGGGGAGTTTTTATACTTCGGATTATGAGGTCGCTAAAGCCTGGATCAAGCATTGTGACGGATGGGGCAGTTTTACTGCCAGCGAATATCTTACTCCTGAAACCGTGACCTGGCTTTCTATCTGGAATAATGGCGAGCTGGTTGTCGCGCAGGGGCGGAAAAGGTTATATTGGGAATTTGGCAACCGCGCGCCGTCCGGAGTGACCGGGTTGACCGGTACAGGAGTAACTGTTTCCGATCCAAAAGTTGACGAGATCGCCCGGGAGACTATTTTCGCTATCGATAAAAAACCTAACGGTATATTCGGGGTCGATCTAACATATGATAAAAGAGGCGTCCCTAACCCTACAGAGATCAATATCGGCAGGTTCTTTACCACGCATCTGTTCTTCACTGAAGCCGGCCTTAATATGCCGTATATTTTTATCAAAACTGCTTTCGGAGAGCCTATCCCGGAACTTAAAAAAAGGATTAACCCTTTGCCAGATGGCTTGGCTTGGATAAGAGGTATGGATTTTCTGCCTATTCTCACGAATGTCAAGACTATCGAGAAATACCGTAATGACCTCAGAAAGCGCGAGCAAAAAATACATGGTTAAGCCGTTTGATATTGTCCTGACCGGCCCGGCAGGGTTTATCGGAAACAGGCTGGTGCAGAGAGCTTGTGAGCTGGGTTATAAAATCACCGCGCTGGATCTGCCGGCGAATGAAAAATTATTTCGCGGCATCAAGAACGTGCGTTTTATAGGTTGTGATATTACGGACCGCCATTCCTTGAAAAAGATCAACGGGATCGGAAAAAATACGGTTCTAGTGCATCTGGCCGCTTTTGTGCCGCATATCCCGAGCCGGGAAGACAAAGCCCGGGACATGATAATCGATGTGAATCTAAGAGGAACATCCGTTCTTTTGGATTCTCTCAAAGGGCGCCTGAAGAAAGTGGTTTATATAAGCACACTGGAGGTCTACGGGAAACCGGTATATTTGCCTATAGACGAGAAGCATCCCGCTAATCCGGTCACATATTACGGCCTGAGCAAGCTTATGGCGGAAAGCTATGCCCGGGTTTTTTGTTTGAAGAACGCGATCGAATACGTTTCGCTGCGTTTGTCCTGTGTTTATGGCCCCGGGGAGAATTATGACCGGGCGATCCCCAATTTTATAAAAGCGGCTTTAAAAAATTCCGGAATTAAAATATACGGTAACGGCCAGGACTTGCGGGATTACATATTTATCGATGACGCGGTGAACGCGATATTGCTCGCAGCGCGTTCTTCCGGGACGAAAGGGCAGATCAATATCGCTTCCGGCAGAAGTTATAAAATCTCCGAGACAGCCAGATTGATAAAAGAGATTAGCCGTTCCGGTTCCAGGATAAAATCATTCCCGGCGAAGAAGGGCTTCTACGATATAGTTTTTAACACAGCTTGCGCCAAAAAAGAACTGGGTTTCCAGGCCAAAGTCGGCTTCCGGCAGGGATTGGCGAAAGAAATAGACTGGTTCAGCGCTTCATCCGTTTAAATAAAAGCTTATGACCTTTTACATCGATCTCGACGGCCCGGTGCTTGATGTTTCTTCGCGCCATTACGCGGTTTATAAAACGATCATAAGTTCATTCAAACAGCGGCCGCTGGGTAAAAAGCAATATTGGGAATACAAAAGGGATAAAGAAAGCCTGGATATCGTTTTATCCGCTTCAGGTTCCGGCATCCCAGAGCCGGTTTTCAGAAAGCGGTGGGATGAGCTGATCGAAGATAAACGGAACCTGGGTTTGGACCGTGTCCTCCCGGGGGTTAAAAAGGCGTTGACCGGGTTGAAGAAAAAAAAGATACGGCTGGTTTTAGCCACTTTGCGCAGGTCAAAAAAAAATATGTTATGGCAGTTGGAAGAACAGGGCATCAGTCCTTTATTTGATAAGATATTGTCTTCCGACGGGGTTTTGCCGGATGGCCTTAAAGCTGCGATGATCTCCGCGGATTTGCCAGACGGGGAGAACGCGTGCATTATTGGGGATACGGAGGTTGATATCGCGGCCGCTAAACAATTGGGGATTATGAGCATCGCTGTCTTATGCGGGATCCGGAGTAAACGGGAGCTTTTGAAGCTTTGCCCGGATTATATCGTTAACGATCTGCCCGGGGCGATAACGATCGCTGAGAGGATGCTATGTTAAGCATAACTTTTATTATCCCGACGTATAATGCCGGCAAACATATTGAACGTTGCCTGAAAAGCCTAAGGGAGCAGCAATATCCCCAGGATAAGGTCGAGATACTGATTGTGGAAGGCGGTTCATCGGACAATACCCCGAATATCGCCGCGAAGTACGGCTGTAAGATATTGGCAAATCCACGGCGGCTGGCTGAGTATGGTGTGCAGATCGGGATGAAAGCGGCGAGCTCGGATCTGGTCGTTACTTTCGCCGCGGATAATGGATTAGTCGGTCAGGATTGGATTTCAAAAGTAGTCCGTATCTTTGAACAGTACGATCATTTAAGCGCAGTATGGGGAAGATTGGCGGCAGGCGTTGACGATTCGGCTTTGAACAAATATTTCGAATTGATACAAAGCGACCCGCTAAACTGGTTCTTAAATACAAATCTCCGGAAATACCTTCGTCATTCCCGGTATTCCATGGAGCACGGTTGTTATTTTTTTAAAGTTGATCCATCCTCGCCTCTGGTGTGGGGGGCAAATGGCCTGGTTTTTCGTACCGCCAAGATCGCCGGGATATGGGCGCAGGAAGGTTATTTAGGCGATAACGACGCGTTTCAATATATGATTGAGCGCGGGGATAACGAAGTGGCGTATTTTGCCACAGCATTCGTTTACCACCATCACGTGGCCCGGATCTCGGATTGGATCAGGAAATGGCGCAGGAATTTTCAGCATCACCTGGTGGATAAAGCCGGCACGCGCAACATGAACTGGGTGTTCCGGAGGAATTTTAAGCTGAAGCTTCTACTTTGGTCGTTTTACAGCGGGTGCCCGGTGTTTTCCGCCCTGCATGCAATATGGCTGGCGGTCCGCCAGCGCAATATATATTGGTTGTATCATCCGGTGGTCAGTTTCGCCCAACTGGCGACGTATGCCGCGATCGGCTTATCGAATGGTAAGGCATTCGACTTTATGAGGAGGCGTTTATGAAAGCGGTTATTTTGTGCGGTGGGCAAGGGACACGTATACGCGATGTATCTGAAGTGCTGCCGAAGCCGATGCTTCCGATCGGAAATCAACCGATCCTCTGGCATATCATGAAGCTTTATTCGCACTACGGCATCAACGATTTTATCCTTTGCTTAGGCTACAAGGGCTGGCTGGTAAAAGAATTTTTTCTTAATTACCGAGCTAAAACTTCTGATATTACGGTTGCGTTAAACGACCATAATTCTGTGATCTACCATGATCCGGTTATTACGGAAAACTGGAAAGTTACTTTGGTCGAAACCGGGGATGCGGCTCAAACCGGCGCGCGAATCTGGAACATCCGGAAATACCTCAAGGGGGCCGGGTCTTTTTGTGTTACTTACGGCGATGGGGTCGCCGACGTAAATATCGGGGCGCTGATCAAAAAACACCGGAATTCGGGTTTTTCAGGAACGATTACCGGAGTGCATCCTTCGGGCAGATTCGGGGAAATTGAGATTGCTTCTGACCGGATCACTGAGTTTAATGAAAAACCGAATGTCAGTTCCGGTTTTATCAACGGCGGTTTCATGGTTTTTGACGAGAGAGCGCTTAATAAATATTTTCGGTCTGGAGATGATTTGATTTTGGAAAGCGAAGTCCTGAGCAAAATGTCCAGAAAGAAAGACTTGGGTGTGTATAAACATCCGGGAAGCTGGCAGTGCGTGGATACTTCCCGGGAATACAATATGCTCTGTGAAATGTGGAAGAATAAAAAAGCTTTCTGGAAGGTTTGGAGGTAGGATGCCCGGTACTTTCTGGAACGGTAAAAAAGTCTTGATCAGCGGATTCGAAGGGTTCTTGGGATCTAATCTTACCCTTAAGCTTCTGAGTCTAGGCGCGGACATAGTTGGTCTGGATATCCTGACCGGTCGTAAGGATACTTTATTCCCAAGTAAAGAATACAGGAAAATCAAGGTCATAAAAGGCGACGTGGCCGATTTTGCGCTGGTAAAGAATATCTTTGTAAAAAACCGGGTGAAGGTCGTTTTTCATCTTGCCGCTGAAGCTATTGTCGGGAGGTCTTTAAAATACCCCATAAGGGCTTTTTCCTCAAACATCGAAGGGGCCTGGAACATGCTGGAAGCGGCAAGGCAGGCCGGAAGCGCGATTGATTCTATCGTTATTGCTTCCAGCGATAAAGCCTATGGTTCGCATAAAGAACTTCCTTATAAGGAAGATTATCCTCTTGCCGGCTGCCATCCTTATGATGTATCTAAAACCTGCTCCGACCTGATAGCGAATACCTATTTTCATACGTATAAACTTCCTGTCGCGGTCACGCGCTGCGGTAATATCTACGGCCCTGGCGATTTCAATTTCAGCAGGCTCATCCCAGACGCGATGAGATGCGTTTTCTCCGGCAAGGTGCTTAAGATCCGTAGTGACGGGAAGTTTGTTCGGGATTATGTGTATGTCGAAGATATCGTCAATGGTTATATCAGGATCGCCGAATCTTTGCGTAAAGGTAGGTTGTTCGGAGAGGCATTTAATTTAAGCGATGAAAAACCGCTGACCGTTATGCAGGTATTAAAAGAAATAAATAAGCTTTGCGGAAATAAACTTGAATATGAAATTATGAATATTGCTAGGTATGAAATCAAGAAACAATATCTTGCTTCCGCAAAGGCCAGGAGCATCTTGAGTTGGAAGCCGAAATATAATTTTAATGATGGTCTTAGAATGACGCTTGATTGGTATCGCGCCTATTTGGGGAAGAGATAATCATGAAGGTGTATTTTCTGGGTACAAACGGATGGTGCGATACGGAATTGGGGAATACGCTTTGTGTTTTAGTCGAGACAAAGAAGGCCTACGTTGTTTTTGACGCGGGTAACGGAATTTTTAAGCTCGATAAATATATCAAAGACAAGCGCCCCATTTATCTGTTTTTAAGCCATTTTCATCTTGATCACATTATTGGCTTGCATGGTTTGAATAAGTTTACCTTCCCACAGGGGATTGATGTATTTGGCCCTAGGGGCACAAAAAAGATGTTTAGATCTATAATTAATTTCCCGTATTCTAAACCGATAAATAAACTTAAGACAAAGATAAGAATCGGAGAAATAAGCAGGAAAACAAGGCTCCCGTTTGATATAAAATTCACCAAGCTTTTTCATACTACCCCTTGTTATGGATATCGCCTGCGCGTCGATAATAAAACCTTGGCATTTTGTACCGATACCGGCCCTTGCAAAGGGATAAATCTATTGGCTAAAGACGCGGATCTTTTGATAACTGAATGCGCTTTGCCGCCCGGGAAAGTTGATAAAAGCTGGCCGCATCTTAATCCGCAACAGGCAGCCAAGATAGCCAAAGATGCTGGTGTTAAGAAGCTTGTATTGGTTCATTTTGACGCGGGCGCCTATTCGAACTATAAGCAGAGGGTTAAGGCGGGGATTGAGGCAAAAAAGATATTCAAGTCTACTTTGGCTGCTGATGATAATTCAGAGGTTAATGTATAAATGAGCCTTACGGAGTTACTTAAAAAAAGAAAGTGTTTCAAGCTAGTCTGCGGGGCAGGCAATGAAGATGCTGTTGAGGTGGAGAAGCTAGTTGCTGTTTACGCAAAGGCGGGCGCCAACTATTTTGATCTTTCCGCGAGAAACGATGTAGTTTGCGCAGCCAAACGTGGTTTGGAGAGGGTTATTCCCAAGAAAGAACTAGGCGGTTATTTTCTTAATGTAAGTGTTGGTATTCCCGGAGACCCGCACGTACGCAAGGCCTTGATCGTAGCGCAAAAATGTAAAGCCTGCGGATTATGCGTGAACAGTTGCCTGCAAAAAGCGATTACTTGCGAGAATAAGGTTTATACGGTAATCAGCGCGCGTTGCATAGGTTGTGGAGCTTGCGCGAAAGTTTGCCCTGTAGCGGCCCTAAGTTTTATTACGGAGACAAAAGACCTTAACTTGGTATTGCCTCCATTGGTGAAATTGGGACTAAATTCCTTGGAGCTGCATGCTATTACCGAAGAAGAGGAAACCGCTTATGCCCAATGGATGATTATGAACCGGGTCTTCCCGGGGGTCTTAAGCCTTTGCCTGGACCGGTCGCATTTAGGGGACGCTCAGTTAATCGCGCGTATCAAGCGTTTTTGCAGGGAGAGAAAGGATTTTACTACCATTATCCAGGCAGACGGTGCTCCGATGAGCGGAGGAGATGACCGTTATAATACTACCTTGCAGGCTTTAGCAACCGCGGATACGGTAAGTAAAGCAAGGTTGCCGGTTTGGTTGCTTATTTCAGGAGGGACTAACAGTAAAACAACGCGCCTGGCCGGGTTATTCGAAATTCAGGCGCATGGAGTAGCTATTGGTTCATTTGCCCGCAAGATTATCAGGAAATATATCGAACGCGAAGATTTCTTAACAAATAAGAAGGTATTTAATCCTGCCTATAAGATCGCCAGGCAGCTGGTTGAAAAATCTTTAAAATACCTATGATCAGCCTGTTTTCTCCTCATTGGAGAATAGATAGAATCGAAACAATACTCTTTGATAAAGATGGCACATTGATAGACAGTCATATATATTGGGGAAGGATTATTGAGAGAAGGAGCCGGGCGTTGATTGAGATGTTCGGGCTCAAGGATGAGATGTATCCTTTGCTTTGCGCGGAAATGGGGTTTTCTCTTGAAAAGAAGGCGCTTCTGCCCGAAGGCCCGATTGCCCTGGTTAGCCGGGAGAAGGTAATTGATATACTTGTTGAATTCCTTAAGCAGGAAGGTATCCCCGCTGATTTTTCAAGAATCGATAAATTATTTATCCAGGTGCATTCAGATTTTCTCAAGGAAATAAATTCATACATCAGGATATTACCCGGGGTTGAAGATTTTCTGAGAGAGATAAAGAGCAAGAGAGTAAAATTGGCAGTAGTTACTACGGATAGCATAAATAATACCAGGGAGATTATGAGATTCCTGGGGATAGATAAATATTTTGATTTGTTGTTGGGTAAAGAAGCAACCCTGTTGCCCAAAATAAGCGGGAAGCCTGCGCTTATTGCCCTTGAACAGTTAAAGGCAGATGCCGACACAGCAATAGCCATAGGAGATACCTCTATGGATATCACTATGGCTAAACAGGCGCGCCTGAAGGCGGCGGTAGCAGTGTCTTTGGGTCAAGTTTCTTTCGAAGAGTTAAACAGGGAAACAGAGTATGTGGTTAGCGGTTATAATGAGCTGAAGGTGGCTTAAATAAATGAGAAAGATAAAAATAATAGACTGCACTTTTAGGGATGGCGGCCATTTGAATAAGTGGCAGTTTGATCCAGGTTTAGTCAGGGCGGCTTATTTTGCCGCGCAGAAGGGACGGGTTGACTATTTCGAGATCGGTTATAAAAATGATTCAGCTAAAGCAGGGCTTGGTATTTTTGGGTATTGCGATGAAAAGAGTATAGACTCCTTATTTAAACCTTCTGAAGATTGCAAACTGCTTTTTATGCTCGACGCGGGGAAATATATCGGGTATGATATTCCGGATTGCAAGCCCGGTAAAACTCCGTTTTCTGGGATAAGGATAGCAGCGTATCCCTATGAGGCGGAGATTACGCTTGAATTAACCGAGAAGCTGTACAAAAAAGGGTATGAGGTTTTTATTAACCTTATGGCCAGCGCGGAATGGTCGGATAGGGATTTAGCGATCCTTAAGAAATGGAAGCATAAGAGTATGCTTGAGGCTATTTATTTTGCTGATAGCTTTGGAGCATATGGTCCGGTTGAGATATCTTCTTTTATCAAAAAATTAAGAAAAATGGGTTTTAGGCATATAGGATTCCATGCTCATAACAATCTGCAGATGGCCTTTGCCAATACTATGCATGCTATCAAAGAAGGGGCTACTTATGTAGACGCTTCAATATATGGTATGGGGAGAGGAGCAGGTAATTTGCCCATTGAAACGCTCCTGAGCTATTTATGCAAGCAGGGAGATAAGAAGTATAATGTTGTCCCGTATCTTGACGTTATTGAGCGTTTCTTTGTGCAGCTCTTTGAAAAATACCGTTGGGGATATTCGTTGCAGTCTTTAATGGGAGGTGTCAACAATGTACACCCATATTATGTTGCCGAGCTTTTTAACTCTCACAGTTACACAGTCGAAGAAATCTGGAATATATTAAAGACGGTTAAGGTAAAGTGCCCAATATCTTTTTCAGGAGAAAAACTTAAGAATGCGCTGAGGGAGAGATTCTATGTTCCCGATGCCGTACAGACCAACGCTACAATAAAAGAAATAGAGAAGGAAATGAAAATTATCCCGGCCAAAGACAGTTTCTCCCTACGTTCCTTGTCCATTAAAGATAAGCATCTGGGTAAGAAATTCCTTATTATCGCTAACGGGCCATCCATCGTTAAATTTAAAGATAAAATCAATAAGCTTATCCAGAAACAGGGTTTAGTTACAATTGGCTGTAACTTCCTTAAAGGTATTTATGAGCCAGATTATCATTTGTTCGTAAACAAAAAAAGGTTCCTCAAATACGCCACTTCAGTTTCTAAAAATAGTACTTTAATTGTTCCTACATTTTTCGGCAGGCGTATGGTTGTGGAAAATTATGCCGGTGTTGCGCAGTACATTCAAATAAAGCCGTATAGTAGTTTAAAACGACCGCCTGTTGAAGAGATAAACCAGTGTTCTGTATATTTAAATGTAGGAGTAAGTGCTATCCTGACTGCTTTTCAGATGGGGGCACAGGAAATTATGGCGGTGGGGATGGATGGTTATGAAAGCCAGGAACCCGGCAAGATGGTTTATTTTTATAACGAAAAAGATATCCCTAACGATAGGATTACTGCTTCGGTTCGTTATGAAAACATGGTGATGGAACTTAGAAGAGTGGCAGATTTCTTGCATGAGCAGGGAGTCCCCTTTTCAATTATCACTCCTACATCGCATAAGAAACATTATAAAAATATCATATTGTTCAAATAGTAGCTTATTTTAGGCAAAGCGAATAAGATAATTTGAGGATAACGATGAGTTTACGAGTAGCCGATTATATCGCAGATTTTATTTATCGCCAGGGAGTGAAAGAAGTGTTCATGGTTACAGGTGGCGGAATGATGTTTTTATCTGATGGGGTATATTGCCATCCTAAGCTGAAGGCAGTTTTTAACCATCATGAACAAGCTTCGGCTATGGCAGCCGCTTCTTATTCGAAATACAGAGGGAATTTTGGAGTAGCAATGGTTACTACGGGTTGCGGAGGAACTAACACTATAACTGGTGTATTAGGCGCTTGGCAAGATAGTACTCCGTGTATGTTTATATCTGGCCAAAGCAAAAAGAAGGAAACAATCTATAATTCTAAGCTTGCTTTGAGACAGTTTGGGGTTCAAGAGGCTAATATCATAGAAATAGTAAAGTCTATAACAAAATATGCTGTGGTGGTAGATAATCCCAAAGAAATTTCTTATCATTTAGAAAAGGCCTTTTATTTAGCCAAAACAGGCAGACCCGGCCCCGTCTGGTTAGATATTCCCCTGGATGTTCAAGGTTCTTTAATTAAAAACAAAGAACTTATTCATTTTGATTGTAAAGATTATAACCCTAGCTATAAATATTTTCCTAGCAGTAAAGAGATAAAATCGTTGAGAAATTATTTTTCTAAATCCAGCAGGCCGGTTGTTATTTGTGGTCAAGGAGTGCGTTTATCCAAATGTATTGTTGAATTTAAAAAATTTATTCAAGACAACCATATTCCGGTTGTTGCCACTCGTTTAGGAATTGATATTTTACCTTGGGATCATCCTTTGTATATTGGAAAAATCGGTAATAAGGGAGACAGGGCAGGGAACTTTGCTTTACAGAATTCAGACCTGGTGATTTCTTTGGGGAGCAGGTTAAGTGTTAGTTCCACGGGGCACGAATATAATACATTTGCAAGAGAGGCCAAGAAAATTGTAGTGGATATAGATCCTGTTGAGCATAAGAAAAATACTGTTAAGATTGACTTATTCATAAATTCCGACATTGGCAATTTTTTGAAATCTTTAAAGAGATTTGCAGCTAAGGATACTTCAGAATGGGTTAAGAAATGCAGAGGATGGAAGAGCGCTTGGCCGGTGTGCTTGCCTCAATACAAAGAAGACAGAAAGGGGATAAATCTTTATTATTTTATGGACCGGCTTTCCCGAAACTTAAAGAAGAATTCAATTGTTGTTTCTGACGCAGGTTCGGTGGCTTATGCCATACCACAATGTCTAAGACTAAAAACCGGGCAAAGATATATTACTTCGAGCGCTCAAGGAGAGATGGGGTATGCTATCCCGGGTACAATTGGTATTTGTTTTGCAAGTAATAGGCATGAAATAATTGGGGTTACCGGTGACGGTTCTTTTCAAATGAATTTACAGGAGCTTCAGACAATAGTGCAGTATAAACTTCCTATTAAAATATTTATTTTGAATAACAACGGATATCTTTCCATAAGGGCTACGCAGTCGAAGTTTTTTAATGGCAGGTTGATAGGGACGGATAAAAATTGTGGTATTTCTTTCCCCAAAGCCAAGAAAATAGCGTGGGCTTATGGAATCAAATATTATTATGCCAGGCGTTCTGCTAGGCTTGATGATGTTATAAATAAAGTTTTAAAGGAAGATGGGCCTGTTATTTGTGAGGTTATTTGTCAGAAGGACCAAGAGGTGGTTCCTACTGTTTCTTCTATGCGTCGTGAAGACGGAACGATGGTTTCAAAGCCTCTAGAGGATATGTATCCATTCCTGGACAGAAAGACTTTTTTTTCGGAGATGATAGTAAAACCTATTGGTTAATTGAATGAAAATAAAAATTGCCATATTGGGTGCCACTAGTCATATTGCAAAAGGCCTGATTCTTAATTTCTTGAGGGATAAGAGAATCGAGTTGTTCTTATTTGCTCGTGTTCCCCAAAAAATAGTGCATTTTTTAGAATCCGGTAATCTAAAATTGAATTGCTATATCGGTGGTTTTAAACAATTCACGAAAGGTACATATGATGTAATAATTAATTGTGTGGGACTGGGGACTCCTTCTAAGGTGGCTGCAGAGAATGATACTATATTTAACCTGACAGAGAAATTTGACGATTTAGCCCTGAGGTATCTTAAAAAACATCCAAAAATTCTTTATATCAATTTTAGCAGCGGGGTGGTTAATACAGTATCCGCTAATGATATAAAACCTGAACATTTTTACGCTATAGCAAAATTGTATCAAGAAGCAAAACATCGCTCCTTGAATAAGCTGAACATTGTCGACATAAGAGTATTTTCATATTTCAGCCGTTTTATAGTTCCGGATTCAGGATATTTTCTTACTGATTTGATAAAATGCATAAGGGAAAAACAGGTTTTTATTACCACTCCTTGTGATTTTACGCGGGATTTTCTTTCGCACGAAGATCTTTTTAGTTTGGTTTGTCTCATTCTCAAAGCTGGGCCTCGTAATGACGTTGTCGAGACGTATAGCTCTAAGCCTGTGACTAAATTTGAGTTATTGGATTATTTTGCCAATAACTATTCTTTAAGATATACAATCAAGCGTAACGTCAAATTTAGTTCTCCTACAGGGCAAAAAGACAGGTATTTTTCTGCTTCAAGAAAAGCATATGCCTTGTTCGGATATAGACCAAAATTTTCTTCTTTACAGGTAATAGCGCAGGAGGCGAAATACTTGCTCAATGAATAAACAGCACAGAATAAGAAAGAAAATATTGCAGTTAACTGCGGATTATTTCTCTGCTAAAGATAAAAGTAAGTTTATCCCAGGGGAAACTAGCATACCTTATGGTGGTAGGGTTTATAGCGGAAAAGAATTGATTTCTTTGATCGATGCATCGTTGGATTTCTGGCTTACCTCCGGAAGGTTCGCGAAAAAGTTTGAGAAGAACCTCGCTGATTTCTTGGGAATTAAATATTGCCTTTTGACAAATTCCGGGTCTTCGGCAAATCTCTTGGCGGTTTCGGCTTTGACATCTCCATTGCTAAAAAGCAGGCGGCTTAAGCCGGGGGATGAGGTAATTACCACCGCTTGTGGTTTTCCTACCACGCTTAATCCTATAATCCAAAATGGTCTGATCCCGGTTTTTGTTGATATTGAGTTGGGTACTTACAATATCCGTGCGAAAGATATTGAGAA
>Ga0074199_1001049_pt1 | contig 29160 bp, 28 predicted proteins | sample EPASupsiteSAE347_FD_64528 | JGI IMG/M metagenome (GOLD analysis project Ga0074199, IMG submission 64528) | Bioremediated contaminated groundwater from EPA Superfund site, New Mexico - Sample SAE3-47 | ecosystem: Environmental > Aquatic > Deep subsurface > Groundwater > Contaminated ... | reverse complement strand
GCCACCCCTCCACGGGAGGGGAACCCAAGAGATTACGGGACAAGCTGTTATGATCCCCTCCTTGGAGGGGTACGCGAAGCGGGGGGTGGGTCCGCAGTCGGCTGGAAAAGACTTTTGCAAGCAACTCAACAGAAAAGATTTACAGGATGTAAACATCTTTGGGGTTGAACTGCTTGATCCAAAGGAATTCCTGCTGAAATTGGGAGAAATACAATGAGCGCAAGCAACCTTCGTCTCTCTGATTCCCTTCGCCAACGGGTCAGGATTTTATCCAAAACCGACCACATATCAATCAACCAATTCGTTGCCACCGCCGTGGCGGAAAAAATATCCGCGCTCAATACGGAAGACTATTTGAAAATGCGGGCAAGTCGGGCAAGCAGGAAAAATTTGAAACCGCCCTGAAAAAAGTTCCGGATGCGGAGATGGATAAGCAGGACAGATCCTGAAATGGAGCATTCACCCCCGTGGCAAGCCACGGGGGATTCTGCGGTTGTTTGTTAAGCGATCACCGCAAAAGACTTTCCACGACAGACGTGGTGTCCCCGGACCTTCAACAAGACGGCAGATAATCTGTTTTTTGAACGCCATAAAAATCGGGATACAATAAAAAACCAATTGACAACGTGTTGCATACGTGACACATTATGCACATGAACAAATCAGCCGTCATACACGCCAGAATAGAGCCCGAAACCAAGAATGCGGCCGAGCGCATCTTGCACAAACTTGGACTAAACCCCACGGATGCCATTCGTATTTTCTACCGCCAAATATCACTGCGCCATGGCTTGCCCTTTTCGGTGGAAATTCCAAATGAGTTGACCAGCGTCACTCTCAAAAAGAGCCGGAACGGGAAAGACGTCGAACGCCATGACACTCTGGAAGATATGTTTGCAAGTTGGGAGAAATGAAGCAACTCTTCCAAACAACGCAATTCTCCAAGGATGTTAGCGATATCTTCGAATAATTTCTCCCCCGCAAAACCGTTGACAACCAGTGATCTTAGAATGAAATACTACAAATCACCCGCGGACTGGACCCCAGCGGCACCAAACCCGTTTTCGACTGACGGTCGCTATGGCCCGGAATGGATCTGCTTTATAATTGACGGACTCAGCCGCATGAATTGCCGTTGCGGAGGCGGAAAGAATGGGTTGTTCACTTTCATTCTCGGCGCCGACACTCCTGACCTCAAGTGCCGTCTGGCTGATTTCCTGAGATATAACGAACGACACAAACGAAACGTCATTATCTCATGCCCGGAATTCATTGAACTGGAAAAGTTTATTGCCCAGGCATTGGCGGAAACGCCGGACGAAAGCTTTGTGCGTCCCTCTGATCCAAGATGGGTGGTTCATTCCACTACCCTCGCGGCATGGAACGATATCCGCCAGGACGCCATGCTCAAATCGCTTGCGTTGCTTCGAGAAGAAGGCAAACAGCTCATCGGACTGGGGATGGAGAAACTCGGAGATCCGCTTGAGTTTGCAAATTATGTTATGCTGGCTCCAATGGAAGCGGTATCGCCCGAAATCGTGATCGCATCGCGGATGGAAAATCAAATTATGGACGATCCGGATCGTCCATACGAACCTGGTGTGCGTCTCTATTTTGACAACCACTTGATTATACGCAATGGCCTGGCTGTCCGCGATGGAATCCATAATATCAAAGTCCACCGGAGTCTGCCGCTTTCACCATACATGGCTGCGGCTGTCACCGCAAAAGATCTTCCACGCCAGACCTGGTGTCCCAGGACTTTCTGCAAGGCGGCGAACCGCCTCTTTCCGGGAAAAATCAATGACTAGAGCAAAGAACTTGCGGCAGGCCAAAGAGTTAATTACGTTTTCCGAACAAAAGACCTATTGACATCCGCCGGCGATGGGGTATGTTGGTAGCATGAAAATGAAGACATCAATCACACTGGAATACGATGTAATCAAGGCGATTGACCAGCAGATCGAGGAATACGGGAGTCGTTCAGAATTTCTCGAAGCGGCCGCGCGCCGTCTGCTCGCGCGCCTTGCAAAAGAAGAAAAAGATCGTCGTGACCTTGCCATCATCAACCGCCGTGCGACAACGCTAAACCGCGAAGCAACGGATGTGCTGGATTATCAGGGTACCTTATGAGACGGGGTGAACTGTATCGCGTACCGCACCCTTCTGCCGATGATCCCAGGCGACACCGTGTATTTGTCGTTGTCAGCCGGCAGGTTGTAATAGACTCTCGTTTTTCGACCGTGATTTGCGCTCCGATTTATACGGCACACGACGGATTATCAACACAAGTGCCAGTGGGACAAGACGAGGGATTGAAACACGACAGCAGCATTCATTGTGACGAACTAATCAGCCTCCCTAAGTCAAAACTAACAAATTACGTCGGCGCTCTTTCAGCACATAAACTGCAATTATTGGACGAGGCATTAAAAATCGCCCTGAGCCTGGATGAGTGAAGAAGACGGGAAAAGAGCGGATTTACCGCTTGAAAAGACATCAAACCATTCTGACCAAACATATTGAGCGCGAGTTTTATGAATGCTTATCCTTCCTGTTTCCTGCCGCGTTGCTTCGAAATCCGATCTCAGGGAGATACTTCACCTCTATTCGCAACCTGACCGTGGTGCGACCTTTTCATGTAATTTAATTTTCATCTTAATGAATCTGAATCAGAATATCACTTGACACATGACATAAACATGCCATAGTATTCATTTTAATGAATTCAAAAGAAATAGGTACCCTGATCAGGAAGCGCCGAATGTCGCTCCAAATAGACCAGCATACGCTGAGCGAGATATCTGGAATTGCAGTTCACACCATGAGCAACATTGAGGCCGGGAAGGGCAATCCGACAGTCGCAACGCTTGATCGGGTACTGAACGCGCTGGGAATGCAACTGCGCATTCAGATCAAGGAACAGGAGTAAACCGTGAATCGGAAGGGAAAGGTCTATTGTGGCGGCATGTTCGCCGGTCGCATTGAAGAGACGGCCGATGGCTACCGCTTCACCTACGATGCCGGCTATCTGGCATCGCCAGGGACACGGCCGATCTGTCTAACCCTGCCAAAAAGAGCCGAGCCCTACACATCCAAGGCTTTGTTTCCGTTTTTCTTCGGCCTCCTGGCAGAAGGCATCTTGAAGGAAACGCAGTGCCGGAAACTGAAGCTGGACGAGAACGACCACTTTGGACGCCTGCTAAAGACCTCGCACGCTGACACCGTCGGCGCCGTAACTGTCGAGGAAGAACCGGAGGCGTAAATGTTGTACCGTTGCATGTCAACACTGGCCGACATCCAGCATGAGGGCTATAGCCGCATGGCCGAGCGCCAACTGGCAGGCGCCAACCGCGTGTTCCCTCATCGGTTGACATTCAACCGCGCAGACGTCGTCGAGTTTCGCATAAAGGCCGCGGAACATATGTCCATCTCCGGCATCCAGGACAAGATCTCCCTGAAACTTGTCCGCGGGAAGCTCGTGCCGACCGAGAAGGACGGAGAGTATATTCTCAAGCCGGTCCCGTCTGCCGACATTCCCCTCTTAAAGGCCGACGTACCGGCCAACGAACATCTTATGATGCAGATTGCCTCGCAAGTCTTCGGGATTGCCACAGCCGTCAACGCCTGCATTCGCTTCGCAGACGGAGAACTCGCGTACATAACGCGCCGGTTCGACCGGCGCGCCGGGAGCAAGATCGGGCAGGAGGATTTCTGCCAACTGTCAAACCGGTCGGAGGAAACGGCCGGCAGGAACTACAAATACGACGCGAGCTACGAGGAGATTGGCCGCATCCTGAAGCGGCACTGCAAGGCTTATCCCATCGAGATCGAGAAACTCTTTGCGCGGATCGTTTTCAACTACGTCTTTTCGAACGGCGACGCTCACATGAAGAATTTCTCGCTCTACGAAAGCGAATTTGGCGACTACATCCTGACGCCGGCTTACGACTTGATCTGCACGTCACTGCACTTCCCCAGGGAGGGACGTACAGCGCTCAATCTATTCGACACATTCGAGACCGGGAGCTTCCGGCGCAACGCGTTCTACAAGCGGCCGGACTTTTTGAAGCTGGCCGAGTTCTACGGCATGAACATGACGCGCGCAGTCCGCCATATCAGCCGGTACGCAGGCAACAAAGACAGGGTTCTGGACCTGATCAAACGGGCATTCCTGTCTGACCCGGCCAAGACGGATTTCCGGGACCGTTTCGATGATCGTCTGAAAGCCATCGCGGACTGACGCATATTGCCAGCCATAGCAACCTTAATTCAGGTAAAACAAATAATTGACCTCAACCAAAAGTGATATTATAGAATCACTATGAAAACCGAGATTATTACAACTCTTAAACGGCAGGCTGCGCGGCTGATTTCAGAGATGCAGGAGGATCGCTCCCCAATCCTGATCACGGAACACGGCAAACCGGCGGCTTATCTGGTGGATGTGGAAAGTTTTGAGGTTCAACAGGCGAGAATTAAAATTCTAGAGGGTATCGCCCGCGGGGAACGCGCAATCCAGGATGGCCGCATTTTGAGTCACGAACAGGCGAGGAAAAGGATGAAGCGATGGCTCGCCTGAAGAAGTTTTTAACGAAAGGGAAAAGAATGGAGCCGTTCGTTAAGACGCAACTGACTTTACTGACGTTTTTTTGTTCCCCCGCAAGATAATTTGACAACCGGTTGTCTTGATTTAATATAGCAGGGGGAAAAGAAATGACATCCTTGACGCTTGGCGCAAACACTTTGCAGGTTGAAGTAACCAATATTGATCGTTTTGGCTTTTGGCTCCTGGTCGAAGATCGGGAATATTTCCTGTCCTATGAGGATTTTCCCTGGTTCCGGAATGCATCAGTTGACCAGATTTTAAACGTGCAGTTGCTTCACGGAGATCATCTGCATTGGCCGGCCCTAGACGTTGACCTTTGCCTTGATTCTCTGGCCCAACCAGAAAAGTTTCCTTTGATCTACAATTGAGCGAGTCAATTGCACTTGATAACGCGGAAATTGTCCTTTTTGTTGGTTGCAAAGGTTCTAGTGGTCACGCATTTAAGAAGGGCAATAGCTTTGTGGTTTGGATTCCTGTCGAGAGATATCCGAGCAAGTTGACTGTCGAAGTTTTCGTTCCTCACGAAATTGCGCATGCGTTGCATTACAAAAACACACCTGCCTTCTATTTTAATTCTATGGAAGAAAAATACGTCGTTTCAAGGCAAATAATAACCGAGGGCGTGGCGACGTTTGTTTCCATGACCGTGACGCACTGTGACGCAAAAACGGCATTGTGGGGCGATTATCTTCCCAAAAAACAGGTTGCTCTTTGGCTCCAAGAATGCCTTCGCCAGGAAAAGATAATGAACGAATATGTATTTGATAATTTTTATAAACAGAACATGGATCTATTTACCGTAAGCGAGGGGGATGATGTGGCCAATGTGCTTCATTTTAGAGGTGGTTATTATGTAGGATTGCGTTTGGTGGAACGAATCGTACAAGCGAGGCAACTGACCATATCAGATATCTTTTCATTCTCCAGAGAGGAGTTTGAGCACATTGCCTTGGAGACATTGCGGAACAGATAATGCCGCCAAATTAATGCCGCCTTGGTCTGGAGAATAAAATGAAACACAGATGCGAATGGTGCGGGGACGATCCGCTTTATATCGCGTACCACGATCATAAATGGGGTGTTCCCGCTCATGATGACCGCCATTTATGTTTTACATCTTGCTTTCGAATATTTTGCGCGTTAGATTTTCCAATGACTGGCAAGTTGTTTTCAAAAGCAGAAATAAAGAGAAGAGAGATAACCCGCGAAACACGGGTAAAAAAATTTCCAATATATCTCATGACCACCACTGAAAAAATTGAACAGATAAGAAAGCAGTTAAAAGATAAACTTTGCATCCTCGGCCATTATTACCAGCGGGATGAAGTTTTAAAACACGCGGACTTTGTCGGCGATTCGCTGGAACTCGCAAAGAAAGCCGCAGCCGCCATGGAAGCCGAAAAAATAGTCTTTTGCGGCGTGCATTTCATGGCCGAATCGGCCGATATCCTTTCCGGCGCGTATCAGACGGTTTATATGCCGGACACAAACGCAGGCTGCCCCATGGCCGATATGGCGCCCAAGCGGGAAGTTTTGCTGGCATGGGAGACAATTTCTTCCCTTGCAAAAAATTTTGTCCCAATAGTCTACGTCAACAGTACCGCCGCCTTGAAGGCCTTTTGCGGCGAACATGGCGGCGCAACCTGCACTTCCAGCAACTCCGCCAAAATATTCAGCTTTTTTCTTAAGCAGAATAAAAAAATATTTTTTCTTCCCGACGAACACCTGGGCGCCAATACGGCGCATGACCTCGGCCTGCCGGACGATGAGGCGGCGGTTTTCAATCCCTCGCTGCCCAACGGCGGACTCGGCGCCGAACAGATTGAAAAGGCACAAATTGTGCCCTGGAAGGGATATTGCCACGTCCACGCGTTTTCCGTTGACGACATAAAGCGGGCAAGGGCCGACCATCCGGAGGCAAAGATAATAGTTCATCCCGAAACGCCAAAGGAAGTTCTGAGACTGGCGGATGCCCACGGCTCAACCTCGCGAATCGTGAAATACGTCGAGGAGGCAAAAAACGGCTCGACCATTGTCATCGGCACGGAAATCAATCTGGTCAAACGCCTGGCCGCCGCTTATGCCGGACGTGTTGCCATTTACCCGCTACGACCTTCCATGTGCAGGAACATGGCGCTGACAAACGAGGAAAAACTGCTGGACGTCCTTGAAAATTTTCCAAAAGAAAACGAAATCCATGTCGAACCGAAATTGAAAACCAACGCCGCGTTGGCGTTGAAATGCATGCTAAAAATATCATAAGAGTTTTTATTACCGCAGAGACGCAGAGTGCGCAGAGATATTTTTTTCTTTAAAAGAAATTATTGCTTCTTCTCTGCGCTCTCTGAGTCTCAAGCGAAGCGAACGGTAAAAAATGCCTGAAAATTTATTCAAACTGCATGCCCATTACAAACCCTCCGGCGACCAGCCGGAGGCAATCCGTGCCTTGCTCAAAGGCTTAAACGAGGCAAATCGCTTTCAAACATTGGAAGGCGTGACCGGCTCTGGAAAAACCTTCACGATCGCCAACGTAATCGCGCGCTGGGGCAAACCGACCCTTGTCATTTCCCACAACAAGACACTGGCCGCCCAGCTATTTTACGAATTGAAGGAATATTTTCCGGACAATGCCGTGGAATTCTTCATCAGTTACTACGATTATTATCAGCCCGAAGCCTACATTCCGCAGACCGACACTTATATTGAAAAGGATGCGGCCATCAACGAGGAGATCGAACGTTTGCGACTCTCGGCCACCAATTCGCTCTTGAACCGGCAGGACGTCATCATCGTGGCCTCGGTTTCTTGCATCTACGGCCTGGGTTCGCCGGAAGATTATCGCGCCATGCTGGTCGAGGCAAAAAAAGGGGGAAAAATCGAGCGTGACGAAATCATGCGCCGGCTGGTTGAAATCCAGTATACGCGCAACGATTTCGAGCCTCTGCCGGGAAGCTTCCGCGCGCGTGGAGACATCCTGGATATTTTTCCCTCCTACGCCGCGGACGGCGTCAGGCTGGAATTTTTCGGCGACAGCCTCGATAACATTTCCTCCTTTGACCCGGTCAGCGGCAAACGCAAAAGGGAACTCGATGCCGTCAGCATTTCGCCCGCAAAACATTTTGTCATGCCGCAATGCCGCCTGGAGTCGGCCCTCCCGCTCATTGAAGGGGAACTTAGGGAACATATCGAACTACTGGAGCGCGACAAAAAACTGCTGGAAGCCCAGCGCCTGAAAATGCGCACCATGTACGATCTGGAAATGCTGCGCAACGTGGGGTATTGTTCCGGCATAGAAAATTATTCCCGCCACTTGAGCGGCCGCTCCGCCGGAGAGCCCCCGGCCACGCTTCTGGATTATTTTTCCAGGGACTTTGTGACCATCATTGACGAATCGCACGTGACCCTTCCGCAGGTGCGCGGAATGTACAACGGCGACCAAGCCCGTAAAAACGTTCTGATCGAACACGGGTTCCGGCTGCCCTCGGCCCGGGACAACCGGCCTCTCAATTTTGACGAATTCCTCGGCAAAACCGGCCAAATTATTTTCATGACTGCCACGCCGGGGCCGTATGAACGGCAGGTGTCACATGCGACCGTCCAACAGATTGTCCGGCCCACCGGACTGGTTGACCCGAAAGTCTCGGTGCGGCCCCTGAAGGGGCAAGTTGACGACCTGATGCATGAAATAAAAACGCGCGCCGACAAAAAGGAACGGGTGCTGGTGACGACCCTTACCAAAAAAACCGCCGAAGATTTGGCTTCCTATCTGCAGGAAGCGGGACTTCGCGTAACTTATCTGCATTCCGATATTGACGCCATAGAGCGGGTCGAAATACTGCGCGCGCTGCGCATGGGCGAATTCGACTGTCTCATCGGCATCAACCTGTTGCGCGAAGGACTCGATTTGCCGGAAGTATCGCTCGTGGCTGTTCTTGACGCGGATAAGGAAGGTTTTCTGCGCTCGGAAACCGCGCTCATCCAGACGGCGGGCCGGGCCGCGCGGCATATTGCCGGCTCCGTGATTCTCTATGCGGATGAAATGACCGGCTCCATGCGGCGCGCCCTGGCCGTGATGGAGGAACGCAGGAAAAAACAGGATGAATACAACCGCCTCCACCGCATAACCCCGAAAAGCATCACCAAGAACATCCAGGAAGGCCTGGTGCTGCGCAAAGAGAGCAAAAACATCGAGGAAATCGTGCTCGGCAAAACCGACAGTGACTTTGACCTCCTCAAGGCGATAAACGAAATCGAAGGCGAAATGATTGCGGCCGCCGACGCGCTCGAATTTGAAAGGGCCGCGGTGCTGCGCGACCAGCTTTTCGAATTGCGTGCGCTGGCTTCGAAAAAAAGCAAGCCGGAAGGAGAAAAGGCGAAAAAGAAAAAAACAATATGATTTCCGCCTATAATCCACTTTTACGGAATGGAGAGCGAGGCTGGAGCCGCCCAGCGACGAGATCGGTTACTATGCCAGCAGTATAGCAGAGCATGAGATGACGGATTCCGAACTCCTTGATATCATCCGCGGCCATTGGTCGGCGATCGAAAATTGGGTGCACACCGCCGCGACGTCAGTTTCGGCGAGGACGTCTGCCGCATAGCTCGAATCTGGTAATCGGTTTGTATGAAATCCAGCATGAACGCGGGCATACTGCGGCCAATGGATGTAAATCCTGGCTCCGCCGTATGACGTTACAAAGGCGCTCAAACTGTTGCGCTCGTAGAAAATAATCATGGTATCCAAATTTATCGACTACTCCGCAAGCAAGTCATAAGCAGCCGATGCTTTGAGCTATGTTGCCGAAGGACGTCTTTGGAGACGACGTGTCCGACGATCCGGCACGCCGTAACGCCCAATCGGAATTCAGTTGCCAGCCTGGCAACCTTTATACCCCTCCGTCAGTGGCAGATGAAACTCCCCCGATGACGGATGCCTATCGCACCTTGTTTTTCTTCGCTGTTCCTCAGATTTCAGGTACTATACTCGCTTGGGGAATGTTTCCAGTATTTCTTGAAGACTTTGGAGAAGTGGAATGGGTCGTAGAAGCCGAGACGCTCGGCCACGTCCTGTACACGGGCGCCGTTTTGTAACATGGTCTTTGCCTCCTCCATCCTACGGCGCAGAATGTACTGGTGCGGCGATTGGCCAAATTCGGTCGAAAAACGGTGAGAGACAAAAGTCGTCGACTTTCCAATCGTCCGTCCTAGGTCGTACAGGCTGATCTTTTTCTGCAGGTTCTGCTCAATGAATTCATCGAGTGTCTCGGCCCATGGTTTGTTCCGGTAGCGGATCACCTCCCTTGCAATGATGTATTCGCTCACAAACTTAAGCAGGTAGCCAATGTCCCGCACCTGTTCGATCATACGTTCCGGCAGACGGAGAAAAAGTTGACGTGCCTTTCCTTTTAATGTGCCGGGCACATCCAGTTTTGCGTCGCGCAGTTGCCCGAACACAATGGCGCCCAGATAGATATTACGGTTGTCATACAGTGGAACTATTCCCTCCAGCAGTCCGCTGTGGCAATGGTAGATGTGCACATCCCGCGTAGCTTTTGCCGTTTCAAGATGTCGGCAATCGCATTCCCGGCATTTTGTGAGGAATTCAGAGTTCTTTCTTTGTCTGGAGCAATACTCCGATATCGGCTTGGCTTCGAAGCCGCCCAGTTCGTAGGCCTGCATGTCGAAATATGTGATGCGCACATCCAGCAGACGGTAGAGCAGTCCCATGATACGGCTCAGATCTCCAGCCGACAATGTATAACGCCTGACTCCAGTTTTGTGTCCGGCATCCCGATCAGGTAATTGTGCGTTGTTAATATTCATCCCGCCTCCTTTGCGGGTGCATTCCGCATATCATGCAGTCGCTATTGCCGGATTCTACATGATCTGTTATCGCTGTCCATTCCAAATTTAACGAATTTATAACACAGTTGAGGTATGAAAACTGAAAATAGCGATGGACAGACAACCGACCAGAGAAGGCTTGGAAGTGCGGAAGTAGTGAATACGGCTTGGTTGCGCGGTCTTGTTGTACCGGCATTTAACATACCATATCTGCCGATGATGAGACACGTTGTGCGGGCTCTGCATGACACGAACAGCTTCGGGTTGATTATGGTGGCGAGGTTGGAATGGGTCAAGTTCGGAGCTATTGGGTTAGAAACGATCAAAAATGAATATGACAAATTCAAGAATGACAGGCATACTCGTTTGCACCTGGATCATGTTCCGGTTATTGACGAGGACAATATGCGCGTTGATTATCGGGCGATAATCAAAAAAGCCATAAAACTCGGTTATCAGTCGGTAATGGTTGATGGTTCCAGACTTCCTTTGCAAGAAAATATCGAATGCACAAGAGGGATTGTCGAAATTGCCCATGAAACGGGCATTCCGGTTGAAGCAGAACTGGGGACGGTTATGGGGCATGAGGTGGGCCATCTTCCTTACGATGAAATCTTTGCTTCCGGAAACGGTTTTACTGATCCGGAGGAAGCCTCGGAATTTGTAGGTAAAACTGGCGTGGACTGGCTTTCCGTGGCGATAGGAAATATTCATGGCGCCATTTCCGGGTCGGCAAAGGACAAAAAGAAAATTTCAGCCCGGCTTAATATTGATCATTTAAAAAGAATCAGTCAGAAAACGCGGATACCTCTTGTCCTCCACGGCGGAACAGGGATAAGCGGTAATTTTATCAGAGAAGGGATTGAAAGCGGCATTGCCAAAATTAATGTGGCGACGGCAATAAGACAGCCTTATGAACAAGGTCTTAAAAAATCATCGACTGTCGCTCAAAAAGCGGTATATGACGCGGTGATTAATATAATACGCAATGAGCTGGAAATTTCGGGTTCCTCGGCATTATTCAATTAAGGAAGGAAATCATGGCAAAATCAAGATTTGCGCTTTATTTCGGGGGAAGAAAACTTTTCCCGTCAGATATGATTACTGATGCCGGAAAGGAAATGACCGGTGTGCTTTCAAGAAATGGTTATAAATTTATAGCGCCGGACACTGACATGATTAGGAATGGCGCTGTCGAAACGGTTGCGGAGGGCAGGATATACGCCGAATTTCTCAAACAACATTGCGGTGAATTTGACGGGGTGATTCTTTGCCTCCCCAATTTCGGAGATGAGAATGGCGCAGTCGCGGCTCTGCGTGACGCCAATGTGCCGATACTCGTCCATGCCTATCCTGATGACATTGGCAAAATGGGGCCTGAATTGAGAAGGGACGCATTCTGCGGCAAATTTTCGATCATGGATGTCTTCGTGCAATTCAATATCCCGTTTACCGCATTGAAACCCCACGTGGTCCGGCCTTCAGGCGGGAAGTTCACGGAAAATATCGGTGTTTTTGACAGGGTTTGCAGGGTTGTAAAAGGAATGAAACGTTTCAGGCTGGGCGCAATCGGGGCCAGAACCACCGCTTTCAAAACCGTCAGATTTGATGAAGTAACCCTCGAACAGCATGGAATTACCACGGAAACGCTGGACCTCTCGGAGGTTTTTATGCGAAGCAGGGATATAAAACAATCCGGTAAAAAATTCTCCAGGAAGGCGGCGGAGTATAGGAATTATACATGTTGGAATGGTGTACCTGAAGATTCCTTTAACAGGATTGTCAGCCTCGCGGTTGTCATTGATGATATCATCCATGATTATGAACTGGATTGTATAACTTTAAGATGCTGGCTTGAGATAGAAAAAGAATTCAGAATATCTCCCTGCGTGATATTGTCGGAACTCAACAGTCGCGGGATGGTCGCCGCATGCGAACTCGACGCCGCCAATGCCGTGGCAATGAAGGCGTTGAGTCTTGCTTCGGACGGTCCTTCCGCCTGCCTTGACTGGAATAACAACTTCGGTGATGACGAAAATAAATGCATTCTGTTTCATTGCGGCCCCGTGCCACAACAGATGATGGCCGAAAGGGGCCGGATTGTAGATCATCCCATGTTTGCAAGGGTGCTTGGCGCCGGTTGTGGTTTCGGTTGCAATCAGGGCAGAATAAGACCTTCTCCTTTTACTTATGCCAGCGTCATGACCAAAGACGGCAGGTTGGTATTTTACGTGGGGAGCGGCAGATTTACCGAAGACAGGCTTCCGGATGATTTTTTCGGTTGTGGCGGCGTCGTTGAAATAGACAATTTGCAGGAGAAACTGAACAAAATCGGACGCAGCGGCTATCGCCATCACGTGAGCGTTTCATTCGGACTTTGCGAGGAGGTATTGCGGGAGGCATTTGGAACTTATCTCAAGTATGAGGTGATCTGAAATGAGTGTGCTTGGAATTGATATCGGCACAACAGGGTGTAAGGCAGTCGGATTTAATCATGATGGCGTGGTGTTTGCGTCGGCATACAGGGAATATCGGACTGAGGTGTTTGATGATGGCCGAGCCGAGTTGAACTCCGACAAGGTCATTTCCAATTGCCTTGAGGTGATTGCCGAAGTGGCGGGAAAGTCGCATGGCATCGCCGCAATAGGAATTTCCAGCCAGGGAGAGGCCTTTACGCCTGTGGATGACAAAGGAGAAATCCTTGGAAAAGCGATGGTTTCGTTTGACGCGCGCGCCGCTGTAATCGCCGCATCATGGAGTAAAAAATTTGGATCGCAAAGACTTTATCGGATTACGGGGCACACAGCGCACCCGATGTTCACCTTGTTCAAGTTGCTGTGGTTGCGCGAAAATAACCCGTCCCTTTGGGAAAAAACATGGAAATTTCTCTGTTTTGAAGACCTGCTTCAACTCAGGCTTGGTATTTTCAATCCAGCGCTGGGATATTCCCTCGCCGGAAGAACAATGCTTTTCGACATTCGCAAGCATAAATGGAGTGATGATATTCTTTCTGCCTTGGAAATGAATCGCAGTAAACTGGCAAGACCGCTCCCTTCCGGTACTGTTGCCGGCAAAGTCGCAGGGGATGCCTCCGCAATTGCCGGGCTTTCGAGGGATACGCTTATCGTTTGCGGCGGACACGACCAGCCTTGCGGAGCATTGGGTGCCGGTGCCGTGGAGGACGGCATGGCGATGTACGCCACCGGAAGCGTGGAATGTATCTGCCCGATTTTTTCCTCTGCGGTTATGAACGCGGATCTTTTTAAAAACAATCTTTGCGCTTACGACCACGTAGTTGATGGCAGGTACACCACCGTGGCATTCAGTCTTACCGGCGGAAATATTCTGAAATGGTTCAGGGACGAATTCGGGGTCGCCGAAATTATGGAGGCCAAAAGATCCGGCAGGGATGTCTATGATATTCTGCTTTCAGAAATGCCCGGTTTACCCACCTCGCTTCTTGTTCTTCCATATTTTACGCCCTCGGGAACGCCATATTTCGATCCGGTTCCAAAGGGCACAATTTTTGGACTCAAGATCTCGACAAAACGCAAGGAAATAATAAAAGCGCTGTTGGAAGCGGTAACGCTGGAAATGAGGCTTAACCTTGAGATTCCAAAGAACTCCGGCATTAACGTCACCGATCTTCGCGCGATTGGCGGCGGGGCGAAAAGCCGTGTCTGGACACAGATCAAGGCGGATGTCTTGAATAAACAGATAACAACAGTCCATGTAACGGAGGCCGGTTGCATGGGTGCCGCCATGCTGGCGTTCTCGGCATATTTCGGGGCATCGGCCAAAACAATCGCGGCACAATGGGTTAAAACCGGTGAGACCGTTCAGCCAAGGCCTGAAATTGCCTCGATATATGACAGGAAGTTTGAGGCCTATAAGAAGCTTTATCCCATTATTCGGACAATACCATGCAACCATGACTGGTCGGAATCCGCAAGAAAGAGTGAAAAATAATAATGTTTTCGTGCTGTATTTTGAGTGCTTTGCGCCACGTGATGCCGGGAATTGTGCCGGAAAAGGATGATTTGTCCGGAGAAATTCGCTGGCGTAGGGCTCGGAAAAGGAATATAGTGACGGCATGCGCAAAAGAAAGCGACGGGGAAGTAACATATAATAATATGGCTATACCTCGTGACAATCCCTCTCTGAAACAAGTAACCGAGTCAGCGAGGTTACTTTTGAAAATTCGAAGTTCAATTGGTTCTTGGACAAACGCCCATCGAGAAAGCGCCTCTGCCCTGAAGAGCCGCGGCGAGCTTCCGCTGATTTTGGCGGATCTGCGGTGTATTTGCGCGAGTGATTAAATAACAACTAGATATTCCCGTTTGACGGAAAGTTTCTGGAGGAAGAAATTATGGCGATAGATTTCAATCTTGAGCGTTGGGAGACGGTAAAAAAGAACGTGCGGGACTGGTGGGATGGAAAACTTGGCCGACCATTGATCCATATGACGATTGGCGGGCGTTCGCCGGGACGGGCTGAACCCAAACCATCGCGTAATATTGACAAAAAGATTTTTTATAATTTATCGGTGACGCCGGAAGAAATTATAGATCGCCTGGATTATAATCTTTCTTGTTATGAATATCTTGGCGATTCCTTCCCGTCGTTCAGGCCTAATTTCGGCCCCTGTGTATTGTCATTGTTCATGGGGGCAAGGCCAGATCCGAAAGAGGATGGGAATGTCTGGTTTCATCCGGACAAGGACCGGGAAATACAGGACATCCACCTTTCCTTTAACCCTGACAACGAATGGTTGAGGCGCATCAAGGATATTTGTCGTGTCGCCATTGACCGGTGGGGGGGATTAGTTCAGGTCGGCATTCCCGAATTGGCCGGCAATCTGGACGCTCTTTCCACTTTTCGGCCCGGGGAAAAATTGCTTATGGACCTGGTTGACTTTCCGGAAGAAGTCAAACGCCTCACCTGGGAGGCGCACGCGGCATGGTTTCAGGCGTTTGATGAGATCAATTCCGTCCTGAAACCGGTCAATCCGGGTTATTCGGCATGGATGGGTTTTTCAGATACGCCATATTACGTGCTCCAGTGTGATTTTTGTTATATGATTGGGACAAAAATGTTCGATGAGTTTGTCAAGCCGGAGCTGAAAGCGTCATGCGAAAAATTATGTCGAACATTTTATCACATGGATGGCGTAGGCCAGCTTCCGCATCTTGATTCATTGCTGGAAATCAAGAAACTGGGAGCGGTGCAATGGATTCCCGGTGCCGGTAATGGTGGCAAGCCTCTTACTGAATGCTGGCCGGAGGTGTACCGAAAAATTATTAAAGCCGGCAAACGAACAGAATTTATCGGTGATTGGCGGAATTTTGACCGCTTTATTGACAAGATTGGCGGTGGGGCCGAGAATTTTATTATCGGTGTGCCGGCTGATGACCGGCGTGAAGCGGAAGCCTTCCTTAAACGCCATGGCGCAATGTAGTGGTAAATATTTATATATCAGGAGAGGATCAATATGATTCTTTTTGACGATAAAATTGGTTTGCTGAACTTTGCGGAAACGTTGATGGACAAGGGGAAAATCGGCTTTAATTTTTCCGGGTTTCAGTGCGGATCAACGGACTTAAAATGGCGGAATGTCGGTTCCGGCAGATATGAAGCGGAACAGATGGAATGCCTGTTCAGCGTTGATATTCAGGATGGTGTTTTAAGCATGGGCATTGAAAATAAAGGCCGGAAGGACATGTTTCTGAATGAAATTGTCATTTTGTGTAATCCGCGCGAGTTGACCAACCCGCCGTCTTCATCCGCTTATCGGGAATATATTCATAGCGGCGGCGGAAGTGGCGTCAAGAAGGTGGGCCTGGCCAATCGTTATTTGGCGCATAATCCCGAAAGCAGTATGGTATATGTGCTGAATGCGATAGAAGACAATCAAAGCTGGCTGTTTGCCGTCCTGCCGCCGCATCGTGGGGATTATGTGTCGTTTCAGGCTTTGCATGCTGATTTGCATTTGGAAGGGAACTTTGGGCTGCGCGTAACTTTTTGTTTTCAATGTCAGATTCGGCCCGGCGGGAAGCTGATTTCATCACGCCTGGAGTGTTTGACGGGCGCGGATCCGCTCCGTCTACTGGAAGATATGGGGGAGCAATGGCGGCAACAGCTTGGGCGGCAGCTGAAACCGCGCAAAACAGGCTGGAATTCGTGGGATTATTTTGCCGGGGCGGTGACGTCTCAGGATATTTTTGCCAATCAGGACGCGGCCCGGCGGTATTTTGGAAAGCGGATAGAATATTTTGTGATTGATGAAGGATGGGAACCCCGCTGGGGCGTCTGGGAGATGCATTGGAAATTTCCGGAAGGCGCGGATGGTTTTTGCCGCAGGATCCGTGAACATGGCGGAGTCCCGGGTGTTTGGCTTGCTCCATTGCTGGTGAACTGTTACACTGATTTATTCCGGAATCATCCGGATTGGTTTGGCAGGGATGAGCAGGGACAGGCGCTCCATACGCTCTATGCGTATGGCCCGATGGCTTACATGGATGTTACGCATCCGGAAGTTGATCAATGGCTTTATGAAACATTCATTCGCTTGCGTCAGGCGGGATTTGACTATTTCAAGGTGGATTTTTCGGCGGAGGTACTGAAATGCAAGTTATTCAGGGATCGCGCCGCGCCGCGGGGCATGATCCTTCGCCGCGCATTTGAGACGATCCGCCGGGCAATCGGGGAGGAAGCCTATTTATTGTCATGCGGCGCGCCATACGAATCAGTGACCGGTTTGGTTGATGCCGCGCGGACGAGCGGGGATATTCATAATTTCTGGGGACATGTCCTGGGAAATATGACGGCTATTTCAGCGCGGTGGTGGATGGATGGGAACTTATGGAACAATGACCCGGATTTTCTGATTATACGCTCTCCGGAAACGAATCGGCATGTGCAGTTAAACCGCGAGTTTGCGCGCAAACCGTTCAAAATCGGAGGATGGCAGGCCGGACGTGAGTTGAGCGAGATAGAGGTGCGGACTTATGCGTTGTTGATTTATGCGGCTGCGGGAGATATGTTCCTGGGCGATGACTTGGACAGTCTGAATGAGCGCGGGATTGATTTGTTGCGCCGGATCCTGGATGAGAAACCGTTGGAACGGGCGGCGCGGCCATTGGATTTGTTTGCCGGCCATGAGGGCTTGCCCAGTCTGTGGCTGGCGGAAGAGGCGGAACGGCGGGTGTTGTTCGTCTTTAATTGGGAGGAGGACGTCGCTGAACGGGTGTTGGATTTGAGGCAATGGGGATTGACGGAGGGGCAAAGCGTGCGGGGAATTTTGGGAGACCAGTCGCCGCGCATTGAGGACGGAAAGATGCGCGTCAGACTCGAACCGCGGCGCGGCATTGCATTGGAATTTCGTTCGTAAATTCAGCAGATACATTACGGGAGGTTTAATGAAAGTTTACATTTTCGCGGACATGGAGGGAATCAGCGGAATATCGGGCGGCGATTTTATCTCTCCTGACGGCAGGTTTTATGCCGACGGGCGCAGGTATTACACGTGGGATGTTAATGCCTGCATCGATGGTTGTTTCCTGGGAGGCGCAACGGGCGTGATCGTGCGGGATGGGCACTCTTGCGGCAATCACATTCTCTGGGATCAGCTTGACGCCCGCGCCGAACTTGTACAGGGAAACAGCGGCGGCATGCGTTTCCCGGGAATCGATGATTGTCAAGCCTTGATCCTGCTGGGCTACCACGCCATGGCCGGAACTCAAAAGGCCTTGCTGGAACATTCCTATTCATCGAAAAGCATCCAGAACTACTGGCTGAACGGAAGACGCGCGGGTGAAATCGGCATCGACGCTTCGATCGCCGCCGAACACAATGTGCCGACGATCCTGGTCACCGGCGACGATTACGCCTGCCGCGAAGCAACCGAATGGATCCCCTGCGTTGTGACCTGTATCGTAAAATGGGGACTATCCTGCCAGGGCGCGCGATTGCTCTCTAAAAACGAGGCCCATCGCCGCATAAGCGAGGCCGCCTCATCCGCCGTATCGAAAATTTCCAGTATACCGCTTGTCAAAGTAGCGCACCCCGTCAAGTTACGCACTGAAGTTGTGGAGCGCGGGAACATTCTGCACGGCGACGAACCTAACGTCACGATCATTGACGGACGGACGTATGAAAGAATTTCCGTGAGCGTCGAAAATGCCGTCAATGGCCGGTAATCTTTATGCAATCAATAAGTTACTCTTTCTGATACTTTTGCAAAATCCGGGGCGAAACCTGTCCAAAACAAAATAAAGCGTTGTTAAGCAATAACATGCACATTTTCTCGAGAAAGGATATTCTCGTGCGTGAAACACTCCTGAAACCATTCAATACCATGCAAGCCTCGCTTTTTCCAGAACTGGAATTGAGCCTGCCCGAACTCGGCCAGGGATTGCAAACCGAGCTGACCAGCAAAGAGAAAGAATTTGTCGAAGTCTGCCGCGCATGCCGGCTTGAGGAGCATGTTCCGGAACGACATCAATGGACCGGCATGCGCCAGAGGTATGTGGGGCGGATTTCCCGTCCGCCCGGATTTTTTCAGAATGGCCGAATATGTTCAAAAAATGGCCGTTCAGGCTCTTTACTTTTTTGCGTGTTTCGCGGAGAATGTCCTGGAAAAGGAAAAGTTTTGCACGCGGGGCGCACGGCGGTGGGAACGGGGAATTGGGCATGGTTCAGATCCGGGCTACAGATGGCAGCATGGATGACAAGGCAGACGCGGCTTCCAGCCGCGTGGAAAGCGGCAAGATGCCGCTTCCACAACAATTCCGCTGAGACCTGATTTTTAACCATGCCGAAAATTGTCCGCCTGGCAGGGCCGGAACGATGGTATCAAATAAACAAACGAAGGAAGATCCGAAATGCCAATGAAAACAAGAGACATGAATGAAAGACGGATCGCGGCGCCTATGGAGAAAATCGTTTCAATTTTTGCGAAAATCTTTGTTGCCACGATTGCGGCTTTGGCAGTTGGCGGGGCTTTTGCCGCGGATGAGTCTTCCAAAAACGCGTGCGCGGAGATAGACCTTGCAAAGGCGACGATAGTGGTCGGGCAAAAGGCGTTGGAGCCGGAATTGTTCGCCGCCGAAGAGTTGGCGAAATACGCGGAGAAGATGTGCGGGGCGAAATTGGCGACAGCAAAAGAGAATGACGAAATCAAGAGCAATGCAGTTCTGCTCGGCACGCTGGAAAACAACGGCAAACTGAAGGAAATCGTCGAAAAGGAAAAGATCGATACTGGAAAACTGGACAAGGAACATGACGGTTTCATCATTAAAACCATTGGCGACAAGCTTGTCCTCGTTGGCAGTAATCCGCGCAGTGTCTTGTACGGAGTCTATGCCTTGCTGGAACACTTTGGCTGCCTCTGGCCCGCGCCGGGAGAGGATTACGTGCCAGCCTTGAAAAAACTTGATCTTGGAAATCTTGACGACATCGAGATTGCGGACATTGACTATCGGATGTGTTATGGGGAGGGAATTAAGAGCGTGGCCTGGCTGGACTGGCTGGCGAAAAACAGGATAAACTGGATAGAGTTTTGGCAGGGAGCCAGCCCATCGTGGGACGATTGGAAGAAGAAAAATATTGATACTGAACTCATAAAAAGAGGAATATTGGTGGAATTTGGGGTGGATGGCGCGGTGACGTATTTTCTGCCGCCGGTAAAATACTACAAGGAACATCCGGAATATTACGCGCTTTTGAAGGGTGAAAGCGGCAATAAAAACATAGCTCCCCAGTTGTATGCGGGGTTGGCCGGAAACAGGATCAAACATCAGGTATGCGTATCGAATCCGGACGTGATCAGGCTGGAGGCGGAAAATATAATAGAATTTCTCAGGAATAACCCGGCGGTCGGAGCGATCAGGCTGACACCGGGCGACGGGTACGATTATTGCGAGTGCGATAGGTGCATGGAACTGGACAAGCCTCTGATCAAATGTAAACGGAACTCGAAAAGTTTTGTGAGAAGCAACTCCTTTGTCATGTTTCAGAACCAGGTGTTGAAGCTGGTGCGCAAGGAGTTCCCGGGTATTATATTCACGAAGTCATGTTATGCAGGTTATATGGAGCCGCCGAGGATGGCTGCAACCGATATTGATGACAATCTGTTGAGCAGTTTTTGCTATTACATAAGATGTGCCTCCCATGCGATATGCGATGAAGCATGCAAGAAAAATCAGGAATTTCGATCGGATTCGGAAACCTGGGCAAAATGGCATGGCAGCAAAAAAAAGGTCATTTTATATGACGAGGACTGTGGAATGGCTTGTCATGCCTGTATGCCGCTGCCTATAGTGCGCGTGCTGGCCAAGGATTTCCCATATTACAAGGAATTTGGCGGAACTGTGATTTGGTATTCGAAACTATATGTCTTGAATGATTATGTGGCGATGAGGCTGGCGTGGAATGTTAACGCCGGCCTGGATAAAATGCTGGATGATTATTTTAACGCCTACTATGGCAAGGCGGGGGAACTGATGCGCGCATATTACATGGGATGGGAAGACGCCGCGGAAAGACTCAATAGCTCCGGTAAACATTGGAATCAAGCGTGGAGAAATATAACGCTGTATGTGAACGAAGAAGAGCTTAAGAAGTTCGAAGACATAATAATTCAAGCCAATCAGGTTCCGGAAAGCGCTGAAATAAAGAAAAGAATCAAGGAAGTGGAAGCCCATTTTAATTATACCAAGAACGTTTGGCTGGCTATAAAAAAATTGGATGCCGTCAAGCGTTACGAAAAAGCGGGAAATACGGAACAGGCGGCGAAAGCTCAAGAGGATGTTCTTGAGATATGTGACAAAATAACGGGATTGTTGCCTTATGAGTGGGTTACAGGTTATATATTATCCGAAGTCGCCGCCTTACCGTCGTCTATTAAGGAACGACCCGCGAATACGAATGACTTTAACGGCGGGTTCGGATACGGTTTCTTTAACTGGATCGGGAGAGCTAGACACAAGCGCGGAAGGATAGACACGAACGAATTCCACAGCGGAAAGCAATGTTTAAAATTTTCCAATCCGGTACCGGAGGATGAATCCGGACTGGCGCACGAGCCGTTGATGTTCAACCAGAAGGAGCCGAAGCCAATACGAATCGGCGGCTGGAACAAGGTCAAAGAAACCATTCAGGGCAGCGGACGCTTTTGCATCTACGTGGACTTCACATATGCCGACGGCACAAAATTATATGCCCAGAAGGTGGAATTTGACCGCGAACCGCATGACTGGAAATACGGGGAAAAGATCATTGCGCCGGAGAAGCCAATAAAGTCAGCCAATGCTTACGTTTTCTTCGAGAACAATCTCGGCACGACGTGGTTTGATGACATTTGCGTGGAGGAAGTCAAATGACGCGGGAATCTAACAGGAATACACCAAAAGCGAAGCGAAGGAGACAAATGAGTAAATTGCCATTATATGTTATTGCGTTTTTCATGGCATTAAAAACTTGCGGGGCAGCTGGCGTGGAATTGCCCTTGATATGTCCCGCGCTATCCGTTTCAGAATCGCCGGTTATTGACGGGAAAACGGACGACGCGGCCTGGCGCGATGCTTATCCCGTCAGCAACTTTGTTGTGCTCGGCATGGAAACGGCCGCGGCAAAACAGACCACGTTTCGCGCGGTTTATACCACGAACGCGTTGTTTGTGGCGATTGAATGCCGCGAGCCGGATATGGCTAAACTGCAAACGGCGTCGAATATGCTTTCCAGCGTTGACGGCATTGAAATGTTTGTTCAACCGCCGGCAGGCGGACCATATCGGCAGATGATTATCGCCTCCGACGGCGGTCGGAAAGAATATCGCAACAAGGAAAAATTTCCGGATATATCATCCTGGGAGGCGAAGGTTTATCGAGGGGCCGATTTTTACAGCATGGAAGTGAAACTTCCGTTTTCGACATTCGGGGCGCGGCCCGGGGTCGAAAAGGAGTGGCGTTTCAATATCACCCGCAACGCCACTACACCGAATTCAGACCGATATTCCACGTGGAGTCGTTTGACGGACGGATTTCATGACCCGAAGAATTTCGGCAAGCTTGTTTTTTTCTGCGCCGACAAGGCGGCGATGAATCGCGAGATGTTCAAGCGGCAGTATGAGGCGACGGATGTTTGGATAACTTCACGCAAAGAAACGGCCGGGGAATACGGTAAGGATTATCTTGGTTATATCACAAAGCTTCTTGTTGATTGGGAAAAAGTGCGGCAAAAAGCGATAAAACTGAACGAACTTTCGCCGGAAGACGTCGAAGGGACGAAACAGGAACTGGAAAAAATTATCGGCCGCTTCCCTCCCGACAATCTCGTGGCGCGGTCTGGTTTCGAGGCCTCCGAAACATCTCTAAAAGGTATTGTCTGGCAGTCCTTTGGCCTAGGTTATCAGGTTGATAAAACGGAAAAACATACAGGAAACCAGAGCATCCGCTTCGCCGCCACCGGGAGCGGCGAAGGGTCTTCGACGACTTATTCTCTTCCCGTGGCCCGCATAAAAACGCCATGCGAGCTGATCATCAGCGGATGGAGCAAGGCGAAAAATGTGACCGGATCGCCAGACGGTAATTATGCAATCTACATTGACGTCAAGTATGCGGATGGAACACGTCTTTGTCCCAGTGTGCCGTTCAGCGTCGGCACACATGACTGGGAATATCGTTCGCTGAAAATACCGTTGCCCAAGCCGGTCGCCTCGGTGGACGTGTCTTTAATGTTGCGGGGAGGTCATGCGGGAGAGGCGTGGTTCGACGACGTTTATGCGGCGCCCTGTGTTGAAGGAATGCCCCGCTATGAAGGCAGTTCCCTGGCGTATGTTGCTCCCCCGATTTCTCCAAGGGTCGTTGAAATACAGCGAAGGGTTGCTGTTTGCAAAGAGAGGATTGCGGTTCTGGAGGGGGAGATCAAGAGGGCTGAAGCGAAAGGAATTGACACGGCTTGTCAAAAGGTCAGCCTGACCGTCGCGCGCCTTTTTACGGATTTCATTCTCAAGGACGCCGAACGGGAAATTGAGGACTATCCAACAACCATGAGCGATTTTCGCATCATGGGCCGGGAAGAGACATTGCGAAGGATTCAGAATTTACCCGGTTTTGAAACAAGCCAGGTCGAACTGATCCTCGATCGCGCAATCGCCCAGATTCAACGGATTATTGACAATCCGAAACTTCAGTTGAAAATCCCGCCGCCTGAATTTGGACGGATAAGCGTGCATGATGGCGCCTTTTCCATCGGCAATAAGCCGGTATTCATTTCCGGAATCTTTGGGGTCCCGTTCAGGGGACCAGATCGTGATAAATGGATCGACATAATTAAATTACTGGGCGGCAATCTGATGGGACCTTTCTCCATCTCGCACAAATGCGTTCTCGACTGGGATAAGTTCGACGATTCTTATTTCGAGAAAAATATCTACCCGATCTATCGGGCCGCCGAAGCGAAGGGCATGTTTGTGAACCCGTCTATGTGGGACGGCGCCAACTATCGCGCCCCAGCCTGGCTGGCCAAGCTGGCGCCAGATATTGATTTGGAAGATCGTAAGGGCTGGTTTTATGATTACATTGACCTCGACCATCCGTTGACCGAGCGGTTTAATCAAACCTGGTTCAAATATGTGGCCGCGCAACTTAGGCCGTTAACCAACAACTTCTGCTATTCGCTGATGGGCGAGGAGTGGTGTCATCCTGGATTTCGCGGCAAGCACACGTTCCAGCGATACGAAAACTGGCTGAAAACAAAACATAAAACTATTGACGCCTTGAATCAGGCATGGGGGACAACGTATGCCGACTTCCAGACAGCGGCCAGCAGAGAATCGCTGAAAACGGAAGACGGGCATTTCAACAAGGATACCATGGAGCCCGGCGGCAAAGATCATCTGAAATCACAACTGACAAAAGGCGGACACTACGACTGGTATGCGTTTAACGAAGACCGTCTGACCGGTTTCAACCAATCCCAGATTGACGGGATCAAGCAGTCGGATCCGGAAGGCTTGTGGACCTGCTGGCCGGCCGCCGGTTGCCTGCTCAGTGTTCCTCCCGGTGGTTACGATCCGATGTATGGTCGAAATCGTGAAGATATAATCCGGCAAAGTTCCGTTATAGGCTGGGACGGAGGCATCTGTGCTTACGAAACGCGTGATTTTACGAGATGGAGGTCAAAGGAGCAAATGTTGCACTGGAACCAATACACCATGGATTGGAGCAGTGAAATGATTTACTATGATTTCGGCAAGTCAATTTGCCCGGAAAAACCCGTCTTCGACCCGGAACTGCACACCATCACCTCGGTTTATCACATGTCGCCGTTTGGTTTATCGGCGGACTTTTTCCGCGCCACCTTGTGGATGGAACATCTTCACGGGCTGGGCGCGCATTTGCTCTGGTGGTGGGGAAGGCAAAAAGATGGCACTCCATATTTTAAAGAATTTCTCGGCGGGTTGCTTACCCAGCCGCAATTACTGGAGGCGTGGGGGCAAACGGTGTTGGAATTGAGGCGGCTCACCGATTACATAGTTCTCTTTCCACAGTTGGAAAGAAAGGTGAGAATCCTCTATAGCGAGCCTTCCGCAATTCAAGACCCAAAAGTCTATCCAATCCAGGTTCACGACGCTTATGAGGCGCTTTACTTCCTTGATTATCCCGTCGGTTTCGTGACCGAGAGGATGATTCGCGAGGGGAAACTTGCCGATTGTTCCCTGCTTGTCATTCCTGAGGCAAAGCATGTGAGTGAAGACGTGGCGACAAAAATCAGCGAATATCGGCAAAAAGGAGGACGGCTGGCAGTCATCGGAAAGGATTCGCTGAAATACGATGAATACGGCAGGGAACGGCGGACAGCCGATTTCCTCAAAGACAGCCCGCATCTTACCGGCGCAACGTCTGAAGACTACGCGTCCCAGTTGGACAGAATGCTGGACGAAGCGGGAATCGAACGGCCTGTGCGTGTTTTCGGGAAGGATGGCCAACATGTATGGGGCGTGGAACTTCGAACGGCCATGAAGGGAAACAAACATATCGTCTACCTGATAAATCTCAACAAACAACCGGTTGAGGTTGTGCTGAAAGCGAAGGATGGCGTGCGTAAGTCGCGTGACCTGATTACAGATATGCCGGTAAAACTCAAAGGCCCGCTGGTACTGGAAGCAAGAAAACCAATGTTGTTACAACTGCCTTAGAGCTTATCCGTAAATTAACATGTTGAATAGTGATGCATGATAAGATATAAACAGGGCTGGAAGCAAAACGTTTCGAAATGAAACGCATGAGCCAAAGATTTCAGCCCATGCTTATCCGCCCAGGCGGAAATCATCAGGCCAATTGCGGACCATACGCATCAGGAGATAACGAATGGTTTACAGGACAAGCCATGGGATATATCTCAAGCGACATCCGCTATCGACCCCGAAGATTGAGCATAATTTCTATAACAGGGAATACAAAGTAAACCTAGAGGAGGAAATCGGATATGTCTATTCGACGATTTTTAACCGCAATATTATTTTCCATGGTTATGTTGGTTGTTTTTGCCGCCGACACGCATTATGTCTCGCTGTCCGGCACGAACAATTCGCCCTATCTGAATTGGGCGGATGCGGCCACGCAGATTCAATGGGCTGTGGATGCGGCAACTGCCGGCGACACGGTGCTGGTGAGCAACGGTGTGTACGATACGGGCGGGAAGGTAACGCCTGGTTATGCCTTAACCAATCGTGTGGTGATGACCACGGCCATTACATTGCGCAGCGTTAATGGCCCGGATTATACGTCCATCAAGGGAGCTCCCGCGCCCGCCGGAGGAATAGGGACTGGCGCGGTGCGTTGCGTGTATATGTCCTCCGGAAGTTTAATAGGATTTACGCTGACTAACGGATATGCAATGAGTTCCGGAGATTCTTTTTATGACCGAGGCCCTGCAGGCGTTTTATCTTACTCCTCCGGAAGCATAAGCAACTGCGTTATTAAAAACAATACTGCGATCCGTTGCGGAGGTGCCGGGCTTTATGCCGGGTCAATTGATAATTGTGTAATTACAAATAACACTAGCGCGAATTATGGCGGTGGTATTTATTTAAACAATTGTTCAATGAATGCCTGTGTAGTCGTTGGTAATACCTGCGGCCAATATGGCGGCGGCGTTTGCCTGCCAGACTCGGCTTCAATCAAAAATTGTAAAATTGTCCAAAACACCGGAACTTCAGTAGATAGCGGCGGTGGTGTATGGACATGGATGGGGGCTCCAAAACTTTTCAATTGCACGATTGCCAACAACAGATCGTCGGGTGCTAGTGGAGGAGGAGTACACGTTTACGGCAGTGGACATGTTGCTTATTTGACAAATTGCGTCGTTTGGGGAAACATCTCCGGTGGCTCCGCGAGTAACATTTTTATTGACGTTGGAAGCACTATCATGTGTGACCATGTATGTTCGGGGCCGGTACAGGCAGGGACGGGCAACATCGGTTCTGATCCTCAGTTTGTAAACACGAACAGCGGCAATTATCGCCTGCGCATGAGTTCGCCGTGCGTGAATGCCGGCACAAATCAGGACTGGATGATAAACGCGGTTGATCTGGACGGACATAACCGTATCCTGAACAATATCGTAGACATGGGAACATACGAAACGATCCTTTGGCAGGGGACTATTTATAGAATGGGGCTTTAGACAGTTATCAATAAAATTCTGCGCAAGAAGCGCAGGATTTTATTGCAAATATTTTCTGATTATGATCATGCTGGCAAAAGCTGACCGCGTAATAATGGAATAAGCGTCATCTCCTTCAATTTTAGCGAGGCGGCGACGATTTATTTACCGAGAGCAGTCAAATGATACTTGCGAAACAAGAGATTAAAGCCGCGATAGGAACGGCCCTCCTGCCGCACGGGACGGCTGACCTTTTGAATGGTGTCCAAGGCGTTGGTTGGATCATCGACGGCAGCGAGGAATTCGAGGTAGCGGCGGTTGCAGGCATCCATCAGTTCCGCCAGGGGCGGCAGGCTGAAGATGCTTTTACGGACGGATGCCATCTTGAAACAGGCGGTGCCGTCGCGGTGTTCCACCTTCCGGTAGTGTTTAAAAAACGTCACGTCATTGGTAAAGGTTTCGATGCGCAACACCCGACCGGACTTGTCGTAGATTTACAAACCGGCAGAACCCATGAGGTGGTGCAGGCAATGGCCTTCGATACGGGTGGAAAACCGACTGCCAAGTTCTCCTTCGTAACGCGAGTCGAGGGGGGTGCCGAGGAACATTTCCAGAGTGTCTGGCCGGACCGCATGGAAAAACGCAAATGATGCGAGAAGAACCAGCGCGTCATGGCGTCGGCATGGGCAATGTCCGGCAGAATTCCCTGGATGTAATTCTATCGTTTCATTTTTCAAAATAATGTTATGCCAGTTCGTAATCCACGTCAATGCGTTCCCCGTTTTGTCTGAGGGATTCTTCACAGGCCAGAACAACCGCCATGGTTTTCCAACTGTCTGCCGCCATCATAAAGGGCTCGCGGCCCTTGAGAATCCTTTCGGCAAAATCAATAAAAAATCCGTTCGTGTCATGCCAGAGTTTTTGTTCGGGAATGCCAATATAATTTTCAATTCTTTTCGATTCGGCCCTGCCGTCCGGACCTTCAAAGCGGAACAATTGAATATACCTCTCGATGAAATCGGCCCGGATGCTGCCATCAGTCCCGGTCAGGCTTGCCCCGAATTCCCATCCGGTGTTTACCACTTTCATGGGGAAAACGATTTCCGAGGATGGGATTGCAAGCCCTCGGTGCGGAAGAGTAACAAGATTTGCGACCTTTCCGCCCGAAAAAAAGCAAAGCGTGCTTATCGGTTCCTTGTATCCCCTGTGCCAGCCATCCGGTCCCTGGAGTTCCGTCGCCGGAATGGCCTCCACTTCCGCGACTTCCTCCCCCATCCAATACCTGAATAGGTCAAGCCGGTGGCAGCCTTCCTCAAAATAATACCCGCCAACTTTTGCCGGATCGGCGCGCCAATCTCCGCTTTTTTTCACAAATCCGACGCCCACGCCGGAATGAATGAAATAAATACTTTTGACCTCACCGAGTTCGCCGGCGTCGATCAACTCTTTTATTCTTTTGCAGAGGACGCCAAAACGCATTTCAAAATCTATTTGCAGCAATTTTCCACTCTCTTTTTCCGCTCTGAGAATGTCGGACATCTCGACGCGACTCAAGCCCATCGGTTTTTCGGAAAACACATGCTTGCCTGCTTTCAAGGCGTCAATGGTGATTCGCGCGTGAAGAAAACTCGGAGTGGCGTTATGGATTAAATCAATGTCCCTGCGTTGCAGAAGTTCATGATAATCTTCATATCCCTGCACTCCGAATTCATCGCAAATTTTCTCTCTCCGCTCCTTGTTTGTTTCCGCGACGGCTATGAACTCAAGCGACGATATTTCCTTCAATTGCCGGGCATGACCTTTGCCCATTCCTCCGCACCCGATAATCCCAACACCTAGTTTTTTATACGCATTCATTTACTCCTTCATTAAAATATGTTTATTCAGTTTTTAACGTGCCCCTTCCCTCGGCAATGGTGTTACGCGCCAAATTATGCCGTGGTGATCTCGCCAAATTGTATCGTGGGAAAAAAGGGCCGGTGACAAGTTGCGGCGTGGTGGTTGCGGGAGGATGCCCGGTGGCAGGAAATATCGGCCGG